>Ga0268284_1000051_pt1 | contig 111928 bp, 93 predicted proteins | sample saktaG_14_FD_190137 | JGI IMG/M metagenome (GOLD analysis project Ga0268284, IMG submission 190137) | Saline water microbial communities from Sakinaw Lake, British Columbia, Canada - sak_2013_06_06_40m | ecosystem: Environmental > Aquatic > Non-marine Saline and Alkaline > Saline ...
AGCCTCAATGGATTTGCGATAATGGATTAATGCCTGTTTCTTTTTTCCTGTCATCCAGAGGGCATTCCCCATGATGCGGTGCGATTCGATCAGGTTATTGGGGACCAGGCGGGATTGTTTGATGGCAGATTCACAGGTGTTGAGGAGATTGCGTCTGATATCTTTATCTTCCGGATTTCTTCTGAACTCCTCAGTCAGGAGATAGCTTTTTGCCAGAAAATAGGTGCTGTACCATACTTTGATCTTCTTTAAAGGCGGCATCAGCTTCTCTATCTCTTCCATGTCAGATCTGGCTCTCTTCAGGTCATCACTGAGTACAGCATTCATCAGGCGCATGTTATAAATGATCTGCAGCATGCCACGGTGACCAGTTTCCTTTGTGTAATCAATTCCAATTGTGGTTTCATCCAGGATCCTCTCTGTTCTCCGGAACTTGAACAGGGCTAATGCATTCAGCCTGTGGTATTGAGCCATCATGTGATCACTGTCGAACTCCTCACCTGCAACTTTCATTTTTTTCAGGATGTTTGATGTCTCTCCTTCCAGGCCGAGCTCAATGCTGATAAATCCGCAGAAAAGAAGGTATGCGGTGAGGGTAAAGATATCTCCGGTTTTCAAGGCAGAGGTGTACATCTCTTCCAGCTTAGGATCCATCCGCCAATCTCCTTCAAGAAATTGGTGCATTTTCCGGTACATGTAATACTCCTGTTGAATATATGGAGGTCTTAACTCTATTTCTTGTCCGCTGAGATTCAATATTTTTCTTGCAACATATAAGGAGATGCCTGTCCAGTTGAACAGGATGGCATATGCCGACAGTGTCGCCTGGCCATATTCATTGGAAGAAAAGCTAAAACGTGAAAAATAGTTAAACGTGAAGACAGTCTGCCGAAACCATCGCCGTGAATCATAGGAGTATAGCGCTTTGCCATTGAAATAAAGAACCCGCAACAACCATTTTTCATGATCTGTGGCCTCTTTTCTGAATCGTATGCCAGAAATGGTGATGTAGAGAAAAATAGAGGCGAAATTTGAAACAAATGCTTTCATCTGTCCAATCTTTGTTCTCGGCTCCGCAATGCCATAATGCCTTAACACCTTTTCAAAATATTCAATGGCTTTTTCATTTTTGCCTCCAAGTTGGTACGCACTGCCAATCTTACTGTATAATTCCGTCACCCTTACCGGATTAGGTTCATCGCCTGAAGTTTTCAAATAGGTTTTAAATGCCTCTTCAAAATAGGAAATAGCCTCGGATGAGGCTGCCGACTGCATGGCCTCATCGCCAGCTTTCAACAGATACTCTTCCGCCTTAATATAGTTTTCGGCTTTGCTGTAATGCATGGCCAGGGTTCCGTAAAATTCGTTGATCCGTTCGGGGAAAACCTTCTCGATCGATTCGGCAATTTTGAGGTGCAGGGATTTTCGTTTCTTATCCACCATCGAATCGTAGGCGGCCTGGTGTGCCAGGGCATGCTTGAACACAAATTCCAGGCTCTCTTCATCCCCCGCCTCCTGGATGAATTGCATGTTCTTCAGGTACTGAAGCCGTTCACTGACCTCTCCGATGGTTTCCGAAGCTTCATCCAGGACCTTGAAGTAAAAATTTCGTCCGATAACGGAAGCCGTATCCAGCAAATCGCGTGTCTTTTCGTCCAGTTTCCCAACCCTTGCCAGCAAGACTTCGTTGATGGTTTCAGGGATATTGATAGTATCATCCGATGCCTTGAATGTAAATACATTGTCAGAAAATTCAATGAAATGCTGATCCATGAGTGATCGTAATACCTCTTCAATAAAGAAAGGATTCCCTCCGGTTTTTGCTATGATTTCCCCAAGTAATGGAGCCGGAAGCTCACCGGATAATATCAGATTGGTGATGAGCTTCTGTGTGTTTTCCGGATTCAGATTGGATATCTCCAGTGTAATGTGATGGTCTGCATGATGATCGTGAAGATGTTTGACAAAAGAACCGGTTGTCTCTGGATATCCCGGCCGCATCACATTCAGAAACAGGATGGCGTGATTGTGAGTCAGTTCAATCAACGATTTAAGCAATGCCAGGCTGGATTGATCGGCCCAGTGCAGGTCCTCAATGGCAATCACAAAAGGTTTACTGGCAGAGGCTTTTATCAGGAGTTCCCTGACTGCTTTAAGCATCAGCTTATCCAGCGCTTCGGGGTCTATTTCGGTTATCCGGGCACCTGCCTTGCCTCTTAGGGTCAGGCCGGTAAGCCGTGCGATGAAGGGGAATATATCTTCAACACCCTCGGGATAAATTCGTTCTATTTCGCCCCTGAGTTTCTGCTCGGCCACGGAAGGGCTGTCTTCTTCCCTGATCCGGGCCCACGCTTTGATAATGCCTGTGAAAGGATGGTAGCTCAGGTTATGGCCATGGGACAGTCCCCGGCCTTCAAGCCACACCAGCTGATCCAAAACCGGTTCCTTTTTCACCTCAGTCAGAAGACGGGATTTTCCTGTCCCTGCTGCACCCACGATGGTAATGATTCCTCCTCTTTGATTCGTTAAATCGATCAGGCGGGAGATCAATTGCCTCTTTTCAGAATCCCTCCCAACCATCTCAGAATAAATGGACCGGCCGGCCTGATCCGTTGGCACGAACTCCTTTTTCTTTCTTTGCAGCACTTTGTAAATGGGAACCGGATCCGGTTTTCCTTTCATCAGTATCGGTTCAAGTGGCTGAAAGTCAAATTCGTTTTGATGAAGTTTGTAAATATCGGACCCGGCAAGGATCTGCCCGCGATTAGCCATCTCCTGAAGCCTGATGGCAAAATCAACGACCTCCCCAACTACGGCTGCCTGTTTGTGTGTACTCGTCCCGATTTGTCCATATAACACCGGGCCAACATTCACACCGGCTTCCAGTTCGAGTGGTGTTGCAAGCGATATCTCGCCGGTGAGCTCTGTTATCTTATCCCGGATTTCGAGAAGAGCCTCTAGGGAATTGGAGGATTTTTTCGATTTGTCTGAATTTTCAGCGAAGAGAAGGATGACATTCTTTCCCGTGAACTGGACGACCTCTCCTCCGTAATATCCAGTCACCGATTCGATGATCTCCAGGCAGGTGTTGATCAGTCCGGAAGATTGTTCCAGGTCATCCGGGTCAGATTCATTGAAAATCCCCCGGATCCAGGCACAGCAGATGGTGGCCCGGATGTTCTTAAATTGTGTCGGTTGTTGAGCTGTCAAACCAGTTGTTTTTGACGTAAAGATATATCCTCCCGTTCACTCCTATTCACGATATTCCTGAAAGCGCCCCCCTGATACCCAAACGTCCGGAAAAAATGGTTAAACGTATTCCGGTCAGGCCGGTTATCTCAACTGATATTTTCCAGCAATGCGATGACTTCATCCCGTTTACGCGAGGCCACCGGCACCCTGGAGCCATCTACCATCATCACCGATCCCCCCTCCGCTTTTTCAAAATAATTCATCTTCCGGATGTTGATCATGTGTGACTTGTGGATCCGGAAAAAACTGTTCTCCAGGAGTTTATCTTCAAACTCTTTCATGGGCTTGGAAACCATCACCTTTCGGCCATCCGAGATATAGAATGTGGCATAATTTCCATTGGCCTCCACCCGGATGATCTCCGAGGCTTTCACCGAATGGATCTGTTCGCTGGTTCGGAGGATGATATTGTCTGATGCCTGCAGATCTTTCAGATCACGTTCCAGGAGCTGAATCTGCATCTTCTCTTCCTGACGGATCCGGTCAGTCGCCTTGTTGATCGCCGTGATGAATTTTTTCTCTTCTACTGGCTTCAGGAGATATGCCAATGCGTTGTACTCAATGGCTTTCATGGCATATTCCATATATTCGGAGATAAAGATCACCTTGAAATCGGGCTTTTGAAAATGATTCAGCAGATCGAATCCGCTGCCATCCGTCAGAAAGGTATCCAGGATCACCAGGTCGGGCTGGTGCTGGTTGAGGCTAAGCACGCCCTCTTTCAGGGAATCGGCCCGGGCATTAATTTCCATATCCGGACAACAGGCCTGGATCAATCCGGTGATTCTTTCAGAGGCACCGGCATCACCTGAAACGATGACGGCTTTGATCATGGAGCATGTTTTGTACGAAGATAAGGAAATATATCTATATCAGTCAATCGGCGGATAAATCGCCCTCCAATCCTCCTTCATGTCCACGACAACCCAGTTGTATTTCGAGGCATCGGTGAGTCCCTTCTGGAGATGACCAATGGAGGAGAGGCTGTCATAGGCAGCTTCCCTGATCGAATCGGTGTGATGGATGATCATCCCAAACCGGGGTCCTGGTCCGGTTGATGTCCATTGAAGCATGGCATAATCGCCATCGGAATTTCCGGCGGTAAAGACAGGCCGTTTGCCGATGTGCTGATGGATCCCGACAGGCTTATTCTCTTTGTCATCGACAAAGTTAATTTCAGGAAGCCTGAATAAAACCGGTTGGTCATCCCTCATTTCATACTTCACGATGTAGGAGCTTCCGATGACCTGGTCGGGTGGAATTCCATAGGCTTTCTCCGTCCACGGACGCATGAAGTCGATGCCGCTTCCCGAAACGATGAATGTCTTATATCCATGATCCCGCAGATAACTCAGCAGTTCGATCATCGGCTGGTAGGTCATTTCGCCATAGTGTCTTCCGGTATTCGGGTTGATGGCAGTGTCCATCCAATTCGTTACCGCTTGTTCAAATTCATCAGTTGTAGTGTTGGCCTGTGCGGCAGCTACGATCTTCAGCAGATCGGAAATACTGCTGGCCCACACCCTGGCCATGTCTTCTTCCAGCAACGCTTTGAAGGGCTGTTCCCGCTTCCATTCGGGATGTTCCGGAGCCATGGCCCTCACACGATCGAATGAAAACATAAACTGCGCATAGACGGGATATTCGTTCCAGAGGGTTCCGTCGTTGTCAAAGCAGGCGATGCGGTCGGCAACCGGGATAAAATCAGTACTGCCTTCTGCTGTTGTTCTGTTTACAAAATCAATGATAGCTTGCCTGGCTGGTCCATCATTCCATGAGGGAAGGGGATCGGTATTTAAAATTGCCGTCGTCACCCCTGATTCCTTTTTTTGCCAGGGATCATGGCAGCTGGTTATCTGCAACATCAAACCGGAAAGTAAAATGACTGCTGACAGTGCTTTATATTTCATTCTTATCATAGTTTTATTGGCTGGATGCAAAATAATATATAATTTATATTGAATCCAAATAATTGGGTTAATACTTTGTATCTTTGCATATATGAAGGCAGAGGAATCCATACTGTTAGAGAAAACCAAGAAAAATTATCCCAGCAGAATTTCCATTGCCAAAATTATCACCGATGAAGTTGGGCTTGGGACAAATTCGGCATTGGCTGCCCTTTGTGGAGAGGCCTTCCGGAGCGATCAGATCACTGAAAATGAGATACGTATACTTTATGGTGATCCGGTCTGTCAACTGGTTACCGGGTTAAAAACGATCTCCTCTCTCCAGGTCGAAAAATCCTCCCACCACTCCGAAAATTTCATCAGGCTTCTGCTCAGCCTGGCAAAAGACATCCGGGTGGTCCTGATCCGGATGGCGGAGGTCCTTCACAACATGCGGATGGCAGGACAGCTTCCGAAAACATTCGTCAAACGGCTGGCCGGGGAAGCCTACTACCTTTATGCACCAATTGCACACCGGCTCGGCTTTTATCATATAAAAACAGAGCTGGAAGAGCGGGCCATGCAGATCCTGTTCCCTGCCGAATACCAGCAGATCTCAGGCAAATTGAAGGAGACGGAACAGGGTCGAAACAAGTTCATCAGAACATTTATCGCGCCTATTGAGAATGCATTGAAAACCAATGGTTTCGAATTCGAAATCCGGGGTCGTGCCAAATCGGTCCATTCAATCTGGAAGAAGATGCTGAAACAGGGCGTGGGGTTTGAACAGGTCTATGACATCCTTGCCACCCGGGTCATCCTGAAAAAGATCCGGGAGGATGAAAAATCCGACTGCTGGAGGGTCTATTCCCTTGTTACCAATATCTATCCCCCAAATCCATCCCGGTTGCGCGACTGGATCACAACCCCGAAGTCCAGCGGGTATGAAGCCCTGCATACAACCGTTAAGGGAGCTGAAGGTAAATGGGTGGAAATACAGATCCGAACGGCCCGTATGGATGAAAAAGCGGAGCGGGGCGAGGCAGCCCACTGGGCCTATAAAGAGGGACGCCGGATGGAGGAAACCGAGGAATTCCTCGTCCGGATGCGTCATAAACTGGAGAATCCAGTCCCGGCCGTAACCGAATCCGAACAACCTTCCTGGATCGACCTGCGTGACTCACACATCTTCATCTTTACCCCGCAGGGCGATCTCATACGGCTTTCGCACGGTTCATCGGTTCTCGATTTTGCCTTCCAGGTGCACAGCGACATCGGAGTCCATTGTACAGGGGCGAAGGTCAATGGCAGGACGGTTCCCATCAAACATATTCTGAAAAACGGGGATACGGTGGAGATCCGGACATCAAAAAACCAGATGCCAAAACAGGACTGGCTGAAGTTTGTCGCCTCGCCCCGGGCCCGCCAGAAAATTAAAAAGATCCTTCGCGACGAGGAGTTGAAAGAGGCTGAAACCGGAAAGGAGCTTCTCCACAGGAAGCTGAAGAACTGGAAGGTTCCGTTAAATGAGAGCTCTATCGACCATGCTGTTAAAATGCTCAGGTTCAGTTCTCACATGGAGTTGTACCAGGCTATCGCCCTGGGAACATTTGATCCCGCTGATGTTAAAGATGCCATCCTGAACCCCCTGAAGACAGATGTGAAGACGGATCAGCCCGATGCCTCCCAGCCAGTTCATCTGATGGATGGTACTGGCGATGATGTTATTTTTCTGGACAAGGGCCTTGCCAGCGTCACTTATACGCTGGCAAACTGCTGTAAGCCTGTTTTCGGGGACCCGGTATTCGGGTTTGTTACGATTTCACGCGGAATCTCTGTGCACCGGAAGAACTGCCCGAATGCCAAGGATTTGCAACGAAGGTACAACTATCGCGTAGTTCGTGTAAAATGGCGGGAAACAACAGAGACAAATGCCTTCCAAACGACAGTTAAAATCCAGGGAATCGATCAGGTGGGGATGCTGAATATCATCTCAGACGTCATCACAAATGAGATGAACATCAACATCCGATCAGCAGCGATCGAATCAGATAAAGGCCTTTTCAAGGGTAACATCAAGGTGTTTGTGAAAGATCAGAAACAGCTGGAGAAGCTGCTCCACAGGCTGGCAAAAATAAATGGAGTGCTGAAGGTTACTCTTTAAGCTCAGCTTCCATTTTGTCCCGATCCTCGGCGGACAGAGCGGGACAATCAATCATCAATTTATTCATCGACTTCTTGAATTTCTTCCCAAATTCCTGATCCCTAACAAGATCTCCGTATTTTTCCTGGAATTCATTGTTAAGTACGGTAATCTCTGTGGTCATTTTATGCTTATCGGCCGAGTATTTCTGTACGTTGAGAGAATCATTTGCCTCCATCGCTGCCTTCAGATTGTTCTGAATTTCAATGAACTTACACATGGCCTCTGCCAGGGGAGCAACATCTTTGTCCAGCTTATCTGAACCTCCACAACCGAAAAATCCGATAAATACAATCGCCAGCAAGGCGATAATCTTTCCTTTTAATTGCATATGTAGATATTTTCGCACAAAGGTAGTAGTTTTTATGTTTCCGTTTATCTTACTACTTTTAACTGATTATATCTTCGTAACCTCTGGTAAAAACCTTTATCGCCATGAAAAAAAACACCCTTTTTCTTATTCTTCTGATGTTTATTTCGGTATTCACCATGTCTCAAAATGATGATCCCTCCCTGAAGGATGAAATCAAATCCCTGAAGTCTGATCTCAGCAACCTCTCCTTTGATGTTGACCAGGTACGAAAAGCGGTGGACGACATTTACTGGTATAACCGCGTGGGTGATGTCGCTTTCATCGACAAAGTATACATCACCGGCCCGCCGGTAAACCAGGCGACTGTCAAGAACCAAACAGCTATGGGCGTGAAAAACCCTGTCAAGTTCTATGCCTACATCTTCATCCCACGGGGAATTGACGGTGGCAAGAAATATCCCCTGCTGGTCTTTCCTCACGGAGGAGTCCATGGTGACTTCACTACCTATTACGCCCATATTATCAGGGAGTTATTGGCCCAGGGGTATATTGTGATCGCCCCCGAATACCGTGGTAGTACCGGATATGGAAAATCCTATTGGGAACGGATCGACTACGGCGGACTAGAGGTTGAAGATGCCGATGCCAGCCGCAACTACATGGTAGAGAACTATGATCTGGTTGATAAAAACCGGATTGGGATTCTTGGATGGAGCCATGGTGGAATGATCTCATTATTGGCAGTGTTTGACCATCCCGATCATTACAACGTTTGCTTCGCCGGAGTTCCGGTAAGCGACCTGATTGCCAGGATGGGTTACCAGGATGATGAGTACCGCGCACTCTATTCTGCTGATTATCATCTTGGCAAGACTGCCCAGGAAAATGTGGAAGAGTACAAGAAACGTTCCCCGGCTTGGAATACCAACAAGCTGAAAACCCCATTGTTGATCCATACCAATACCAACGATGATGATGTAAATGTGCTGGAAGTGGAACACCTGATTCAAGGGCTCAAAGCGGATGGAAAAAAGTTTGAATATGAGATTTTCCAGGATGTTGAAGGAGGTCACTCATTTGACCGGATCGACACGCGGACCGCTAAAACGATCAGACTAAAAATTTATGCCTTTTTGAATACCTACTTAAAACCGCCAACACCACTGAAGACGATCGGGGAGATTGACAGGGCGGCTTACAGGTAAAAGGGTATGAGGGAATCCTCCCCACCCACTGCGGGAACCTGAACAAAAAAAAATCAACCTGCCAAATTGGTGCCCAATTTTTCCTTCGCACTGGTTCCCATTTAAGCAAGGTCTTTTTGTGGTACTTATCTTCTTATTCCCCGAAGAACATATTATCGAGCAAAACTCCTGCATTAGGAACAACTCATTCTGCCGATAAAATATCCCGAACTGTTGATTATATTTTATTTCTGGTATGATCCGGAATACTTTCGCATCAGATATAAAAAAATATAATGCTATGAAAACCTGGAAAATTAAAACCATGAACTTACAAATCAACTCATATGGGTTAAAAACCGCACTGTTTTTAATATCCATGGCGGCTTTAGGCGGGTGTGCAAAGGATAAAGACACATCAGCGGTAGATACAACTGAACCTACAGTTAACAATTATAAGATGGTTGCAACAGGCCAGACAGCGCTTTATAATGCTGATGGCGACGAGGTAAGCAGTCTGGTTAGCGGGGATGCCTGTTACGGTCAGGATGCCAATTACTTAAAGGGCGCCACTATGTCGTATAAAGACAATGGCGATGCAACGGTAATCGATAATAATACCGGATTAATGTGGCAGCAAGTACCTTCATCAAGTGGTTACACCTGGCAGCAGGCAGTTGATTATTGCAACAATTTGGAGTTGGGCGGTCATACCGATTGGCGTATGCCAAGCTGCAAAGAATTGTATTCAATCAGCAATTTCGCCACCGGTTGGCCTTATCTGAATACTACTTATTTTCACCTTGCCAATGGAGTTACAAAAGATGAGCAATACTGGTCGAGCAACTATTATGTGGGTGTTACAGTCGAAGGTGGTTCGAAAGCCGTTTTTGGAGTTAACCATGTTACCGGGCACATTAAAGCATATGCTGCGGAAAGTTTTGGTCCTGCTGGAGGCAAAAAAGTTAGAGCCGTGCGTGGGGGTGATTATGGAATCAATGAATTTGTAAACAACGGTAATGGAACAATATCCGATAATTCTACCGGATTGATGTGGGCGCAATCTGACGGTGGTGAAAAGATGGATTGGGAACATGCTTTGGCGTATGCCGAAAACTCAACTTTGGCAGGTTATTCCGACTGGAGATTACCGAATGTAAAAGAACTGCAAAGTATTGTTGATTATACTAAATCTCCTTCAGCAACCGATGCATCGAAGATAGGGCCTGCCATTAACTCCATGTTTACTTGTACTCCTATCACCAACGAAGCTGGCGCCAACGATTATGGCTATTACTGGACTAGCACCTCGGCTCATTTCACAACAGGTCAACCTTATTATTATGCATGGTATGTTGCATTCGGAATGGCAGTTAATGGCGATGGCTTAGATTTCCATGGTGCCGGAGCGATACGTTTCGATACAAAATATGAGGGCGGCCCCTTAGGTGAAGGTGGAGAAAGGTATTACAACTTTGTACGCATGGTAAGGGATGCTAAATAAATTTAAAACTTTTCATGATGAATTAACAAATAAACAAAAAACAAAAAATATGAAAACAATAAAATCAATATTGGGAATAGCGCTCTTTCTAACTTGTAGTTTAACGTTTGCACAACCCGGCGGTGGTGGGCAAGGAAGACAACAAGGTCCTCCACCAATTCCTAATGACAAACAAATTGAAGAAATGGTTGGCGATTTGGCTGATGAACTTGCATTAAGAACCGATCAGGAGAAAAAAGTGCTTGAATTGTACAAAGCACATTTCGCACAAGTAAAAAAACAAACATCGGGGAATAGTCGCCCAAACAGGGAAGAAATGGAGGCTATGAAAACTGCCTTTGAAAAAAAGGTAAAAGCTGAATTAACCAAAGAGCAAACAAGCAAGTATGAAGCTTATTTGAAGAAACAAAGTAATCAACGACCACAAAAATAGAGTTAACAGTCACATTAGCCAAATAATTCATTTGCAGGCAGATAAATAAAAGGAAAATTTTCACACTTTAAAAATTTAATCATGAAATTGGCAAAAACATTAAAACCTTTAAGGTTAGTTTTGTTTATTGGGTTATTGTTTTCTACTACGCTTTTTAGTGGTTGCAAAAAAAGCTCTGATGGAAACAACATTACCACCAATCTCACCTATCCGATTGTGGATACATACCAGGGCTTATGTTACGGTATTGAAACACAAATCACTTGTCCTTCGGAAGGTGAAGCATTCTACGGACAGGATGCGCAATACACGGGAAATTCACCAAGTTATACCGACAACGGCAACGGCACAATTACCGACAATGTAACTGGTTTGATCTGGGCGCAAAATATATCTCCTTTTACAATGGAATGGTCTGATGCCTCGAAGTATTGCGATACGCTGACGACTGGAAGCTATACAGACTGGCGCATGCCCACAGTAAAAGAGCTATGGTCAATCAGAGACTTTTCAATGGGGTGGCCATGGGTAAATACCGACTACTTTTACCTGGTTGGTGACGGCTCTGATATGGGACGGCATCATTCATGGACAGCAACGCCTTACCTGGTTGAAGGCGAATATCAAAACGAACAGGTGATAGGAGATCCACATTTCATTGTTAACGATTGGACAGGTCATATCAAAGCAATGAGCGGTAGAAGGTTCGTGCGTGCTGTACGAGGTACTAAAACTTATGGCATCAACGATTTTGTTGACAACGGTGATGGAACGGTTACGGATAAAGCCACCGGATTGATATGGTCTAAGGACGACAGCGGCGAGGGATTTCTTTGGAAAGATGCCCTGGCCTACGCTGAAAACGCAACAGTTGCCGGTTACGATGACTGGCGTCTGCCCAATATCAAGGAATTGCAGAGTATTGCAGATTACTCCGGTGTTTTCCCTGCAATAAATACAACCTTTTTCAACCTTACGCAACTTATCAATATAAAAGGGCAGACCGATTATCCGTTTTACTGGTCAAGCACTTCCAATCCGATCAAAGAGGGTGATACAATTGATGGAGGTACTGTTTATGCCTGGGTTTTAGCTGCAGGTTATAATACAGATCCAGGAGGTAATGATTTGCACGGAGCAGGCTCCATCGTTTTTTGTCCTAAATCGGAAGCGTATTTTTCAGATTTAGACCTTGAAATCCATCGTTACAACTATGTGCGACTGGTTCGCGGTGGTAATGTATCCGAAACACCTGACGGGAATCCAAACTGTATCAACCCCGACCGTATTGTCGTATTTCCCGATGGCGATCCAGGTGGCGGTCCGGATTTTACTCCCGGCGTAGAATATCTTGCAACTATAGGTATAACTGTAACTGTGGAAGAACTGGCAACAATAATCGGAGGTCCTCCTGCACCTACTGCATCTCAGCTTGTATCTAATTTTGCAGCAGTTAATATTACAATTACGGTAGAGCAGGCACAAACCCTGTTGGATACACTTAATTTGCCATAGTCACATTAGAAACCAAGCAAATGCTATTGTAGAAATAATAGTTGAATTTTTTATCAGAAATTAATCAAAATGTCAATTCAAAGTATAAACGGATGCATCGGTTGTGGCACGTGTGTGAAAACCTGCCCAACTGATGTTATTCGTTTAGATCAAAAATCCGGAAAGGCATTTATAAAATACCCTGCCGATTGCCAGATATGCCATTTATGCCGGATGTATTGCCCGGTTGATGCGATTACCATTTCTCCGGAAAAATCTATTCCAGTTATTGTGTCGTGGGGGTAATCATGGAAAAGCGTTTACGAACATACAATGTGATTGGAGCAATTTTGGTATTTATTGGAATGCCTTTACTACTATATGCTATAGGAGAATTCCCAAGGCGTTCAATCCTGAAAGAAGCCATTTCATTGTTAACACTTTTGGCTTTGAGCATGATGTTGGGACAATTCTACTTTGCTCGTAGCAACTATGTTTTGTTGAAAATCCATAAATTCATTGGATATTTCTTTGTTGTTATTCTGCTGGTACATCCTTTTTCCGTCGTTTTTCCACGCTACTTCGAGTCCGGGGTTGAACCGAAGGATGCTTTTTTAACATTGATTACCAGTTTCAATCGTCTTGGTGTTTTACTTGGCATGCTGGCCTATGGAACATTGTTGGTTATAAGCCTGACTTCTTACTTTCGGGATAAACTTGCGATGTCATATAAAACCTGGCGCCTGTTTCATGGGACATTGTCAATAGTGTTTATTGGTTTTGCTTCATGGCATGCAATCAATCTTGGCCGGCACATAAACAAACCACTTTCATTTTTCATTTTAATACTGGCAATTTTAGGTGTGCTCCTACTGCTTAATATCTATTTTTCAAATTCATCAAAGAAGTTGGAGGAAAATAAATGTCAGAAATAAATGGCATATCCCGTCGCAAATTCATGATTCTTGCTGGTGGAGCTGCAGGCTTGGCAGCATTGGCCTCCATGGGGATAAACGCAAATTGGGGGGAGAATAAAACCGATATTAAACCCGGGCAGTTAGACCTTAAGGAAAATGAAACCGGCGTACTGATTATTGGAGGCGGAATGGCCGGATTGTTCGCAGCAGCAAAGGCGCATGATGCCGGAGCCAAAGTCATGCTTGTTTCGAAAGGTCGTTTGGGCTCATCAGGTCAGACTCCTTTTGCGAAAGGCATATTCGTCTACGATCCAAAGCATGAAAAACTTAGCATTGATGAGTTTGTTGACACAGTTTCCCGCTCAGCATTGGGCTCAAACAATGCTGTTTATACCCGACAAATGGCCGAACATTCCTTAGCGCGGGTAAATGAACTACGGGAATGGGGGTTTTTTGACTCACCGCTTTACAACAGTTCCTTTAGCAAGCCAATAACCGAGCGAAATATCCCGGTATTGGAAAGGATTATCATCACTCATCTCATTAAAGAAGAGGGCCGGATTGCAGGCGCCGCAGGGTTTAGCCTCGATGAAGCTAGTATTCATATTTTTAATGCGAAGAGTGTTATTATATGTACGGGCGCAGGAGGGTTTAAACCCAATGGATTCCCCATCTGTGATCTGACTCACGATGGCACCATTATGGCTTACAACATTGGTGCGAAAGTCACGGGGAAAGAATGGAACGATGGTCATCCCGGGCAGGCTGCCAATGCAGCGGATTGTTTTGATGGATGGCATGGCATGTTTGAACGGAAACCGGGAACAACCGGAGTTGAGGTTCACCACGATTTGGGCGTTGACCTGAATTACAAGGCATACATTGCCGGAAACCCTGTTCAAATGGATCCCCCAGGGAAGGGCGGTGGGAATCAAATTCTGGGCGGGCCTTATGTTCCGGCAGAATTTCAAAGGGTTGGTCGTCGGGATGAACATCCAAAAGACGGAAAGGATCCAAAAGAAGGCGGTGCACCTCCGGGAATGAGTGGAGTTTCTGTTGGTGGTTCATCAGCTGGAATGGCAATCCACAAGTCGGAAGGGTTGGTGCCAATTAACGACAAATGCGAATCAACTATTCCTGGCTTGTATGCCGCTGGAGATGCTTTAGGTTCATACATGGCAGGTGCAATTTACACGCAGGTTGGTTCTTCCCTGGCGGGTTCTGCGGTTCAGGGGGCAGTAGCCGGGGAGGCAGCTGCAGATTATGCGAAAGTGGCTAAAATCCCTGTGATCGCTGAAGCAAAAATTAAGCAAATTCAGGAAGAAATATGGGCGCCTTTGAAACTAAAAGCAGGTTATAGTCCTGCCTGGGTAACACAAACTTTGCAAGGAATAATGATCCCAAATTTCATTATCTACATAAAAAAAGAAAACTTGCTGAAAGCAGCCCTGGCATATATCGAAGAATTAAGGGACCACCATATGCCAATGCTTCGGGCAGCCGATTTGCATGAACTTAGATTGGCACACGAAACCGCAAATATGATTGTAACCGCTGAAATGAAACTAAAAGCTTCAATCATGCGAACTGAAAGCCGGTGCAGCCATTACAGGCTTGACTATCCTGATATGGATGATAAAAACTGGCGCGCATGGATTAATATTTTTAGAGGAGCAGATGGCACCATGCAGTTTGAAAAACAAGCTTTTGGTACCTGGCCGACTTAAACTTGTTTAACAGGAATTAGATTCTGTAAATCATGGTGTGCCTGGCCAGCTAAACGCCTGCATATAGAACCATTCATTTCGCCGATAAAATATCCCGAACTGTTGATTACATTTTATTTCTGGTATGATCCGGAATACTTTCGCATCAGATATATAAAAATACAATTCAATGAAAACCAGTAAAATTAAAATCATCAGGCTTTTTGTAATTATATTATCAATAGGGATGATCTATTTCACAGCCTGCAAGAAAACAGAAGATACAACTACTACAACCGACAACCTGCCAAACATCACAGGTTATCCGATCGTGGGAACCAATCAAAACACCTTCTTTGACAACACCACGATTATGTCTGCTCCATCAGTTGGGGAAGATTTTTATGGACAAAATGCAAATTACCCGGGTACATCGCCCCGGTATGTTAATAATGGAGATGGCACCGTGACCGATATGGTAACCGGGCTGATGTGGCAGCAAACACTGGATCACAACGGCGATGGGTTAATTAATTACAATGACAAACTGACTTATGATGAGATATTAGCCATGGTTTCAACCTGCACAACGGGAGGGCATGAAGACTGGCGTCTGCCTTCTATAAAGGAACAATATTCTCTGATGAATTTCAATGGCCGTGATGTAAGTGGATACAGTGGTTCTACCGCCGGACTGATCCCATTTATCAACACCGAATATTTCGGATACAATTATGGTGAAACAGCGGCAGGCGAACGAATCATTGATGTGCAATGCGCCTCCACCAATAATTTCGTTGGGAACAATTCCATGGTTTTTGGGGTCAACTTTGCCGATGGGCGCATCAAAGGGTATGGGAAAACAATGATGGGGCAACCCAAAAAGTTCAACTACCTGCTGGTACGTGGAAACACAAACTATGGCAAGAATTCTTTTACCGACAATGGGGATGGGACCATTACCGATGCTGCTACTGGATTAATGTGGATGCAGGACGACAGCAAATCCGGGATGAACTGGAACGATGCCCTCAGTTATGCCGAAACTTTTACTTATGCAGGACATAGTGACTGGCGGTTGCCCGATGCCAAAGAGTTACAGAGCATTGTGGACTATACCCGTTCGCCGCAAACAACCTCATCGGCTGCCATTGACCCTCTCTTTAAATCCACCCAGATTACAAATGAAGCTGGCGAAGTGGATTATCCTTTTTACTGGAGCAGTACAACGCATGCGTCATGGGCAACCGGAAACGAAGGAGCGTGGGGCATTTATGTGTGCTTTGGCCGTGCCATGGGCAATGAGCTGGCGATGCCCGGTGGTATACCCACAGGAATAAATTGGACCGATATTCACGGGGCAGGTGCACAACGCAGCGACCCAAAAGAAGGAGACCCCGGCGCTTACCCTACCGGGCATGGACCCCAGGGCGATGCTGTTCGTATTCTTAACTACGTACGGTTGGTGCGGGATATTAAATAATTAAATAAAAATCACACTATTCACACAACCAACAATCAAAGCTATGAATCGAATCATTGTTTCTGTAATCGCGCTCCTTTTGAGCGTCCTTCAGGGATTGACAAGCCAGGCACAAAGCTATGGCGATTATACCTTTTACTGTCCCAAAACCAACAATAAGGGCTACCTTATTGATTTAAACGGAAACACCTATCACACCTGGACATTCGCCTCAAATAAACAGACCGGGTACTCCTCTTACCTGTTACCGGGCGGGGATGTGCTCCGAACGGTGGCAAAAACAGGGAACTATTTTACGGGTGGGCCCATCTGCGGCGAGGTACAAAAAGTGGACTACACTGGGAATGTCCTTTGGGATTTTGTTTATTCCACACCAGAGTATTGTACTCACCACGACATACACCCCATGCCGAATGGTAACGTGCTGCTGATCGCCTATGAGACAAAAACCCCTGCTCAGGTAACACAGGCAGGATGCTCACAAAGCATTACCATGTGGCCTGATAAAATAGTGGAGATCCAGCCTTCAGGCACAACCGGGGGAACAGTGGTCTGGGAGTGGAAGGTGTGGGACCATCTTTGTCAGAATTATAATCCGGCCAAAGACAATTATGTAACATCCATCGTTCTGAACCCGGGACTGCTGAACATCAATTACAATACCCAAAAAGACTGGATGCATGTCAACGGGATTGATTACAATGAAGCCCTCGACCAGATTGTTATCTCCTCACATTATATGAATGAAATCTATGTGATCGATCACAGCACGACAACGGCAGAGGCTGCAGGGCATACCGGCGGAAACTCGGGAAAAGGCGGTGATTTTTTGTACAGGTGGGGAAATCCTGCAGCATACCAGGCATCAGGCGCTACCATCTTTAATGTAGTTCACAATGCACATTGGATTCCGGCAGACTGTCCAAAAGCGAATTACCTGGTCGCATTTAACAACAATGGCGGAGCGGGAAACAAATCCTGCATCGATCTCATCGACCCGCCTTACAATGGGTACAATTATTTATTAACTCCCGGTACTGCATATGCACCCTCAACATATACCTGGAGACATACATACAGTGGATCAGCCACCCAGAGTGAGGGTTATTCTCAGCAACTTCCCAATGGAAATATGCTGATCACCATTTCATTGTCGGGTTATTTCTATGAAATAGATTCAAATCAAAATGTGGTGTGGTCAAAAACAATCAGTGGGGCCGTGACAAATGCCTTACGCTATACGGCCTGTTATGTCAACGGCCCTGTAACCGCGACTGCAAGCGCAAGCCCGGACCAGGGATGCCCGGGGATGACGGTACAGCTCAATGCTACACCTTCGTCCGGCACATCCAACACCTATGCATGGACGTCGATCCCTTCCGGGTTTACATCCGACCTGCAAAATCCTGTTGCTACTCCTGTCGTCACCACATCATACATTGTGAACATGACCAGCGGACCCTGCTCGGCAACGGATTCTGTGTTAGTAACTGTGGATGTTCTTCCTGCAACACCGGTGATCACAATTACCGGCGATTCCCTGATGTCAAGCTCCATATCCGGGAATCAGTGGTATAAAGATGGAACCCTGATCCAGGATGCTAACGGGCAATACCTGGTATTGACAGGTGCAGGTACTTACCAGGTGCAGGTCACCGGAAGCACTGGTTGCCTGTCGGCCATGTCAGACCCCTTTATATGGGTGGGCATCAGTGAGACTACCTTCGAAAATAGCATCAGGGTATTTCCAAACCCGACTACCGGAGTCATCACTCTTTCAGGAGAAAGCCTGGCGAACCGGTCGTTTGGCGTTACCCTTTTCAACGCACAGGGAAAGGCCGTCATGACATTTAAAAATGAATTTTCACATGATCTTTCATCGCTTCCCGGCGGGATCTATTACCTCACCATACTCACCGACAGGTCGGAATATACAAGCAAAAAAGTCATTATATCCAACTAGTAAAAAGAAACAATTATGAACAGATTTAAAACAAAACTGCTGCTCATCGTCCTGATGCTATCAGGAACCTTGATTCAAGCGCAGACCTTTACGAACTATACCTCCGCCGATGGCCTGCCTTCCGACAATGTTACAGGAGTAGCCATCGATGCAGCAAACCAGAAATGGTTTGGCACACAGGATGGAGTCGCCAAATTCAATGATGTGACCTGGTCAACATTTACGACCGCAAACGGATTGATCGATAATTACATCAATTGCATCGCCGTCGATGTAAATGGAGCTATTTGGGCCGGAACAGATTATGGGGTGAGTATGTATGATGGTTCTGTTTGGACCTCCTATACAACGGCCAACGGCCTGATCGACAATACAGTAAATTACATTGCCGGCGACCCCGACGGAAGTGTGTGGTTTGGTACCGGTTCAGGATTGTCGAACTTCAACGGTACCACCTGGCACAACTATACAACGGCCGATGGCTTGCCGAACAACCTGATCAGCTATATTACCGTTGATCAGGTGGGAAACACATGGTTGGGTACCTTTATCGGCGGATTGTCGAAATTTGATGGAACCACCTTTACCAATTATACCATGTCCGACAGCCTGCCATCCGACAATATCATTTCGATAGGCATCGGGGCCAACAATACAAAATGGATCGGCACATACAGCGGTGTGGCCGTTTTCGACAGCCTCGATCAATGGATGGAGACATACAGGATCACCGACGGACTTTACAATGATTTCGTCCAGGATATCGCGATGGACTCAAAAAATACCATGTGGTTTGGATTGTATGATATTTACACCCAGGAAGGTGGCATTACCAGGAACAATCAAACCGTGTGGAAATCTTATTCGCTTGCCGATGGACTGATCAACAATCTAGTGAAGAGACTCGCCGTGGATAAATCAGACAATGTCTGGATCACAACAGGTGGAGGCGTTTCAAAATTATTTGATCCTAATTCAGGTATAAGTGAACTGGCAAGGATCGGATTGAAACCCTATCCAAATCCGGCCACGACCAAATTATACCTTGACGGACTAACAACTACCGGCAATTTCGAGATAATGACCATTTCGGGAAGCACCGTTGTTTCACAACTTCTGGTACCAGGATCCAACGTCATCAACCTGCAAACTCTTGCACCAGGCATGTACGTCATGAAATACACCACTGGCTATTCAGGCTATTCAGGAAAACTGATCATTCGATGAGAAGACTCCCTGTTGTTATTTTCTTCCTGGCCATCCTATTCCCGGTGATGGCCCAGGAAGATTTTTACGATATCAGGAAGATCCAGGATATCCGGATCCTGATTCATGCAAAGAGCTGGAAGCAGGCACTCGACAGTGTATTCACTGCCTCCGGGGGAAACGATCGTTTGATGTGTGATATCCGGATAAACGGGCAACTTCTTGAAAATATGGGCATTCGATATAAGGGTTACAGTTCAGTGCATCTGGAGGATATTAAAAACCCGTTTAACATCGACCTTGCTTATACCGTAAAAAATAACAATTACAAGGGATTTACCAGTCTTCGGCTGAGCAATGTAAACTATGACCCTTCCTTTATCAGGGAGGCATTGTCCTATGAGATTGCCCGGAAGTACATGCCGGCAAGCCGGGCAAATTTTGCCAATGTATATGTGAACGATACGCTGCTCGGGCTCTATTCCAATGTTGAGGCAGTGAACGACAGGTTTATCCTCCGGTATTTCCCGGAAAAACACAACAGTTTCGTCAAGGGTTCTCCATCGACCCTCGAATACCCGTTCGGGCAGAATGCCAACCTTGCCGATACGCATGGCACAGATTCAACGGGCTATCAGCCGTATTATGCACTGGAGTCGGAATACGGCTGGTCTGACCTGTATCATTTCATATCTGTCCTAAACAAACAGCCTGACAGTGCGGCAACGGTGCTGAATATTGACCGGGCATTGTGGATGCATGCATTCAATTACTCCATACTGAACCTCGATAGTTATATAGGATATTCTCAAAATTACTACCTGTACAAAGATGACAACGGGGTTTTCAATACCATTCCCTGGGATATGAATATGTCGTTCGGCAGTTTCCGTCATTCCGACGGATCAACTCATTTCAATGGGCTCACAATTTCGCAAACCAAGCAGTTGGATCCTCTTGGCCTCATGAATTTTGCAGTTTCACCTCGTCCGCTTATTACCAACCTGTTTAAAAACGACACGCTGAAAAGAATGTTTCTCGCTCACATGAGAACAATCTTGGCAGAGAACATAAACAACAACGATTATTTTGTCCGAGGGGAGTTTATGCAGGAAATCATTGATTCGGCTGTTAAAGCTGATACAAATAAATTCTATTCCTATGAAAACTTTCAGAAAAACCTGCTGTACACCGTAGGAAGTTCAGGTTCGGCTGATGAGTTTCCAGGGATAAAAGATCTCATGGAGGCCCGGTTGGCCTACCTCGAAACCTATCCGGGGTTCGCGGGCGCACCTGTAATATGGGGCGTTCACCATACTCCGGAAACTCCGGTGTCGGGCAACGAAACCAGCATAACAGTGCATACAATCGGCGCTGTCAGGGTTTTCCTTGGGTATCGTTTTCATACCTTCGATGCCTTCACCAGGATTCCTATGTTTGATGACGGCAATCATTATGACAGTTTGGCGGGTGATGGTAATTTTGGCGCTACCATCCTCCTGTCAGGTCCTGTAATCCAGTACTATTTTTATGCAGAGAATGACAGTGCCGGCGTTTTTCTCCCGGCCCGTGCCGAATATGAATACTATACCATTCAACCGATGATCCTCTCTGGAGATGTGGTTTTGAACGAGATATATGCCGGCAGCGGAGACCAATCCTGGATCGAATTACTCAACACCACAACGGAACCGCTTAATCTGCTTAACATGCAACTCTCTGATGATCCTGCCGTACCAGGGAAATGGATGCTGCCTGATACAATTCTTCCGGCGAAACACTATTTATTGATCCATGTTTCGTACAGTTCCGGACCGGAAAAAATGGCCGCTCCGTTAACGCTTTCCGCTTCCGGAGGTGTCATCCTGCTTTCAGAAGTAGAGGGAAGGTGCATCGATTCAGTATCCTATGCCCCTCAGGTGAGAAGTAAGAGCTCTGGAAGGTATCCGAACGGATATGGATCCATGATGTATATGCTTCCAACTATGGGGAGTTACAACACCATGGGTACAACTCCGGGAAAAGGATTCCTGTTATATCCCAACCCGGCAGGAAGCGTGATCAATATCGAACTTATGAACCATTCGGGGCCGGAGACCGTGACAATATACAACGGACTGGGCAAAACGGTAATGCAGCAGAATTACGCTTACGAAACAGGCCAGGATGCACCTGTGGTGCAATCAATCGATGTTTCTGTCCTTGGCAGCGGGATTTATATGATCAGGGTGAGTTGCACGGATGAAATCATGACAAAAAAACTGATCATTTATTAACCTGAATTTGATTGATTGACATGCTCCGGCGAGAAAATAAAAACAAAAATAATTACATCCCTATGACCTCAAAGTTAAAACAACTCATCACCCTCAACCTGTTATTGCTTCTGACCATCCCCATGATGATCTCCTGTGAAAAAGAACCAGGTTCAGGCGGCAAATCAACCATCTACGGAAAAGTAATGGTAAAGGAGTATAACGCAACTTTTACTGTCCTCCAGGAAACCTATTATGGTCCCGAAATTTGGGTGTATCTCATTTATGGCGATGACCGCGATTATGGCGACCGGATTCAAACCAGCTATGACGGAACCTGGGAGTTCAAATACCTGCGCCCGGGCTCTTACAAAGTGTATGCATTATCCAAGGACTCGACGCTGCAAACCAATGCCATGATCCCTGTCATCATGGAAGTGGTGGTACCAAATAAAAAGCAAGATATTGAAGTCTCTGATCTAGTTATCTTTAATTAAAACCACATGAACCGAACAATCATCCTTGTACTTGCCCTCCTGATTGGGATCGCAGCACCTTGCCAAAGCAAGAAAGAGTGCGTGAAAAACAAGATCAAATCAACCACCGAATGGGAAACTACCATGGTTGACGGGAAATCGACCACGTATAAAATCTCCTATGAGGAATTTGACAAATCGGGCCGAACGCTGCTGAAAATCGATTATGCCCCTGATGGAAGCATTTCAGCCAGGACAACTGCTGTTTTTGATAGTTATGGGAATATAACTGCTAAAAGTGAATTTGATGCCGGTAAAAAGAGGGATATCAAATGGACCTACCGCTACAATGCCTTGAAAGATAAAATCGAGGAGATAGAATACAATGGCGGTGGAGAGATTCTGAAGAAAACTGTTTTCAGCTATGATGCGAACGGAAATAAAATTTCCGAAACGGAGACGGATGCCTCCGGAAGCTTCATTAAAAAAACAATGTACACCTATAATTCAAAAAACCTGAAGACTGGGAAAAAAACGACTTCCGGATCACAAAAGAAGGACAAGTCGAAAAAGTGGGAATATGTATACTATTGATGGGGTGAGGTTGCTTAACCGGATGGAATATGATAACTAAAAGGCTGGAGATTCTTCTTTTACTTATTCTGGTCTTGGCCGGAACCAATCTGCGTTCGCAGGTGAACGACGCTCAGCTATGGATGAGCGTTAACCTGGAGAAAAAGCTGACCCCTGCTTTTTCGGTACTATTTACCGAAAAGATCAAGATGGATGAAAACATCACTGAAGTAGGCACCCTCTACAGCGATATTGGCATCAGTTATCGTGTCTGGAAGAAGTTCAAAGCGGGTGCATCCTACAGGTTTGTACTCAAGCGCAGGCTTGATAACACCTACGAAAAATTTCACAGCTGGTACGTTGAAGGATTTTACAGAGAGAAATTCAAACCGGTTGGACTTACTTTGCGGGTACGTTACCAGTCACGGTATGCGGAGGCGTTTTCATCGGAGAAGTCAACGATTCCAAGAAGCCATATACGCACAAAGCTAACGGTAAAATATGATCTTCAGAAAAAGTTTGAACCGTATGTTTACGCGGAAACATATTTCCGTTTGGGTGAAACAGCCGCGCAATCATTCGACCAGCTCAGGCTTTGTGCAGGCATCGAATACACCTTCAACAGGATGCACATGATCGACCTGCGTTACCTTTTCTGCCGCGAATATAACACTGTAAACCCTGAAATGAAATATGTTATAGTATTGAATTATTATCTGACCTTTTAACCATACCTCTGTTTATTTTGCGTGAAAAGGCAAACTTTTCCTGGTCAAAAATGGACTAAAGAATTTTCCGGTTTGGAGACGAATGATTGAGCAGATGTTGATTTCATTTTTGGTAGGATTCAATACGGCGATTATGGGAATAAAAAAGGTAATGGAACACCTACCCATGGAAAAGTTCATGCAAGTGCATCGTTCATTTATAGTTAACTTAAGTAAGATTACAACCATTGAGCGCAACAGAATCCTATTTGACAATACTATTTATATCCCGGCAAGCGAACAATTTAAAGAAGCTTTTCAGAACTATATTGATAACAATTTTTTAAAATAAGCGAAGTGGTGGACCGCAGACTGCCAACTGCCAACTGTGTACTGCCAACTAGCCCTGAACCAGCTTCTCCAGTCCTGCAATCTTAAACACTTTTTTGATATCCGGTTTCGGGGATTTGATCCAGAAATTCCCTTCCCCCAGCTCTTTGTATTTCTTCAGACAGATACGTAAAAAGGTTGAGGAGATATAGTCAACATCCGAAAAATCAAACTCCATCTGCTTTCCGGTAACCGTGCCTTTGTCAATTTCAGGCTCAAGTTCGAGAGAGGCGATGGTGTCGAGTCGTCCAGATAAATAACAGATTATAACCTCTTCGGATGATTTAATGGTAAGATTCATATTGTCTTTGGATTAATAGTTCTTGTTGAATTCGGTTTCCAGTGTGTCGGCATCAACCGACTCGTCAAAGTAGAGGTCAAATCCCATATTGACCATCCGTTCATTCATTCGCCGTCGTGTAATACGTTGGATGTTAAGCAGATGACGAGCTGAAACGTTATCGGTTGTGATATTTTTCCCATAGGTACCACAACCCAATGTCAGCGAGGGTTCAAGGGTATTATACATAAACCCGACAGCTCCCTGCGAGGAAGGCATGTTGACCACAACTCTTCCCGCATTCATCATAATAGCGAATTTCCGGATTTTCTCTTCATCGTAGGAGAAGATAGATGCGGTATGTCCGATTCCTCCGTGGTAGTTGAGGTCAATGCATTTCCGGATGGCATCATCGAAATCATCCGCTTCATAAAAAGCCAGTATGGGTGCCAGAATCTCCGAAGAGAGTGGCTCTTCATCCCCTATCTTCTCCAGAGGGGCTACCAGAATTCTTGTGTTCTCCGGAACGCTGATCCCCGCCATGGAGGCAATTTTCTCAACCGATTGCCCGACAACTTCCGGACTCATCGATTTGCTTCCGGCAAACCAGGCTACCTTCTCTACCGCCTTTGTCTCTTCCGTATTCAGGAAATAGGCACCCTGGCGTTTCATCTCCTCCTTCACCTTGGCGGCAATCTCCTTCTCAACTACTAATGCCTGCTCACTGGCACAAATGGTTCCGTTATCAAATGTCTTAGAATGTATCAGTTGCTCAACTGCAAAGGGGATATCAGCTGATTTCTCTATATACACCGGTACGTTTCCTGCTCCAACACCCAACGCCGGGGTGCCCGAGCTGTAGGCCTCATGAACTAACCCGGTTCCGCCTGTTGCCAGGATAAGGGCCAGTTTCGGGTGCTGCATCAGGTATTGCGTCTCTTCCCGCGATTTGTGCGTTGACCACTGGATACAATCCTCGGGTGCATCAGCGCCCAGTGCCGCCTCGTAGCAGATCCTGGCTGCCTCGATCGAACATTTGGCCGCTTTGCGGTGTGGACTAATGATGATTGGGTTGCGGGATTTCAGTGCAATCAGGATTTTAAACATGATCGTAGAGGTGGGATTGGTTACGGGAATGACAGCCAGTATCGGCCCAATCGGTTGGGCAATTTCAATGATGCCTGTTTGCAAATCCTCCGAAATGATCCCTACGGTCTTCTGGTTCTTCAGGTTTTCATAAACATACTGGGTTGCCACTACGTTTTTCTTCACCTTATCTTGCCAGTTGCCCATTTGGGTCTCCTCAGCCGCCATCTTGGCAAGCTTTATCCTGTTGTTCAATCCTGCTTTGTAAACAGCTTTGACAATCCGGTCTACCTGCTGCTGATCATACTGGTTAAATATTGCTGCCGCGAAGGTGGCTCTCTCCAGAATATCTTCAATTTGTTGTTTTTGTTTCTCTTCCATCTGGTAGTTTTTGAACTGTTAAATATAACAAATATATTTATTCCACTTATGATTCATGATGTCCAAACCCGTTTTAAGCGATCAATTTCCGTACTTTTGCAACGAATTTATGAATAGACCCGAAATCACCGCGCCCGTCGGAACATGGGAATCCCTCTCGACTGCCATCCAGGAAGGTGCCGATTCGGTCTATTTTGGTATTGGGGTGCTCAATATGCGGGCCCGTTCATCGATCAACTTCACCCTCCGCGACCTGGTGAAAATTTCGCGAATTTGCCGAAATCATCAGGTCAGAACCTATCTCACGGTAAATACGGTAATCTACGATTCCGAGATAAAGGAGATGAAACGGATGGTGAATTCGGCCCTTAAAAACGGTATCAATGCCATCATCGCTTCCGACCAGGCAGTGATCCAATATGCCCGTTCGGTGGGAATGCCGGTACACATGTCCACGCAAACCAACATCACCAATCTGGAGGCTGTTAAGTACTGGTCGCAGTTTGCCGATGTGATGGTAACCGCCCGGGAATTGAATATCAACCAGGTAGCTTCCATCATTCGCGCCATCAAACGACAAAAAATTACAGGACCATCAGGAGAGCTGATCAGGCTGGAACTTTTTGCTCACGGAGCTCTTTGCATGGCAGTATCGGGCAAATGTTACCTGAGTCTTGACCAGTATAACTCTTCCGCCAACCGTGGGGCCTGCTACCAGCTTTGCCGGCGCCCCTACCGGGTGACCGATTTTGATGGGGAGGTAGAATTAATAGTAGATAATGAATACATCATGTCGCCCAAAGATCTCTGCACCATCGGATTTTTGGATCAGATCATGAAAGCAGGAGTCTCTGTTTTAAAAATTGAGGGCCGGGGCAGAAGTCCGGAATATGTGAAGACTGTGATCTCCTGCTACCGTGAAGCCGTTGATGCAATTGCTAACGGGTCCTATTCACAGGATAAGATTGAGGGCTGGCTCACCCGGTTGAAATCTATTTACAACCGAGGCTTCTGGGACGGTTATTACCTGGGGCAAACCATAGGCGAATGGGCCGAACAACATGGCTCTGTTGCTACCCAGTCGAAAGTGTATATTGGAAAAGTGACTAACTACTTCACCAACCTGAAAGTTGCAGAAATCAAGCTGGAGTCAGGATATCTGGCATCCGGAGACCGGATTTACATCCAGGGGCCTACCACCGGAGTGATTGAGAAGACCATCCCAGAGATCAGGGTCGATCTGAATCCTGTAAAAAAGGCTAAAAAAGGAGAGGTTTGTTCAGTCCCCGTAACAGAATTCCTTCGCCGTGCCGATAAAATTTACAAAATCATTGATAAAAGCTAACCGCCTAGGTGAAGCAACTATCCTCATCTATGAAATTCTATGCTCGGAAATCTCCATACACATACTAACTTTAGCGATGGCACCTCTCCCCCTGAAGCCTATATTGAAGAGGCTGTAAAACTTGGATTCTCGGTTCTCGGTTTTTCCGACCATTCTCCCGTTCCATTTCCCAATACCTTCGCCATTCCAGAGGGGGGATTAGGGGGGTATGTGGAATCAATCCGGAATCTGGCAGCCGGCATCAAGTCCTCACTCGGCAGCCGGCAGTCGGCAGTCAATAGTCATCCAGTGATCCAGATCCTTCTCGGTCTCGAATACGACTATATCCCGGGTTTGACTGTCCCCGTAAGAAAGCTTCGTGAAGAGTTTCCTTTCGACTATATCATCGGATCTGTACATCTGGTCAGGAACAGCCATCCCGATCTACTTTGGTTTATTGATGGACCCCAGGTAAAAACCTATGACAAGGGGCTTCGCGATGTATTCGGTGGGGATATCCGAAAAGCGGTGACCGCCTATTGGAGACAGCTTCAGGAGATGGTGGTACAGGAAAAACCTGATATCATCGGTCATTTTGACAAGATTAAAATGCACAACCATAATCGCTATTTTCGTGAAAACGACGCCTGGTATGCTGCTCTTGCTAAGGAGACGCTGGAGTTGATTCGGCAACAAAGGGCTGTTGTTGAAGTCAATACGCGGGGAATCTACAAACAGCGGTCCGATTCCCTCTTTCCTGGACCTGAACTGTTGAAAACAATACACTCTATGAACATCCCGGTTACCCTGGCTTCGGATGCACACAAACCCGAAGAGCTATCTCTCTGCTTCACCGAAACCAAAGAGGTTTTAAAAGCAATTGGATTCAAATCTGTTTGGCTCTTAAATTCGAATGGGTGGCATGAGACCGCGTTATAGAATTCTGATAACAGAGCTCATCGTTTTTTCGTAATTTCGCTTCAGGCTAACTTCTTGATATGATCACCCGGGACACGATCGATACAATCATCTCAACTATCCGCATTGAAGAGGTGATTGGTGATTTTGTCACCCTCAGGCGAAGGGGCGTGAACATGATTGGGTTGTGCCCGTTTCATAATGAAAAAACCCCCTCCTTCACCGTATCTCCGGCAAAAGGTATTTACAAATGTTTTGGTTGTGGTAAGGCAGGCAACGGTGTCAACTTCGTGATGGAGCACGAACATTTCAGCTATCCCGAGGCGCTGCGTTACCTTGCTAACAAGTACCAGATAGAGATTGAGGAGGAGGTTCAGTCGATAGAGATGCAGGAGCAGATAAGTGAGCGTGAAGCTCTTTTTAACCTGAATCAGTTTGCCCTGGATTTTTTTGAAAAAACGCTTCACGACACAGAGGAGGGGAAAGCAATCGGCTTGAGCTACCTGAAAGAGAGGGGTGTACGTGATGACATCATCAGGAAGTTTAAGCTGGGTTACAGCCCTTCAACATGGGATGCATTTACCAAACATGCCAGAGAACATGGGTATAAGCTGGAGGCTCTTGTGAAAAGTGGAATGACACTTCAGAAGGATGAGCGTGCCTATGATCGGTTTCATTCCAGGGTTATCTTTCCTATACACAGCGTTTCGGGCAAAGTGATCGGTTTTGGAGGCAGGATTCTGACCTCTGAGAAAAATCGGCCGAAGTATGTAAACTCTCCCGAATCAGAAGTTTATAACAAAAGCAAATCCCTTTACGGAATCTACTTTGCCCGTAATCCCATCACATTGAAAGATAACTGTTTCCTGGTAGAAGGTTACACTGATGTGATCTCCCTTCACCAGGCAGGAATCGAAAATGTTGTGGCTTCATCGGGAACCTCACTCACACACGAACAGATCCGGATGATCCTTCGGTATACAAAACAGGTCACCATTCTTTATGACGGCGATCCCGCCGGGATCAAGGCCTCATTCAGGGGGATCGACATGATAGTGGAGGAGGGAATGGATGTGAAAATAGTCCTTTTTTCTGATGGGGAGGATCCCGATTCATATGCCCGCAATCACCATCCTGATGAGGTGGAAAAGTTTATCACAAAACATGCCGATAACTTTATCCTATTTAAAACCAGAATGTTGCTTGGAGAAACCAAGGGAGATCCGATACAAAAAGCAGCCCTCATAAAAGAGATCGTAAACACCATCAGCTTGATTCCCGACGGCATCAGCCGTACACTTTATATCAAAGAGTGCTCGGCGCTGATGAATGTTCCCGAGCAGGTATTGATGAACGAAGTTCGCAAACTACTTCGGAATAAAATTAAAAAGCAAATCCCGGTAGTAGAGAAGCCGGAGGATATTGGATGGATGGAAGATACCACCGCACCATCGCAGGAAGAGATTGATCTGATGTCTGATGAATACCAGGAGCGGGAACTGATCAGACAGTTGCTGCTCTACGGTCGGGAAGAGATCACCCTGATGCGGCATGATGAAGATGGCAAGGAAATAGAGTTCTCTATGCAGGTAGCCGATTTCATTGTGGTGGATATTTTAAGGGACGAACTCGAATTCGAAAACAACTTGTATCGTAAGATTTTTAATGAATTCGTGGAGGCCCGCGAAAGGGATGAGATCCCCGACGATACCTATTTTAAACTCCATCGGGATCCGGATATTGCTCATGCCGCTATCGACATGATGGTATCTCAGTATGAATTGAGCGAAAACTGGGGGAAAAACAGCATCATCGTTGAGGAAGAGTCAAAACACATCAAAGAGTTGGTTCTTTCAGCTATGCTCTCCTATAAAGCCAAAAAGCTGGATAAGATCATTGCCGTAAAACAGAATGAGATACGAGAGATCTCCGATCAAAAAGAGGTGAATCGGCTACTGGCGGAATTGAGGGACCTAAAAGCCAGTAATATTCGGATCAACAAAGAACTCGGAAGAATTATCACAAAATAGTTATTTCTTGAAAATCAGGTTGTTGGTCTGCCATAGAGACCAATTGTCCATCAGTTCTTTAAAGGCGGCATAGTCTTCTGTTCCGATATTGTTCCTTTCAATATTTATCTCCTTCTCAACCTGTATCATGTTCTCTTTCTGTTTCACAAGGAATAGAAAAAAGCCGGCTTGGTTTTTGATCCGCACCTCCTGCTCTCCCGAAATCAGCTTCATGTTTTCGGGAATGGCAACGGTGAATACGTAACTCTCACTAATTGTTCCAGGAAGATCAACGAGCGTTTGCCGCTCCAACGGAAGATGTCCGGCATTCCAGCTATCTACCCCGGTGCTGAAGTAAGGAATAGCGAAATAGTACATATCACCGTCCTTTTTTAAGGCATCGCCCTTGTTCGTTTTACATGTGAACGAGGTTTCTCCTTTGGTCAATTCGGAAAAAGAGAGATCCGAAATTTTTGCTGATGATAAGCCTCCGCGAAAATAGTGTTTCAGTTTCTCTTCACTTCGTACAAGCGAAAGAGAAGGTATTGCAGCCCCGGTGAGTGTTCCGTTTAACTCGCCCGAAAAAATTAAGGCGGTGTCTATCACAAAGAGACCCGTGAGTGATATGTTGGTTTTATTTTCCCCGGGATGGGCCGTTTGAAATGTATTGTCCGGATTCATGGCCATGAAAACACCGCCAGGATCAAGTGTCATCATGTCGAATGCATTTGCCTGTTTTACAGAAAGATAGGTGGTTCCAAAATCAGGTATTTCCGTTTTTACAACCCACTCTTCAAGGCTGGAAAGATTGCCAATTTTCGTATCAAACATGTTGTTTGGAATGATGAGTGTTGGATCTGCGCTGATGCCTGCTTGTTTCAGCAACGCTGACATCAGAACCGCTTTTTCTGCCACTGTTCCTCCGTTACTGTTCCAAACCTCGATAGGAGTACGCAAACGATAACCGATAAACTCTTCCGGAATATCAAAAAGGTTGATCTCTTTCACAACACTTTCCTGGATTGCAAATACCAGATCTGTTTTCTTCTGACTTTCCTCAGCCAAACTGGCAACAAAACCATCCATAACAGTGTTGGTCTCATATAGGAAAGCCTTTTGGTCTGAGAAAAACCCGGCCAGTGGCTGATAATTGCTGAGTGAACAAAAAATCAGTGCAGGATAAGTTCCTTTGAGGGTGGCCTGAAACTTTTCCGTTTCCATTGCCGGGATGTTGTTAAGCACCCAGGTATAAACCCTGAGGCCATTTTCGACGGTTTCTAAGGGTTCCGTCGTGGCATTGAACAAGTGAAAGTAGATGGGCTGGTCCTGAGGGGTTCTTATTGAAACCGTCATCGACTTTACAGGTTGTTCTTCGGCTAGCAGAGTGCTTCCCATAAATGCGGGAAAGAAACCATTTTCTGTGTGGGTTGTATAGTCGAGATAGATTGTTGATCCGATCTCAAGGCCTGTATGGGTAATTACCATTTCCCTCAACTGGTTATAAGCTGGAGCGTGTGCTGCAAAGCGCGGTAATACCTCGTTAAATGCGTTTTTTGGGGTGATTATTTTTTTCCCGTCGGCCATGATGGTGTAGGCCTCATTCACCTGCAGTTTCTGGTAATCGGGATTGTATACCACAAAGGTCTCGCCATAAAGCCGGTGGAATGAGCGATAATTTTGAAGCTTAAGTATTTTGGCACACCGGTAGTCGATGGTTCCGTTGGTATTCAGGGTATACTCTTTGGTAAGTGAGAGGTATACGGCATCATAGTTTTCCTCCTGAGCGGTAACGTTTGCAATCGGACCGCAAAACAGCGATACAATCAGGATCAGTGTCAATTGTTTCATGATATTTTCTTTGATCTGTTAATCTTAGTTTAACTCTACAACTACCATCTCGTCAGATAACCGGTTTTGTGCCTCAACCACAGTCCTGAACTGGGGCCACTCGTCAGCTTCGTATATCCGTTTTCCAAGAGAGATCTTCTCGCTAAAATCAAGTGTTTCTCCCCGAAGGGTATAACTGGCGTCAATAGAGGCAACTGCTCCTTTGTGATCAGCTGCTTCAGGCACCCTGATGGCTTTCTTAAGAGAGGGAATCTGGATAGATTCTATCACTTCGACCTGACGTGAACACCTGTCGCGAAAAGCAAAGTCGCGTTTATCCAGGTCTGTATCAAAATAGAGATGAGATTGTGCTGACCGGAAAAGCTGGGATGCCATCAGTGGTTTAAAGAAAAGGGTTTTCCCTGATACAACCGCATAGTCTGGGATTGAAAAGTCAATCACGATCTTCACCGGACCTGCAAGATAATCCATGGGGTCTCCGTATTCAAGGCGAGTAATGGTTGCTTTTGGGTGAATCCGCTGAAATTCCTGTTCAATATTTTGATTCCATTTGGTTTTGTTTGAATTTTTGAAGTATCCCCTGACCGATCCGTCAGATTGTCCCTCTGCTGTAATTGTAAGGGTCCCTTTCAGGGTTCCGTTGGCCTGAAGTTCTGCGTTGGATGTGACCCAAATATAATGGTTTTCTGGGGAAGAAAGTGGGGTTGTTCCAAGGTCGGCTCCTTCGGGAACCCCCATCAGGTATTGTTGTTGCTGTTCGGCGCTTGACCATAGTTCTCGTAAAAACGGAACCCATGTTGGATCAAGAAGTTGGTACTTTCCATCCCCTTTTTTTACTACAGTCACACAATGGTTGAACTGGTCGGCGGGAATATAGTCAATGCGCGATCCGGCCATTGTCATGGCCGGGTAGGATTCAAACCCGGCTGCCCTCAGCATTGTGATCAGCATTCCCGCCTTGTCTTTGCAAACTCCGCACCGATCGGTAAAAGTCATATCGCCGGTATGTAGCGTGAAACCCTCTCCTTCTCCCATGGATATTCCTGAATAACGGATCTCATCAGCACACCAGTGGGTTAACAGAGATATCGAGTCAGCTTCGTTTTTTGCATTTTTCAGGATCTCATCAACCTTTGCCTTGATTTCGGGTGTAGATTCAAAGCTTTTAAAGTTCTCATTGACACCGAAAAACCAGGTTGATTTCGCATACCAGTCGGGACTGGTGGAGAGAAGTAATTTAGGTGCCACATCAGACTGTGCAACCATTCTTGACTCTCTTTTCAGTGGCCGCATATCGGTTTTGGAGAATGTATAGATAAAATTATCTCCCTTAAGCCATCCCGAAACCTGTACTTCTCCGTTGTAAAATTCAAACTGGAGTTGTTTCTCTTTGGGTACTATCACGCGGTAAACCTTAAGATTTACCGGATTTTCGCTAAAGAATTCCACAATATCGTAAAAATGTCCCCGCATGGGGGGGATGTACCTCTCGTCGTCATCCTGCTGTAAAAGTGCATAGGTAAAGCCTTTCCTGAACATCACAATCTCTACGGCATCTCCGGGTTCGAGTCGTCCCACTTCAATCATTTTCTCCCTGGCACCCCAATAGATTGCTCTCGCAGGTGCCGGGTAATCCATCACCGAGTTTAAATTCAGGCATACAACCTCTCCATTGTTTTTGTAAACAGTGGCTCTTTGTATTTCAACAAAAGCCGACTGGGGGTCGTACCCGAATGTAAGTACATTCAATTCCCGGGCCCCTGCGGTTGTAAGAATTTTATATAGAATGTGGTTTGTCACATAAGTAAGGCCGCTCTCTCTGACATCGGTAAGGGTACTGTCAAAAACAACAAGCAGATCGTTTTTGGGGAAGGTGGTGGCGTCTCCTGCCGTCTTTATCAGCTCCTTCACCGGGTCGTTTGCAAGCGCAAAAAGGGTAATAAGCTGGGCCAAAAAAAGTAAACTATATTTTTTCATTGTTTTGATGGTTTATTGCAGGATTAAAATTTACATATTCCGTGACATCAAGATAAGTTTGGTGCAGGGCAATTTTTTGGTTGAACTCGATTCGTCTGACATATGTTTTTACCCAGCGGAGTTCTCCGTCTGCTCGTACGATCCTGAACATGGTGTGCTGAGGGGGTGTTTCGTCTTTGAATCGTCGGTCGAGAAGTCGTACCAGCCATTCCCTGTCTTCAGGTACCAAAAAATTAACAAGGTCTTGCCTTGTTAGCCTGGTTGTCTCTTCAGGTGAGCACCCCAGCATATTAGCAAAAGCACTGTTGGCAAAGACTACCTTGTCTTCCTGAAAGACCATAACTCCCATGAGTGAGTTTTCGACGATAGTATTATACATTTCGAGTACCTCGGTATTCTCCTTGATCTTCTCCGTAAGAAGCGTCTCCAGTTTCTGGCGGATCTCCCGGTTTTCAACCTCAAGTTTTCGCTGATAGGAGGCAATTTCGATTGTCATAACCATCTGTTCCACGTCATAGGGTTTCAGAACATAGCCAAATGGTTTGATAAAAAACGAACGCTCGTAAACCTCTCTGGAGCTCTGACCTGTAAGAAAAATGATTCCGCAGTTGAATAATTCTGTTATCTGGCGTGCTGTTTCAATGCCGTCAAGCGCCCCCCTTAGGTTGATATCCATAAGCACAATATCGGGCTCATTTCCCTCCTCTTTGAGCTTATGGATCTCCTCGATGCTCTTTTCTCCCCTGGCTGAATGTCCGAGGATTTGAAATCCCGATTCCTGTAACTGGTCTTTCAGGCATGCGGCGATTAACATTTCATCTTCAACAATGAATACCGTTGTTGCTTTTTTCATTTTTTTGAGCTGATCATTTTTAACATATTGATCTCCTTCTCTTCCAAAAAGCGCCATTTTCCCCTGGGAAGATTTTTCTTTGTCAACCCTGCAAGATAAACACGATCGAGCTTTTCAACATTGTATTCAAGTTTTTCAAAGATCCTTCTTACCACCCTGTTCTTTCCCGAATGAAGCTCAATGCCGATTTCCCGTTTATCTTTCCCATCGGTGATAAACTCAATGCTGTCGACCTTGATAAAACCATCATCCAGCTCCAGGCCATCTGCTATTATTTGCAGGTCGGTCTTTGTCAATGGTTTATCCAGAACAACGTGATAGATCTTTTTAATTCCATAGCGTGGGTGGGTCAGTTTTTTTGCGATTTCGCCATCATTGGTAAAAAGCAGCAAGCCGGTCGTATTCCTGTCGAGACGCCCAACCGGGTAAACACGTTCGGGGCATGCATCCTTGATCAGCGACATGACTGTATTTCGATTTTGAGGGTCGGTTACAGTGGTGAGGAAGGCCTTGGGTTTGTTCAGAAGAATATAACGGTTCTTTTCGAGGCTCAGTGTCTTGTTGCCAAATTCCACCTTGTCGGCAGGAGATATTTTGGTGCCTAACTCGGTCACTATCTTGCCGTTCACCATTACAGCGCCCGATTTAATTAGTTCGTCTGCCTCTCGCCTGGAACAAACGCCCGCATTGGCAATATATTTATTTATTCTGATCAGGTCGGGCTCTGTTTCAATGACTCTTTTCCTGATGGGTCGTTGGGATGGTTTTCGCTCTTTCATTCTTCCGGTTCGTATGGTGGGGTTATTTTCACGCCGTCGTAACGGGTTTCGATCCCGTTCCTATAGGTGATGATTAAAAATAGTGTTCCGTCGTAATTGTATTTTATCCAGTCTCCCTCTTTTTTCCCTGCTACAAAAGTCCCTTCGTCACGAACTTTTCCATTATCCCAGTAATAAGTATGCTTTCCATCAGGAAGATCATCCAGAAAATTACCTTTGAAAAGGGTCAGGCTGTCGGTCCCGGTTTCTCCTTTATTGAGCTGATAAGAGACCCAGTTTCCTGTTCTCAGTCCATCCCTGTAAGTACCTCTCTGATAAAAATCACCAATCAGCTGGAACCAGGGACCGTCTTCCAGGTCCTCTAGGTAATCGCCTCTTTCAATGATCGTTCCGTCTTCTGAATACTCTTCCGTGAGTCCGTCTTTTTTGCCACGATAATAGTTTTCTTCTCGTAAAAGCTGCCCTGAATCATAATACCACCTCCAGATTCCATCGGGCTTTCCCTGATTGTTATAAACTCCGGTTTGTTCTATTTTTCCGTTCATGTGGTAATACTTCCATGATCCGGTTTTCGTTCCATTATTGTAATCACCTTCGGCTTTTAGGGTTCCGCCTGGATAATATTCTTTCCAATGACCAGTGCGGCCTCCATCTTCCAGCACAAGCCCCTCCCCTGCAACCAATCCGTTTCTGTACTCTATGGCGGAAAGGATCATCCCCTCCGGAGAATATGCAATTGAGATGCCCTCCAGGATTCCGTTGCGATAGAGTCGTGTTGTTTTTACTTTTCCGTCGGCGTAATATTCCTTTTCTATCTCAAGCTTCTGTATTTCAACGGCTTCAGGCTGCATAATATCATCAAGAAACTTTGTGATCTTGATTAAATCCCCCTTTTCGGAGTACTCTTTGAAGTACCCGTTTTTCATATTGTTCTTATAGGTGCCCTCAAGTCGTATTTTGCCATTTTCCCAGAAACTCATCCACCGGCCTTGCTTCCTGTCATATTTATCTTTCCGGTTTATCTTTAGTCGCTCAACGATATAACCCTTTTTGTATTCGGTGATGGTAATGATATCACCAGTTTCGTTGTATTCCTTTCCTATTCCCTGTTCAAGGCCTTTGATATAGGGGATTTCAAGTTTTTTCCATCCATCAGGATGATAATACATCGTAAATTTCTCTTTGATATCATTGATAAAATATTCCCTGATTGTCTCCCGGTCGAGAAATGATGTTTTAAAACCATTCCGTTTCCCCTCTTGATATGTAATTTCAAGAACAAGTTTACCTTTCGGATTATAAAATTTCCAGATGCTGTCAAGTTTGAAATTCAACCGATTTCCTTCCGACTTTAACGTTCCGGTTTCATAGTATGATTTCCAATAGCCATCGGGCTGACCGGCTTTCATCGTTCCTTCGCTTGACAATTTCCCGTTTTGATAGAAAAATTGTTGAAATCCATCGTTTCTTATGGAGTCCTGACCAAAGGATGGAACAAGTAAATTGAAGAAAATTAATGCCAATAACAAATAGCGCATATTCAGGAAGAACTAGTTAGACAACTCAAGCATTTTAAGAATTGGTTTAACGGCCTGATCAATCAACTCTTTATCCAATATTATTTCAGGTTTCTCGTCTCTCAATGCCAGATAAATTTTTTCAAGGGTGTTTTTTTTCATGTAGGGACAATCATTGCATGAACAGGCCTCGTCTTTTGGAACAATTAAAAATTCCTTCTCCGGAGATGCTTTTTTCATCGCATGTAAAATTCCTGTCTCTGTTGCTACAATGTATTTCAATGAAGGATCTGATTGTGAAAAATTTAACAAATTAGTTGTCGAGCCGATATAATCGGCCATTTCGAGGATAATTGCTTTGCACTCAGGATGGGCAATCAGCTTGGCATCAGGATGATCTCTTTTAAGATCAATGATAATTTCTGTAGAGATGATATCGTGCACCTCACAGGATCCGTTCCAGAGAACCATATTCCGTCCGGTGATTTGATTCACATAATTGCCAAGGTTTTTATCCGGAGCAAAGATTATCTTTTGATTTTCAGGAAATGACTCAACAATCTTCACCGCATTACTGGAAGTACAAATCACATCCGACAAAGCTTTTATCTGAGCCGAACAATTGATATAGGAAACAACCACATGATCGGGATATTGATCTTTGAACGCCCTGAATTCAACAGGAGGGCAAGAATCGGCCAGGGAACATCCAGCCTCTAAATCCGGAATGATCACCTTTTTTGTTGGGTTTAGTATCTTTGCCGTCTCGGCCATGAAGTGAACGCCGGCAAATAGAATGATATCGGCGTTGGTTTGATAAGCTTTTTGTGCAAGGGCCAGACTGTCTCCAATAAAATCTGCAATATCTTGTATATCATGAACTTGATAGAAATGTGCCAGAATTATAGCGTTTTTTTCCTGCTGTAATCTTTTTATTTCTTCAATTAATTTTTCTTTTGAAAAATACATATTAATAATATAAAAAAATTCTCTTTATTTTATTGTTATTTATAGTAGGTGTTCATTTAGTTGAAAGATTTTTAATCAAAAGCTTGTGTTGTTCACTTCTTTAGGTTAATCAACAGGCTATTCACAAGTTATATTTTATAATAGTTTGATATATAATTGATTAATTGTAATAACAAAATAGTTAGGATTTCTCCTTGTTTATAAAAAGAAGCTTTTAGAGCATCTCAAAAGTGTTGAAATTCTTTGATAACATTGGATAACTTCAGGGATTATTTACAATTTTCGATAATGTTGATAGAAAATCAGTTTTTATCAGAATTTGATAACAAAGTTAAACAGTTGTCAACATTTTACTGTTTAAAATTTAAAATTGTGGTTTTCAGGGTATCTTGAAATCATATTAGCTACCTTTGCGATAAAACTATCAACAATGGCTGAATCTTTCGAAATTATTGCTATTGGAAGCGATCACGCAGGGTTTAATATGAAAGAATACCTGAAGAAGGTGTTGGTAACCTGGGGCTATGAGGTGAAGGATTTTGGTTCGTATTCTGATGAAAGCATGGATTATCCCGATCCCATTCATCCTTTGGCTGATTCAATAGAACACGGAGAATATAAGAGAGGAATAATAATTTGCGGAAGCGGCAATGGAGTAGCCATGGTTGCAAATAAGTACCCGCACGTCAGGGCTGCTCTTTGCTGGGAAGAGGAGATTGCTAAACTTGCCAGACAACATAATGATGCCAACATTATTTCAATTCCGGCCAGGTTTGTATCGAATGTTCTTGCGGCCGAGCTTGTTCATTTTTTTTTAATTACCAACTTCGAAGGAGGACGACACGAGCGCAGGGTTAAAAAAATATCAGCTACGATTCAATAATATTCGAATGAATTCAGCAGCCCATCAGTTTCTTGAAAAAGCGTCCCGAAAATCATTTGATCAAAACCACCGGAGAAGGCTGGATTTTAATATTGGCAAATATGATCAGGCTGTTTTATTGGGCAAACAGCATTACTGTGATCTTGAGTTGGCCAAACGAAGAGCAGCAAACATAAAAGGCAAGGTCATCAACAAGCTTGACACCTACCTCATTGAATTTCAGAAAAATTTTGAGAAAAGGGGAGGAAAGGTAATATGGGCTCATAGTGGACGGGATGCCCAAAAAGAGATCCTTCATATCATCAAGAAGGCAAAGGCGAAGGTCATTGTAAAACAGAAGACTATGGTTTCCGAAGAGCTGGAAATCAACGAATTGTTGGAAAAGAATAAGCGCGAAGTGTTTGAAACAGACCTTGGAGAATACATTGTACAGCTGGAGGGGGAAAAGCCTTATCACATTGTTACTCCAGCAATGCATAAATCCAAGGAGGACGTTTCTGCGCTGTTTCATAAAAAATTTGGGTTACCTGAAAATTCTCCTCCCGAAGAGATCACAAAATTTGTACGGGAGAAACTACGAAGTGAATTCATTCGGGCTGACGTAGGAATTACAGGGGCAAATTTTTTGATAGCAAATTGTGGTGCAGTTGCCCTCACAGAAAACGAGGGCAATGGGATTCTCTCCTTTGCTTTTCCTAAAATCCACATCGTTGTTACCGGAATTGAAAAAGTGATTCCGGCCCTGGAAGACCTGGATCTGTTCTATCCCCTACTCGCCACACATGGAACCGGACAGCGGATGACCGTTTACAACAATGTCTTGTTTGGACCAAAAAAGGCTGAAGAGCCGGATGGCCCGGAAGAGATGTATGTGATCCTTGTTGACAACAAGCGGACAGAGCTGTTGAAATATCCAGATCAACGCAAAGCCCTCTCCTGCATTCGGTGTGGTGCCTGCTTAAATGAATGTCCTGTATATAAAAGCATTGGCGGACATACATATGGAACCGTCTATTCGGGCCCCATAGGCTCGGTCATTTCACCCCACTTTCTGGGAATGAAGGAATATAACCACCTTAGCTTTGCATCGTCGTTATGTGGAAAATGCACAGAAGTCTGCCCTGTTAAAATTCCTCTTCACGAGCTTCTTTTATATAACAGAAGAGATGCTGTTGCCAGGAAATACACCAGTTTTATGTGGCGCAGAATGGTTTGGGGATGGAAATATGCCATGCTTCACAGATGGGTACTTGACAAACCCGGATCATCCATAAAGAACAGCGTCGTGACAAGGTTTGGTAAAAAGCTGTGGGGCCCCCGGCGAACACTGCCAAAGATCGCCCAGAAAAGTTTTAAAGAGTTGTGGAAAGAACAACACAAAGGAATTACCTAAATCAGGTAGTGACGATGTGCAGAAATCCTGTGGCTGATCAGGCGCTCGATAACGAAGAGGCCCCCACCGCAGATTAGTACGACCAGCGCAATAGAGTAAAACTTATTACTTGCAAGGTCTTTAAAGGAAGAAAAGAAAGCATTTACGGATGGCGATAAAACACCATACAGGTATTCGCCGGCGGGAATGAATTTTGCCATTGGAAGGCCTGAAAAGAGGTAGAATACGACGAAAACAACCACAAGCAAGATCCATGGAAAGATCGATTTTGCTACCTGATAGAAAGATTTTTTGTGAGGTTGATAACCCGGAATTGACCCGACCTGACGCATGACATTTCCCATAAAATCATCGGAAGGAGACTCCAATGTGGTCTTGTTCATGAGATTTGTCAAAAAATCATCCTTAAATAGTTCTCTCTTTTTCATGATGGTACAAAATTACACGATATAGTTAAACCGCCATCTGGTATTTCATTATCTCTGAGATCTCCCCGTACAATTTTTTCCGGATCCGGTGCAACCGAACCTTGACATTAGATTCTGTCATCTGGGTTATTGTGCTGATCTCTTCAACAGAGCTCCCTGCCCGATAAAAGAGGGTAATCAATAGGTTATCACCCTCCGGCAGCCGCTTGAGCGCCTTGTCAATGATCCTCTTTTGATCTTCAGCATCAAGCTCACCAACACACCCCCTAACCTCATCTTCAGTATAGTTTGTAATGAGGTGATCGTCCAGGGCAAGAAACTCTATTCGCTTTTTGCGTTTCTTTGTGATAGCGGTATTGTATGCTATCCGATAAAGCCAAGTAGAAAACTTAGACTTTTTTTCGAACGAACCCAGCGATTCAAAAGCTTTTAGAAACACATCCTGCGCAATCTCTTCAGCATCTTCACGGTTTTGTAAGATCTTCAATACAATGGAGAATACCATGTTTTTGTGTTTAGTAACCAATCCAGCAAAAGCTGAACTATCACCACCCACAACCAGATCAATATAATGATTATCGTCTTGGTATTTCATCCGGTGTTTAGACGTATTGAACGAAAACAGGTTACAATATATGTAATAATTTTGATTTTTGTATCTTTGCGGTATATTTTTGTATTAATTTAATCCAAGTTGTAAATAGAACCCTTCATCATGAAACAAACGAACTATTTTGTAAAACTCTGTGCTATAGCGGTATGGATGTTTTTATTTATTCCAATTGGAATTGTCGCCCAGGAAATTGATCCTTACGATAATCCCAATGTGGACCGAATTCCCTTGGAACTTTTACAACAATCGCAGCAACAGACGGATGCGCCATTGTCATCCGTTGTTACGATTGGCGATTACGATAATTTCAGCCTGGGTGTTGATTTTGCCGAAGGCAACATTGCGGAAAATCCAGCCATACCATCCTGGTATTTTGCCGCTTACAACACTAATGGCACCCACCACACAGAAGATGGTGTTGTATGGGCAATAAATAATCCCAACTTCGGAGTTACGGTTCGGGGCGACCCCGTTCAGACATACGATAGCCTGGGAAACCTCTATTATGAAAACATGTATGGCTCAAGCATTCTGGGCTGTAAGGTGGTTGTTTCCACAGACAACGGTGCCACCTGGTCGCCTTCAGTAACAGCAATAGCCGGCGTGGACAAGAATTGGCTGGCTGCTGACCAAACAGCCGGACCATATGCCAACTACGTGTACACAGTCATGACCAGTAATAGTGGTGGTAATTTCGCCCGCAGTATGGACCATGGTCAAACCTGGTCAACAACTTTCACGACATCCACCCAAAGCTTACCCGGTATGATGGTTTGCGTTGGTCCTCACGAAAACACTCAGGGTGGAGCTGTATATGTAGTTACCAATGGTGGCAACGCATTTGCCTCTAGATATACGTTTTTCCGCTCACTTGATGGGGGAGCAAATTTTACCAATATGTCGGCTCAATACTTTTCCGGTTATGTTGGCACCGATGTCAACGGACGAAATTCAGTTCAGAATATGCGAACCCGCCCATACCCATTTATCGCAGCCGACAATAGTTATGGCGCCAACCGCGGAAGGCTCTATTGTGTTTATGCATCCAACGACCCCCCAGGAAACGGAAATAAACCCGATATCTGGTGCCACTATTCTGATAATGAAGGAACTACCTGGTCAGCAGCTGTACGCGTTAACGACGACGCGAACACAACACAAAACAACCAATGGCACCCTGCCATTTGGTGCGACAAAGAGACCGGCCGTCTTTATATAAACTGGATGGATACCCGCGATACGCCAACATCCGACAGCGCCCTGATCTATGCTACCTACTCTGATGATGGAGGGGTATCATTTGTTACTAACCACCAGATCTCAAACAAAAAGATGAAGATCAACTGCACTACCTGTGGTGGTGGTGGCACCCCTCGTTACCAGGGTGATTACGGCGGAATGGTTTCTAACAGCAAGACCTCAATGTCTTCCTGGGCCGATTTTCGTAATGGCAACTTTTTGAGCATGACAGGCTACTTCCCCGATTTCGGAATGGCCATGGACAAAGAGGCCGACACGCTCTTTACACCTTTGGATGAATCCACATTCAATGTTGAGATACCGAGCGTAAAAGCTTACGATGATACGGTTCTTGTTTCTGCAAGCGTATTACCCACCCCCACGGCAGGAACAATTACATTTTCCTATACCAGTGGTACCGAGATTACCTCTTTTCCGGGATCACTACCTGTGACTGTAGAGGTAACCGGTTCTGTTCCTGCGGGTGACTATACAGTAACATTTGAAGGAAAAGGCCCCAACGGCACACCCGTTCACCGCCGCACTGCTATTCTGAAAATTGTTGAAGGCGGTGAAATTTTTGTGAATGCTTCTGCAAATCCGGATACAATTTGCACAGGCATGTCATCGCAGCTGGGGGCATCTGTAGTAGGGGGAACGCCCCCCTTCTCCTTTTCGTGGACACCAATTACCGGCTTAACCAACCCGAATATTGCAAATCCAGTAGCGTCACCAACCGCAACCATAAAATACTTTGTGACCGCAACGGATAATGCTTCAAATTCAGCAATAGATAGCATAGTGCTTACCGTAAATACAGCCCCACCACCTCCCGGAGCCATTACAGGACCTGCCAGCATCTGCAAAGATTCAACCGGAATTTACCAGATCGCACCAATGACAGGGGTAACCTCCTATTCTTGGACAGTTCCCGACAACGCTACCATTATTACAGGCCAGAACTCCAACACAATTGAGGTACTTTGGGGTATGACTTCAGGCGTGGTTTCTGTAATTGTTGGAAATGTTTGCGGCAATAGCCCTCCAAGCGCACTGGATGTTACAGTGTCTACAATTCTTCCGGCTCCGGGCGCAATCCTTGGTCCCGATTTAGGATGTACTGGAATTGAGTCAACTTTCAGGGTAGCTTTAGTAACTGGAGCAGTATCGTATGAATGGACCGTTCCGGCTGATGCCAGCATTACTTCCGGACAAGGCACCGAAGAGGTGACAGTCATGTGGGGTTCCATTTCGGGAGATATCGAAGTTGTTGCACTGAATGGATGTGGCAGTAGCCCGGCCAGTCAGCGTACACTTACTGCAACAAGCCTTCCTGGCCCTGCTGGTGATGTTACAGGTAATGATACAGTGTGCGTGAATCATGCTGGATATGTGTATACTATTCCTGAAATAACTGGCGCTACCTCTTACGTTTGGACACTTCCTGCAGGAGCAACCATTGCAGATGGACACGGTACCAATGAAGTGACAATTGATTTCGACTTGACTGCAGTCTCTGGGGATATCTCTGTATTTGGAGCCAATGATTGTGGCGATGGAACTCCAGCCGTAAAACCGATAATTGTTTCTGCCTGCGCCGGAATTAATGAATCTCCTCTTCGGGCCGCTATAACTCTCTATCCAAACCCGGCTGAAGAGATATTAAATCTCCGGATTAAGGGAAAGGAAACAGAAATTATGCTGGTGATCAGTGACGTAACAGGTAATGTAAAATTTGCTGAAAAACTGAGCAATATTTCAGCCGAATTTACCAAACAGATCGATATCTCTAGCTTTGCTGAAGGGCTCTATTTTATCAGGATGTCGAATGCCGACCGCTACTTCATCGAAAAATTTGTCGTTCAGCGATAAAAAGTATAGCAGAACTGTAACCTGGATAAAAATCGATGCGTCATAGGGATCAGAAATAAATTAAACCCTAAAATTCAATGTCATGAATAATGGAGAAATTTTAATCCCGATTGCATTTTTCGCTTCAATCATTGTAGTTGTCTATCTTCTCTTGCGAAGAAAAGAGCGAATAAGCCTGATTGAAAAAGGTCAGTCAGCTACTATTTTCGAAACCAGAAAGAATGTTCCACAAGCGTTAAAATGGGGAATGTTGCTGATCGGAATTGGAGTAGGCATCTTTATTGGAAGAATTCTGGCCCTTTATACAGCCATGGGGGAAGAGGAATCGTTTTTCTCAATGGTCTTTCTGTGCGGTGGAATAAGTCTTGTACTTTTTCATTTTATCGCCCGGAATATGGAAAAAAAGGACCCTCCGATGGGCTGAAAAAGGCCAACAGAATTTTTCTTGCTCATGATGAATTCCCCTGGTTGATGAATTGACCAAGGGAATTTATTTTTTCAGCAAAAACGACTTAATAATGTGGTATTCGGGCCCTGAACGAAGAAGGATACTCTCAAAAAGAACCAGTTTTTTAGCCATCATAGGAGCCGAGGCGATATTTTTATACGAATCCAGCACGGCCTGAAAGATTGTATGGTCTTGCAATGACCTGATTCGTCCAAGCGTAAGGTGAGGTACCGGATTTTGCCGGTCAGCAGAAAACCCTATTGTCGTTAGTTTGGTTTTCAACTGTTGAATGATCTGAAAAACTTCTTCATAGGGATGGATGCCGGCCCAGATAACCCTTGGATTGTAATTGCTTCCAAAAATACCCAATCCCTCATACCTGAAAGAGAAATCGGGAAGATCCACAGTCACGGAATCCATCACCCGACAAATATCCGGAATCACGGCCTCGCTTGTTTCACCAAAAAATTTAAGGGTGATATGGAGGTTTTCCTCCTCTACCCACTTGATGCTATGTTTCCGGAGATCATGCTTAAGGGTCCGGTAACTGTCAATGAACTCTGGATTGGGAGTCGCTTTGATTGCTGCAAAAAGACGTTTCAAAAGGAAATTTTTACACAAATGTAAAATTATTTACCTTTGCAATCCTTTTGGGGCATTAGCTCAGTTGGCTAGAGCGTTAGACTGGCAGTCTAGAGGTCAAGGGTTCGACTCCCTTATGCTCCACGGATTCAATTACGAACCGAAGCGAAGCGGAGTTCGGTGGAGCCAATTACGAATGAGGAATTAGGAATGAAGGCAGCTTCATTCCTTTTTATATTTCCAGGTGGTGAAAGGGTGTTCCGACAGATACGAGTTGTAGTAGCGTGGATCGTGTGACACCTCTTCTCTGATCCACTCCGGGAAATCGATCGCATCGTTGGGATCATCCAGCTCAATCTCGGCTAAATACAATCCTTCGTTGCTACCATGAAAGATATCCACATCCCAGATCTTACCTTTATAGAGGTACTTATACCGGGTTTTTTCAATTGGAGTATACAGAGTTAATGCTATAAGGTCCTTCGCCTCTTCCACCGGAATTTCATATTCAAACTCAGGTCGCCCCAGGTTCTGCATCTTCCCTTTGATGGTCAGATACCCCCTGCTCCCGGAGTGTATTTGAACAATACGAACTCTGATAACCTTCTGGTCATCCATGCAAAGATACCCCTGGGTCAGCGTTCTGGCCTCTGGCTTATCTGCCATCTCCCATTTTTCGGGATCAATCAGATACTTCCGTTCAATTTCTAAGTGTTTCAAAATCTGTCGTATAAATATTAATTCAAAAAATAATTTCAGATTTGCGTGGAATTTTCATTTAATCTATCGTACATTTGCGATGAACAATAGAAAACCAATTCCTGGATAAAGATAAACAAGTTATGGCCCACAAAGCAACCAAAGGCTTCCTTGAGAGTGAAAATCAACTCGCCCGTTTTGCGAAAGCGTTGGGACATCCCGCCAGGATTGCGATCATGAAACAGCTTGCTACAATGAACTGCTGTTTTTGCGGCGATATCGTTGAAGAGCTTCCTTTAGCCCAGGCGACTGTTTCACAACATTTGAAAGAGTTAAAAGAGAGCGGCCTCATTCAGGGAAATATCGAACCCCCCAAAGTCCGATACTGTATCGATCCAGAAAACTGGGAAAAGGCAAAAAGGCTGATCCAGGAATTTTTCACCCTTAACCCGACTTCATTATGAGAATTTTAATACTGTGTACCGGCAATTCATGCCGCAGCCAGATGGCCGAAGGTATTCTTCGATCTCTACACCCTTCATGGGAAATAAGGTCAGCTGGAACCCGCCCGGAAAAGGAGGTAAATCCTTTCGCTATCCAGGTGATGAAGGAGATTGATATAGACATCTCGTCACACGAACCAAAGAACACAGATCTGTTTACAGGAGATGCATTTGACATTGTTTTCACGGTTTGTGATAATGCCCGCAAAAACTGTCCGGTCTTTACCGGAAATGTCAGGCAACGGCTCCACATAGGTTTTGAAGATCCGGCTGCCGCCCGGGGAACAAACGAAGAGATTTTATCCGTCTACCGAAGAATTCGGGACGAAATTAAAGAGGCATTTTCCAAATTTTAATATCATGAACAGTCGAAAGAAAGAGATTAAAGAGATCGTAAAAGAGAAGTACAGTGAGATCGCTAACCAGTCGAAACAGGCAATGTAATCGGATTGGAATTCAGCGAAACCATGCTGGCGAAAGCAAGAAATAATGCAGAGAAACTGGGGTATTCCAATGTTGAATTCGTTGCAGGGGCCAATAAAAAGGAAGCTTATTTGGAGATTATTAATCGGGCTGAATTTCTTTTCTGAAGAGGATATCATGAAATTCAGGGCTAGCGATACCGGTGTTTTCAGCATTACGGTAACAGCATATAAATTGTAGAAACACGATTAATCGCTTCTTTGTCTAAATATGATTCGGTATGGTGCTGGAGAAAAAGCGGCTTAAATTTCTTGACAGGTACCTTACTCTCTGGATTTTCCTGGCAATGGGAATCGGAGTTTTCTGGGGATACCTTTCTCCCGGAATCGTGGGTTTCTGGAACCAGTTCCAGGTTGGTACCACCAACATACCCATTGCCATTGGCCTGATCCTGATGATGTATCCTCCTCTCGCCAAGGTCAGGTATGAGGAGATGAAGGATGTCTTCAGTGATTATAAAATACTCAGTCTCTCACTGGTCCAGAACTGGATCATCGGACCCATTCTGATGTTTCTGCTGGCCATCATTTTTCTTCGCGACTATCCCGAGTACATGGCCGGACTGATACTGATCGGGCTGGCCCGCTGCATTGCTATGGTAATTGTGTGGAACGATCTGGCCAAAGGCGACCGGGAATATTGTGCCGGACTGGTGGCCTTTAACTCCATCTTCCAGGTGCTCTTTTTCTCACTCTACGCCTGGTTTTTCATCACTCTTCTCCCCTCCTGGTTCGGACTGAAGTCGTTTGAGGTGAATATCACCATCATGCAGATTGCCAAAAGTGTATTCATATACCTGGGAATTCCTTTCCTTGCCGGCATCATCTCCAGGTTCACCCTGATCAGGCTAAAAGGAAGGGATTGGTATGAACGAAAGTTTATCCCGAAAATATCCCCTGTTACCCTTATCGCCCTGTTGTTCACAATCCTGGTCATGTTCTCTCTTAAGGGAGAATATATTATCAAGATCCCATTGGATGTGGTGAGAATCGCAATCCCTTTGGCAATCTACTTCGGCGTGATGTTTGTCCTCTCTTTCTTTATGGGCTGGAAACTGAAAGCAGGATATGAGAAAACGGCCACCCTCTCCTTTACAGCAGCAAGCAACAATTTTGAACTTGCAATTGCTGTGGCAATCGCCGTGTTCGGGCTCAACTCGGGAGAGGCATTCGCTGCCGTGATCGGCCCCCTGGTTGAGGTGCCGGTATTGATTAGCCTCGTGAGCCTCGCTTTTTGGTTTAAAAAGAGATTTTTCTAAAATAATTACATCTTTCTTTTTTTGATATCAGAATTATCAATAATTTTGCTGTTCATTTATTAACAAATAACTGTATGAATATCAATAATATTGAACACATTGGTATTGCGGTAAGGAGTCTGGATGAGATGATTCCATACTACGAAAAGTTACTGGGAATTCCGTGTTATGCCATTGAAGAGATCAAAGATCAGCAGGTTAAGACAGCCTTCTTTAAGGTTGGCCAGACCAAAATAGAACTACTCGAATCGACAAATGCAGAAGGGCCTATCAGTAAATTCATTGAAAAAAAGGGTGAAGGAATACACCATATTGCATTTGCTACCGATGATGCCGACAAAGCATTGAAGGAGGCTGGCGAGATGGGATTGCAGCGGATTGACGCGACATCCCGCAAAGGAGCTGAGGGACTCAATATAGGTTTTTTGCACCCTAAATCCACTCACGGTGTTTTAATTGAATTTTGCTCAAAATAACTGACATGACTCATAGCGACAAAATCCAGCAACTTCTCAACAACCGCGAAAAAGCCAGACAGGGTGGCGGTGAGAAAAGGATCCTTTCCCAGCACAATAAAGGTAAATATACTGCCCGGGAGAGAGTAGAAATGCTTCTCGACGAAGGCAGTTTCGAAGAGTATGATATGTTTGTTACACACCGTTGTACCAACTTCGGAATGGAGAAGGAGGAGTACCTAGGCGACGGCGTTGTGACAGGTCGCGGAACCATTGACGGAAGAGTTGTTTTTATTTTTTCACAGGATTTTACAGTTTTTGGCGGAAGTCTTTCAGAGACATTCGCGAAGAAGATATGTAAGATCATGGACCAGGCCATGAAGGTAGGCGCCCCGGTGATCGGGATTAACGATAGCGGCGGGGCAAGGATCCAGGAAGGGGTTAACAGTCTGGCAGGATATGCCGACATATTTATGCGAAACATTGCCGCATCAGGCGTAATTCCTCAGATATCAGCTATTTTTGGTCCGTGTGCCGGGGGTGCCGTATACTCTCCTGCACTGACCGATTTTGTCATTATGAGCGAACAAAGCAGCTATATGTTTGTGACGGGCCCCAAGGTAACCCAAACCGTCACCGGGGAAGATATCTCAACAGAAGACCTCGGAGGAGCCACAGTTCATGCAACGAAATCAGGTGTTTCACATTTCAGGGTGGAAAATGAAGATGAAGGAATCCTGGTCATCCGGAAACTGATCTCCTTTTTACCCCAAAATAACCTGGAAGATCCCATCCAAATAGAATGTACCGATCCACCTGACCGACTGGAAGACAGTCTCAACGAGATTATCCCTGCCAGCTCCAGCCAACCCTATGATGTCAAAGAGGTCATTTACGCAATCATTGATAATCAAGAGTTTCTGGAGATTCACCAGTATTTTGCAAAAAATATCGTTGTCGGATTTGCTCGATTCAATGGGATGCCATGTGGAATCGTGGCCAACCAACCCAATTTTCTGGCAGGTGTTCTGGATATAGACGCCTCAAGAAAAGCAGCCCGTTTCGTCAGATTTTGCGATGCATTTAATATCCCCATCATTACACTTGTCGATGTTCCTGGATTCCTTCCGGGAAGCAGTCAGGAATATGGCGGGATCATCATACATGGAGCGAAACTGCTGTTTGCATATGGTGAAGCAACTGTTCCAAAAATTACTATTACCCTGCGAAAATCTTATGGGGGAGCTCATGATGTAATGGGATGCAAGCAATTAAGAGCGGATATGAACTACGCCTGGCCAACTGCCGAAATTGCTGTGATGGGGCCAAAGGGAGCAATCGGGATCCTGGAAGGTAAAAAGATCCTGGAAATTGAAGATCCCACTGAAAGAAAAAGGTACATTGCAAACAAGGAAGAGGAGTATATCCAGCAGTTCGCAAATCCTTATGCCGCCGCAAAGAACGGCTATATTGATGATGTGATTGAACCACGAAATACCCGTTTCCGAATTATCAGGGCCCTTCAGACCCTTTCGACAAAAAAAGATTCGCTACCCCCAAAGAAGCACTCAAACATTCCTCTTTAAACAGTAATATTACCTATATGATCTTTTGCAACAATATTACCTTCGATATTACAAAGATTGACATGATGGCCATCTCCATGACAATCGTTGGTTACACAGTTGTATTTTCAGCACTTGCAATGATGGTCCTTATCTTGATGCGGGTATCCCGCATCCAGGAATTCATTGTCAGGCGCAAGCTTCGAAAAGAGGGAAAGGCAAAAGCGGAAAGTCAGCCTGAATCATCTCTCACAGGAGATGAAAATGCCGCGATTTGCACAGCACTGTATCTCTATTTTACTGAATTGCATGATGAGGAAAAATATGCAATGACGATTCACAGGGTTTCCAAAACATATTCTCCGTGGAGCTCAAAGATCTATGGTGTAATGAATGGAATCAAAAACTAATTGGTAAAGCACAATGAAAAAGTTTAAGTTCACCATCCATGGGAATAATTATGAAGTTGAAATACAGGGCTTTGAAGAAAATATAGCCAAAGTTGAAGTCAACGGAACCCTATATGATGTAGAGGTGCACCGGGAGCTGAAAACTACCAAAACTCCAACGTTGGTTCGATTAGAAAATCCCCAACCTTCGCGAAAAGAACAGAAAATTCCCCGCCAGGTATCCAAAACTGTAAACACGGCTGTTAAAGCCCCTCTTCCCGGCACGATCCTGCAGGTTCTGGTTAAGGAGGGCGATACTGTTTCGCTTGGTCAGAAGCTGTTGACAATGGAGGCAATGAAGATGGAGAACAATGTACTTTCCGAGAAGAGCGGAACAATCCAGTCGGTTCGGGTAAAATCCGGTGACATCGTCTCACAAAATGATTTATTAATCGAAATCGCCTAATCCTTCCGCCATGAGCTTCCTGAAATCACCCCACCCTACTCCTGCGATGCGGAAAGTATTCACTGTATTTGGCATCATAGCCCTGCTTTTTATCTTTAAACCATTTATTTTTGAGGTTCTTGCATCCGGATCCGGAGAGACCGTATCAGAATCTGTAGATGGACTTATGCGATTTTGGGGTTATACCGGATTTGCCAATGTTAGCTGGGGAAACATAGTCATGATTTTTGTTGGCCTGGTATTTATTTACCTGGCCATCCGCTATGAATATGAACCATTGCTGTTGATTCCAATCGGCACCGGCATCATGATTGGAAATATCCCATTCCTTCAAAATTCGAACCTGCAAATTGGAATTTATGAAAATGGAAGCGTGCTGAATTATCTCTATTTTGGGGTGTTGAAAGGGGTTTATCCACCGTTGATTTTCCTGGGTATCGGGGCCATGACTGATTTTTCCTCTCTGATTTCCAATCCCAAACTCATGCTCCTGGGCGCTGCTGCACAGGTGGGTATATTCATTACGTTTCTGGGGGCTCTGATACTGGGATTCTACCCGGCGGAGGCTGGTGCTATCGCGATCATCGGGGGTGCCGATGGACCTACGGCTATCTTCCTCTCTTCAAAACTGGCCAATGGTATTAATATTATGCCCGACGGTCAGGTTGTACAAAACCTGATAGGCCCTATAGCGATTGCTGCCTATTCTTATATGGCATTGGTTCCGGTGTTGCAGCCACCCATCATGAGACTGCTGACATCGAAACGGGAGAGAATGATACGCATGAGACCCCCCCGAAGTGTTTCGAGGGTTGAAAAAATGCTTTTCCCCATCATTGGTCTGATTCTTACTACATTTATTGCACCCAGCGCCCTCCCCTTGCTCGGCATGCTGTTTTTTGGAAATATTCTGAAAGAGTCTGGCGTAACCAAACGCCTGGCCAACACAGCATCCACCTCTTTGATTGATATCGTGACCATCCTGATTGGGCTGACAGTGGGCGCTTCGACTCAAGCTGATGTTTTTCTGACATCCCAATCAATCCTTATTTTTGTTCTGGGCGCCTTCTCTTTTTTGGTTGCAACAGCCGGAGGTGTTATATTTGCCAAAGTAATGAACCTGTTTCTGTCACCCAGGAACAAGATTAATCCCCTGGTTGGGGCGGCCGGCGTTTCGGCAGTTCCCGACAGTGCAAGGGTTGTTCAAACGGAAGGGCTGAAGGCTGATCCTACCAACCATTTGCTCATGCACGCCATGGCGCCCAATGTTGCCGGGGTAATCGGTTCAGCAGTGGCTGCAGGTATACTCTTAGCTTATCTTTTGTAGAGGCATGTTAACAATTGGAATCAGTGGCGGCTCGGGCTCAGGAAAATCGACCGTTGTTCATGAGTTGATCAGGCAGCTTCCCGGAGAGGTAGTTACTGTTATTCCACAGGATTCCTACTATTGGGATAATGGTAATAAATCCGACGAGGAGAAACGAAACATCAATTTTGACCACCCGGATGCCATTGAGTGGCAATTGCTGATTGATCAGCTTCGGGCCCTGAAGAGTGGAAAATCAATTGAAATGCCCTCTTATTCCTATGTAACTTGTGCCCGCTCAAAAGAGACTACTGTTATCCATGCCCGTAAAATTATCGTTGTGGAGGGAATCCTGATCCTTACCGAACCGGAACTGCGTGATCTGTTGGATATCAAGGTCTTTGTGGATGCCGATCCCGACGATCGTTTGATACGGATCATACGGAGGGATACCGAAAAGCGCGGTCGATCATTTGATCAGGGAATGCGGCATTACGAATCCTTTGTTAAACCCATGCACCTGCAATTTATCGAACCCTCAAAACGGTTCGCCGACATCATCATTCCCCAAGGAGGTAAAAATACAGTAGCCATTGACATTCTTGCCTCCCGCATAAAACTGACGATTTAGCGTATCAGATAGTTATCTAAAATTTCACCATACAATCAAATCAGAAGAAATGGAAAAAAAAAATGTACTTGAAATTCTGAAACAGGCGATTCTCCTTGAGAAACGGGGATATGCCTTCTATTCAACTGTAGCCGGACAAACCACCGATCCGGAGATTAAAAACATTTTTCAGGTAATGGCCGATGAAGAGACCCTTCATGTTAAGTTCCTGTCTGATCAATTCGCTGGTTACGACAAAACCAAGTCATTCATCAAAGTTGACCTGCCCGATATGAACAACGACGCCATCGCCAACTTGGTCCTATCCGACGAGGTAAAGAAAAAAATATCAGCTGCCGGATTTGAAGCTGCTGCGATTGCTGCTGCCATCGACATGGAAAAACGTGCTATTGAGATCTATAGCAAGCAGGCTGAAAGTACCGACGATGCAAATGAAAGAGAGCTTTACCAATGGCTGGCAAACTGGGAAAAAACCCACCTAAAGATACTGAATAAACTGGACGAAGATCTGAAAGAAAAAATTTGGTTCGACAACCAGTTCTGGCCCTTTTAACCAGAGCTTCTCATTGCCTCTACAGGGTCGAGCCTGGAAGCGGAAAATGCCGGTACGATTCCCGATATTAGTCCAATGGCAGCGGATACACCGATGCCAAGCCATATATTTGCAGCTGTGAGGATCAGATCGAAATCAAATGCGCTGGATACAATCAATGTCAGGATAAATACGATCAGCAATCCTACAATCCCACCGATAACTGATAAGAAAATTGCCTCAAAAAGAAACTGGAACAGGATAAAATAGTTTTTAGCCCCCAGCGCTTTCTGAATACCAATGATGCTGGTTCGCTCCTTGACCGACACAAACATGATATTAGCAATCCCAAATCCGCCCACCAATAGGGAGAAACCGCCAATAATCCACCCTACAATGGCAATTGTGCCAAACAGGGCGTCAAACCCCTGGGTAATCACGCTGGTCTCATTGATGGCAAAATTATCTTCGGCTGATGGCTTTAGCTTTCTGACCGATCGCATGATCCCCGTCAGCTCATCCCGCAGCTCATCGTTGGAAACCATGGGCCGTGCCTTTACAATGATTGTGGCATCCATATCGCGGATATCAACCAGGCTTTTGAAATAATTGATCGGGAGAAGAACCGTGTTGTCGTTAGAGTTTCCAAACATGTCCTCACCCTCCTTGGCGATCTTTCCAATCACGTCTACTTTTCTTCCCATCACCGTGATCCTGCGTCCAACTGGTTCCATTCCGGGAAACAGGTTTTCGGCAATGTTGTTTCCGATGACGGCAACATTTTTTCCGGCCATCGATTCCATTGTAGAGAAGTAACGCCCATCACTGATTTCAAACGGAAGTACCTGGTCAAAGTCGTGTGAGACACCCATTATCCCCACCCCTTCCATGTAGTTACTCTGGTATTTTACCATTTTTGACACACCGATCATAAATGCTGATACCTGGGAAAGACTGCTACGCTTTTGGATCTCACGCATATCGTCCAGGGAGGCTTCAGGCCTCTGATAGTATTTCCACCAGGGGTAATCCCCACCCATGGCCCATGGCCATTTCTGAACAAAAAGTACGTTTGTTCCCAGTGAATCAATGTTGGTACGAATGGCAATCTCCATCGAATCAAAAATTGTGAAAACGGAGATGATACAGAATATCCCGATGGTGATACCGAGCAGTGAGAGAAGGGTACGTATCTTGTTGACAACGATAGCTTGAAAAGCGAAAATATAGCTTTCTCTGAGGAGTCTTAAAATCAATAGCATAATTGAGGATATTTGGAGAAAATAACCAGTAAAGGTAATAATTTTACTTTTCAGAACCTCTTTCCTGTTGGTCGTACGTCGATTTTTGGTAACATTGCACCAAAACGCTTAAAACCTTTTTGAATATGGTTGACCAGATTAAAATCAAGTCGGCCCTGATCTCTGTTTACTCCAAAGAGGGGATCGCTGATCTGGCTAAACTCCTCGTAGATTTTGATGTGGAAATCTTATCCACAGGAGGAACATTCAGCTACCTGAAAAGTCAGGGCATCCCGGCTACGCCTATCGAAGAAATTACATCCTACCCATCGATCCTGGGAGGCCGGGTAAAAACCCTGCATCCGAAAATTTTCGGAGGCATATTATGGCGACGCGATGAACTCTCCGACGTTGAAGATGTCTCCAGGTATGAGATTCCATCGGTGGATATGGTGATCGTTGATCTTTACCCCTTTGAGAAAACCGTTGCAAGTACCAACGACGAAAGTGAAATCATTGAAAAAATTGACATCGGAGGAATTTCCCTGATCAGGGCTGCAGCGAAAAATTTCAAGCATGTACTGAGCGTCCCCACCGCCGGACTCTATGATGAAGTGTCGGAATTGCTGCAAAAGAATAATGGATATACCACCTTGGAACAGAGGAAGTTATTTGCTGCCAGGGCATTCGACGTCTCCTCACATTACGACACAGAGATTTTCAGATACTTTAACCGGGAAATGGACCTCCCTGTGTTTAAACAGAGTTTTTCGAAACACGTTGCATTGCGATATGGTGAAAATCCACATCAGCCCGGGATCTTTTACGGAGATCTGAATAAGGTATTTGACCAGGTTCACGGAAAAGAGCTCTCATATAACAATCTGGTTGATGTTGAAGCCGCTATTCAGCTGATCGATGAGTTCCGTGATCCGTCTGTGGTGATCATTAAACACACCAATCCATGCGGCGTAGCTTCACGCAAGAGTCTTACCGAAGCCTGGAAAGATGCCCTTGCCTGTGATCCGGTTTCTGCCTTTGGTGGAATCATCAGTGTGAACAGGGCTGTTGATCTGGAGAGTGCAAAAGAGATAAATAAGCTATTTTTTGAGATTATTATCGCAGATGAATATGAAAATGAAGCATTGGAACTGCTTAAGTCTAAGAAAAATAGAATAATTTTGTGCCGGAAACCTTACAATTTTAAAGACCGTCAGTTCAAATCTCTCCTGAATGGAGTGATTGAACAGGAGAAAGATGTTAAAGTTGAGACAGAAGAGGAGTTCAGGCATGTGACAACGAAGCGCCCCTCCCCTGCTGAGGTCCCGGATTTACTGTTTGCAAACAGGATTGTAAAGCACCTGAAATCCAATACCATCGTATTGGTTAAAGATCGTCAGCTGATCGGTTGCGGGATGGGCCAGACTTCCCGGGTTGATGCGCTGAAACAGGCTATCCTGAAAGCGGAAGTCTTTGGGTTTTACACCCAGGGTGCGGTGATGGCTTCCGATGCCTTTTTCCCTTTTGCCGATTCGGTTGAGATCGCCGATAAGGCAGGCATCGGGGCAGTGATCCAACCTGGAGGATCGATCAGGGACGAGGATTCGGTCCGGTACTGTGACGAGCACGACATGTCGATGGTTTTCACGGGAATACGTCATTTTAAACACTAAAAAGAAGAAACAGTTATGGGGTTTTTCACAAAGGAGATAGCGATTGACCTGGGAACTGCCAATACAGTCATCATTTACAATGATAAGGTTGTGGTTGATGAGCCCTCGATTGTCGCCATTGAACGTAGTACCGGCAAGATTTTGGCGGTGGGCAAGAGAGCCCAAATGATGCATGGCAAAACCCACGAGAACATCCAGACGATCCGTCCTCTGCGAGGTGGCGTTATCGCCGATTTCCAGGCTGCCGAACACATGATCAGGGCGATGATCAAGATGATAGAAGTGAGGAAGACTTGGTTTCCCCCTGCACTTAAAATGGTGATCTGCATTCCTTCTGGAATAACTGCGGTTGAAGAACGGGCCGTGAAAGATTCGGCTGAGCAGGCCGGTGCCAAAGAGGTGAGATTGATCCACGAACCCATGGCAGCCGCTATCGGGATCGGGATCGATGTACTGGAACCCATTGGAAATATGGTTATCGACATTGGTGGTGGCACCAGCGAGATTGCAGTGATTGCACTGGGCGGTATCGTCAACAACAAATCAATCCGTATTGCCGGCGACGAATTTAACTCCGACATTGAGGAATACATGAGGAAGCAGCATAATATCAACGTGGGAGAGCGTACTTCCGAACGAATAAAGATTGAAGTAGGGGCTGCCCTTCCCGACATCGATAATCCACCAGAACCTTATGCCGTTCATGGTCGCGATCTGCTTACCGGGATCCCGAAAGAGGTGATTGTAAACCATTCTGAAATAGCCCACGCATTGGATAAATCTATTGCCAAAATTGAAGCAGCAGTCCTGAATGCCCTTGAGATGACCCCTCCTGAACTTGCTTCCGATATCTATGAAACCGGGATCTACCTGACCGGTGGCGGTGCATTGCTCCGCGGTTTGGATAAACGACTCCACCTAAAAACAAAGCTTAAAGTTTATGTTGCTGAGGACCCGCTTCGGGCTGTAGCCAGGGGAACAGGAATTGCCCTGAAGAACTTTGATAAGTTTACCTTCCTGATCAAGTAAATGTTCTCATGCGAAACCTCTTTCTCTTTTTCAGGAAACACTATTTCATTTTTCTTTTCCTGTTTTTGGAGGTGCTCTCACTGATCCTTTTCTTTCGGAACAACACCTTTCAAAATGCCGTCATTTTCGATTGGACCTCCGGCATCTCGGGGGGAATCAATGCCCTCTACCGCAATATCTCGGAGTATTTCTCACTGAAGGAGACAAATTTAATCCTGGGTGAAGAGAATGCTTTACTCCATGCCCGGATGCCGGAAGCGATCTATCTGGCCGATAAGGCCATTCTTACGAGGAACGATACACTATACCAGTCGGAATACAGATTTATCAATGCCCGGGTAATCAGCAATACCACAAACAAGAGAAACAATTACCTAATGATCAATAAAGGGTCGCTGCAGGGAGTGGAACCTCACATGGGAGTGATTATTGGGGATAAGATCGTGGGGCAGGTGGTGAACGTCTCCCAGCATTTCAGCTGGGTGTTGAGCCTCCTGCATAAGGAGAGTAAAATATCGGCCAGGTTTTTAAAGAACAACCAAATGATTAGCGTTGAATGGCTAGGAGGCGACTACCGGACTTGTGTTGTTAAGGAGATCCCGAAACATCTGCATGTTGAACCGGGAGATACAGTTGTAACCAGTGGGAACTCAGAAGTTTTTCCAAATGGTATCCTGATCGGCGTCATCGACCAGTTACATGTTTATAAAGATGAGAATTTCAATACTGCTACCGTGACCCTTTTAACGGATTTTAATGCACTTGGTTATGTTGAGGTGGTTGTGGATATGTTCCGGGAGGAAAAAGAGCAACTTAAAGCTTCATTTGAAGAATTATGACCAATCTTATAGTACGAAATAGTATCCGCTTTGTGTTTCTGGTCCTCTTTCAGGTACTGATACTGAATAATATCAACCTGGGGGGCTATACCAATCCCTATCTATATGTCTATTTCATCCTTCTTCTTCCTTTTTTCACCCCGCGCTGGTTGTTACTGATCCTGGCTTTTTTGCTGGGAATTTCCATCGATCTTTTTACTAATACCTATGGATTGAATGCCGCGGCCACTGTTTTGATGGCCTTTTGCCGCCCTTATGTCATCAGGGCTATTTCGCGTGAACCCGAAGAAGATCTTGGAAACCAGCCTTCCCTTAGGCTTGAAGGGTTTACGTGGTTCTTTTCCTACTCAGTCATTCTTATTCTGATCCATCACACAGCCCTCTTTTATTTGGAAATTTTCCGGTTTACTGAATTTTTTCAAACTCTTTTGCGCGTCCTCACCAGCACAGCCTTTACCCTGGTACTGGTCTTCATCAGCGAACTGCTGTTTTATTCGAGAGGAAACACCAAGAGGTAACCAGTCCTCAGTTGGCAGTTGGCTATTTCACCATTTCATCATCTCAGCACGGCACGAAAAAACCCGAAAGAATTTTTCTTTCGGGTTTTTTAGAGGTCTCGAGCGGATTCGAACCGCTGTATACGGTTTTGCAGACCGCCGCCTAGCCGCTCGGCCACGAGACCTTTTGCGGCCACAAAAATACAAAAAAATTAACGAGTCAACACACAAGTGACCTGTTTTACCTTTCCTCCGAGCGGGGGGTTGACTTTTGATATCGTGACCTGAAGTGAAGTGATCTCCGGGAAAGAGTCTTTAATCGCATCCAGGATCCGCCGTCCAACATGTTCTATCAGATGCGATTTTTGCTCCATCTCATTCCTTACCAAACCGTAAACAGACTGGTAATTGACGGTATCTTCGAGATGATCAGACACCTCTGCCCTGGCCGTATCTGCCTCCAGCATAACCTCCACGATAAACCTGGTCCCGATAATCTGCTCTTCATGAAAGCATCCATGGTAAGCAAAGAACTCCATCCCTTCCAGCAAAATTTTACCCATGATCCCTTTTTTTGAGCTTTCGAAATTAGGAAATTCCCCCGAATCGGATTTGCACTTGCCTAAAATTATGTACTTTTGCCGACTAATTTGAATTAATGGTGTAGGTTATGAGTGAGATGAAAGATATTCAAAATGAGAAACCTGCAAGGTCACTGAATTTCATTGAAGAGATTATTGAAGAGGATATTCGTGTGGGAAAGAATGACAGCCGGGTACATACACGGTTTCCGCCCGAGCCAAACGGATACCTCCATATCGGCCACGCAAAATCGATCTGCCTCAATTTTGGGCTGGCGGCAAAATACAACGGGCTTACGAACCTGAGGTTTGATGATACCAATCCGGTGAAGGAAGAGGTGGAGTATGTTGATTCTATCATGGAAGATGTCCGCTGGCTTGGATTTGACTGGGAAGACCGGCTCTATTATGCATCTGATTATTTCGAACAGCTTTATGAATATGCTGTTATCCTGATAAACAAAGGGAAAGCATACGTGTGTGACATGCCTGCCGAGGAGATTAGCGCTTCACGCGGCACCCCTACCCGTCCGGGAAAGGAGAGCCTATTCAGGAACCGTTCTGTTGAGGAGAACCTTGATCTGTTTGCCCGGATGCGTGCAGGTGAGTTCCCTGACGGATCGAGGGTATTGCGGGCAAAAATTGATATGGCCTCACCCAATATGCACCTGCGTGACCCGATCCTCTACCGGATCCTTCATGCCCATCACCACCGCACAGGAGATGCCTGGTGTATCTATCCCATGTATGACTTTGCTCACGGTGAATCCGATTCAATTGAACGCATCACCCACTCCATTTGTACGCTCGAATTTGAAGTTCACCGGCCGCTTTATGACTGGCTGATCCGTGAGATCGGAATCTATGCCCCCCGGCAAATCGAATTTGCCCGCCTGAACCTTAGTTATACCATCATGAGCAAACGAAAACTGCTGGAGTTGGTAAAAGGAAACTATGTCAATGGATGGGACGATCCCCGCATGCCAACAATCTCAGGGTTGCGGCGACGCGGATTTACCCCTGAATCGATTCGCAATTTTGCCGATATTATTGGAGTGGCAAAGCGCGATAACGTAATTGATGTCAGCCTCCTTGAGTTTTGCATCAGGGAAGACCTGAATAAGCGGGCAAATCGGGTCATGGGTGTGCTGAATCCTGTAAAAATCATCATTGATAACTACCCCGAAGGGCAGGTTGAGGAGATGGAAGCAGCCGTGAATCCTGAAAACCCTGAAGCCGGCACCAGGAAAGTCCCGTTCTCCCGGGAGCTCTTCATTGAACGGGAGGATTTTATGGAAGATCCTCCCAATAAATTTTTCAGACTTGCTCCGGGATGCGAAGTACGGCTTCGTGCAGCCTATATTATCAAGTGCGAAAGCGCTGAAAAAGATCCGGTAACAAATGAGATTAAGGCGATTCATTGTACTTACGACACCAATACCAAAAGCGGCATGCCCGACAGCAACAGGAAAGTCAAAGGAACGCTTCACTGGGTTTCTGCACTCCACGCCCTGGAGGTAGATATAAGGCTATATGACAGACTATTTGTTGTACCAGATCCGGATGATGTCGAAGAGGGTAAAAACTTTACGGATTACCTGAATCCGGATTCGCTTAAGGCGGTCAAAGGGTATCTCGAACCCTCTGTAAGAGATGCAAAAGAGGGAGAGAAATACCAGTTTGAACGTCTTGGATACTTTGTTGTGGATAAAGATAGCAATGCTAAGTCATTGGTATTTAACCGGGTAGTTCCGTTACGGGATTCCTGGGCCAGGATGGAGAATCAAAAATAGTTTGTGTAATCGTTGAAACTCTCCTACCTTTGCACCCCCAATTGTCCAATGGTGTAACTGGCAACACATCTGATTCTGGATCAGAAGAGTCTAGGTTCGACCCCTAGTTGGACAACAAGATAAACGAAAGCAGAAGCAATTAATGAGTTGTTCCTGCTTTCTTTATGACAAAACTGAAAAGGAGATGTGAGATTACCCGAGCGCCAACAGGCCGGTTTCAATCCTCTTCAGAAAGTCCTCCTTGCCTATCACTTCGACTATCTCCATTATGCCGGGCCCCTGGTTGGATCCCACAATGAGCAACCTCAAGGGCATCATCAGTTGACCCATCTTTACACCAGTTCGTGATGTAAAATCCTCCACAAGTTGATGAATGGTCTCACTGGTCCAGTTTTCAAGTTGCTGAACCTCAGATAGAAAGGCAGTAATAATTTGTGATGTATCCGCTTTCCACATCTTCTCCTTTTCCTGAGGGTCAAAGGTTTCAGGAGGGAAATAGAAAAGTCGGGCATTCTCCAGAAGATCAGGAATCAGGGTGATTCTATCCTTTATAAGGGAAACAACCCGGCGGGCATAATTTAAATCAGTAAACTGGTGAGTTGCCAACTGCCTATTGCCCACTGCCAACTGCCAACTGCCAACTGCCAACTGAACCAGCATCTCGGCCAATGTTTTATCCGGTAAAGCTGTCAGGTACTGATGGTTGAACCATTTTGCCTTGTCGGGGTCAAATTTTGAACCGGCTTTGTGGATTCGCTCCAGGGAGAAAAGGTCAATAAGTTCCTCCAGGGTATATAGTTCCTGTTCGGTGCCTGGATTCCAGCCCAGAAGTGCCAGCATGTTGATAAAGGCTTCAGGTAGATATCCATCCTCCCGATAACTACGCGACCCATCGCCGGTTAACGAATCCGGCCACTGTAACGGAAATACCGGAAATCCAAGACGATCGCCATCACGTTTACTCAGCTTTCCATGGCCGTCGGGCTTCAGGATAAGCGGCAGATGAGCGAACTGTGGCATCTCGTTTTCCCAGCCAAAAAAGCGGTAAAGAAGCTGATGCATGGGTGCCGAAGGAAGCCACTCCTCCCCTCTGATCACATGGGAGATCTTCATCAGGTAATCGTCAACCACATTAGCCAGGTGGTAGGTGGGTAGCCCGTCGGATTTGAACAAGACTTTATCATCAAGGTTATCGGTATGCACGCGTACCTCCCCTCGGATCAGGTCATGAAAAACCACCTCCTGGTTCTCTGGAATGAGGATTCGGATGACAAATGGATCTCCACAATCGATTTTCTGGCGGACGATATCTTCTGGCAGGGTCAGACTGTTGTTAAGCTCATTCCGTGTTTTTACACTGTATTGAAACTGCTCCCTGCCCTCTTTTTGGTGTTGCTCACGAAGGGCATCAAGCTCTCCTGGAGTATCGAATGCATAATAGGCATGTCCACGGTCAATAAGGAGCTGAACATGGCTTCTGTAGATCTCACTACGTTCCGATTGGCGGTAGGGCGCATGTGGGCCTCCCCTGTTTATATCCTCATCAGTTTCGAGACCACACCAGCTAAGTGCTTCCAGAATATACTCCTCTGCACCAGGAACAAAACGATTCTGGTCGGTATCTTCAATGCGCAGAATAAATGTACCGTTTTGTTTCCGTGCAAAGAGGTAGTTATATAGGGCAGTTCTGATACCTCCCAGGTGCAGGGGTCCTGTGGGGCTTGGGGCGAACCTTACACGAATTGGCTTTTCATTCATGACTTTGAAGGGTGTTTAGACCTGATGATACTGAAGTTGCGGGACAATAAAGGAGACTATCTTTTGCAGGCTTTGATCGATTGTATCGAAGGAGGTTTCCAAAACGAGATCAGGATGTGCCGGTTCTTCAAACGGAGAGTCGATGCCAGTGAATTCTCTAATCAATCCTTGCCTCGCCTTCAGGTAAAAACCCTTTACATCACGCTTTTCACATACAGAAAGAGGAGCTTTGACGAAAACTTCTATAAAACGGTCAGGACCAATGATAGTCTTTGCCATTTGCCGGATCGCATTGGTTGGACTAATGAAACAATTGATGGTAATAATTCCTGAATTGTTGAAAAGGGCATTTACTTCAGCAATACGCCGGATATTCTCAGTCCGGCCCTCATCACTGTAGGAAAGATCCTTATTTAGACCTGTCCGCACGTCGTCTCCGTCAAGAAACTGGATAAAAAAACCGCGGTTATAAAGCTCTTTTTCCAGACCAAGCCCCAGGGTGGTTTTTCCTGCACCGGAGAAGCCGGTCATCCAGATTGTTTTGGCTGATTGTTGTAAACGAAGCTCTTTTTGGTTTTGTGAGATCTTGGAAGCTAAATACGAGTTGTTCATGAGTAGAAGTTTGAATAGTGCAAAAATAGGATATTTCCTAACTTTGTACCGGTTGAAATATTCCAAATTTCAAGACGTTAGTTAGTTGAAAAATTGCCGGAGAATGGAAAGCGAGCATCTGTTAATACGAAAACTTGATCGGTTCATACGAAAGTATTACACGAACAGGATTATACGAGGGGCGTTACTGACAGTTGGTACCCTTTCCGGTAGTTATCTCTTGTTTGTTGTTCTTGAGAATTTGTTTCACTTTGATTCTCTTGTCAGAACAATCTTTTTTTATTTGTTTCTTCTCATTGGCTTGTCAGCCTTAACGATCTGGATCATTCGGCCCCTCCTCTCCTATTTTCGCATCGGACAGCGTCTCTCCTACGAAGTCGCCGCAAATATTATTGGCATGCATTTTGCAGAAATCCAGGATAAATTGTTGAACGCATTACAATTAATCCAACTTCGGGAGCACGGAGTGAAAGATGTAGACTTGCTGCTTGCCTCTATTGATCAGAAGATAAACAACCTAAAGGTTTTCCAGTTTACCCGAATTATTAACTACAAGCGAAATTTACGCTACCTGAAGGTTGCCATTCCACCAATTGCCATTATTGTGATTGCACTTCTTATTGCCCCTTCATTTATTTCGGAACCCACACGAAGGATTGTTGACTACTCGACCATTTATGAGACTCCTTCCCCTTTTAGGGTTGAATTGTTAAATCATGATCTATACGCGTTTCAACAGGAGGATTTTGACCTGAAAGTAAAGGTTGCTGGTGAAGAGATCCCTGCAGATCTCTACATCCAAACAGAGGGGTACACATACAGGATGAAAAAATCTTCTCCAACCGATTTCTCCTTTGTTTTTAAATCACTGCAGGGAGAGACAGGCTTCCAGATCTCCGCGAACAGATACCTTAGCCCCGAATACTTGATACACGTTTATCCCCGCCCTACAATCCTATCATTTACGGTTATCTTTACCTATCCCGGGTATACAGGAAGAAACAGGGAGGAGATTGAAAACACGGGAGATATTGTTGTACCAAAAGGAACAAACATTGAATGGCGTTGGGCAACAAAGGATGTTGAAACCTTGAATCTACGAATGTTGGGGCGTGAAATACAACTAGATAAGGCAGGATCTAACCTTTTTACTTACAGTGAACGATGTACTTCTTCGGGAAATTATTCAATACAGCCTGAAAATAACTACACAACCAGTAGCGATTCACTGTCCTATAAGATCATTTGTATTGAGGATGGCTACCCGTCCATTCTAACTGAAATACATACAGATACGGTATCGCCTTCAGGACTTTTTTTTAATGGCTCCCTGAAGGATGATTATGGTTTTAGCAAACTCGAATTTCATTATCAGCTTCGGTTGGGCAATGATACTTCGGTTATGGAGCAGAGTAGTGTAAAACTGCCGGTTAGCCTTGATACAAGGGAGGAGTTTTTCTACTATTCGATCGATGTGAATACATATATTAAAAATCCTGGCGATAGGATGAGTTACTATTTTGAGGTGTGGGATAATGATGGAATTAACGGGGTAAAATCAACTAAATCCGAATTAAGAGAGATAAAGACTCTGACTATCAGTGAAATGCAGGAAAGTGCCAGTGAGAGTGAGAAAAGGATTAAAGAAGATATAGCCTTTTCAAGGGAAGAGGCAAAAGAGGTGGAAAAAGCGATCGATGAGTTGAGCCGAAAAATGATTGAGAAACAGGAGTTAAATTGGCAGGAGAAGAAAGAGATCCAAGAGTTGATAAATCGAAATGAGAATATGTTAAATGCAATTGAAGAGGTGAAAGAGAAGAACCTAAATAATATACGGATGGAGGAGCAGTTTCTTCAAACGAGCCAGTCAGTAATAGAAAAGCAGAAAAGACTAAATGAACTGATGGAAGAGTTGATGACAGAAGAGATGAAAAAGACGCTACAGGAACTGAAGGATTTGATGGAACAGGTTGACAAGGAGAAACTTAAAACTCTGATGGATGAGATGAAAATGACAGCTAAGGAGATGGAGCAGCAATTAGATAGAAACCTTGAATTATTCAAACAGATCGAATTTGAACGAAAACTTGATGAGAACATATCGGAGTTAAGAAAGCTGGCGGAGGAACAAAAACAGCTTGCCGACCAACTGGAGAGTGATGAAAGTGTTACCCCAAAGAGTAAAGAGAATCAGGAGAAACTGAATAACAGTTTCGACTCAATACAATCTGAACTGGCAAAATTGAGCGAATTGGATAAACAACTGGAGCAACCAGTCGGAATAGAGAAGACAGCGCAGCAACAGGAAAGCATCGATGCCTCGATGAGTGAAGCGAAAGATAAAATGGAGGAGAATAAAAAGGAGGGAGCAGCAAAGAGCCAGAAAAGTGCTGCCGGACAAATGGAGCAGCTGGCAAATGATCTGGAGATGATGCAGGAGGATTCGGAGATGGAGCAATATGCCGAAGACGCCCGTCAAATTCGTCAGATCCTGGAGAACCTACTAACTGTATCATTTGACCAGGAGGAATTAATTGCTCGTACAAGGATAATCAACAGAAACGATCCCCGATTTCAGGAAATTATTTCGGAACAAAACCAGATGAATGAAAATCTTGCCCCTGTGAAAGATTCACTGGTGGCAATTGGTAAAAGGCAGTTTATTATTCAACCCATCATTACCAGGGAGTTGGATGCAATAAACAGGAATATTAAGGAGACAGTGGAATCCCTGACTGAAAGAAATATTGCTTTGGGACTTTCAAAACAGCAGTTTTCGATGACTTCATTAAACAACCTGGCCGTTCTGCTTGATGAAGCCATGGAACAGATGAACAGGAACATGAATATGAGCATGCAGGGAAAAAGCAGTAAGATGTGCCTGAACCCATCACAGGGAAAGGGGAAAAAGAGTATGAAAAATATCCGTCAGATGCAGCAGCAAATGTCGGAACAGATGGAACGTATAAGAAAGGGGTTGCAGGAACAAAAGGATAGTAAAAGCGAAAAAGGTCAAAAGGGTCAAACGGGAGAGAAGGGAGAAAAGGGGGAACGTGGATTGAACGAAGAGATTGCCAGATTGGCTGCTGAACAGGAGGCTATCAGGCAGGAACTCCAGAAATATGAACAGTATATAAAGGAACAGGGCGAAATGGATTCGGGAGGTTTACAAAACGCCATCAAAGAGATGGAAGAGAATGAGAGGGATTTGATCAATAAGAATATTACCCGCGAATCACTTTTACGGCAGCAGCAGATCCTAACACGTTTACTCGAATCGGAAAAGGCGGAGCAGGTTCGTGAGCAGCAGGAAAAAAGGGAAGCGGATGAAGCAAAAAATCAAAAATATAGTAACCCTGATCAAAAATTTGAGTATAACCAATACTCAGTAGGAGGGTCCGACGTTTTGAGGTACAAAGCACTTCCGGTAAACCATTTCTACAAGGATAAGTCAATGCGCTACTTGATTCAAATTAGTAAATAATATGACGGCGAATACTGACACTATTACAATCCATTCAAAGAAAGAGCTGATAAGGCTGGAAAGATTCATTGAAGAGATACTGGACTATTACAATATTCCGGGAGAGAATTTTGGTAACGTTTTACTGGCGGTTACAGAGGCAGCACTTCTCAGCATGAAGGATGACAGGGAAGTTACAGTTGAAATGAAGAAGAACCGGAAAGGTGTATCTTTCAGTATAACACGCAAAGATGCAACGGACAACGAACTCGACGAACTCGACAAAGCAATAGCGAAGCATACCTTGGCAAGAGAGAGCTTTATTATTCGTTCTCTCGCTGATGAGGCAGAGTTGCTTCGAGATGGAAGGACCATTGCGCTCAGATTCCATATTACAGGAATTAATTTTGAACGCTCGCTTTTGCGATCGGAAAAGCTGAAAAGTTACCTTGCCAGAAAGGAAAAGGTAGTGGATAAGAATGAATGAGAAATCGATACAGTTTTTTACTGAAGATATTAGTTATCAGATCAAAGGGAAAGGGATTCTGCGACGGGGAATTGTGCAGCTGATCTCGGAAAAGGGATACCAGGCGGGTACAATTAATATTGTATTTTGTAGTGATCAGTTTTTGAAAGGGTATAATAAAAAATACCTCAACCACGATTATTATACCGATGTGGTCGCCTTTGATCTTTCAGTCAATAAACAGGAGATTACCGGAGATATTTTTATCTCACTGGATCGGGTTCGTGAGAATGCTAAGATCTTCAACGTGGCAATCAAAATAGAGATTGCAAGGGTGATTGGTCATGGTGTTCTTCACCTGACGGGAATGGAGGATTCAACAGAAGAGTCGAAGCAGACCATGAGAACTGAGGAAGACAGCTTTTTGTCAAACCTTCTTAAGTATTGATAACCAGAGAATAACATCTAATTGTTCCACGTGAAACATGAATCACTAGGACACGGGTCGTACGATATTATTGTAGTAGGGGCAGGTCATGCTGGGTGTGAAGCGGCAGCAGCGGCAGCAACACTAGGATCTAGGGTATTATTGATCACAATGAGTATGATGAACATGGCTCAAATGTCATGCAATCCCTCTATTGGAGGAATTGCCAAAGGCCAGATTGTTCGTGAAATAGATGCCATGGGAGGCATTACTGGGGAGGTTACAGATGCCACGATGATTCAGTTCCGGATGCTAAACCTTTCGAAGGGCCCGGCGATGTGGAGCCCAAGAGCGCAAAACGACCGGGTACTGTTTTCAATGGAATGGAGAAACCGACTGGAGAGAATGCACAATGTGGATTTCTGGCAAGATTCAGTTAACGAATTAGTGGTCGCTGGGAGTAAAGCAACAGGTGTGGTGACTACATTAGGGATGACTTTTTTAGCAGGCTCGGTTATTTTTGCGAATGGTACATTTTTGAACGGGATCATACATATAGGTGAAAAACAATTCCAGGGAGGAAGAATAGGGGAGAGGTCATCAAAAAATCTGACAGAGAGTTTGAAGGGTTATGGGCTGGAATCTAACAGGATGAAAACGGGGACACCGGCTCGAGTAGATGGAAGAAGTCTCGATTTTTCTAAAATGACTGAACAGCCTGGAGACAAGGTTCCGGGAAAATTTTCTTACCTGAATACACCTAAATTAGCGAAACAACGAAGTTGTTACCTTGCTTTTACTTCAGCTGAGGTTCATGATATTTTGAAGACCGGATTCAGTAAATCTCCGATGTTTTCGGGACGAATAAAAGGAACAGGGCCAAGATATTGCCCTTCGATAGAGGATAAGATTGAACGGTTTGCAGATAAGGAGAGGCACCAGCTTTTTATTGAGCCTGAGGGGTGGGATACAGTTGAATATTATGTCAACGGATTTAGTTCATCCTTGCCTGAAGATGTTCAGTTTTCTGCACTTCGGAAAGTAAAAGGATTTGAGAATGCGCGATTTTTCAGACCGGGCTATGCGATCGAATATGACTATTTTCCTCCTCACCAACTTTCGTTTTCCCTCGAATCTAAAGTGATCGAAAACCTTTATCTGGCGGGTCAGATTAATGGAACAACAGGCTATGAGGAGGCCGCTGCACAGGGTTTTATGGCAGGGATTAATGCCCACCTGAAACTGCAGGGACGAGAGCCATTTGTATTGAAAAGATCTGAGGCCTATATCGGAGTATTGATAGATGATCTGATCACTAAAGGCACAGAAGAGCCTTACAGAATGTTCACATCCAGAGCTGAATACAGGATTCTCCTTCGGCAGGATAACGCCGATTTCAGGCTGACAGGCAGGGCGCATGAACTTGGGATGGCCTCAGATGCCCGACTTCAGGCATTGAATGAGAAATATGCCTCTATTGAACGGATAACAGAATTTTTGAATAAAACAAGCATCTCTCCTGCCGAAGCTAATGCCATGCTCGAAAGATATGGCACTGCTCCCTTGACTCAGGGCACTAAACTTTCAACCCTCTTGTTGCGACCCCAGGTATCTATCTGTAATATGGTTCAGGAGTTTCATCCGATTACTAATTTTATTGAACACACGCCTGGATGTACAATCGAGGCTATGGAAGAGGCTGAGATATTGATAAAATATAAAGGATATATACAGAAAGAGCAGGAGATAGCCGACAAACTTTCCAGGCTCGAAAACATGCCATTAAATCCCTTATTGGATTATCATCAATTGAAATCCTTGTCGTCGGAAGCCAGGGAAAAACTTAGTAAGGTTAAACCCGAAACCATTGGCCAGGCAGCCAGGATTAGTGGGGTTTCTCCCGCAGATATTTCGGTATTAATTGTTCACCTGGGAAGGTGATTGTTCCACGTGAAACATATTTTTATGACTGAAAAACTCTCTGTATGTCCAATCTGCGATAACTCCAACGAAGGACTATTCCTTGAAGGATTGGATTTCTTTCTGACAAAAGAAAAGTTTCGCATCATTGAATGTGGTACGTGTGGTTTTCGATATACTAATCCCAGGCCAACTGAAGCATCCTCCGGAAGATATTATCAGAGTGAGGAATATATCTCTCATGATACAGGAAAAAGAGGGTTGATCACAACATTGTATGGGATAGCCCGTTACTTTACGTTACGCTCAAAATTTGGAATTGTGAAGCATTATTCACAGGGAAATTTTATCCTTGATTTTGGTTGCGGGACGGGCGAGTTTCTGAATTATTGCCAGCAGAAAGGCTACCGGTGTACCGGTGTTGAGCCTTCAGAAAAAGCCAGAACCTTTGCAGAAAAAAACTACAAACTTGACGTGAAAGCTGATTTTCTGAACGGAATAGAGACAACCCGTCGATTCGATTGCATCACTCTTTGGCATGTTTTGGAACATATTCATCAGCTTGATGATACACTGAAGAAATTGACCCTTTTGTTAAATCCTGATGGAATATTGGTTGTAGCACTTCCCAACAGCAACTCATACGATGCCAACCATTATAAAGAGTTTTGGGCTGCGTATGACCTGCCCAGGCATATTTATCATTTCACCAGGGAATCCCTGATTGCTCTTGCTGAAAAATACAATTTGACCTGTCAGAAAATAATACCACAAAAACTGGACGCTTACTATATTTCCTTATTAAGCGAAAAATATCAGAGAGGATCAACAAATTATTTCAAAGCGTTTTTTCATGGCATCATTTCAAACTTCAAGGCAAGAGATCCTCAATTCGGGCATTCAAGTGAGATCTACATCCTGAAGAACAAAATTTCTTAATTTTAAGCCTCAGAATGATTCGAACCCCTGAATGAATGGTTCAGTTTACCGGACTCCGGAAACTGGCTTAGAATGTCTGATCTCAAAACAGTTCTAAAAGCCTGATAAACAGACGATTAATGAAAACTTCTCAAACATGCGGCAAACTACCATGCGTTAGTTATCTGATTATTGGGTTGATTGCCATCCTTTTTTTAATCGTCATTCCATGGCAACTTGAGAAGGGAGAAAATCCGGGTGAGATCCTGAACAGATTCCAATCTTTTCTGCAGGAGCATGAAATTCATCTTCAGGATGAATTAACGTTCATGTCGGAAAAATTTCTGATGGATTCCACAACAATTTTAACAAATGAACAATTGGAAGCCATTCCTGATCCCGACGACCGGGAGTTGACACTCCTTATCTTCCAGGAGGATTCCCTGCTTTACTGGTCTGATAACGCAGTCCCCTTTAGCCTTTTCGACTTTCCAAGCTTTCCGGCTTCACCCTCTGTCATCAAACTTGCAAACGGATGGTATGAATTGTCTGTTTTAAAGAGAGGCATTTTTTCTGTTGTCGCCTTTTGCCTTGTTAAACAAGAGTATCCTTTCCAAAATCAGTACCTCAGGAACAACTATTCTGGGATCATACAAATCCCCGATGAGATAAGTATCTCTTTGCACAAAGGACTTTACAATGCCTATTCTGCGCGGGGCAATTTCCTCTGCTCTCTGGACGTTCCTGCTAGTTTACCAACCAGAAAAGATCAGGGATGGCTGGTCTTCATTTTGATTGCCGCCTTCCTCTTTTTAATCGCCTTCCTGTATCACCTTTCACTCCGGTTACAAGCCGTTTTTCATAACAAACACTGGCTCTTTTTTATTTTAACGATCGATATCGTGATCATGCGCGGCCTGCAATTCCTACTTCAATGGCCCGCGGTGCTGTACAATTCGGAGCTGTTTGGGCCTGTTCTCTACTCTTCCTCCTGGCTTTTTCCATCGCTGGGAGACTTTTTGATAAACAGCCTCCTGATACTGGTCATCGCGATTCTGTTCTATCGTACGTGGCCAAAAAATCAATTCGCGACTTCCAATCCAGGATGGAAAATGTATGCCCTTAAAGGGATCAATTTTCTGCTTAGTCTTTTGGTCTTGACCTTGGTAATGGCTGGGATAAGAAGCCTGGTAATCCACTCCACACTTCCGATGAACCTTGAAAATATCTCACGCCTTTCATGGGATAGTGTCCCTGCTTTTGCCAGTATCGGCTTCCTTGCTCTGGCCTGGATTCTCTTTACCTTACGGCTGACAGTTCCCGTAATGAGAGCCAACTCCTTGACAGGTGAATACACTACGAGAAAATTTCCTTTTGCCTGGTTTTTTCTTGCGATGACATTATTTTCGGTTGGTGCCACAGTTGTACTGAACCAGGCAAATAATCAACGCGAAAAAGAGCAGCGTGAATTGATAGCCATGCGACTGGCTGCACGCCAGAATCCTGTCACAGAGTTGCTTTTGCAACAATCTGTTGAAGCCATTCAGTCGGATTCAGGGATTCGCAAGGTTTTTTCGGTTAGAGGGATGAACGAAACTGATCAGCAGATGGTCGACGACAGCATTGCATCCTATCTCTTGTCTCACTATTTCAAGGGTTACTGGAACAACTTCACCGTTCAGGTAACGATATGCCGACCTTCTAAAACCTTACGCATCCAGCCGCAGGGATTTGTCGTTGACTGCTCAGTATACTTTGAAGATGTGATCACATCAATTGGTAAAAATAGTCAGGACGGGATCTATTTCCTTGATTATGGTTATGGCAATGAAAATTACATCACCCGACTTCCCATCGCGGATAGTGAATCCATTCTATATATAGAGATCAGCTCCAGGAGCACATACAGGGATCTGGGCTATCCCGAATTACTGGTCGACAGGAGAACATATGATGTTCCCGACCTTGCCGATTACTCCTATGCCTTCTTCCAGGACAACCAGCTGGCATACAGGGTTGGGGAGTATGCCTATGGATTTGAATTGACCGCGTATGTGGATACGGCAACGGGGATCCTTCTTCCTTCTGCAGATCAGATGGATCATTTTCTCTACCGTATCAATGAAAAGGATTCCCTGTTGATCAGCAAACCTCTTCCTTCATGGCTCAATATCATTTCTCCTTTTTCTTACCTGCTGATTTTAATGGTTTTGTTGTTTGCAGCTGGCTACGGGATTTTGCATCTTGGTGATCTGAGGTCCACCCCTGCCGTTTCGCTTCGCAACCGGCTACAGCTCTCGATGCTTGGGATGATCCTTATGTTATTCATCATTACAGGGATACTCATGATGGTCTATCTAACCTGGCTGAATAGTGAGAAGAATGAAGAAAACCTATTGGAACGCACACTCTCAATCCTCATAGAGGTGGAACATAAATTTGACAACCTGAATGATCTACAGGAGGCCGGAGGAGATGAGCTAGAAAATATCCTGATCAAGTTCTCCAATGTTTTCTTTTCCGACATCAACCTATATGATCCTCAGGGAGTGTTGCTTGCATCCTCACGGCCAAGGATATTTCAGGAGGGATTGATCTCTGATCTGATTAACCCGCAGGCTTACCGACGACTAAACGATAAACGTACCTCCATGTTCGTACAAACAGAACATATCGGTGATCTTAATTACCTCTCAGCCTATGTACCTTTTTACAACACGCGAAACAAATTGCTGGGATATCTCAATCTGCCATATTTCTCAAGACAGGATGACCTTCGACGTGAAATATCTACATTTTTAATCGCATTTGTAAATATCTATGTTTTGTTTTTATTGATCGGTGCCCTGGTGACCTACCTGGTGAGCAATTATATCACATCGCCACTGAAATTGCTCGCATTGCGTATTGGACGGATACGTATTGGGACAACGAATGATAAACTGATATGGCGGCGCGAAGACGAAATTGGCAAGCTGGTTGAAGAGTATAATCGAATGCTTGATGAGTTGACGGTCAGCGCGGAAAGACTGGCCGTTTCGGAACGGGAATCCGCATGGCGCGAGATGGCACAACAGGTAGCTCACGAGATCAAGAATCCACTGACGCCGATGAAGCTGGGTGTTCAATACCTGCTAAAGGCTTGGCAAGAGGGGGCAGAGGACTGGGATACGCGGTTGCAACGATTTTCTGATGCATTGATTGTACAGATTGATACGTTGAGCGCCATTGCCTCTGAATTTTCATACTTTGCCCGGATGCCCGAACCCGAGAATGAAATCCTGAACCTGGATGATCTCGTTAGGAATGCATTGGTGATCTATAAAGACGTTTCAGTTATTGAAGTGACGTTTCTCCCATCTCAACCCTTAAAATGGATCTACGCTGACAAGAGGCAGCTTCTTCGGGTTTTCAGTAATCTGATCAATAATGCGATTGAAGCGATTGAGACCCGACCCAATGCAGAGGGGAAGATTTTGGTGGAGACTGAGGGCGTAGAGGGAGAAATTTTTATACGTATTTCGGATAATGGAAAAGGAATTGGAGAGGAAGAGAAGGATAAAATATTTCAGCCAAACTTCACGACCAGAAGTGGTGGTGCGGGCCTCGGTCTGGCTATTGTTAAAGGGATTGTTCTCTCTGCTGGAGGATCGATCAGTTTCACCTCCGATCCGGGGAAAATGACTACTTTTACAATCCGGTTACCTGCGGCCTCTACTCTGGGTAAGGAAGAATAATTATGAAACGAATCAACGGACTCATTTTGTTACTCGGGTTAATCCTTTTGTCGGGATGTCGGCAAGATGACCCGGACGGGATTTATTATCCGTTTAAAAATCATGTTTGGCAACGGTTCAATATTCTGAAGTTCGAGCTTCCTGTAAAGCAGTCTGAAAAACCATACACGCTTGTTTTCTTTGCCAGGCACAACCAGGATTATTTATATAAATCGCTCGACTTCAGCATGGTTATGAATACTCCTTCGGGAGAAGAACGCATCCGAGAATTACAACTGATGATCAGGGATGCTGATGATAACTTTCTGGGAAACTGCGATATGGAAATTTGTGAAGCGACCGTTGTCCTTAATAAGGAACTCTATATCAACAAGGATGGAGTACTGCTTGTTGAACTGGAGAACTTAATTCCTCGCATGGAAACACCAGGTTTACTGGGTGTTGGTATCAGGATTAAGCAAAACTGATAAAATTCTCCTGCACTCCACCTCATCTTTTTCCATTTGTAATACCAACTCCTTAAGGGTGCCGAATCTGACCTCATCCCTGATTCTTTCAAGAAAATGGATCGAGATCTCCTCTCCGTAAATATCTTTGTTGAAATTAAAGATATTTACCTCAACTGTGAAGGAGGGTCGGTCAAGCGTTGGCCGAAACCCGATGTTGGCCATTCCCAAACAGGTCTCGGGCCCAAGGGTTACGGTAGCAGCATAGACTCCGGTAAGATGATGAAATTTGGTGGCATCAGGAAGATCCAGGTTAGCCGTGGGATACCCTAATTTTCTTCCCAGCTGGTTTCCTTTGATTACGGAGCCTGAAATGGTAAAAGAAGCGGTCATATGAACCGCAAAACTACGAATAATTCGACCATTCTTTATCCTGTGATGGCTCTTTTTTAGCGCTTTTCTTGATCTTAATTAGTTCAACTACTGCATAGATATAATGTCCCCAAACACCTGCCAGCATGACTAAAAGTGTAATCATCATCCAGAGGGGAGCTACCGGTGTCCATAGTTCCCGTGTGGGCTTATCCTGCACAAGGAGGTGTTTTGGAATAGCCCAGTCGCTCATGCTTTCGCCTTTCACGTAGCCGAAGGTATCATGCTCGTCGATTCGGGCTACTATCATTATTTTCCCAAGGGAATCGCCAATGAGTGTCATGGGAAACTCCATAGAACCTATCCCATCTGATTCCAGCCATACCTCTCCGATGGCCATAGGACGGAAGAGCGTTGGAACAAAAATGTAAATGGTCTCATCTGTTAAAGGACCACTCTCTCCGTTGGAAGCAAACTGGGCCCCTGTCACCCGGATGAATTTCACAGAATCTTCCTCATAGAAGGAGACTTTAAGCCTGGCAGGCTTCGAGGTAAACATCTCTGAAGTTGAGAGGTATTTGTCTGTTCCGGCAAACTCGGCTATGTATGTGATCATGCCCTCTTTGTTGCGGGGCAACGAGGAGGTGGGCATGGAAATTTGTGCTTTTCCGGTTGAATCGGTAAATACTTCACCAGCCATAACCTGTTCATCGTCTCCTGAAATGGTGAACGAAACCGGTGCATTTTGAAGGTCGACACGCACTCTGCCATTTCGGATATAGAGATTTGCTGTAAGTACAACCGTATCATTTGAGGTATAGGTTGCAAAGAAAGAAAGGTATGTATCCACCGTTTCGGCTTCTTCCGTTTCGCTTACTTCCTGGGCAGAAAGAGTGGGAGAGATGAGAAGCAGGAATGAAATCAACCAGATAAGGTTAGCAAATGTGAACTTTTTCATAGGTCTGGATATATGCTGGTTTAACATCATTTATGTCAGGATCTCTTCCTCTTCCACGGGGGAGGAATCTGCCAATTCGCTGACGTTGATGATCGGGATGAATTTGGAACCGATCGTAAATGCCAGGGCGAAAAAGGCAACACCGGCGGCGGTTAGCGCCCACTCTACCCATGTTGAGTTATAGAAGAGCCAATCGGGCCGTGAATCCTGGATGGGAAGATATGGAGACTCCAGGGTTGGAACGACGATCAGGTAACGGTTGACCCAGAGGGCCAGGATTACAACAACTGCTGCGATGGTAATGTTGTTTATGGTCCGTAGCTTTTTGATCCCCACAACGATCATTGGCAGCAATACGCCAACATAGTTGGAAAGGATAAACAGCCAGTAGTACTCATCAAATAAAAGATTGATCAACATTTCATCGTTTCGTTCGGAACCATACCATTTCGTTAGGTAATCACTGAAGGTAAAGTATCCAAAGAGAGCAGCCAGAATCAGCATCAGGACCCCAACGTTAACAAAGTGTTGTCGGGTGATATACTTCTCCAGATGGTAGAGTTTTCGAAACAGCCACATCACAACGATCATCACACCAGTACCTGAAAATACAGCGGCGATCACAAAATAGGGTCCGAAAATGGTACTGTGCCATCCAGGCTGGAGCGTCACGCTGAAGATCCATGCGAGTACGGAATATACGATGACGGCAATAGCAATAACCATCGCTGCCATAATATCGGTGGCTTTGTGAAGCCTCTCTCTTTGCTCGGGAGTTCCGATATAGCCAAGTGCCAGCCAAGTATATAGTTTGCGTCTCCATTTGGGAAGACGGATATCCTTGAAGTCACGGATTGCAGCGATGTCCCTCAAAAGAGCCAAGTAGAGGAAGATCACACAGCCGAAAATATCGGTAGAGATCGCAATGACGTCCCAGGTGATGGGTGACTGAATCCGGCCAAAAATAACCAGGTAGTAGAGCCTGTCGAGGCGGCCGATACAAAGCAGGATATAGCAGGGGCCGATCAACAGGGCAATGATGGTGATGAACTCAGCTATCCGGTTGATTGGTTTCCGCCATTCGGCCCTGAACAAGTGAAGTGTTCCTGAGATCAGAGCGCCAGCGTAGCTTACTCCCATGAAGAAGATAAAATTCACGATGTAAATACCCCATACTACGTTATCACGCATCCCGGTAACAATATGCCCATAAGCAATCTGAACATAAAGAGCGTAAAATCCAAAAGCGACAATAGCAGCCAGGAAAAACATCCAGATAGCCTGGACAAAATTGGTATGCTCGATCTGCGGGGCAAATTCCTTGAGCAGGGTTTCTTCTCTTTCGTTTAGCATGTTTATTTTCTCTTTTGTTTTTTAGCGTAAGGTGTGGATTCATACCTTTTCTCCACCTCTTCATCAAGACCGTCAAACCCTCTATTTACAGGGAATTGGCGTTCAACAGGTGGCAGGTAATACACACTGGGACGGGTCCCCAGAACTTCCAGGTAACGGTAACCGGCCCTGTCGCGGATCAGTTTGCTGAACTGGTAAGTCTCTGTTCCATTGGTTACGACATCCTCGTCGAGGTCTCCGAAATAGATGACACCCATTGGACAGGAGGCTACGCAATAAGGTAATTTTCCTACCCGGATCAGGTCGGGACAAAAATCGCATTTTGAAACAGTTCCCTCGACTCCGGGACTGCTGGCTTCCGGGGAATAGGGCTGGGTATCTTCATCAAACTCTTCGTAATGTCTCCAGGCAAACACCCGGGTAGAGTATGGGCATCCAGTAATGCAGAATTTACACCCGATACAGCGTTCGTTATCAATCAGCACAATCCCATCGCTTCGTTTGTATGTGGCGCCAACCGGACAAACAGATACGCAAAGCGGGTTATCGCAATGGAAACAGGGTTTCGGGAACCAGTAAGGAGCTGTATATTCGGTATCCTGCAACAGATATACCTTCATAAACTCCTGACCTTTTGGGAGGTAGTGTCCTTTCTGACAATTCTCTACGCAGGCCCGGGCATTTTTACACCGTGCAAGGTCGATAACCATCACAAATTTCTTCCCCGGAATCCCTTGCCTTGACTCCTTTTTCGATACACGAGGGTATTTGATATGAGCTTTATCAACTTCAACAATCTCACCGCCAGTAGTAAGTACCTTCACTTTTTCACCGGATTCGGCTGCTTGTGTATCCAGGTATGCTTCTACCAATCCTCCGGTAGCAACCACACCGGCTCCAGCAACCAGACTTTTTTTCAGAAAATCCCTGCGGGAGCTCCTTATTGGGTTGTTATCTGATTCTTCTTTCACGGATTAGGTTTTACAGGTTAGCTGATTAATGGGGTTCATGATACCCATTGATGATGCTTTTAAAGTTGGCCCCCGGATTTTTCCCGATCGTACAGAAATAGATGTGAACAAGCATGAATATGGAGATGATAAAACCGGAGATGATATGGAACAGGTCGGTCAGGTGAAGACCGCTGGTTCCAAGAATAGTAGTTGGAATTGTTTGGGGATAGAGCAATGCCCAGCCGGAGATGAAAACAACCGGAACAAAAAGATACATAATAAAGACATATGAGAAACGTTGCAGCGGATTGAATTTATTCTCCAGGGTTATGGGAAATGGAGGCGTTTCACCTTTGAAAATGCCGAATGCGTAATATTTCGCCTGGGTCATTAACCGGTTCATTAGTCCCCTGAATTGCATCTGGTACTGGCTCCCGTTATAAGCAAACAGGTTTCCGATAAAAAAGATAAGGTAGTTAATTGTCAGAATGATTCCTGTAATATTGTGTATAGCAACGGCTGTATTAAAGTTGACCAGGGCAACAGAGGGGTCCGAGAGCTGCATACTGATTCCGGTAACAATCAGGATCAGGCAAAGAACGGCATTTACAAAATGCCAGAACCGAAGCCAGATGGGATAGAGGTATAATCTTTCTTGTGCCATGGATGTCTATTTTTTAATGATTCTTAGAAAGGCGTGAATAGCGATGCCAAAAATAACGCCCGCGAAAAGTAACAGGCTGATGATATTCAGGGTTTGGTTTCGACTGGCGCCGATTACCACAGAATCGCTCGTGGTAATTCCCCTGAAAATGCCATCATGGCTACGAACTTCCTGTGCTTCATACTTATAGAGGGAGGCAAGCAATTCGGGATTGGTGGAGTGGCACTCTTTGCAGTTTCTGACGGCCATCGCCTTTGGCAGCACTTTATGCTTCACCAAAACGCTGTCGGAAATTTTTTCAGTATGGCACTCAATACAGCGGACCGAGGAGATATGCAACTCCTGGTTAGGAAGCCAGTCGTGGCTTTTAATAAGGTTTGGTCGTTCCCGGTCGGTCAGGAGCTGAAACCTTCTGAAATCACTGTGGCAATCGAGGCAGATCGTGTTGTCGTAAATAACGGTCTCCTTGATGTTTTCGTTGGTACGTGCATTGATCTTGTAGGTGTGGGGATCGTGGCACATCCAGCAGGTAAAATCATCGCTATGCTTTTCGGAATGAACACTCTCCTGGAATTCGGCATCAATTTCCTCAAAGTGATATTGTGCATAGTTTTCATCCCCCTCGTGGCAATCTAGGCAACTGTACTTGTATTCCATGCGAAGGATCCCTTCATGGGGAAAATTTTCATACTCTTCCGAATGACAATCAATGCATTTGAAAGAGCGGTGATTGGAAATATAGAAATCGTTTGGAGAGATGATCAGTTCCGTATACATCTGCTGGTTGACCATCCGACCCTGCTCAGTATTTTCATAAGTATATTTCGACTGCCCGTGGCACTGGAAACATTTTTGGTTCTCGTCAGAATTTGGGAACTGGGCAAGGTCGGTAGTTTGTTCTTCCGGCGCCATCTGGCTGGATTTCCTGGCATCTTCGTATTTCAGAGGCTCTGCCGAATAGTCAAAGGCAAAGATGATGATGGTCAGAAGAATGAGGACAATGACAAGCCACGAAGGCCTGATGTAAATTTCTCTCATCATACCTAATTTATTTAACTATTTACATGTGTAAAAAAGAAGGATGCTAATTTGTATGTATCTCCTTAACATCCTTCTCTTACATGGTTTAGTATGTTACTTTTTCATGGTCCGCATGTAGGCAACCAATGCCCAGCGATCGGCTTCACTGGTCACCTTCTTTTCGAAATTGGGCATCTCATCCCTGCCGATGAATGACATGTAATAGATGTCGCCGTCAGTTCTCTTTTGGAATGCAGCGGAAGAGAAATCACCCGGGAACGTCTTCAGCATTGCGGCTTTTGGACCATCGCCAAGGCCTTTGCTGCCGTGGCATGATTTGCAGAATTTTGACCAGAGCATTTTTCCGTCTGCCAATGCAGCTGCATCATCAGCTTTTACAGTGCTTTTCATAGTCTTGTACTTGGCTGGAATGTCCCATGGTTTGGCATCCTGGGAATAGACTGCCGTTACAAAAAAGAGGGCAATCATACATGTGATTGAATAAATCAATGTTTTTTTCATGGTTTTTGATATTAATTAGTTAAACAATAGTTGTTTTAGAAGTTCCACAATCTGGTCATGTTAAACCCAAACATGATAGCTCCGTTGAAGAAGTTGTTTTGGTTATACATGACAATATCTTGGGGTAGCAATCCTGGCGCAGCAGAGACAAAAATGTGAAATGCGTGCGTGCTGGTTGAAATTTCAACACCCAATCCAAAGTTAGGCAACGGAGACTTAGGTCCGTAATAAATTCCTTTTTGTCCGTATTTCAGGATAAAGGGTGTATCGTAACCAAGCATCAAAGGCACTTCGCAACTTGCAACGATGGAGGTTTGCGGACTTACCTTCAGCCGTGCAATGGCTGAAATAGAGAATGCGTCGTTTTTAATTGTCGTGTCTACTTTGTTAAAATGCACAAAGGCAAATCCCATTTGCATGGAAAAGCCCCTTGAGAAACGACGGGCAAACATCAACTCGTGGAAGTAGGAGAATCTGTCAACAAAAGCATAATCCTTTCCAAAGTTGGATTTATCGCCGGCGTTAAGCGCCATATTTCCGTAGTAACCGATGGTTAGAGGGAAGCCACCTTTCCGCTGATGGAAAAAAGTATACTTCAGGGATAGATCCTGGTACCGGTTATTCTTGGTGGTACCGAATCCGATCATCAGGTTATCGGTGATGCTGTAGTTCAATGCCATCCGAATATTGGTTGCACCCCAGATTCCGAACAGGTCGGTAAATCCGTTCTGGATGGTTCCAAAGCGGTGCTGGAGGACAAACTCCAACGTGTTTGAAGGATATGTTTTAACGGTTTGATCATCCATAAAGATGGCGCTTTCAAAAGGTGCGCGCTCAAGGGGTTTTTTCTCGGGCTTTGCCTCTTCAGCTTCCTGAGCAAAAATATTGCCAAAGCCGACAAAGAGCAGGAGTAAAACCAGGATACTTTTTTTCATATGTATCATTGTCATCATGTTTTATCGTGTTTCGTGATATTAACTCCGTTAATTGTTGAGGGCGCCTTGCTGGATCCAGACCAGGACAATATCGGCATCCTGGACGTTGGTAAAGGAAGCCATTGATCCCCCAGGCTTCATGCAAGTGTATATGATGCTCACATTAGGGGCCACCGTATCGATAAATCCTCCGGCAAACAGGTTGTCGTAAGAATTGGCAGCCTCCAGGTTGGGGGCAGTCTTTCCGGGACTATGACATCCAACGCATTTGGCATCCCAGATGGGTTGAATTTCTGCGGAGTAACTGATAGGGATTGTAGGGTCGGGAGGATCTTCATACTGGATTTTCTCGTATTCACAAGAAAACAATACAACCATACCAACGATGAGTATGATTATGTTTAAAAATTTTCTCTTGTACATAATAAAAGGTTTAAATTATTTTTTCAAAGATATAAAAAAGGCTTCAGTTTTTACAACTGAAGCCTTTTTTATGTATTACTCAGGAATTAGTAACCTAGAGATTCCAGGTATGCAATTCCATTCTCTAGCATGGCCTTGGAACGTTTGTAGTTATGGATACCAAAACTTCTGTCTTCCTGAACCATTTTCCAGTTGTAAATGGTAGCCAGCATTTTCTGGGTACGAGGCTGACCTGTAACAACAGTTCCACTTGCCGACATTACACCAGCTGCATCCAGTTTGGCGGCCAACAGTTCAAACAGCTCAATTGTGGTAGTCATCTTGCCATCATAATCAAAATCTTCCAACGCTGGATCGTGGCAGCCTGAAACGTTGCAACCAGCTACATTTTCTACTAAAGCCTCATGATATTCATAACCCATAGCCATTGTGTGTCCACCAGCCTGGCCGCCGAAAGCAGCTGCCATATGGCAATCCTGACAGGTAGTTTTACCGGTATGCCATGAGTTGGGCAAGTTAGCTCCGCCAATAGTTTCAAATCCATCAGTTCCGGCCAGCATAGCACTCTGTGGTCCATGGTGAGGGCCGTAACGGCTACTGGTCGGGATCAAGGTGTTAACGTCGTCAGATGGATCGGTAATCACAGGAGTAGATGCCCTTGATTGATGGCAACGGGCGCAAAGGTTTCCTGTTACGTTTCCACCTTCGGTTGTCATGTCTGTAGTCAGACCAAGAGCGTTGGTAAAACTGGAGGTGTAACGGAGTTCCCAGTCAGTTGCAGTATAGGTGTCATGAATCATATGACAGGTTCGGCATCCAACAGGAGCTGGATTCTGAATGTCTTCAGCTACACTTCCGGTCTCCCAAAATTCTTTGAAGCCCTGGCTGGTGTGGCAAGGTGCACAATCTACACCATTTCTTTCGAAGGTCAGACCTGATCCATGCAAAGAATTATCATACTGAATGATCCTTGCAACAATCATGTCGGAGAAATTGTGGCACTGGGTGCAGGTTGCATTGGCATCCTGACCATTTTCACCATTCGTACCATTTGCTCCGGCAGGACCCTGCGGACCCTCTTTGGTGCAGCTGGTAAACATCAAACTTGCCGCGGAAATCATCATGCCGGCAGCAAACAAATAGGTTAATACTTTTTTCATACTGTTTTGGTTTTGTTAATATTCACTTTCTCTCAATAATACAAACGGGTATAGGCGTTCAGTCTGGGAGCAAAAATAGAGAAGTTCGGTGTGTTAGTGGATTAACAAAGGGGTGAGATTTATTCATCCAGATAGTGATATATGTCTATTGAAAATTGACACAGATCAGCCAATACAATGATATATATCAATGAATAATTAGGTAGGTGAATGCTGAATAACAAATAACATGCTGAATATCAACAATATTTTAACCGGTTTGGCTGATTTGCCGGAGTTGTTTTTCATTCAGGATCTCGATGGTATTTCCGATCACTTTCAAAATACCTTCATCTTTCAGCTCCTTCAGAATACGGATAGAACTCTCTTTTGACATCCCGGAAAGGTCGGCAAGGTCCTGGCGGGAGATGGTAATATTGAAGGGGTTTTTCCCGTAAATCTTCTCCCGGAGGTAAAAAAGAACGTCGGCTATTCGTCCGGGCATCTGCTTTTGGGTAAGACTTACAACCTGATCGAAATTGAAAATAGCCTGGCGGGAGATTCGCCCGATAAACTCTTCGGCGAAATTGGGATTTTGCCTGATCAGCTGCTTGAAGATATTCACATCAACAAGGCAGGCTGTTGTCTCTTCCACGGCAGCAGCTGAATAATAGTGGCGGTTATCAACGTAGGTTCCCGGACCGAAGATGTAATCAACCGGTTTTACAAGGGCCAGGATAAGATTCTTTCCGTAGCCCTCAATATATAATTTAGCAAGTCCTTTCGTGAGGCAAACAAAATGGGGCGATGGGGTACCCTGTTTAAAAAGAATTTCACCTGCCTTATAATGAACCGTATAACGACCGCTATTGATCTGCTCCACTTCGTCGGGTGACAAGCTACTGAAGATGGATGTTTTGCAGTTACAGTTCTTGCAATTCTCCGACTCCTGAATCTTATTCATAGAAATCCAGTTAGATCACTTTTATGATGAATGCAAATATAAGATTAAATTGATCTTTATCGATAAAATTTTTGATTCGGATCAATAATCTATTGATCTATCTCAATGCTGTGAATTAATTAACTAATACTTAATGGGTTTGAAAAGAGGATTTCAGGAAGAGAATCTCAACAAGTATTCGGCAATTTGAATGGCATTGGTTGCAGCTCCCTTTCGGAGATTATCGGAAACAATAAAAAGATTCAACGCGTTTTCCAGGGATTCATCCCGGCGGATCCGTCCAACAAATACATCGTCTTTTCCCTCGGCCAGGATTGGCATAGGATATATGTTGTGTTGAATATCGTCCTGAATGGTTATCCCGGGCATATTGGAGAGAATGGAATAGATATCCGGCAGCTCGAACGGTTTGGAAAATTCAATATTGACGGCCTCTGAGTGTCCTCCCATAACTGGCACCCTGACGATGGTTGGGGAGACCATAATGGATGGATCAGCCAGGATCTTGCGTGTTTCATGCACCAGCTTCATCTCCTCTGCTGTGTAACCGTTCTCCTGGAAGGCTCCTCCATGCGGAAAGAGGTTTAGATCGATCAGATAGGGGTAAGCCATCTCTCCAACGACTCCTTTTCGCTCATTTAGGAGCTGGTTTACCGCTTTGACTCCGGTTCCTGAAACCGACTGATAGGTTGAGATGACCACACGCCTAATCGAATACCATTTATTCAGGGGAGCGAGTACCATCACCAACTGGATGGTGGAACAGTTGGGGTTGGCGATGATGTAATCATCTGCCGTGAGAATTTCTGCATTGATCTCGGGAACGATCAGTGGTATGGCAGGATCCATCCTCCAGGCTGATGAGTTATCGATAACCCTGATCCCGGCTGCTGCATATTTTGGCGCCCATTCGCGACTGACATCGCCACCGGCAGAGAAGATAGCAATGTTGGGCTTTTCACGGATAGCTTGCAGGTGATCTGTGATCAGGAGCTCCTGATCATAAAACCGGATAGATTTCCCTTTTGACCGTGGAGAAGCCACCGGGATCAACTGGTCAACAGGAAACGAACGCTCCTCGAGAATCTTCAAAGCAGTTCGGCCAACCAAACCGGTAACACCAACGATTGCAAGTTTCATAGGACAAAGGTATAACCTTTTGCCCTGTTTTCCGATTAATGGAGAAAACGTTATGAAAACAGCTATTTTCTCTATTATTCTTCTGGTCCTCATGGGCCCGGCAATCGGTTTTACCCAGGTGGCAGATGATTTTTCGGATGGTGATTTTAGTCACAATCCCAGGTGGCAGGGCGACTCCCTGCACTTTGAGGTGAACAGCGCCAAACAGCTGCACCTGAAATGGGCTGGCTCCGACACCTCATTCCTGGCAACTCCTGGCATCTGGCTGAACGAAATGGAATGGGATTTCTGGGTGAAACTCTCTTTCAACACCTCGGCAAACAACTTCATGAGGGTCTATCTCACCTCCGATCACATGGAACTGAATCAACCGCATAAAGGTTGTTTTTTACAGATAGGAGGGGGGAGCGACAGTGTCGTTATGATGAGACAGGAAGGGGAAACAACTCAATCTCTTTTTCACTTCCCGGATGTTTCAACAGGGCAATCGACCAATACGCTGCGGATAAAAATTACCAGGAATCAAGCAGGATTATGGAGCGCCTGGGTCGATCCGGAAGGTGGTGAGGAGTATATCGAACAGGGTTCCTGGATCGACAATACCTTCCAAAGTGACTCCTGGTTTGGCTTCTGGTGCAAGTATACCTCGAGCAATGCGACTAAATTCTACATGGATGATATCTATGTTGGTCCCATCGTGAGGGATACTGTTCCGCCATCAATCTTATCCCTTACGGTGCCCGACAGCCTGCATATCCATCTTCTCTTTTCTGAAACTCTGGAGTCAACGGGTGCACAAAACTTTTCAAATTATACATTGGCTGGAAGTTCGCGTCATCCTGAGTCGGCTATCGTCCCATCGGGGAATCCAAACGAAGTACTGTTAATTTTTAATCAGCCCCTGCCAGATCAGATGATGGACACATTGCAGGTCGTGAACCTTTTCGACCCTGCTGGAAACCGGATGCACGATACACTTGTTCCTTTTGCCCGGTATGAACCGCATGCATACGACATCCTCATCCATGAGGTGATGATGGATCCGGAACCGGAAGTAGGATTGCCCCCGGTGGAATATGTGGAGTTGTACAACCGGACCGGATATCCCGTTGATCTTTCGGGATGGGTGCTGGATGCCGGCTCTACCCGGAAGACCTTTCCCAATATGTCCATTCCTGCACATGGATTCCTCCTGGTTACCCGAGACAGCTCACTGGCAGAATTCGGTCCATTCGTCTCTCTCTTCACTTCAGCGTCCACTCTTGCAAATGATGGGTCAACCCTGGTCGTGCGAAACAACTCCCTGCAAATCATCCATACCGTGACCTACTCTCCGGATTGGATTACAGAACCGTGGAAAGAGGAGGGGGGATGGTCGTTGGAGATGATTGATACGGATAATCCCTGTGGATGCGGTGAGAACTGGAGCGCTTCTGAGGATGCCCGGGGAGGGACACCCGGTGAAAGAAATTCTGTTGCAGCATCCAATCCCGACTTGATTCCTCCTGAACTGATAAGAAGTTTCTTTTACGATGATTACACCTGGGAGCTAAGATTTTCAGAGCCCATTGATACAACAACCCTGGGCGCCCCTTCAGGATGGGTTTTAGAGTCTGAAGGAATACAACCAGAATTTTTTTCAGCAATATCCCCAACCTACCACTCCATCAGACTTTCCTTCACCGAACCCTTCACGGCTGGTTCCATTTTCAACCTCACAGGTTCGCAGCCAGTTACCGATTGTGCCGGGAATCTCCTGGAAATACCTGTAACCACTGAATCAGCTATCCCTGAGACCATCGGAAGGAATGAGGTGGTCATCAATGAGGTCCTGCACGATCCTTATCCGGGTTCTTCAAGGTTTATTGAACTTTTCAATCGATCGAACAAGGTAGTGAACCTCGGTGAGCTTGCATTTCTGGTTTCGGATACTGGAGTTGCAGCCGGTATCGAAGGCGCTGTCCTCCTGACAAGTGAACCCTACCTGATGTTTCCGTTGGATTTTGTGGCCGTTTGCAGCAACGCGGGAAGTATCAAAAAACTGTATCAAACACCCAATCCCAACCATTTCCTGGAGATGGCCTCTTTTCCCTCCATGAAAAATGGCAGTGGCACCATCAGGCTAATCCGCTCCTGGGATGAGGAGTTGATCGATGGGATGTCTTATCACAGCGGCATGCACTATCCGTTACTTTTTTCGGCCGAAGGGATCTCCCTGGAGCGGATCAACCCTGAGAGACCGGCAACAGACCCAGCCAACTGGCACTCTGCGGGCGAAAACACGGGATATGCCACCCCCGCCTATGAGAACTCCCAATGGCTTGATCCCGCTGTGACAGAGGATGTGATTGCCATCATACCTCCCGTGTTTTCGCCCGATAATGATGGCCGCAACGATGTGGTCTCTATCCGCATCACCCTGGCAGAGACCGGTTTTCAGGCCTCCGTTGTGATCTTCGACAATACCGGACGGATCGTTAAAAAACTGAAATCCGGCGTGTTGCTTGGGCAAAACAATGAGTTCTCCTGGGACGGCATCCGGGATGACGGGCTAAAGGCATCCATGGGAATCTATGTCGTATATGTCGAACTACTCCATCCCGAAGGTGTCGTCAACCGATTCAGAAAGCCCCTGGTTGTCGGAGGCATCCTCTGATGCAACCAAAAGAACGGGATCAGTTTCCCGTGGTGGCAATGGTAGCGATACTAATCCTTGCGTCAGGGATTGAGCTTAAGGCATGAACGCATGCCTCCAGGGTTGCACCGGTGGTGATTACATCGTCGACAAGGAGCAGATGCGCGCCGGATAGTTTACCTGGATTTCGGACCTCAAAGATGCCGGAGACATTTTCCCACCGCTGGTACCTTGATTTTCGCGTTTGTGTCTCCGAAAGCCCGGTTCTAAAAAGCGTTTGTTCCTCAACCTGAATTTTCATGCTGGCGGCCAGACCGATACCGAACTGTGCACTCTGGTTAAATCCTCTGGAATGATACCTCTTCCGGTGCAGCGGAACCGGGATGATCGCATCGGCCGACCTGAACAGCGGTGAACTTCTGAGGAACGCCCCGTAATGCGAACCAAACCATACACCAATGTCTTTCCGCTCTTTGTACTTCAGGTGATGGATCAGGTGCTGGACCTGATTCCCTTTATTAAAATGAAGAAAGGAGGCAGCACTCTCTACTGGCGCGCGTCCCCAGAAAATCCGGCTGACCGGATTGTCGTGTTCCAGGTGATACCAGGTTTTTGGCAAATGGTATTCGCACAGGTTACATAACACCTCTTCACCTCTCCACAAGCTATTCCCGCAACAGGTACATATCCTGGGATAGACCAACGAGAAAAAATCATTCATCCACATAACTCTTTTATTTCCCATTAATCGGGAAAAGAGCCAAAAGGTTATAGGTTTAATGAGAAAAAAGTTGTTCGATTTTGCTTAACGTTGAATCACCAGCTTTCCCGAATTGACTTTTCCGTTGAACGTAACTCGGTAAAAGTAGATTCCCTCAGCCAGTAGTGCTTCATTTATTCCGGTTCCGTTCCATTGGATTACCCTGTGCCCTGGCCCTTGAGAGGAGCTGTTCATCAACTGAACCAGTTTTCCGGTCAGGTCAAAAATCCGGATCTCGATAATGCCTGAGTTTTCAGTAATGATGTCAAAGGTGGTATGCAACAGGAAAGGATTCGGATAAACTGAAACCCAATCTGAACGGGTGGTCGCCGGGCCCGGATCTTCAGCGCCAACAGATACGGTATGAAGGTACAATCCGGTTCCGGTACCAACAAGCAGATCGTCGTAATAAATAAACTGGATCGAAGTACCCTGGGGGTAAGTATAATAGGGGAGCCAGCCGGTAGCCCCGTTTTGCAACACATAGAGACTGTTATCCACGGCCATGTAAGTATCAAAACTGGCATCGTCGTAAGTTATGGCGCGGCCGGTGTTGGGAGGTAACAACCCGCTGGAAGGCAACACAGTCCAAAAGGCACCACCTACCGCTTTTTTATAGGACACGACAGTACTGCCCGCCGCATCGGTACCACATGCCAGGATAGTATCGTTTTCGGTAATCCAAAGATCTTTGATGGAGGCCGAGAGATAGGTTCCGGTAGAGTTTTTAAGATCCTGCGTGACAGTCCAGATTCCAGGAGAGACCTCCTCCATTCGATAAATACTTCCAACCACGGCATATGTATTGTTCCACTCAACACCAACATAAATCACCGAATTTCCACCCTCTTCAACAACTTCGAGGTCGTTTACATCAATTCCTGTTGGGGGAATTGGGGATCCGGTGATCTGGATGAAATTCCAGGAGCCACCAGTATAATCCCCAACGAAAACGGCGCCAAGAGAGTCGGGTTCTGCCCAGTCTTCGGCATCGTTCAATCCAATGATGATACGTTCAACCGGGGCATACGGGTCGATGGCAAGAACGGAAATATATGTGCCGTAAGTCCAGTTCCAATAAGGATAGGCAGCATCGTCACTTGCCCTGAAGATCTCCGTATAACTCATGGGATCAGCAGGAGGGCCCATTGCACTTTCATGCCTGAAAGCATCACCACTGTTATTACCGCAGAACAATGTATCGGCGGTACTTGAACATTCCACTTCGACCCATGGAACTGTACGATCCATCGGCCAGATGGGTAAACTCCAGGAAGGGGAGGTGCTGCCATAATTGGTTACATACCAAAGTCCTGATTTGCTGGCAACCCAGGCCGTATTTTTCGTGATGTCGATATCGAAGTCGTTGACCTGAACGGCCAGTAGCCCGTTATTGATCTCTGTGACTGAGCCCACATTGTTGTTATAGCATCCGCTTCCCCAATCGGTGCGAACATAGGCATACTGTTCGCCAGTTGGGTCAACACAAATAGTGCCGTCAGCACCTCCATGATTCATCCAGCTTGCACCCATATCGTCGCTGAAGACACGGCTGAAATAGACATAGTAGATTCCGGATGTATTGTTGGTGATACTGATCAACCCCCGTCCGCAATCTTCCGAAATAGGTACAATGGTCCAGGGGTCGCTGTCGGTATCTGTAAATGCCATACGTGCGTCGTATCCACTGGAGTTTCCTTCATAACTTCCGGTAAAAATCCTTCCATCGGGAGCAATACCCATGGAGAGAAACTCTTTTCCGGTTGCATTGAGGGAAGAGACGGAAAGTGCCGTCCATGTCGTGCTGTTCGACATGGTTGTATAGGGGTCTGACGATCTGTAGATGAAGGGCGGAGCTCCGGGAGCAAAAAAGTAAACATAGTTGTCGAAAGGACTTACATGAATTTCAGGCCGAAACATCGAACTCCATCCCGGTGAGGTGGCAATGAGAGAGCTGTCCCATGATGTGATGTTTCCTGCAGCATCCAGATCGCAGATATATAGCCATTCCTGCGTTCCAAAACGCCTTTCAAAAAAGAGTCTTCCCTGGTATGCCTCCACCCCTTCTACTATGAAATTTCCGATAGAATACCTCGATCCGGGAGTAATACCGGAAGCCACAAATTCACCGTTCATTGTTGCAGCGAAAACAAATCCTGACAATTCGTCCGCAGCAAAGCATGGAATGAACCCGAAATCGTCATTTTCATCAAGATCCGGAACAGGGCTCCATCCGCTGAAGGTAGGCGCGGTCCCAGTAATCCCGGTGACATCCTGATAGAACATGGAATTTGGGCTTGCGGTGGAACAAAAGATCCGTGTCGTACTTCCACTTAGTGGAATGGCATCTATCTGTTCGAGGTGACCACCATATACCGGTTCGGCCTGAGGTGCGACCTGTGAAACAGAGATGTTTCCAGTCAACAGGTAAACACCCAAACTAATCATGGCTGATTTGTAAATTTTTTTCATAACCATCAGGATTTAGTGTTGTTGTGTTTCAAATATACGATAAAATCTGTAGATTTACACTAAATTTTAAACCTTTATGCTGGAGAGCCCCTTACTCCATGTTGAGAATCTTACGGTTAAATTCCGGAATGAAGGACGTGAGACTGTTGTGGTGGATTCTATTTCGTTCAGGATCCAAATGCAGGAAATTTTCGGTATAGTAGGGGAGTCGGGTTCGGGGAAGTCGGTCACGGCGCTTGCACTGCTAGGATTGATCCCCGACCCGCCTGGAACTGTCGTTGTTGAGAAGATAGAGTTAACGGAACCTTCAGGGAAGACGATCAGGCTTGACCTCCTGCCTGAACGTGATTTGCAGCAAGTTCGTGGCCGTGCGATTTCCATGATCTTTCAGGAGCCAATGACCTCATTGAATCCTGTATTTACTTGCGGTGACCAGGTTTCGGAGACGCTGAGGCGGCATCTGGGATTTTCTAAAAAAGAGGCAAAGAGGCGGGTACTTGAACTTTTCGATGAAGTATCCCTCGCGGATCCTCTCCGGATGTACCGCTCTTACCCGCATGAACTTTCGGGCGGACAGAAGCAACGGGTGATGATTGCCATGGCGATCTCCTGCAACCCCTTCCTTCTGATAGCCGACGAGCCTACTACTGCCTTGGATGTCTCGGTCCAGAAAACCATTCTCGATTTGCTGAAACGGATTCAGCAGAAGCGAAACATGAGTGTCCTCTTCATTACTCACGACCTTGGATTGATTGCCCGGTTTGCCGAAAGGGTGGCGGTGATGTACAAGGGAAAGATTGTTGAGAAGGGAGAGGTTGCCCGCGTGTTTGATCATCCGGAACATCCTTATACACAGGGACTCATCGCCTGCCGGCCGCCGTTGGAGGTGAGGCTGAAGAGGTTGCCGACGGTTGAGGCAACGGCATCTGGCATCCGGCATCAAAACGAGATTATCACTCCCGAACAGCGGTTTCTTGATCATCAGAAATTATATAGTTCTGAACCGATTCTGAAAGTAGAGCATGTGGGGAAGCAGTTTTCAGCGGGAAAGGGCTGGTTGGGGAGAGAACAAAACTCGACCCGGGCCGTAGATGATGTCAGCTTTTTCCTCTACCCTGGTGAAACACTTGGAATCGTTGGTGAATCGGGCTGTGGGAAGACAACTCTCTCACGGGTGATCCTTCAGCTGATACCTGCCTCGGAAGGGCGGATTCTTTACAAGGAGACGGATATCACGACCCTCACCCGCCGTAAGCTGAAATCGCTGCACAGAGATTTGCAGATCGTGTTCCAGGATCCCTACTCATCGCTGAACCCCCGCATGTCGATCGGTGAAGCGATCAAAGAGCCGATGGAGGTCCACCATCTTTACGGCAACAGGCATCAGCGGATAGAAAAAGTGAACGAATTGCTGCTCAGGGTTGGGCTCTTACCCGAGCACTACTACCGTTACCCACATGAATTTTCGGGCGGACAGCGGCAACGGATTTGTATTGCGCGGGCATTGGCAGTTGATCCCCGGCTGATTATCTGCGACGAATCGGTTTCAGCCCTCGATATCTCTATCCAGGCGCAAATCCTCAATCTGCTCAATGACCTGAAGCGTAAGTTTCAGCTCACCTATATTTTTATTTCACACGATCTCAATATAGTGAAATATATGGCAGATCGCCTGATCGTTATGAAGGATGGAAAGATTGTGGAGATGGGCGACCCGGATGAGATCTATGTGAACCCGAAGTCGGAATACACGAAAATACTGTTAGAAGCAAATGTTTCCTAATTTCTTAATTTCCTAATTTCCAACATGGCAAAAAAGCAACGTATCAACAGTGATCAAAAGAGTAGTATGATCAATAACATTCTGCAGGTATTCCTGGAGAATCCTCACAGTGCACTGAATTACAAACAGGTTTCCAAACGGCTTGGAATTGAGGACCGGGCTGGGAAAGACCTGGCCAGGTTGTTGATAGAGGAGCTGTTCCGTAATCGGGAACTGGTAGAATCCAACCGTGGAAAATACAGGATCAATCCGGATGGACAACGCTACCAGAAATCGGTAAAAACCAACATGATCGGAACAGTCGACATGAAACAATCGGGAAAAGCGTATGTTATCCCTGATGATAAATCGGGAGACGTTTTCATCAATACCGGAAATACAGGAAAGGCTCTTCATGGCGACACCGTGAGTGTATCACTCTTTCCCATCCGGAAAGGAAAAAAGCGGGAAGGAGAGATCGTAGAAGTGCTCAAACGACATAAAACACAATTTGTCGGCATCCTTGAGATTACGAAAAATGTCGCTTTTTTTATTCCCGACAACACGGCCATGCCTGTGGACATTTATATTCCGAAAGAGAATTTGAATGGCGCCCGAAGTGGAGAGAAAGTGATCGTAGCCATTACAGAGTGGCCTGAACATGCACAGAATCCCTTCGGTAAAATAACCCAGGTTCTAGGGAAACCGGGCGACAACCAGGTGGAGATGCAATCCATCCTGGCTGAGTTTGAGTTTCCGTTATCCTTTTCGGGCGCGACAGAGAAGGAGGCCGCCACCATCCCCGACGGGATTCCGGAAAAGGAGATCAAGTCGAGGCGGGATTTCAGAAAGATCCTTACCATCACCATAGACCCGGCTGACGCGAAGGATTTTGATGATGCCATCTCCCTGCAGAAACTGGCTAACGGAAACTGGGAGGTGGGTGTTCATATCGCCGATGTTTCCTATTATGTCAAACCTGGCACTGCAGTTGATGACGAAGCCTATCAACGGGCTACATCCATCTATCTTGTCGACCGGGTGATCCCGATGCTGCCCGAACGGTTATCGAATGAGCTCTGCTCTTTGCAGCCCCACAAAGACCGTCTCTGTTTTTCAGCGGTGTTTGAGCTTGATGAAAAAGGGAAAATTTTCAACGAATGGTTTGGTAAGACAGTCATCCACTCCGACCGGCGTTTCGCCTATGAGGAGGTACAGGAGATCATTGAAAGCGGGAAGGGCGAGTATGCCGAAGAGATCAGGGTGTTTAATGCAATTGCTACTGCGCTCCGGGGAGATAGGTTCAGGAAGGGTTCAATCAATTTTGAAACCCAGGAGGTGCGGTTCAAGCTGGATGAGCAGGGCAAACCCCTGGAGATCTACCTGCGTGAAATGAAGGATGCAAACAAGCTGATCGAGGATTTCATGTTACTGGCAAACAGACGTGTGGCTGAACATGTTGGCAAGAAACGGGGAGAAAAATCCCCAAAAACATTTGTTTACCGTGTACACGATACGCCAAGTCCGGAGAAACTCCAGACGTTTATTGAATTCATCAAGAAACTGGGATACAAGATGACCCTTACCAGCAATAAATCCCTGGCCCAATCTTTCAACAACCTTTTCAGGGACATCAAAGGGACCGGGACAGAGACCATGATTGAAACCATTGCTATCAGAACGATGTCCAAAGCCTATTATTCAACCCACAATATAGGCCATTACGGGTTGGCCTTCCCATTTTATACACACTTTACATCGCCCATCCGTCGCTATCCCGACCTTATGGTGCACCGCATTTTACAGGAATACCTGCATGGTGCTGGTTCGGTAAAGGAGGATATGTATGAACCGATGTGTGACCACTCTTCTCAGATGGAACGCAAAGCGATAGAGGCTGAACGGATGTCGGTGAAATACAAGCAGGCCGAATTCATGTTGGAAAAAGTAGGTCAGGAGTTTGAAGGATTGATATCTGGCGTAAGTAAATGGGGACTTTTTGTAGAAATTATCGGGACCAAATGTGAAGGAATGGTCAGGCTCCGCGACCTCGAAGATGACTTCTATTACCTGGACGAAGAGAACTTTCAGGTTATCGGACAACGGTATGGGTTTCAGTACAAGCTAGGTGATAAAGTAACAATCAGGGTGAAACGGATTGACTTAGGAAGGAAACAAATGGATTTTGGACTGGTAAAATTTTAACTTTGTAATATATTTTCATTCCATTTCCAATTATGGACCTGATCTCCCCAAAGCAACTTGTTGAAGCAAACAAATACCTTCAGTATCTTGGTGGGGAGACGCTGGCAAAAATTCTGTTCAAACTGCTCAGGCTAGACAAGGTCAACAAACAGTATGACAAGATTTGTGACCTTGGGCCACGGGATTTTATTGATCAGCTGATTGAGGGTGTAGGAGTCAGTTATGCTGTGGATGAGCAGGAACTTGAAAACTTCCCCAAAACTGGCCCCTTTATTGCCATATCAAATCATGCCTATGGGGCGATTGACGGGATTTTACTTATGAAAATCATTCCTGAAGTCAGGCCCGACTATAAAATGCTTGTAAACTTTCTGCTAACCAAGCTAGAACCGATAAAACCCTACTTTTTAGGAGTGAATCCATTTGAGGCATACAAGGATGTAAGGTCAAGTTTTGGCGGGTTGAAAGATGCTTTCCTTCACCTTCAGGCAGGTCATCCGATAGGAATCTTTCCGGCCGGTGAGGTTTCAACAGTTAAACTTCAATACCGGGGCGTGGCCGACAAAGAGTGGCAGCACTCTATGCTAAAGTTCATCAAGAGGGCGAAAGTACCTGTGGTACCGGTTTATTTCGATGGTTCAAACAGCACGATGTTCCATTTTTTAGGAATGATCCATCCATTGCTAAGGACAGTGAAATTACCCTCCGAACTTTTCAATAAACGGGGAAGAACGATCCGGATCCGTGTTGGAGCTTCTATTCAGGTGAAAGAGCAGGATGAATTTGAGGATTTCCGGGAGTTTGGTAAATTTCTCAGGATGAAGACCTATGCTCTTGGGATTCCGTTGTCGAATATCAAAAGGCAGGCATCTATTGCTCCTGCTCCGACAGCACAGGAAACGGTGATCGATGAAGTTCCACAGGAGCACCTGATTAACGAGATTACGGCTATCAAAGATGAATTCAAGCTGTTCCAGATACAGAATTTCTCTGTTTTTTGCTCTCCCACTGAACGGATTCCTTACATCACAACAGAGATAGGGCGTTTGCGGGAAATTACCTACCGGAGTGTCGGCGAGGGAACCAACAAAAGTTTCGATCTGGACCACTACGACCAGTATTTCGATCAGCTGTTCATCTGGGATGAAGAGGCGAATGCGATTGTGGGAGGCTACCGTGTGGGGAAGGGCCGGGAGATTTTTGACAAGTATGGCATTCCGGGATTTTACATCAGCACACTTTTTCAAATAGATCCCGATTTCTCAACAGTGCTGAAAGTATCGATAGAACTGGGTCGCTCTTTCATCACCAAAGAGTATCAAAAGAAGACGATGTCGTTGTTCATGCTCTGGAAAGGAATTCTCTACCTGCTGATAAAAAACCCTGAATACCGATATCTTATGGGTCCCGTAAGCATGAGCAATGAATTCCTTGATGTCTCCAAAGCGCTGGCGGTCGAATTTCTGAAAGCCAATTTTTATAATTCCGAATTCTCTGAATATATCCATCCAAATAAGCCTTTTACCATTCGGGTTCCCCGGAAGATCAACAAGCGGCTTTTCCTGAAGTATGTGGGGAAAGACATCAGCCGGCTCGACCGCTTTATCAGCAGTATCGATCCGATTTATAAGACACCGGTTCTCATTAAGAAATACCTCAGTGTAAATGCTGAAATTATCGGATTCAACATTGATCCTTTATTCAACAACTGTTTAGATGCGTTGACAATTCTTGATCTGTTTGAGGTCCCCTATGATATTATTGAAGGTCTCTCCAAAGAGATCAATGATCATTCATTGTTAGATAGATTTCGAAAGTAAAACACTTGTCCATGAAAACGATTCAACAATTCCGTCCCATTTTCATGCTTGCAGCATGTTCCCTCATCCTTTCAGCCAACGGTCAGGAGAGCAAGCAACCTAACATCTGGTCAATTGTGGCCTCCTATTCAGTTCCCGGGAAAGCATCAGGGCTGGCCTGGGATGGAACCTACATCTATTTTGGGATCTATGGATCAAATGGAAACCAGATATACAAATTCGATCCCACAAACGGAAGCTCCACCCTGCAGTGTACCGGATCTTTCGATGATGCATTTGGATTAACCTATAAATCTCCGAACCTGGTGACAACTGATCACGTTACGGCAACGGCAGTTCCCGCCACCGCCATTGAATTCTCCATGTCGGGCACCACAATCTCAACGCTTAACCTGCCTGACCATTATATGTCGGGGATTGCCTATGATGCCGGCAACTATTGGGTGTGCACCTACTATCCCGATCCGGGAATTGTTTATAATATCAACGCCTCTGGAACCGTATTATCCCAATTCACACCTCCAAACAACCAGCCATGGGATATCTGCACCCATGGATCCGATCTCTGGATCGCCGATTACTGGGGAGATATGCTATACAAGGTGACCAATACCGGGACTGTGCTTGAGAGCCATGCTTCCGAGAATACAGACCCTTCAGGTATTGTCTGGGATGGTACTTATCTCTGGTATTGTGACGGAGGAAGCACAAATAGTGTCCTGTATAAAGTGGATTTGGCAGGGACTGGCACACCTGTTATCAATGTTCCTGTTACAGCACACAACTATGGCAATGTCACCCTCGGCAACAACTCAACCTGGAACTGCCTGGTTGAGAACACAGGTACTGCAAACCTTACTATCAGCGGCATCGGGATACCTAGCGGACAGCCGATAACAACATCTTTCGTGACACCCTATATCCTGTCACCAGGCAGCAGTGTGAATGTCCCGTTTACCTTTTCACCCACAACCGCAACCCCTCTGAATACGCAGGTCAGCATTAATTCAACCGATCCTATTAATCCTTCAGTGTATGTCACATTGACTGGCCAGGGTGTTTACGACGGCCCGCATATTTCGCTTCCCTATACTTCCCACGACTGGGGTAACCGGCGTGCAGGTGCCTTTTCAAGATGGTATCTGCCGGTAACAAACGACGGGAGCTCTACCCTTACCATCACGGGCCTTGATATGAGTGACCCGCACTTTATTGTTGATGAATCGGTGGTTCTTCCCATGACCGTATCTACCAACGGAACAGCTCAGATTGGCATCTGGTTTCATCCCGAAGAGGGAATTGACTATAACGGAACGTTGACGATCGTTTCGGATGCTGTAGGCCAGGGATCGCTGGATGTGACCCTGGAGGGAACGGGTATTGAGACCAATTATCCAATCGGCACTCCCCTCTGGAGCTATACGATTACAGGTAGTTATGACAACAGTCCGAAAGCGATTGTGCCCATCCAGGATATCACCGGTGACGGGGTTGATGATGTGTTGGTTGGCTCGGAGGATGACTATATCCGGTGCTTCAATGGAAATGCCTCCGGCACAGGGGATATACTCTGGGCAACGGAGATTTACGCCGGATATACATACAGCCAGAAGTGCATGACCACCATCGATGACATCAATAACGACGGCTACCGCGATGTCATTGTAGGGACTGCAGGTGGGGATCGCTCAATAACCGCTTATTCAGGAAAGACAGGAATACAGATATGGAAACACGACACTCACGAATATGGTGGAGGAGGATGGGTGTACCAGGTGGATGCCAGGTACGACTACAACAACGACGGAGTAGCTGATGTACTTGGCTGTACCGGGAATGACGGAAACAACACAGGCCCGGTTCGGGTCTATTGCCTCAACGGCCTAACCGGAATTTCGATCTGGGAACGCCGCAATCCCGACTCAGGACCACTTTTTTCTGTGATAGGAGTCGAAGATTTCACAGGAGATAGTAAACCGGACGTTTTGGCTGGTGGATCAAACCAGCAGGAGAGTTCGGCCAGGCTATTCGGGATCAACGGAGCAACCGGGGTTGTTTTCTGGACAAACTACCCTAGCGGAACCTCAACCTGGGGTCTGATGCAGCTGGACGATATCAATGGCGACGGCATCAAAGATATGGCTGCCGGTGGCTTTGGCGGACAAATCCTGCTTGTTAATGCAGTTAATGGCGCCAACATCCATTTTATCAATATCGGATCGTTCATTATCAACAGACTGCAGGACATGGGTGATCTGAACAAAGACGGATACCGTGACATCCTGGTCGCACACAGCAATCCCATGGGAATTGTGATCAATGGATATTCAGGCGAATACCTGTGGACTACACCACTTGCTGATCAATCCTCCAATGTCGGAAATATCGGTGATGTGACCTTTGATGGCACTAATGATCCCATCATAGGAACGCTGTACAACAATAACTACGCCTATTTCCTGGATGGTTTGGAGGGAACTGAACTGGCATCGGTTCCGGTACCAACACCCGTTGATGCCATTACGGCCATTTCCGACATTGTTGGGGACTCAACCATGGAGATGGTTCTTGGTGGAAGGAATGGATTGGTCTCCTGTTTATCCGGCGGATACGATACTTCGACAGTTTCCATACCGACATCTGAAGAGAAGAGGCTGAAAAATGGTTTGAATATCTATCCTAATCCGATGCAAGATAATCTGAATATCCAGCTCTTTCTAAAGGAGTCTTCCACCGTGCGTTTGGAGGTGTTTGATTTTACCGGAAGACAGATTACCCTGATTGGGGAGTCAGGATGCCAACCTGGATTTCATACATATCTATGGAACGGGAAGAATAGTGATGGCAACAAGATCAAAACAGGGATTTACCTGATTAAAGCAACCATCGGTTCTGAGACCCAAACGACAAAACTTATCGTGGATTAGTACCCATCCCAAACCCCTCCCTACCGGTAGGGAGGGACCGGGGGCGGATATCATTTTACAATCGTTAGCTCATCAATGATGTTTGTCGCATTAGCGAATTTGTCGATGATGAAGAGAACATAGCGGATATCAACGTTGATACAGCGCTGCAGGTTTTCTTCAAACAAGATATCACCGCTCATCGCCTCCCAGTTCCCGTCGAAAGCCAACCCGATCAATTGTCCATCACCATTGATTACCGGACTGCCCGAGTTTCCACCGGTGATGTCGTTGGTTGTCAGGAAACAGGTTATCAGTTTGCCATCCTGGCCATAGGGGCCGTAATCTTTGGCCTCCCAGAGTGCCTTCAGTTTCGCATCCACGATGAACTCCTCGTTGCTGGGATCTTCTTTCTCCATCACGCCGTCGAGGGTTGTGATGTATTCGTAATGCACGGCATCGGCAGGAAAATAGTCGAGTACCTTGCCATAGGTAAACCGCATGGTAGAGTTGGCATCCGGGTAAAACATCTTGTCGGGGAACATATCCCTTAGCCCATCCATCCACAGGCGGTCTGGTTTGGAGAGACCTGACCGGGCGGCTCCGAATGCACCCATATATTTACCCGATTCAGCCTGCATGGATTGAGCGGTCAACCAGGCCAGATCTTTCTTGAATACCTTGCGAGAGGGTTTGTCAAGGAATGCGTTGGCGCTTTCCGCTGTGGCAAACACACTCGTAGTATAGACGTCGTTGGCGAAAGCCGAAAAATCGTTGTTGTAATCCTCTTCAATCATGGTGAAGATAGAGGGCAGGTCCTCTTTCTTGACCTTTTTCGAATAGAGCCTGAGCATCTCAGCAAAAGTGTTTTTCTCAATCTCAAAATCCCACTCCTGGAAATGGTCTGTAACAACAGCGCGCAACCCATTGATGGTCTCTTCAATAGCAGCCTTGTTTTTATTTTCCAATTGTTCTTTCAGCGGGCCAAATCCCTCGGCAAATCCAACAATATCCAATCCGCCTCCGGCAAACCTGGAGTAGAAGAAATGCACACTCACTTCGCCCAGTTTTTCATAGCCGGTCCTCAGCTCCGGCAACACCTCTCCGTATCTCTCTTTCCGCATGGGATTATCATCGATCCACGTAGTAAAATCGTTTTCCAGCTCCTGTTTTTTCTGAAGTACATGGTTTTTTCGCAGCATCTTGGTTTGGCCGATAAAGTTTTTCCATGTGTTGGAAAGGCCGGCATAATTCTCAGAATAGGCTATTTTTGCCGCTAAGTTCACTTCCATCCGTGCTTTCATCACCTCAAGCTGTTTGCCAAAAACATCGATGATTACGGGATAAAAAGCGTTAAGATTGTACTCAATTTCATAGGAAGTTGCATAGCGACTGGTTCTTCCTGGATATCCCCAGATCATGGCGAAATCGTTTTTCTTCACACCTTTCAAACTGATGGGAAGGTGGTAATCGGGTTTCAGCGGGACATTGTTATCAGAAAAGTCGGCCGGATTGTTTGTGCTGTCGGCGTAGATCCTGAAAATCGTGAAATCTCCGGTATGACGGGGCCACATCCAGTTGTCGGTGTCGCCACCAAACTTTCCGATAGAGGATGGTGGCGCTCCCACCAGGCGCACATCTTTGTAAGTTTTCCAGACAAAGAGATAATATTCATTCCCGCTGTAGAAGGAGCTGACTTTGCACTCGAATTTTCCATCTTCAGAAGCACGGTCGGTGATGCGACCGGAGATCTCCCGAACTTTCTTTCCCCTGTCAGACTCTGAAATAGAATCGGCAAGAAATGGGATGATGGAATCGGTTACATTCTCAATTCGTACCAGAAACGAGGCCATCATCCCTTCGTTGGAAAGCTCTTTATCCATGGAGTAAGCCCAAAAGCCATCGGTGAGATAATCGTGCTCGGTGTTGCTGTGATTTTGAACAGCGCTGTATCCACAGTGGTGATTGGTAAAGATCAGACCTTTGTCGGAAACAACTTCAGCCGTGCAGAAAAAACCTCCATTAGCCGGACTCCTGGAGGAGAGGCCAACGATAGCATCTTTCAGGCTGGAATGGTTTACGCTGTATAGCTCTTCAGGGGTGAGGTGAAGGCCCATTTTTTGCATGTCGACATAGTTCAGCCGTTCAATAAGAATGGGCAGCCACATACCTTCGTCAGGCGGATTTCCGGCCTGGATCTTTTTCCCAGGAAGCAGCAGGAAAATCATACTGGTCAACACCAGGGTCAATAACATGAATCTCTTTGTCATCATAATGTCAGGGATTTATTGAATGAAGACACAATATTACACACAATTTTCTGAACATGGAATTTTTTTAGATAAATGAGCTACCCTCTCGATATCACTGATTATCCGCCCCAAATAAGACAATATCAGGCAAAAACAGTGGATAGTCAAAAAAAATTGACTGGCATCAGGGTTATTTCCATCTTTGCAGGCATTTAAAATAATTTATGTTAAAAGGATTTTACAGACAGCTGAAGGAACGTTTTGTCATTCCTCATATTCTCTTCTGGATTGTCAGCATCGCTTTCTTCCTGCTGCTTTTAATATATACACGAGGATTCAGGATAGACGAGATTGATTTGCGTACGGCTGTCTCCATTCTCGTTTCAGTCTTTTATCTTGCTATTTCGGTCTATATAAACCTCTTATGGCTGATACCGAAATTTTTTATCAAGCGAAAATTCATTTTATTTTCCATCCTTCAGGTAGGGAATATCCTCCTTTTTATTCTGCTCAACTACTTCACATCACATATTTTTGAGGAGGAACACCCGGAGTTTATCAATGAAGCAATTGCCGAGATGATCCTTGTCTCGCTGTTTCTGATCATCACAACATTATTGAAATTTATGCGTGACTCCATTGCTCTGCAGGATGCTGTTTTAAGAGTTAAAGAGGTGGAGGGACAGAAGGTCAGAGCGGAGCTTCAGGCGCTAAAATCACAGGTAAACCCTCATTTTTTCTTCAATACCCTCAATAGCCTCTATTCGTTAAGTCTTGATAAATCGGAGAAAACCCCTGAAATGATCCTGAAGCTCTCAGAGTTGATGCGGTATGTGATTTACGAATCTCAGGACAACCAGGTGCCTCTTAAAAAACAACTTGATTTTCTGAGAAGCTACGTATACCTGGAACAAATGCGATCGGACGAGAACCTGAAGGTGACATTTAATGTAAAAGGAGATTACCTGAACACACGAATTGACCCTCTTTTGTTCATTGCCTTCATTGAAAATGCATTCAAGCATGGCTGTAAAACGCCTGCCCTTGGGCCCTACATTCACATTGATTTTAACGTAGAGACTCCCGACCAGGTATATTTTTCGATTGCAAATAATACGGACTCTTCCGTATCTTTGATGGACAATAAATCGGCTGGCTTTGGACTGAAAAACGTGAAAAAACGCCTGGACCTGCTTTATTCGGGCAAGCATGACCTTCATGTTATCAATACCGGGACCACCTATCGTGTTGAACTTTGTATTTGCATCAAGAACTCATGAAAATCAAATGCCTCATTATCGACGATGAACCTCTTGCCCAGCGGGTGATTGAGAAGTATGCCCAGGATTTGCCCTTTCTCGAAATCGTTGGGAAGTGCAACCAGGCTGTGGAAGCGATTGAATATTTACACCAGCAACAGATAGACCTGATGTTTCTGGATATCAACATGCCAAAGCTAAGCGGGATTGATTTCCTGAAAACCATGAAGCGTACCCCGCTGGTCATTATCACAACTGCCTATGCTGAGTATGCCCTCGAAGGGTATGAATTGGATGTAATTGATTATCTGATGAAACCATTTGGGTTTGACAGGTTTTTAAAAGCTGTACATAAAGCTCAGGATGTTTTGGCTACCAGAAACTACCAGGATAATCAGGAAGTAAATAGTGACTACTCCAACGAAGAACAATTCGTATTTGTTAAATCAGGCAAGAAGACATTCAAAGTAAACCTCAACGATCTGCTCTATGTTGAAGCGTTAGGCGATTATGTAAAGATCTACACAACTGAGCGGATGATTGTAAGTTACCAATCGTTGAAACATATCGAATCCATCTTGCTTCCGGCCAAGTACCCACGTGTTCACAAGTCGTACGTTATATCTCTTTCAAAAGTAGAGATGATCGAAGGAAACCAGGTTAGGATCAAAGATAAGTTCATACCAATCGGATCAAACTACAAAATGGAGTTTGAAAAACTGGTAAAAACAGGATAGTTCATTAAACTACTCTTTATCCTCTGCTGGAGGTGTTCCACCTTCAATGGCAATTTTTATTGTCTTCAGCACAAACCCGAAGTAGATCATCAGGATGCCGAAGATAATGGCAAAAACGCCAAGTAATTTTAACAGGAATCCAGCCGTTGTTACCGGGTCAAAGAAGAGCATCACTCCCAAAACCATGGTGAGGATTCCGTTGAAAAGCAGAATGTTCTTACTGGCTATTTTCTCCTTGATGTTGATCAGGATCGCGAGCTGAACAATTCCGAGAATGACTGCCCATACTCCAATGATTATCAAGAAGAATTTCAGGGAGAAAGTGGGAAACAGTACCAGGATCAAACCGATCACAAGGGTCAGGATTGATTCAAAAAGCAGCATTCCTGCGTGCTTGTCGTTTTTGATATTCCGGATTGCTGCAATTAGCAGAATGGCACCTACCGCTGCGCCACCGATCCCGATATAGATCATAAGAAACTTGATCAGGTCTGTATCGAAAAAGAGGAGAAAGAATCCGAAAAGGATTGCGATCAATCCGTTGATTACCAGAAACCACCAGTTTTTTTTGCCTTTTTGTTCCATGATTGTGTTATTTATTGGGTTAATTGTCCATTTATCAAGGATATCCCGTAGAAATACTCTGAGATTGAACTCCCGATCACAAACAACCCGATGATCAGGAAAAGAATCCCTGCAATCCGGTTGATCCAGAGTTTCACCTGCGGACTGATAGCGGTTCGTATCTTATTGGCGAGTACAGCCTTCAGGATATCTGTCATCAGTACCATCAATAGTGTCCCGGCGAAGAAAAAGGCAACCTTATTGCTATTCCCTCCGTAACTGGAATTGATAGCTACCACAGAGGTGATCCAGAAAAACCAGATAGAGGGATTGGCCAGATTCAGAAAATAGCCCTTGAAAAAATAGGTAAAGAAGCCCCCACGCTTGAATTTCAATTCCCGGATGGCTTCAACAGTCTCTTTTTCAGAGACATTTCTTACCAGGGTCGCGATACCAAACAGCAAAAGGATCAATCCGCCAATGATTCCAAGGATCAGGTGGCTTTTGGGATTCCCAAGAATTTGAGAGGCTCCGAAATAACTGCCTACTACAATCGTCAGATCGCTCGAAAAAATTCCCAGTGCCAGGTATATGCCATGCCAGGCTCCATACTTGATGCTGGTCTGGATCAATGCAATCATAGCCGGGCCAATGATAATAGCCACGGTCAGTCCAAGAAAAAGCCCCTCTACGAGCGGTCGAATCATGGATACAATGTTACAAAAAAATAACTACTTTCGTGCGATAGCATAATAGGAATGAAATCATTGCGAAGGGTGATTGCATGGATCTCAGGATCGATTATTGGTTTGGTTGTGATCCTTTTCGGAGTTTTTCTGCTCTTCAGTATCTTCAATGAATATCGGCCTGATCCAATTGAATCTGTTGAAGTTATCGGAGTTCCCTCCGAAAAGATGGATACAACGAGAGTATTTTCTCTGATCACCTGGAATATCGGCTACGGAGGACTCGGAAAAGAGATGGATTTCTTTTACGATGGAGGGACAAGAGCACGGCCTGAAAAATCCTTCTTTAGACAATCCATTTCCGGAATCGGAGACTTCCTCAGGGAGCATGATTCGGCAGACTTCATCCTTCTCCAGGAGATAGACCGGGAGGCGAAACGAAGTTATTACCTCGATGAGGTGAACTGGCTGGAAACCTTGCTTCCCGGGTATTGCATTGCGTTTGCCACCAACTACGACTGCCGGTTCGTTCCGCTGCCTGTTGCAGACCCGATGGGACGTGTCCTATCCGGACATGTAACCTGTTCACGGTTTCTTCCGGATGCAGTAACCAGGCACGGATTTGACAAGCATGTTCAATGGCCCAACCGGCTCTTTTACCTGAAACGATGCTTCATGACCTCGCGTTTCTCCCTGGCCGATGGAAATCAATTGGTGGTTCTCAATATTCACAATTCGGCTTTCGACACAGGAGGCATCCTGCGAAAGAGAGAGATGGAGACAATCAGTACGTTTATGCTTGCTGAATATCAGGCCGGAAATTATCTTATTGCTGGAGGGGACTGGAACGCAAACCCACCGGTGTTTGATCCGGCAAAGATCATCACGGGAGACAAGGTCAAACAGGTTGAATTTACTGACCTACAAACTTTTTTTCCGGATTGGGAATTTGCGTTTGACCCGCAACGTCCAACCAATCGTAATGTAGACAACGCTTATCAGAAAGGAACGACTCCCGTTACCACTATCGATTTTTTCCTGGTCTCACCAAATATCAAGCTACTTCATGTTCAAACCTTCCAAACCGGGTTTGAAGATTCCGATCACCAACCGGTTTATTTACAAATCGCCTTATCCCTCTCCTTATGATCATTCAGGTACCTGCCCCCATGACGTTGAGCGAGCTTCTACTTCAGGAGTTTCGTGAGGCCTCAAAAACGACGGTTAAAAAAATTATTTCCCACGGAAATATAAAGGTGAATGCCAAGATGAACACCAATCCGTCCACAGTGGTTAATCCTGGCGATAAAGTGGAATATATCAAACAGGTTGTTCACCGCAGCAAGATCAATCCTCCCTATCCGCTTACCTATGAAGACAATTCCATTCTGGTTGCGGAAAAACCTGCCGGGATGCTGACTGTGGGAGACCGTGGTTTGGGAGGGACATCATTCTTCAAGGAATTACTGGCATATGTGAAAGAGAATTCGGATGGCAAGGAGAGGCTTTATGTGGTGCATCGGCTCGACAGGGAGGTTTCGGGGTTGCTGGTGTTTACAAAAACAGAGGAACTTCAGCAGAAATTGAAAAATGATTGGAAAAATACCCGGAAATTATACTACGCATTGGTTGAAGGCTCACCAGAAGAAGATAAAGGTACTATTCGCAGCTGGCTTGTTCAGGGGAACAACCAGAAGATGTTCTCGGGGAGGGTATCCGAAAACTCAAAGTTGGCTGTTACGCATTATAAGGTGATGGATCGAACTCCCGGTTATACACTTATGGAGGTAGAACTTGAAACGGGGAGGAAGAACCAGATCAGGGTTCACTTGTCGGAGATGGATTGCCCGGTAGTGGGAGATAGAAAATATGGCGCCGATGACAAATTTGAAAGACGTATCCGGTTGCATGCATACTATCTCTCCATTCTCCATCCTGGAACGGGAGAGGCGATTGAATTTAAGAGTAAAATGCCCAAAGGCTTCCTGATTCTCAAGCCGGAAGATGAGAAGTACAAATAAATCCGCGCTGACGCATCGCCTCAAAAACAAGGATAGCTGCTGAGGTGGAAACATTCAGAGAGTCGACTTTCCCGTTCATCGGTATTTTGATACAGGTACCGGCTGCTGATAACCATCTTTCGGAGAGTCCGAATGCTTCAGAACCCATGACGATGGCTGATGGAACAGTAAAGTTTGCTTCATGATACCAGGTATCGCCTGTTAATGTTGCAGCAAAGGTGTTGATCTCTTTTCCCCGAAGCCATGCAACCGTTTCATCTGTTGATGCCATAGCAACCTGGTTGGTGAAAATAGTCCCCAGGCTTGCCCTGATCGTGTTTGGATTATATAAGTCGGTTAACGGATCACACAAGATAATAGCTGAGATGGCTGCAGCATCGGCAGTTCGGAGAATTGCTCCCAGGTTGCCTGGTTTTTCCACCGACTCAAGTACCAGGATAAGTGGAGAATCAGGCAGGACGAGACCATCAAGACGTTTTGGTTCGCTCGGTGCACAGGCAATTACTCCTCCGGCATCTTTTCTGTAAGCAAGGCGATTAAAGACCTCAACAGAAATTTCAGTCACATCACACGGAACCCGATTCGGTGGATAGAGTTTATGAAATTGGGGTTGAGGCAATAAATCAGGACAATGCAACAGTGAAGTCAACCTGAACCCCGCCTTCATGGCAAGGGAGATCTCCCGGGTTCCTTCAATTACCATCAGGTTGGAATTTCTTCGCTCCCTTGATTTCTCCTGAAGTAAAAGAAGGTGCTTAATCAACGGATTCTGTAGACTGGTAATTACTTTGTTCATGGCTGGAAAAGGACGAATTGGAAACAAACTTAATTATTTTTTTGTTTTTTTGCAGGAACTATAAATTTTATTTTTACATTTGCGTATTCAAATACCTAAATAAGGTTTTGTGTCTAAAATTTTCTCTCTTTCGGAAGCATCATCTATTGCGATTCATAGCATGGTGTTAATAGCCCGCTCCGGGAATGGAATCAATGTGGTTAAGATCACAGCGTTTACGGGATTCTCAAAAAACCATATAGCAAAAGTGCTACAGCGGCTTGTGAAAAGCGATCTGTTGAAGTCGGTTCGTGGACCTGCCGGGGGATTTTCTCTGAAGAGAGAACCGAAAGAGTACGATTTACTGGAAGTTTACGAAGCGATCGAAGGCCCTATTGAAGAGACTGACTGCCCATTGGCGTATGATGTTTGCAATTATGATCAGTGCATTATGGGAACCGTGATCAATAAAATGACCGTGGAGTTTAAACTATTCCTGAAAGGACAAACCCTGGATAAATATCTCTAATTTTTTTATGTATAAACAAGTAAAACAATACCTAATTGCATAAATAAACATGAAAAGAAAAATTGTAGAAATTGACGAAGTTGATCATGCCAAAAGGGCGAAACACGATTTTGGCTCACCTGAAACATTTGCGTGACCACAATGAGATGGATTTCAACATTGATCAGAAAGAGGTGAACGAAGCCCCCAATGCAGGTTTCGGCAGTATAAATATGTCCTCAGAACTAAAACAATGGCCTGTCCAGCTTCACCTTTTAAACCCACAGGCATCCTATTTCAGGGATACGGATGTGGTACTTACGGCCGATTGTGTTCCCTTTGCCATGGCCAATTTTCATGCCCGTTTCCTGAAAGGCAAATCCCTGGCAATCGCCTGTCCGAAACTTGACACCAACAAGGAGTCGTACATAGAGAAACTCGCTTCCATGATTTCTGATTCCCGGATAAACTCCCTTTCGGTCATCATGATGGAGGTTCCCTGTTGCGGCGGATTGCTGGCAATGGCTGAAACAGCCCGGCAGCAGGCGGGACGGAACGTCCCGATTAAACGGACCATCGTTGGGATCAAAGGAGATGTATTGGAGGAGGATTGGGCGTAATGCCCCTAAATCCCCTGAAGGGGACTCACTCCTACCCTAAGGGAGGTTGGGAGGGGTGGTAAGAGAAATGCTAAAATGGTAAAAAATCGAAATAATGCAATAGATAATCAATTTTTAAACCAATTGAACCTTTATGAAAACACGTGGACTTTGGATTGGATTTAGTGCCGTTATGATCATTTCATTTTCGGTACTGTTGTATTTCGGATATGAGATCTACAGGCAGGCCCCTCCCATTCCTGAAGCGGTTGTTTCGACCGACGGGACGGTTTTATTTACCGGGCAGGACATCAAAGACGGACAAAATGTTTGGCAATCCATTGGTGGCCAGGAGCTTGGAACTGTTTGGGGTCACGGCTCCTACGTGGCCCCCGACTGGACAGCCGACTGGATGCACAAGGAGGCCGTATTCATTCTAAATTACTGGGCAGAATCAACTTATCAAATGCCGTATGCCGATCTCCCTGCCGAAACACAGGCGATGCTGAAAGTACGCGCCCAGGATGATCTCAGGACAAACACCTACGATCCGAAAACTGGAACTATCCTTGTTTCACTTGTTCGCGCAGAAGCAATTCGTTCTATCAGCAAGGAGTACCAGAGCCTTTTCATGGATGATCCTGCCTTCGACGAATTGCGTGATGCCTATGCTGTCAGGCTCAATACCATTGATGATCCGCAGCGTATGGCTTACATGAATGCCTTCTTTTTCTGGGCATCCTGGGCCTGTGTTACCAATCGTCCCGACAGTGATATTACCTATACCAATAACTGGCCTCCTGATGAGTTGGTAGCCAACGTTCCTACAAGCTCACTGATTTTATGGACTGGTTTTAGTGTCATGATGCTGCTGGCCGGAATTGGTCTGATGGTTTGGTATTATGCAACAAGAAAAGAAGAGCACCTGACACCGGAAGAACTACCGAAAAAGGATCCGCTGACAGGTGGGATTCAAACTCCCTCCATGCGTGCTACACTAAAGTATTTCTGGATTGTTTCAGCGCTTCTTCTCGTACAGGTTATTATGGGTGTCATCACCGCGCATTACGGCGTAGAGGGTCAGGCATTTTATGGTTTGCCATTATCAGAATGGCTGCCCTATTCAATTTCTCGGACATGGCACATTCAGCTGGCGATCTTCTGGATAGCGACTTCATGGCTTGCTACAGGTCTTTACATAGCCCCTGCGGTTTCAGGAAAAGATCCGAAATTTCAGAAACTTGGCGTCAATGTGCTGTTCCTAGCTTTGCTTGTGATCGTAGTCGGATCCCTCATAGGACAATGGTTTGGTGTGATGCAGAAACTCGGACTGACACAGAATTTCTGGTTCGGTCATCAGGGGTATGAATATGTAGATTTAGGACGTTTCTGGCAGATCTTCCTTTTTATCGGTCTTTTCATCTGGCTGGGTTTGATGGCAAGGGCTCTGGCCCCGGCATTCAAACAGGGAAAAGAGACCCGGTCGTTGTTATCCATGTTTCTTATTGCTTCTATTGCAATAGCTCTCTTTTATGGTGCAGGACTGATGTGGGGACAGCAAACGAACCTTGCCATTGCCGAATACTGGCGCTGGTGGGTAGTTCATCTCTGGGTGGAAGGCTTCTTTGAAGTGTTTGCCACAGTGGCAATGGCGTTCCTCTTCGTCAGGATGGGATTGATCAGGGTAGTCACCGCTACAAGCAGTGTAATGTTCGCCACTATTATCTTCCTCTCCGGGGGAATCCTCGGAACCTTCCACCATCTCTATTTTACAGGGACACCAACAGCGATTCTGGCTTTGGGAGCCACCTTCAGCGCACTCGAAGTGGTACCCCTTGTAACCATGGGTTTTGAGGCATATGGAACCCTCAAGTTATCCCGGAGCACAGCCTGGCTGGTTGGATACAAATGGCCGATTTACAGCTTTCTTTCAGTCGCATTCTGGAATCTTGTTGGGGCCGGAATTTTCGGATTCCTGATCAATCCCCCGATAGCACTCTATTATATGCAGGGATTGAACACAACACCTGTTCACGGACATACCGCCCTTTTTGGTGTTTATGGAATGCTGGGTATCGGTCTGATGCTCTTTGTTCTGAAAAGCATGAACCCGGAAGCCGTGTGGAAAGATAAGTGGATTAAATTCGCTTTCTGGTCGATTAATATCGGGTTGGCTCTCATGGTTCTGATCAGTGTGCTGCCGGTTGGGCTGGCCCAAACCTGGGTAAGCGTGAAATACGGCCTCTGGTATGCCCGATCAGCCGAATTCATGCAGGACCCAACGATGGAGTTTTTCAGGTGGCTTAGAGTGATTGGAGATACCATATTCGGATTGGGTGTACTGGCACTGGTTTGGTTTGTATTTGGATTAAAAGGGGGATGGTCGATAAAAAAGTGAAGAATTACGAATTACGAATTAAGAGTGTTCAAAACCTTAAAAGCAAATATTTTTAGTAATAGCATAATTGTTCTTTGACATTTTGAAAATTA
>Ga0268284_1000053_pt1 | contig 110946 bp, 95 predicted proteins | sample saktaG_14_FD_190137 | JGI IMG/M metagenome (GOLD analysis project Ga0268284, IMG submission 190137) | Saline water microbial communities from Sakinaw Lake, British Columbia, Canada - sak_2013_06_06_40m | ecosystem: Environmental > Aquatic > Non-marine Saline and Alkaline > Saline ...
TCAATCATTGAACCACTTTAATGATTAACCCTTAAATAGCCACATTTTATAGAAAAACACTATCAAAATGCACTAATTACAAAAATGTCCACCAACTTTTTTCAAGTATTATGCCCATTGCGAGGAGCGTAGCGACGAAGCAATCTGAGCCTGTGTCGTCTCCGTATCTACAGATTGCTTCGCTTCGCTCGCAATGACAGACTAAAAGAGTGGGTCTTAAGACCGACCCCTATATTTAAATTTTCTTTCCCGCGATCTTTGCCTTGACCTTCTCAAACTCCTCCTCGGTAAGTTTATATTTGCTGAATGGCAGGAAGCTGAGTAGGATCATGGCTGCCGGGAAGAGGCAGAAAATGATGCGCACGCCGGTGGCAACGCTCTCAGGTTGGACCCCGTCGACAACGAAACCCGAGAGGGCCAGGGCGAAGCCCACGATGGGTGGCCCCACCGAGTAGGCGATCTTCTGGCCGGCCGACCACATACCGGAGAAGATACCCTCGCGGCGCATTCCCGACTGTATCTGGTCGCATTCAATCGTGTCGGGCAGCATGGAGAAGGGGAAAAGCTGGAAGCTGGAAAAGCCAATCCCTGCTACGAACACCTGGGCATAGAAGATCAGTAGCTGGGAAGCGCTGGTGAAAAAGAGCGAGCCCATCGAGACGGTAAATATGGCCAGGCCGATGTAATACGACTTTATCTTGCCCAGCCTTTTGCCCACGGCCAGCCAGACCGGTATGAAAATGACGCCGGTCACCATGAAGATGGGGAAGGCGATATTCATGGCCGTCTCGGGCAGGGCCATGGCGTATTTCACGTAGTAGACAAACCCGGCCATCATCACGCCGATGGCCAGCGCCTGCAGGAAATAGCTCGTCATCAATACTGTAAACGGATAATTGCGCGCTGCGATCTTGATCTGCTCTTTTATGGGGGGTGTCTCTTTATGGGGTGGCAGGGAGGGTGCTTTGCGCGTGCCGAAGAAGCACCACAGGCAGGAGACGATAATTGCCAGCCCGAAGATGCCGCCCATATAGCGGAAGCCGTCCGCGCCTCCTCCGCCGGCCGTGACCAGCGTCATGGTCAGGCCGCCGGCCAGCAGGGCGCCGATGGAGGCGAAGAACATGCGGAAGGAGACTATGGACAGGCGCTCATTGTAGTCATCGGACATCTCGGGTACCATGCTGGCATAGGGGACATTGACGACCGTGAAAGCTGTGCAACCCAGTGCAAACAGCAGGGATATCTGGAGTGCGTTGGCGAATTCGGTCTGGAAGCCTGGTACAAAGAACAGGATAAAAAAGCATATGCCGAAAGGCACCGCGCCGTAGAGCAGGTACACTCTCCTCCTGCCGAAACGGGAACGCGTGACATCCGAGATGGCCCCCATGATGGGATCGGAGACGACATCCCACAGCTTGGGGAAAAGAAGCATTGTGCCGGCCAGCGCCGGATTTATGCCCACCACGTTTGTCATAAAGAACAGCAGGTACATCCCGGTGGTCACGATGAAGATATTGTTGGAGATGTCGCCGATGCCGAAGCTCAGCTTTATCCCCAGCGGGAGTTTAGAACGTTTTGCCGGTGCTGCTCGATTCTCCTCGTCATTTCCCATGAGCCCCTCCTTTTAACCTGAACTAATATCGATCGATGATAGTGGCATTGATATCGTCAGTAGACGCGCCTGTCGATAATTCTCTTCCCGTCCGGCTTTATGCTGCCGGCCGGCAGCACCTCCAGCGCGTCGAACCTCACCTTGCAGATGTTCTGGAATTCTTTTCTCAGGGATACTTCCCAGGAGCCCCGGTCCGACGGCTCTGCTGCAAACTCCACCTGCAGCAGCATCTCGTCCCTGTCGGCCGGCCTGGTTACGGTAATCCGGTAGCAGCCTATCTCAGCGAACTTTGAAATGACTTCGTCGGTCTGCCTGGGGTGAACGAACATGGCCCGTACCCTGACGGCATCACCGCTCCTGCCCATGATTTTGGGCAGGCGGGGAGTGGTGCGGCCGCATGCGCAGGTCTCGGTCACCAGTGTGGAGAGGTCGCCCGTTCCGAAGCGGATGAGAGGATACACCTGGTCGAAGGGGGTTACCACGATCTCGCCGACCTCGCCGGCGGGCAGGTCCCGGCCTGTTGACGGGTCTACAATTTCCACGATTACGTTCGTGTTGACGTGCATGCCGGCGTTCTTTTCGCAAGAGCCTGCGATGGGGCCGATGTCGGCGGTCATATAGTTGTCGCCACCCACGCAGGTGATTCCGTATTTCTCGGTAAACATCTTCCTCAGGGGGTCCCCTCCCATCTCGCCGAACACCTGGGCGTACTTGAGGTTGAAGTCTTTTTTAATATCATATCCCATCTCCTCCGCCCTCTTGATGATGGCTGACAGGAAAGAAGGAGTCCCCACGAAGTATGAGGCCTTAAGGTCGCGCATCACCTGTACCAGCAGGTCGATATTGCCCGTACCTGCCGGGAAGACGGTGAAACCCATGGCTCTCAGCATGCGGTCGATCAGCAGCCCCGCCGGTGTGACGTGGTAAGACCAGGTGTTGACGGCTATCTGCCCCATGCCCAGGTTCGGCGGGAGCGTGCCCTCCTTCATCCTTCTCTGCGGATCATAGATGGGGCCCGGCGACTGGTAGATGTGGTCGATCTCACCGAGGGGCACGGCCAGGTAGCCCCCGAAGGGCGGCATCTCCTTCTGCAGCCTGATCAGGTCGTCCTTGCGCAGTACCGGTATGCTCTGCAGGTCTGAGAGTCCCTTGATATCACCCGGCTTGATCCCCGCATCGTCCAGGCGCTGCTTGAAGCCCGGGGCCTTCTTGTAAGCATAGGAAACGAGGCGCTGCAGCTTCACGGACATCTTCCTATCTCTTTCGGCAGCGGGCAGACGTTCAAGTGAGCCGTCGTGAGGGAACAGGTCCGCTTTCTCCGCCATGGTCAGTGCCTCCCTGCGTGTTTTGGGGGCATTATATCACAGCTTTCACATCCAGATTAATGCCGTTTTAGCGATTTCCATAATCCATATGGTACAATTCGAAACAACAATATGGGAGGTAGGTGAATTGCTGTTATTTGAACCGCTGGAGAGATGGGCGAAGGAGCTTCCGAATAAGGAAGCGATAGTTTTCAAAGACAAGAGGATCAACTACGGGGAGTACAACAGGCAGACGGATAGGGTGGCGCGGGGGCTTCTTGCTTTAGGGGTGGCCAGGGGAGATAAGGTTGCTATCTGGATACCCAACCATCCTGAGTACGTTTACAGCTACCTTGCATGCGCCAAAATAGGCGCTATCGCCGTGCCGATCTCGATACGCTTTATGGGGCCTGAAGCTTCGTTCATTATCCACCACTCGGATGCTACGGTATTAATCATGGATCATGCCTTTGGCTTTTTAAATTACGTAGATATCATCAATTCGATCAGGGCAGACATATCCAAGATAAATCACGTCGTCGTGCTGGGGGCGGAGGAAAATGCCGCGAAGATCAAGGGGGCTATCAGTTTTGATGCTTTTCTCAAGGCCGGAGAAAATCTGGATAAAGAATTGAACAAGCGTAAAAAAGAGGTGAAAGAGGGTGATACAGCGTTAATGCTATTTACATCGGGGACGACGGGGAAGCCCAAATCACCCGAGATCACACATGACAATATCACCAGTTATCTCAAAGCGCAAGTTGAATTCAGCGGTTTGTGCCAGAAAGACCGTTTATTAATGGACCTGCCGAATAACCATGCCGGCGGCTCGATAATGGCAATACCAGGCATGCTGTATGTAGGCGGCACTTTGGTGATGCAGGATGCCTTCGTGCCGGGTGATGTGCTTGCAGCTATTGAAAAGGAAAAAATCACCTATATCGGTCAGGTGCCAACGCAGTATATCCTGATGCTTATGCAGCCCGACTTCGATAAATATGATATGTCCAGCCTGTGCGTATGCATCGCAGGTGCGGCGCCGGTGCCACCCGAGTTGGTATACCAGTGCAGGGAGAAGATGGGTGTAACCCTTACAGTTGGATATGGGCTGACCGAATCCACGGCCCTGGTGACTTTCACCAGGAAGGATGATCCTATCGAGAAGATTGCGACAACAATTGGAGTTCCACTTCCGGGTGTGAAGATCAAGATAAAAGATGACGCGGGCAAAGAGCTCCCCCCCGGGCAGGTAGGCGAAATCTGCATTGGCGGGAAAGTGGTGATGAAAGGCTATTATAAGGCGCCTGAATTGAACGCCCAGGCGATAGCAAACGATGGATTTCTTAATTCACAGGATATTGGCTTCATCGATGCAGAAGGATACCTGCACATTTTAGGCCGAAAACGCGAGATGTATATCAGAGGAGGTGAAAACGTATTTCCGCCTGAAATTGAAGATGTGCTGTATAAGCATCAAAACGTCATGTTTGCTGCTGTGCTGGGATATCCTGATGCAATCCTCGGCGAGAAGGGAAGGGCTTACATTGTAGTCAAGCCTGGCACTGTCGCCACCTCCGATGAGATAAAGGATTACTGCCGGCAACATTTGGCGAAATACAAGGTGCCTGACGATGTGGTATTCCGCGAGAGCTTGCCTCTGACACCACTGGGCAAAGTACACAAGTTCCTGCTCTACGAGGAAATTAAAAAAGAATCCGGAAAATAGTGCAATAACTTAATCTGACCTGCTTAATCCTTATGTGGACGCACGCAAGGATTAAGCAGGCGATATTATTTCATGACGTAGAAGGAGTGTGCCATGGACTATGAAGGTTTGTTGCTCGAGATTAAAGGCAAAGTTGCATTGCTGACGTTGAACCGGCCTCGGAGAATGAACTCCCTGACCAGGGAAGTTGCTTATACTTACTTGCCGCGCATCTTACGCGAGCTAAATTCCGATGACAACGTACATGCAGTAGTTATCACCGGTGCGGGCAGCAGTTTCTGTACAGGCGCTGACGTAGTAGAGCTGAACAAAGGGCGTGAAAGTGGCACTTTGCAGGAGATACTCGAACCCGGTAGCGTACCGATAGGAATATTTGCTATGGATCTTTATAATCTGGAGAAACCGGTAATCTGCGCTATCAACGGGGCTGTGGCAGGCGGTGGCCTGGCCATAGCCCTGCTTTGTGATATACGATATGCATCCGACCAGGCTTTATTCACAGCGGCTTACGCAAGCCGCGGCGTGGCGCCTGATTGCGGCGCTTCATTCCTGTTGCCGAGGCTGATCGGTACAGCGAGGGCTTTTGAACTGATGTATACAGGGGATATCATCTCGGCTGCTGAGGCGGAGCGTATAGGCCTGGTCAATAAAGTTGTGCCTCATGATAAGCTCATGGAGGAGGTGATGGGCCTTGCTGGAAGGATAGCGGCGGGTGCTCCGATCGCCATGAGAATGACCAAGCGCTCCGTTCATGCCGGCATCATGAATAATCTGGAGCAGCAGCTATTCCTGGAGACCTACGCGCAGAAACACTGTTTTAATACACAGGATTTTGATGAAGGGTTGAAGTCATTCCTGGACAAGCGAGCTCCTACGTTCAAAGGCAAATGAACTGAATAACCGGAGTTACATAATCTCAATCAGGGACGCCTGGCGGTGATAAGGCCGCTGCCCCTCCGCGCATCTCTGGCGATCAGGGAAACATCGCTGAAACCGGCTTTGCGGATGATCTCGACTATCTCGCTGACCGTGTATGTCCCCAACCACAGGTTGAAGAGCGATGCCGGCAGGGGACCTGCTTTGTCGTTGTTGAGGAGGAAATCGTGCACGATCAACAGCCCGCCCGGCTTTAAAGCCCGTTTACTTTGTTTCAGCCTTGTTTCCCCATGGCTTCCCGGCCCGTGCAGAATGTTGGACATCAGCAGGCAGTCATAGCCGGATCCGAATTCATCTTTGCTCCAGTCGCCTTTTTGCATTTTGATCCGCCCGCTCATGCCAAAGCGGTCGATCACCTCCCGTGCGATTTGCAGGGTCTCCGGCAAATCCCACACTACGGCTTTTAAGTTCGGGAATCTCTGGCACAGTGCGATGCTATAGGTGCCCGGGCCCCCGGCCACATCCAGCAGCAGGCTCCTGTCGCTGAGGTCAAGTTGCCTGGCCAACCATTGCGCCGGGCCGTTTGCGGCGATGCCGTGCATCGCCCAGATCCAGTTGTCGAACATATGCTGCTTGAAATGCTCGGGCGGCTCCGGCGCCGATTCGCGTTTACCGGTCCGCACCACTTCGGGGAGCCCTGTGGTAGCCCACCACAGGAGTTCATAGTGACCGATAACGCCGCCGATATAGCGGGGGCTGTCCGGCAAAAGCATGTCCGATCCCAATCCGGTTAGTGCGAAGCGGTCGCCGTCGCGCCTTAATACGCCCAGGGCGCAGCAGACTATTAGCAGCTTCTCCGTCATCCGCGGATCGGTATTGCATTCGCCCGCCACCTCGGCGGCCTTCTTCGGCTTTGCCAGCGCTTTGAAGAAGCCTAACTGATGCGCGGCCATCAGGGCGCGTGATGAACGAAATTGCCAGTTGAGTTCCAGTAAAGCCGAAGCCGCTTCCAGGTTGTCGGCATCAAACAGGTTCACCTCATCGCTTTTCTGTTTCTTCACCATAAGCGGAGTATGCCCCAGCGTTGGGCGCCTGTCAATTTAGATTCCGCGTTCTTCCAGTATGGCTTTATTAGCGGCAACCTTGTCCGGCGTGAGGTCGTATAGTTTCCAGAACAGGATCGTGGCTATGAGCACTATGACAGCCGGGACCATGGCGGCATGTATGCGTATCCCGAACAGCGCCAGTTCGGGAGATGGGCTAAGCTCCATCATCTTGGCGAGGCTCGGGGCGCCCGACACAAAGCCAGTTGCTGTATGCACGATTGCAAAGATGGCCGCCACGCTTGTCTGCCCCAGTTTAAACATAAAAGCCTGGTATCCCAGGTAAACTCCCGGGTCCCTTCGTCCCGTTTTTACCGCTACGTCGTCCAGGACATCACCCATGGTGGGAGGGTCCATGAACCATTGACCACCAAGTGAAATCCCAAATAAAACCAGGCTGATAATCCACCCGGTAATGCTGTTAACAAATATCATCGGCAGGAATGTGAGCACCATCAGGAATCCACCGACTAAACTGACCATCCTATTGTTATTTACCCTCTTAGAGATGATCATCCAGATTGGAACGAAGATCAGCGCTCCTGCCAGCATACTTCCCATAAGCAATGAAATGGTAGATGCCGATGCGTCCAATATGTAAGTGGTTATATAGAAAGCGCTCATCTGCAGCATGCCAACGGCCATCTGGTAGCCGAAGAATAATAATACTTTACCTACGAACCGTTTGTTTGACAGTGCAATTTTAGCCGTAGAAAAAAAACCTGCCGTTTTCTCTCCTTCCATAGATTCTCTTCTGCGCCGGTAAAGTTCCCTGACCTTTTTTGTTTCGAACGTACCGGGAAGCATAAACAAGAACAGTACCAAACCTATTACAACTGTTGCCCAGGCGGAATTCCGGTAAGTAATGGCAACGCCTGTTGTAATGAACATCGGTGGAATGATCGCCGCCATCACGAGTCCGATGATGCCGAGAATCGTGCCAAATGCCTGGACCGTTCTTCTCTCGTTCAGTCCCCGGAACTTTTCGGGGAACAAACTTGTGACATTTACGTCAAACAAAGTTGCGAAAAGATCATACAGGCAGAGGGATATGGTGTACCATGTAAATATCTCCCACTGGTGCGCCACGGGGTCCAATCCTGTCGGTCCCAAAAAGATAGCCAGGTAGCTGAACAGCCACAAGATGCCGCCGATTATGATGAATGGTGCTCTGCGAAAGCCCGTCCTTTTTTCCCAGGGGAAATAAACGTGCTCCATCAGGTAGCCGGTGAGAGGATCGTTGATGGCATTCCACACCTGGTAGATGATGAATGCTAGAGCAGCCAGTTTCACATCCAGGCCTATTACGGCCTCGTAATAAAAGAAAACAGTGAAGCCGAAAGCTGCGGTTATCCACTGGCTGAACAGCTCCCTGCCGCCATAGCTGGCCATTATCAATTTTGAATTTTCGTAGACTTCCCCGGGACCTTTTCCCTCATTCATGGTGGCCTCCCGTCTATTCCTAAATTTGTTGCGTAGGGGCTGGGAACATCGAAATTACTGCATGGTTGTTATTAAATTAACCCAGGAACATGCCGTCCTTGGGGAGAATGTTTTGCAGCTCGGCGACAGAGATGCCGCGCGGGGCGAGATTACTCTTGACGCAGAGGGAGGCGGCCGTTCCGGCCGCCTGGCCTGTTTTATAGCACATGGGCATAATCGCCCATGTAGCCATCGCTATGTACTGTCCGGATATAGAGCTCCCCGCCACAATCACGTTCTCCAGTCCACCGGGCAGCATGGACCGGTACGGGATCGTATACCAGGTGCCGACCAGGTGATTGAAGCGGGCATTCTGTCCGTCGAGTTCCCATATCTCCAGCCTGTATGTGCCGGCAGCGATGGCATCATCGAATTTCACAGCCTTGATAATATCTTCCTGGGTGATGAAATAATCGCCTCTTATGCGCCTGGTGCCGATCATGCCGATGGATGCGCCCGTATTGATCAGCCGACAATCCCGGAAGGCCCACTGCCCACCACAACAACATCAGCTTCCCCGCCAACCGGAAGCATGTCATTCAGCCCCTTTGATTTAGCCGGTTGACTGCGGCCCATTTGATGCCACCTCCCGCAAGTATTCGAGAAATAATATCAAAACTATTCGATATATTCAAACTTCCCGGTTGAGATTCTCTATCTGTTCACATATACTATACCGGTTTAGCTTGCGAAAGGTTGCCGGAGAGACAGGCGGCCATCTACCGCCGTTTTTCCCTTACCGGCTTCAAATTTATTCTGTGTAAGGAGTAGAGATGGATCAAAAACTATCGTTCGGCGTCAAATTCCGTTACGGCGTGGCCGATCTGGGTTTTGCCCTGATACTTGCCGCCATGCAGTTTTTCCTGCTTTTCTACTATACCGACGTGGTGGGCATCAACCCGGCTCTGGCCGGTATGGCCCTGCTGGTCGGCAAGCTGACATGGGACGCTTTGAACGATCCCCTCTTCGGCTACTGGTCGGACCGGACACGTTCGCGCTTCGGCCGCCGGCGCATCTTCATGATCGTCGGCGCAGTGCCCCTCGGGCTGGCCGCCTGGATCATGTTCTCGCTGCCCACCGGACTAAACGGCGTTGCGGCCTTCTTTGCAGTCCTGCTCAGCTTTTTGCTGGTGGACACCTTCGTTACCATGACCAGCGTGCCTTACTACGCTCTGACCCCCGAGCTGACCCGCGACTACAACGAACGCGCCAGCCTGACCTCGATCCGCATGGTTTTCAGCGTAGTCGGCTATATCCTGGGCGCAGCTTTAACCACCATACTTGCCGCAAGCTTCAAGGGGGCCGGGCTGAATATGCAGCAGGCCTGGAGCGCCACCGGCGCTGTCTTCGGGGCCATCGCCATAACCACTACGCTGACCACCGCCCTTTGGATCAAGGAAAAGCCCGAGCTGGCCGGGGAACCATCAAAAATGCCGCCGGTCAGGGCGGTGCTGACCTCATTCAAGAACAGGCCGTTTCTCATACTGATGGCTGCCTTTACATTGAGCAGCTTCAGCTTCACAGTGCTGACCGCCCTGGTGCCCTATTTCATCCAGTATCAACTGGATATGAAAGACCAGATCTCCTACGTGCTCCTGGTGATGATGGTGACGATCGGCATCTTCCTCATTCCGGCCAAGCTGGTTTCCGATAAGATTAACAAGGGCCCGGCATATGCGCTGGGGTTGTTTATTGCCGCAGCCGCTATCCTCGCCAGCTTCTTCCTGCCACATGAATCTACACCACTGATCTATGTGGTGGCGGTGGTAGTCGGTATAGGCTTCTCGGCGAACTGGGTTTTCCCCTGGAGCATGCTGCCCGATGTGATCGAGTACGACGAGAAAGTGACCGGCGAGCGGCGCGAAGGGATTTATTACGGCCTGTGGGCCTTTCTGGGCAAATTGACCGGTGCATTGGGGATTGCAGTCTGCGGGTGGGCACTGGAGTTGTATGATTATGTGCCGAACGTAGCTCAGACGGACCATACGTTATTCGGCATCCGCTTATTTTTCGCGGTAGTGCCGGCGGTGGTCCTCATGATCAGCCTGCCGTTCATGATCTGGTATCCCATCACGCGCAAGAGCCATGCCGCCCTTGTGCAGGAGCTGGCGGACCGGAAAGCCGCTGAAAAGAAGACGTCATAATCAAATTTCGGTCTCAGTAGACAGGAGGGTGTTATGAAGGCTATTATCATCGGTTCCGGCATGTCCGGCCTGACTGCCGGGGCTTACCTGGCCAGGGCAGGGCATTCAGTGACAGTGTTTGAACAGTTTTCAACTCCCGGTGGAGTGACAGCCACCGTATCGAAGGACGGGTTCTCCTGGGATCTCGGTCCGCTTCTCCTGGAGGGATTCGCGCCGGGCGATAAAGGGCGCGTCATCCTGGAGGAACTGGGCGTCAGCGAGCGTGTCAAAGTCGTTCGAGAAGACCGGGATTTATCGATGCCCGAATTTATGATAAGGAAACCGGAGGAATATGAAGGCCCTTACTGGAGGCGGGAGCGGTTGAAGAAGTTTTTCCCGGATGAGAGCGGCCAACTGGACCGTTACTACCGGTTCTATGACCTGATGCTCGGGCTGATGTCGCTGGCGCGACGTGCTGAAACCGCCCGCGGACTTGCGGCGCTGTGGCTGAAGCTGCGCATGCTGATTGATTTTCAGCAGGTAAAAAGCATGGTGAATTGGAACGGCGCACAGTTAATGGACCACTATTTTAAATCGACCGCCCTCAAGACGGTCTTCCTGGGGCTGGCGGCTGATTACATCACCGCGCCCAGCGAGTTCCCTGCGCTGGGAGTTCCCTCACTTCACCCCGAAACAATGTTCGATAAGCGCATCCCTGCCTACCCGGGGACAAAGAGCGCCCGGGGCGCTTTCTGTTACATGATCGGCGGTCTCCAGACGATGGTGGATGCAGTAGCCGGGGCGATCCTGGATAAAGACGGGAAGATTATTACCGATACGGCGGTAAAGAAGATTGTTGTTGAGAACGGCCGGGTTAAAGGGGTGGAGCTGGCGGGCGGCAGATTTGAAGCTGCCGACCTGGTGCTGGCCTCCGGCGGCATGCGTGAGGTGTTCTTCGACCTGGTGGGGAAGGAGAACCTGCCTGCGGAGCTGATCAGCCAGATTGAAAACATCCGGCTGATGGAATCGGTGCACATGGTACAGCTGGGAATCGACTTTGATCCCACCCCATATCAGCCGTCGTCCCTGTGTTACTATTACTACACTTACGACCTGGAGGGGGTGGTTAAGCGCTTGCGCTCAGGCGATTATCATGAGGGCAAAGAAGGACTTCTAATCTATGTGCCATCGCTGCACTCGCCGTCGATGGCGCCGTCCGGCCATTATGCGGTGACGGTCTACACCGTGGCCCCGGATACGCTGGCCGAGGGGTCCTGGAGCAGCCGCCGGGAAGAACTGTCGGACAAACTTGTGGAGATGGCAGAACACCATATCCCGGGCCTGCGCCAGCACACCAGGACCCGTCTCATACTGACCCCGGAAGATTTCCGCCTCCGCACTCATCTGAAACATCATTCATTCGGCGGGGTGCCGCCTGTAATCGGCAACAAACCGCCGTCCCATAAGACACCCATCCGGGGGCTATGGTTCATCGGCGCCCAGAGCGAGAGCGGCGGCGGGGTTGTAAACGTTATGACCGGCGCGCAGAAAACGGCCAGGCAAATCTCAAAACTTAAAAGTCAGAGTGATTAAGAGTGCGAGAACCGGGACAGTACCCTTTCCGTCGCAGATCGCGGCAGAAACTTTGGCAGCATAACAGCCGTCTTCAGGTGATTGGGAAACAGGTATTCCTTACGTTCCGACCTCAAAGCATTCATGATATGTCCGGCTGCCTCATCCATGGTCATCGTGAGGGAGTGAGGAATTCCCGGGTGCTTATTTCTCTCCGTAACCACGAACCCGGGACATATCGTCAGTACCCTGATATTGAACGGCTTCAATTCGATCCTGGCGGTATCCAGGAACATACGGCAGGCCGCCTTGGCGGCCGAATACTGCCCCTGCGTCGGAAGTCCCAGGAACCCGGCCAGTGAGTTGGTATTGGCGATGACCCCACCCGCATCCTGGGTTTTCATTTGCTGGACTAGCGGGCAAAAGAAATTGATCATCGTGTCATAGTTCACCCGCATGTTCTGCTTGATATCATCGGGAGCGGCCTCTGCGATACTGAGGGAGGGGCCTGCGCCGATATTGAGCAATGCGATGTCGATGCGTCCAAAGCGCTGCACGGCCTGATCCACGACACCTGCCGCCTGTTTTTCATCCAGCGCGTCTCCGGCGATTGCCAGCGCGTCGCTGCCGTTCTTTTGAATGGTTTCCGCTACATCCGATAACAATTCTTTGCGGCGCGCGGTTATAACGATGCGGTTATGACCGTGGCTCAGCGCCAGCGCTACCGCTTTACCTATGCCTGACGAAGCGCCTGTGATTAAAATAACCCTGTCTTTCAATTCCATATTTAAATCTCCCTTTTCATAGTTATCGTAAATATCCGCGGGGATAACATGGCCGGTGGGCTCGCTGCCGGGCTGGGCAAATAGGATTTCTACCAATACTTTTGTCAATTGTATGGATCACTGGTAGTAATACAAGTAAAGTGTATTTAAGAAAGGAAAACAGGGTGTGCCGCGTCCTCTCATGTGCTCGAGCCAATAAAATGGGGATATGTGATGAATTCACGATAACCGAAGCAGTTCAGATTCTTTCATACTCACGACAGCCGCTTATAGCTACTCCAAAGGCAAAGAGTAAGTATAGGTGATGGGAGACTATTTGATTGGAAGTATTTGTATGCCTGTAGCCCTGCCTTATCTAAGACCGCTTACGCGCTATTTTTGTGAAGTTGTCGACAGTGAGCGCTACCAGTGTTTCCGTATGGGCAACGCCTTTTCCCGTGAGGTTCACCGCTGCCTTAAGGATGGTCTCCTCGTTTTTGGCCTCGAAAATGTTGACAAAATCGTACTGGCCGAGCGTGATATATTGCCCCAGCACCTTGACTCCCATGACCTCAAGTGCAGCTTTATTGGCCTTGATTTTCTTGGGATTTGTCTTGATGGCCTCCCTGCCGTTCTCATTGAGGGTGGTCAGTGCGATATAAACCGGCATAACAACCTCCTTTAAATAGGTAATCTTCCGCTCAATCTGATCAGGTGACTGATGCAAATTCAATTATATCATTACTGTTGTTCCGGAAACAGCCGGTCGAATAATATCAAAATACTGGACAAACTCATTTACAGATGATGAATTTGCAGACCTTTGGCGCCAATGTCATAATACCATTCGTAACTGCAAGCATCTCGACCACACTGCGAATAGGAAACGGATGCTGGATCTCAACCAGACCTATACCTCCGTGTGTGCCTGTTGAGAACTGGCATGGGATGTCACGCTGGGAGGAAGACTATTATGTGTCGTGGACAATTTGATGGCAGGAGTTGAAAAATGAAAATATGCATTATTGGAACTGGTGACGGAGGCTCTACGGCGGCAATGCAAATCCGCCGTCTGGTCAGCGATTCTCAGGTTGACATGTTCACCAAAAGGTCCAGCCTGGGTTGTCCGCCCTGCGAGATGCCACTGGTAATCGGAGGAACTATAGCTACCTGGGGCGAGCTTGTTCGCGGCTTTCGGCAAGACTCCTTCTGGGAGAAAAGAAACATAGCTGTCCACCTGAACACTGAGGTTAACGACATTATCAAAGATGAAAAGTATGTCATCGCCGATGGCAAGAAGTTCAGCTACGACAAGCTGATTCTGGCCCTGGGTAGCAGCCCCCTGATTCCCGCATTTGAGGCATCGAACGGTAAGGATGAGTTTTCACTGAGTACTGACATGGCTGATGGGATAGCGCTTAGTAGCGCCGTGGCACAATCGACGGAAGCAGTTGTTATCGGTGGAGGTTTTATTGGGCTGGAGATAGCCGCTGCCCTCAAAGCAAGAGGCTACGGTAAAGTATACCTGCTGGTGAGGCGGGGAATCATGAGGTCGTATCTGGATGAAGATGTAGCAGAAAGAGTCAAAGACGTGCTCACACGGAATGGGGTAGAACTGATACTGCCGGCCAGGATAGAGAATATAGCCACCAGAGGCGACAATAAGTACATCAGTCTATCCGACCGGGAGTTGAAAGCGGTTTTCGTCTTCTTTGCCACCGGCGCTAAACCTAATATAGAACCGGCCCAAAAAGCCGGGCTGGAGATAGGCAAGACGGGTGCTATAGCAGTTAACCAATTCCTGCAGACCAGCGACCCCGACATCTATGCTATAGGTGACTGCATGGAAAACTGGGATATAGTTACCGGCTCTAAGCGGCGGCATCTACTGGCCGCCAATGCCATTCGAACCGGATATATTGCCGGCAGAAATGCGGCGACAGGTAATCATCTTACATATGAAGGCACGGTAATGCCGTTTGTCACCAGGATATTCGGCCTGCAAATCGGAGCAGTTGGATTTACACAGAGAGAGGCTCAAGAAAAAGGGGTGGAGGCTGTTTCCGTTCTGGTTGACACAGCCCGGCTGAGGGAAAGGTTTAACGGCAGCCCTGCACGCTATAAGCTGATTGCTGATGCTAAGACAAAGACGCTTATCGGGGCTCAGATAGTCTCAGAAGAAATAGTATCAGCGACAGTAGATAAGCTTGCAATAGCAATAGCATGCCGCATGCCTTTATCGAAGCTGGTGCAAATCGATAGTTGCTATTCTCCCCATGTCCAGGAGGACCAGATTGCCGTACCCCTGCATCGGTTGATCGATAAACTTAACTCAGCAGGTAGCTGAGGGTTTTGGACATTAACAATACAATGGAGACGTAAAGTGGAAAATAAGGATGATATAAAAGAAAAGATAAAGAAAATCTATGAGGTTCTGCCCAGGTTAGATGATAAGCAGTGCGGATACAGGACTTGCGGAAAATTTGCCAGGGCGGTAGCTGAAGAAAAGGCGCCGTGTGACGGATGTGTTACTGGTGGGCCGGAGGTAGCTGTTAAAGTATGTGAAATTATGGGAGCCCGGGTTCCTGAAGGGACGGCCGCACAATTGAATTCCAGTCGCGGGATTTACCGGCCTGGATTAGTTGGAAGTAGGGGTATGGGCATGGGTATGGGTATGGGAAGAGGCATGGGCCGTGGCCGTGGTATGGGCCGGGGTTTCGGTCGTGGTCGACGTTTAAGATAAAAAAGGGATAGGCCGGCACGAATATTAGCACAAGCAGCCATAATGGAAGTGATCTGCATTCCGTTTTGTTTTAAATCTGTTACAATGGGCCCAACATATATCCATTCAAATACCTGATTCATGTGGTTGCCCGGATCGCTGAAACTGGTTACGTGGTGGTCAGGCCGGAATATTCCGGCTGTCATAAAAAAACTGAGGAGGCTGTTGCACGATGGGTGATCATTACGATCAGAAACCCTGGCTCAAGCACTATGATGCGCACGTTCCCGCCAATATCGAGTATCCCGAACTTACCTTCTGGGAAGCCGTCAAGGAGGCCTTTCAGCGTTTCTCGCAGCGCAAAGCCCTGTGGTATGTGGGAACACCATTCACCTTCGGCCAGTTCGACGCCATGTCCAACCGCTTTGCCGCGCTCCTGCAAAAATCCGGTATTAAGCGGGGCGACATCGTAGGTGTGAACCTGCCCAACCTTCCGGCTTATTATATTGCCGCCCTGGGCATTCAAAAGGCCGGCTGTGTACTCAGCGGCGTCAGCCCTCTGCTGACGGAGGAGGAGCTCAAGTACCAGCTCAAGGACTCGGGGGCCAAAGCTCTGCTGACGCTGGACGCCCTCTGCCCGCGTATCAAGCGGGTGGCACCGGATACGGAACTTAAGCTGATCGTCTTCACCGGCATACTGGATTATTTCCCGCAGCCCATCAAGACGCTGGCCAAACTCTCCAAAAAGGTACCCACCGGCAAGGTGGAGCCCATCGAAGGCAAAGAGGTCTGGCAGTTCACAGAGGTGATGAAAAAGCTGCCGGACGACAAGATCGAGGTCAAGGTCAGTCCGGATGATACCTGCGCCATGCAGTACACGGGCGGCACCACCGGCCTGCCCAAGGGGGCCGAGCTCACGCACCGCAACATGGTTTCGCAGATGGTACAGATCACCCGCTGGCTGGATACCCCCATGGGAGAGCAGGTGGGTTTGACCGCCATGCCGCTATTCCATATCGCTGGTCTGGTGATGTCGCTGGCCATGTTCTCCAAGGGACTTACCCAGGTGTCCGTGCCCAATCCGCGCGACCAGAAATTCATTATCAAGTGGATGAAGAAGACCCGGCCACACCTTATTGGCAACGTCCCCACCGTCTTTCTTGAGTTGCTCAAGCAGCCTGACTTCCGCGCTTATGATTTTTCAGGGGTCAAATACGTGGTGAGCGGAGCCGCGCCCTTCCCGCCGGAGTATATCAAGGAATTTGAGAGCGTTGTGGGCGAAAGCAAGCTGGTCGAAGTATATGGGCTGACGGAGACCAGCGCCATTGTAACGGCCGGGCCGCTTTACGGTGTAAAGAAGCCGGGTTCGGTCGGTCTGCCGCTATCCGATACCGAGATAAGGATAGTCGACCCTGCCACGGGCGAGGCCATGCCCTTCGGCGAGCCGGGTGAGATACTCATTAAAGGGCCCCAGGTATTTACCAAAGGCTATTTCAATAAGCCGGAGGAGACGGCCAAGGTGTTGCATGACGGCTGGTTCCGCACGGGTGACATCGGCCAGATGGACGAGGATGGCTTCCTGTTCGTGGTGGATCGCCTTAAGGACATGGTCAACGTATCCGGTTTCAAGGTTTTCACTCGCCAGCTTGATGATATTATCTGCGAGTTCCCGGATGTTGACCTGGGCGCCACTGTTGGCATCCCTGATCCCGACCGGCCGGGCTCTGAGATGGTGGCCTCGGCTATCGTGCTGAAGCCGGGCATCGAGAAAAGCGACGAGGAGAAAAAGAAGATCACCGAGTACCTGCGCGGGCGGGTTGCGCCGTACAAGGTGCCTAAAAAGATCGTCTTCATGGACCAGCTGCCCACGTCCGCCATCGGCAAGGTGCTGAAGCGCGAGCTGCGCAGCCAGATGGCCAAAGTGACAGAGAAGTAGGGACGTACCCTAGTACTAATTGGCTATTGTGCTAACCGGGTTTTCAGTGTAAGATAAATGCCCAACGATAACAGATGGAGGTATCTATTATGAAGCATTCTCGGTTGTACTCATTCCTGGCATTAATAATTGTCATATCAGTGGCAGTCGCATCAGGCTGCAGCCAGGTAACTACACCGCAAGAAACGCCTGCCGTGCCTGAAGTTCCGGCCGCGCCGGGTGTTCCCACGGCTCCTGTGACGGCACCCGTTGCCGGCGCCTCTGACCTGGTTATAACCAAGGTCTGGCTCGATGGATTGATGGTTAATTATACTATCAAGAACGTCGGAGCTGTGGACTCGCCGCAAACATACACTTATATCTATGTGGATGACATCCAGCCGGCTATGGGCGGCTCCGGCTTTGTCGACGCTTTGAAACCGGGCCAGGAGGAGTTGCTCACTTTCTCCAACTACGAATGGCCATACGGCAAAATCTCTGGTGAAGGTCAAGGTCAGGTTCAAGTTAACGCTGCAGGTTACGTCGATCTACCTCTGCAGAGCAACAAGGTCAAGGTATGCGCCGATGGAAAGAGCGAGGCCAGCGAGGCGGTTGAGACCAACAACTGCAAGGTTACGCTGTTTGGCATATTGTGGGATTACGACCTGCTTCGCGTAGCCAACCTGGCCACCTGGAGAAACGGTGATGGAAACTACCCAGAGCCCGGTAGCGAGAACAACGTAAATGGCGCCCATTTCCAGATACCCAACGCTGATATGGAGGTGACGCCGCAACTGGAGACGATACCGCAACAGGTGCCACATGGTTGGATGCAGGGAATCTGGGGCTACTTTTATTCCGACGCGTATGGTTCTCCCAGGACGGCAGCCATTAAGATCCCTGCCAAATTGCATTTTGTGGGCAGGGTTGGCCTGGCGCGCAACGCAACAGGAAGTGACGGTGTGACTTTCAAGTTTGGCCTTAAGGATCTCAACGATACCGTGACCTGGATAGCCAGCAAGAAGGCAACTACGCCGGGAGCCTTCGAGGACTGGGATATCAACCTGGGCGATTACGAGGGGCAGAAGTGCTGTTTCGTCCTGCGCGTGGAAGCCGGTGATTCCCCCGTTGACGACTTTGCCATCTGGAATCAGGCGAGGCTGTTACAGGTAAACGATTAGCCGCTTGTAAGCGCTGAGATCGATGCCCTTGCGGGCAAATCCTCTATATGACATTGCGAGTTCGAAGAACTCGCAATGTCATATATTAATCGGTTTAAAAATCCTTGATTACCAGGATATTTCAGTCTCCTTAAACATCAGAGGTCATATCGTAATTAACCACCGGGCTGCGCCGGAAGCCCAGGTTTTCCACAGCCTTACGAAGCTTTTCATTTTTTTCCGGGAATATGGCGCGTACGATATATATGCCCTCGTCATGGCATTTATCCAGGATCTCATTGACAAGCCGCCTGCCGACTCCCTGCCCACGATGCTCTTCAGAAATATCGATGGCATTGATAACACAGAACTCGCTGAAAGGCATCCCCATATACATCAGGCGGGCGAGAACAAACCCTACAACTTTATTGCTAATCTCCGCTACAAAGCTGAAGTCGAGTGGGCCACCGGGATCAAGGGATACCATATCCTTGTAGGTTATCTGGCTCTTACCTCCACCAATTTTCTTGTCAAGATCTATAACGGCTTCGATGTCTGTCCTGGTCATGCGGCGGATCGTGACCTTTTCATTCTCGATCGTGCCCATTGGTCCACCTCCTCAAACAATAATCAAGATCGCATGATAATACCCGGTCGCCACGTGACTGTCAATGACTCCCCGAAGCTCTCCCGGCCTGTTGAATCGTCCTTATACGGGCGGTGACTATGAGCCGGCAAAATGTCGGCAAAAACTTAAAGTTAGATACGCGCCTGGTGGGATTCGAACCCACGACCCCCGGTTCCGAAGACCGATGCTCTGGTCCGCTGAGCTACAGGCGCATGACGATGCAAACAACCACTAAACCACCAGCCCGTGCCGCTCGGCTGCCGCTCCGACTAACCCAGGTGGTAGCAGGGCATCGAGGCTCTTGGCAGCAGCCTCCTGAAGGCCCGGTGTGACGTGGCTGTAGATGTCCAGGGTGATCGCCACGGTCGAGTGCCCTAACATCTCACTGACTATCTTGGGGTGGACACCCTTACTAAGCATCAACGATGCACAGGTGTGCCTTAGATCGTGGAATCTAATATTTAACCCCATACTCCTGCTTATTCTACCAAAATTATGCGATACCGTACTGGGGTCGATGCATTTGCCATCGTCGTTGGTGAAAACGAGGTCATCGAGGGTGATCGGCGTGCCCCGCTCCTCAAACAACTGTTCCCGCTCCCGTTTGTACTCTCCCAGATAGAGGGCCAATTTCGGTGTCATGCTGATCCGACGTCGGCTGTACCCCGTCTTGGGCTCTCGGAACTCGACCTTGCCCTTGCCCTTATAGAGAGTTTGGCTGACCGAGATGCTCAACCCGTATAGGTCTATGTCCCGCCATCGCAGGCCGAGGAGCTCGTTACGGCGCATTCCGGTGGATATAGCAGTGTAGATGACCGGGTAGCAGAAGCTATCCCGCGCCTTCTCAAGTAGGACTGCAGCCTCAAACTCTGATAGCGTGTTCATGGTCTTGTGTTGCGCCTTTGGCGGGTCTGCCGACTCTGCCGGGTTTTTGCTTAAGTAGCCCAGCTTGGCCGCCCACTTCAACGCTTGGCTCAACACCCTGTGGAAATGTGATACCGTTCGGTTCGTTAATTCCTGCTCGCAGGCTGAGCCATAAAATGCCTGGATAGAGCACACTTTAAGCTCCTCAAGTTTGATGTGTCCAAGAGCCGGTACCAGGTGATTTCTGATTATGGACTCATAGCCTTCCTGCGTGCGGGGTGAGCAGTGAGCCTTACAGTATCCCAATAGCCACTGGTTAAGCAGCTCTGCAACAGTAATGTGGCTGGGCGGTGTATATGCACCTTTATCGATGTTGGTTAGCAGCTCCCTCAGGCGTCTCTGTGCATCTGATTTCCTGCCTCGAACAGTTTCATAGTGACGCTGTGGCTTGCCGTCCGGCTTGGTGCCCGTCCAGATGGTGATCTGCCAGCCTCCATTCTCGCTGCGCTTACGTATATTGCCTTTCATACTGTGATCTCATCCTACCTATTCTTTGGTTTAGCTTGCGCTTTAGCCTCTGCCTCTCGTCTCGCACGCGCCTTTTCCTGTCCGGCAATCAACCGTGCGCGAACAGCCTTTCGTTCATCAGGGGTAAGCTCACGTCGGCGTTTTGTGGCCGATCTGATCGCTCCGCCAAGGTACCGTTCTATAGCTGACAGACGTTGCTCACAGAATGCCAGCCGTGCTTCGATGATAGTCATTTTTGATTCTGCTTCCTGATCGTATTCCATCTCTATATCCTCCTATCTGTAGCTATCCTGCGGCAGGAACTCATCCTGAACTAAGTCTAACACTTTTCAGCCAGCGTTGTAAACTCTTTGTTAAAGCTATGAACAAAGTATACATTAAGCTTTGGTAATATTGAAATGCGGCTATATATATGGTAGAATGAAGACAAATAAAGGAGGACTACTATGTTTAAATGAAATCCCAAACGCAAGATCTCGTCAGCACACTATGCAAGGAAAAGTACTCAGTTATACCGTCGGGTGGTGGGGAAGATGGGAAGAGGCCACTCATAAAAAGCTGGAAACCATATCAAACTAAGCTGCCTGCAGATGCCACCATAGACTACTGGGAAAGTCAGTTAAAGCCCCAGCTATGGGGCATAGTCACAGGCAAACATTCTGGGATTGTGGTTGTGGATGTGGACAGTCCCGAGGCCATGTCCATTCTGGAAAACGAGGGACTTAAACCCCACATCAGGACGCCCCGTGGCGGAGCTCATTACTACTTCCAGCATCCTGGCCATCCAGTCATTACCAAAGCTGGCATATTACCGGCATGCGATATACGAGGCGATGGCGGGTTCATAAATGCCTTGGGCAAAAACCCGGTCACGGATGGTGAATACACCATTGAGATACTACCTACACGTGACAAGCTTTATCCTTGGACCAGAATGCCCGAGCGTATTCTGGATGCGATGCAGTCAAGCAGTACAGCATCAAGGGAATTGTCGGCCACAGGACTTGGGGCACCTATCTTGGACGGGCAGCGCAACTGCCAGCTTACGAGTCTGGCAGGTTTGATGCGAGGCGTAGGTATGACAGAGCCAGAGATACTGCCTGCTTTACTAAAAGCTAATCTGGACAGGTGCCAGCCCTCGCTGGACGATGGCGAGGTTCAACGAATAGTGACAAGCATTTGCCGGTATCAACCGAACGATATCGAACCCTTTACAGATACAGGCAACGCAGAATTCATGGTTAAACTGTATGCAGATCAGCTTAGGTTTGACCACAGACATAAAAAGTGGCTCATCTGGGGCAATCATCACTGGATACCTGATAAGGACGGCAAGGTGTCACGATTAGCCATTACTGCGGCCAGAACCAGGGGTGCGATGGCCCGTAACATTGATGACGAAGAGCTACAGAAAAAAATAGTCAAGTGGGCTAAAGATAGTGAAAACCGCTTCCGTATAGAAGCCTGTATTGGCATGGCGCAGAAGATCGAGCCTTTCGCAGATAAGGGTGAGGGCTGGGATACCCACAGGATGCTGCTGGGTGCAGAAAATGGTGTAATCGACCTGTGCACAGGGCAGTTAAGAGATGGACGGCCCGAGGACTTTATAACCATGTCCACACACCTTGATTTCGACCCCGATGCCAAGTGCCCACGCTGGGAGCAGTTCATTAAAGAAGTATTCGACGATGGAGAGCTGGAGGATTGGGTGTGGAGGGCTCTGGGCTACTCTATCAGCGGGGATACGACAGAACACATGGTTTTAATGGGCTACGGCACAGGTGCTAACGGCAAGACCAGATTCCTAAATGCAGTTCGCGCGGCTTTGGGAGACTATGCCCAGAACACGCCGTTTTCCACATTCGCGCTACCAAAAACAACTACCACCAATGACCTGGCAGCTCTGGAAAACGCTCGTTTTGTCACCAGTAGTGAGACCACAGAGGGGACGCATCTGAATGAAGAGCGTATCAAGGCTATCAGCGGTGAAGACCCGGTAGAGGCGCGGTTCTTGTATAAGGAGTTTGCTTCATTCGACCCGCACTTAAAGTTATGGCTTTTCGTGAACCACAAGCCGCAGATAATGGATGATTCGGTCGGTATCTGGCGTCGTATGAGGTTGATACCGTTCACCCAGCAGTTTATAGGACAGGCTGCCGACAAGCAGCTGGGTGTGAAGTTGAAGGCCGAGGCTCAGGGCATATTGGCCTGGCTAATAAGGGGTTGCCTGGCATGGCAGCAGCGGCCTCTGACACAGGTACCAGGGTGCGTGCAAGCCGCGACGCAAGAGTACCAACAGGAAAATGATGAGCTATCTCGGTTTATAGAAGACAAATGCGTTGAAGACTCCCAGAGAGAGGTCAAAGCAGGCAATTTATATAACCTTTACTGTTTCTGGGCGAGGAACGAGGGTATGAAGGATAAGGATATCCTGACATTGACCTCTTTCGGACGCAGAATGAGTGAACGTTATAAGAAACGCAAGAAACCGGAAGGTTGGTATTATCAGGGTATCGGCACACGAAACCTTGCGGACGGTCAACGGGCACCGGAGATGTGAAACGATGTGTCGGCGTGCAAAGCTGCATAGTTTATTGGCATGCTGCACACTTTGCACAGTTGAGAATGGTTTTCAGCAAAAGTACCAGTTTACACCGCCGCCACATGATAAGTTTTTGGTTCAGTATGCAGACCCGGAAGACCAGTAAGCTATGGGGTGGGTCTGAGCCGCCCACCCCGCACCCCTACCGAACCACATCCGTACCCACCTGGGAGGTGGCAAGGCGAGCCCCTCCGGTGCCATCCGCTCCAGAACTTGCCCCGGACGCAACTATGATCCAATCTGATGAGCAAGCCTCGTATGATTGTATCTTATGCAGTTATTTTTTATGATGGGAATTCACTTCCAATCAATAGCGGCGGGCCAGGCGCACCCTCATATCGAGAGTTGCCCATCTTTGGCGCAACGTCACTCCGAAATGTGTCATTCGGAAAATGTGGCACCACGTTTGCTTTAAGCCGTGTCGCCTCCTTCTGGATCGTCTTAACGGAACGTAATATCTCGCCCATAAGTGGTTGTAGGGTATCAAGTGGGATATTAAGAACGGGCTTATTAATGCCCATGCGCGTAGTAGCCTTTACCATGTCAGCGCAATGCTGGAGTACGGCGAGAAGGGAGCTATCTCTAATATTTGCCAATGCCGTTAATGTATCGCCAGAAAAGCAAAACGCGTAGCGCTCATGCAGGGAAGTAAGAGCATTAAAAGTTGAGCTGGCTTCTTGACTGAGATATCTATCTCAAGTTATAGGCGTAAGCATTGGGGCGTTCGCATTCAAATGAAGATGCAGCGATACTAGCTCCGTAGAACGGGATTCAAACAGTTCCTCCATTGTGTTTGGCTGAAAGCTGTCAGACGCTGCTTTAACCATAGACGCGAAGGTAGTCAATAGGCGGTTCAATACGCACGAAGTCTCTGATAGGCCCACTCGCGCAACTCGGTCTCTCTCTTTTTCCTCCCTGTGGCGGAATGTGTAATCGAGTACTAGGGCGACCATGTATCCGGCTGGCAAGTCAACGATTATGTTCTCTATCACCCCGGTGTGATCGCCGAATATAACAGGATTCGTCAGATACAAGATTAGCAAGGGAATGACAATGACAGCGATTATCGCACCAACAAGTAGGAATATCTTTGTTGTAGACATCATCCTGCTCTCTCCACGTCACCAATATATCACAGTCATAGCCTATTATCACCCTGCCCAAGGAACTAATCCTGGTGTGTGTTGTGGCTGGTTTTAGACTGGATGATACACTCCGATGATTTAGGCCACCCCCGGTAGGGAGGATGCCTGTCCAGCAACAGCCCGATTCAATTACTGACGGTTTTTGTCAGGAAGTCCATCGCTTCCTCAGCGGCGGCACAGCGTCACAAACTTGTTCAATCATAGGGACACCGGTCTAAGAGACTGATGTAGGAGCAGGTGTTGCCCTGCGGCGCTCGTTCAAGATAACATAGGGGCATTAAGCTCGTATATCCGAGATATTTATAAGGGGGATAGTTGCCGGAGATGAAAAAGACATGGGCCCCATTGATTGCTGCCATATTAGCTGCTGTATTAATTGTGATGACGGCCGGCTGCGCCGGACCGGTGAAAAATGAGAAGCAACTTCAATCAGCCACGGAGAACCTGCAGGCGATCATCCAGTCCAAACTATTGAATTTGGACAATGCCGTATCAGCTGCGGCTGAAAAAATCGCAAAAAGCGGACTGCAGGGCGAAGAGACGCGGGGAATATTAAACGGACTGTGCAAAAAATACCCATACTTGTTGAACTGCTCGGCTGCCGACCCTCAGGGAAAGATGGTCACCGTAGCGCCCGAGGAATACCGCCGTTATGAAGGGACGGACACTGCCAACACAGGGGCCTCGAAAAAGTTCTTCGCGGAGTTCAGTGAAAATAACAAACCGATGCTGAGCAATATCTTCAAAGCGATGGAGGGGTCCGATGCCGTGGTACTGGTCTGGCCGGTGGTCACGGAGAAGGGTGAGTCGCTGGGCTCGGTCAGCGCCCTGTTCAAACCCGGGGCCCTGCTGGGAGGGACCATTGGCCCCGCTGCAGAGACACGGGCCATGAAAGTAAATGTCATGCAACTTGACGGCATGGTAATTTACTGCTCGACGGGAACCGAGACCGGCAAAAACGTGCTTACAGATCCATCATATAAAAATTACCCCGAATTGATCGCACAGGCTGAGAAAATTGCGGCACAGAAGACAGGAACGGGCGGCTATATATATCCGGACGCAATAACGGGAAAGCCAGTGAAAAAAACAATATATTGGACCAGCGTCGGATTGCATGGCACCGAGTGGCGGCTGGTATCGATCGTCGAACTGGGAGACTGAGGTCTACGAGACCAAGGGTATCGCCATCAGGATACTCCTTTTAGCGTTTTTCTAAATCATCCAGCATCATTTCTTGAGCTTTGAGATGTATGTTCAAGCGGTCTTTCGGCTCAAGCTTGGTTGGAGACTCAATCGTATATACCATGTCACTATTGTATAAGCGTGCATAATTAGCCAGGCTGAGTTGACCGGTAGTGCGCATATACCACAGGCCCCACATGGGGGCGTCAATAAGGCCATCATCGGTTTTGAGTATGACCATATTGACGTTTTGCTCAGCCTGGTAGCCCATATCTTTGAGGGATTGGATTATCTTCCTGCTCAGCTTCTGGTCGGGCATTGCATACTGGTAAAGGTAGAACCCTGTGGCGGCAGGGTCTTCATGGTGATCGATAAACAGGTCATAGTGGTTTTGCTTTAGGTAGCCGGACATTATCCTGGCTTCCTGGGTTGCCATCGTGGCGAAATCCCGGTGAATGTCCTTGCCATCGCGGTTGAAGCGGATGTCGTGGCTCCATCCCCATGGATTGACGATTGGCACTATTTCAAAGGCTATATCCGGGTATAAGGAAGGGTTATGAGCAAGCGATTCTATGAACTGGGCCAGTGCTTCCGCCCCGGCTGGTTCGTTGCCGTGTATCGACCCTTCCAGAAAAACCTTGTACTTGAATCCGGAGCGGTTGGCAATGGAGTACAACTTCAGCGGGGCCTTAAAGTCGCCGTAAACTACCTGGCCCAGTGTTTTAACCTCTATGAATGATTGAGGCGCGACGGCATCGTCCAGCCGCTGGTAAAATGCAGCGATATCGCGCACTGCAGGCATATTTAGGGGCAGAGGCTCCCTGCCTCCACTGGCGCAGGAAAGCGGTAGTACTGTACAGAGTATGAAGGCCAGTGAAAAAGTGAATATCTGTATCCTGTTCCTCATGGCTTCACCATTCCTATTAATATGGGATTCCACATTTTAAATAACGATGATGCATCCTGACCATGACCGCTGTTGCCAATAAGAGTAGGTTAATCGTGCTTGGCTGTCAATCTCCCTCTCGGAGTTTGTTAGTGTTCTATGATTTTGTCACCCTTAACTGAATGTAAAATGATCATTGACGACACTGAACGCCAAATTTGAAGACCGATGCTCTAGTCCGCTGAGCTACAGGCGCACAATATCAAACTTCCACTAAACCTCGCGGCCGTGACGCTCCCGTGACGCTCCCGTGACGCTGGAGGGTGTAGGGGTCAAAAGACCCTATCACACTTATATATTCTACCAAAAGCACGAATTACTATTCTGGGCGATTGAGGGGTTTGCTATCCTAAGATTAGCAAGAATGTGGAGAGGAATATAAGAGTATTAGCTACATATTAACGTTCTACCATTGATACAAATAAACAAGAAACTATGGGACAGGTGAGTCAATCGGGAGGGTTTAAAAGTTATATTCTTTGCTTCAATTTCGCCTGCCGTATTTACGCCATGTTCAGAGATTTACAGCTATTTAACAACGACTGAAATTGCTCACGCCCTTCCGTTTGCAGGTAAATGTGAAGAACCCTGATCGAAGAATCGATTGTGGCAACCAGCCAGGAACAGGCGGCCACACAGCCAGGGTACCTTCAGGCTTCAGTATGCGGTGTATTTCGGGTAAAAGCCGATTTAGGGGCAACATAGGAGCAGGAATCACACCAAACAATAGCACAGTGTCAAAACTTTCGGAGTCCAGCCCTGTTGCCATAGCATCGCCTTTGACTACACGAACATTCTTCAAGCCAGCGGCCTGCACTTTCCTGGATACTAATTCGATTGACTCTAGCACCACGTCCAGTGCCACCAAGTGCCCCTGTTCACCGATCAATTGAGCTGCCGATAAAGTGAAAAATCCTGTGCCACACCCGACCTCCAATACAGTCTGTCCAGGCAAAATATCGGCACCTTTCAGAATAGACATTGGACCAAAGAACCGGTATCGAAACCGGCTCTCCATCGCGGCGCCCAGCAAACTAGCAGCAAAATGCCCAGTCCTGGAATTTACAAATGTTTCTACACTCATTTTGTGTTGTCCTCCGACTCCAATTAATCAAAGTGCGTGGAAACTAGTTCGCGAAGTCAGTTTTGCTACGAAAATAGAGTATACAGCAACTATGACAGTTAATATAGGCACTCTACTGAGCTACAGGCGCATGATATTCTGGCCTCCACGGGCTGACGCTCGCCTGACGCTGGAGCTATAGCAGGAGGCAGTACGAAGTCTACATATTCTACCAGAATCAGGTGTCATAGTATGCGTCTGGGTACGTTGCCATGCATGCTGACCACCCTCCCGGTGTCCCTGCATCCGGTGGCAAGGCGAGTCCCAGCGTCAACAGAGTGTCACAAACCTGTTCATTCATCGTAGCATCGGTTCGGGAGACTGATGTTGGCGCAGGTGTTGCCCTGTAACGTTCGTTCAAGATAACATAGGAGCATGAAGCCCACATATTCGAGATATTGGGGGGTAGTTGACGGAAATGAAAAAGACATGGGCCCCATTGATTGCTGCCGTATTAGCTGCTGTATTAATTGTGATGACGGCCGGCTGCGCTGGACCGGTGAAAAATGAAAAGCAACTTCAATCAGCCACGGAGAATCTGAGGAGTATTCTTCAGTCCAAGCTGTTGAACCTTGACAATGCCGTCTCCGCCGCGGCTGAAAAAATCGCAAAAAGCGGACTGCAGGGCGAAGAGACGTGGGGAATATTAAACGGACTGTGCAAAAAATACCCATACTTGTTGAACTGCTCGGCTGCCGACCCTCAGGGAAAGATGATCACCGTGGCACCCGAGCAATACCGCCGTTATGAAGGGACGGACACTGCCAACACAGAGGCCTCGAAAAAGTTCTTCGCGGAGTTCAGTGAAAATAAGAAACCGATGCTTAGCAATGTCTTCAGGGCGGTGGAGGGTACCGATGCTGTGGTGCTGGTCTGGCCCGTGGTCACGGAGAAGGGTGAGTTGCTGGGCTCGGTCAGCGCCCTGTTCAAACCCGGGGCTCTGCTGGGAGGGACCATTGGCCCCGCTGCAGAGACACGGGCCATGAAAGTAAATGTCATGCAACTTGACGGTATGGTAATTTACTGCTCGACGGGAACCGAGACCGGCAAAAACGTGCTTACCGATCCATCATATAAAAATTACCCCGAATTGATCGCACAGGCTGAGAAAATTGCGGTACAGAAGACAGGAACGGGCGGCTATATATATCCGGACGCAATAACGGGAAAGCCAGTGAAAAAAACAATATATTGGACCAGCGTCGGATTGCATAGCACCGATTGGCGGCTGGTATCGATCGTCGAACTGGGAGACTGAGGTCTACGAGACTAAGGGTATCGCCATCAGGATACTCCTTTTAGCGTTTTTCTAAATCATCCAGCATCATTTCTTGAGCTTTGAGATGTATGTTCAAGCGGTCTTTTGGCTCAAGCTTGGTTGGAGACTCAATCGTATATACCATGTCACTATTGTATAAGCGTGCATAGTTAGCCAGGCTGAGTTGACCGGTAGTGCGCATATACCACAGGCCCCACATGGGGGCGTCAATAAGGCCATCATCGGTTTTGAGTATGACCATATTGACGTTTTGCTCAGCCTGGTAGCCCATATCTTTGAGGGATTGGATTATCTTCCTGCTCAGCTTCTGGTCGGGCATTGCATACTGGTAAAGGTAGAACCCTGTGGCGGCAGGGTCTTCATGGTGATCGATAAACAGGTCATAGTGGTTTTGCTTTAGGTAGCCGGACATTATCCTGGCTTCCTGGGTTGCCATCGTGGCGAAATCCCGGTGAATGTCCTTGCCATCGCGGTTGAAGCGGATGTCGTGGCTCCATCCCCATGGATTGACGATTGGCACTATTTCAAAGGCTATATCCGGGTATAAGGAAGGGTTATGAGCAAGCGATTCTATGAACTGGGCCAGTGCTTCCGCCCCGGCTGGTTCGTTGCCGTGTATCGACCCTTCCAGAAAAACCTTGTACTTGAATCCGGAGCGGTTGGCAATGGAGTACAACTTCAGCGGGGCCTTAAAGTCGCCGTAAACTACCTGGCCCAGTGTTTTAACCTCTATGAATGATTGAGGCGCGACGGCATCGTCCAGCCGCTGGTAAAATGCAGCGATATCGCGCACTGCAGGCATATTTAGGGGCAGAGGCTCCCTGCCTCCACTGGCGCAGGAAAGCGGTAGTACTGTACAGAGTATGAAGGCCAGTGAAAAAGTGAATATCTGTATCCTGTTCCTCATGGCTTCACCATTCCTATTAATATGGGATTCCACATTTTAAATAACGATGATGCATCCTGACCATGACCGCTGTTGCCAATAAGAGTAGGTTAATCGTGCTTGGCTGTCAATCTCCCTCTCGGAGTTTGTTAGTGTTCTATGATGCCGAGCTACAGGCGCATGTGAATTGGGGCAGGTTGACGGAAAAAGGAATGGGGTGAGTGGAGGGATTTGAACCCTCGATATCCAGGGCCACAACCTGGCGCCTTAGACCACTGGGCTACACTCACCACAGCGGGACAGATTATAGCGTAACAAGGAGGGTTTTTGCTAATTGACGAGATTGCTTCAGGCCTGCGGCCTTCGCAATGACAAGTACAATCGCAATGACATTATGGGGAACGGTTGTTTCTGTGGATAATGACCTGAATCGACAGGCCGATGAGGATGGTGAAAACCAGCGCCACCAGGAGGCCGTTTGTAGTATTGTCTGAGTGTATGCCTGCAGTCGAAACCGCTGGCTCTGCGGCCGTGTTGAACGAAAATACGGGGCTGCTGTCGCCGGGCACAGGCTCAAGAGGCGTAACCTGCCAGAAATATGAGGTCGCGTAGTTGAGCCGCCAGGGAAGCTTGAGAGCCGCAGCTTCGACCGTCTGGTCGACGATGGGCCGGCTGAGATCGGGGTCCCGGGCAAGCACGAAACGGTAGCTGGTTGTGCCCTGCATGGGTGTCCAGGTGAAACCCATGGGATAGGTGGGAACATCACAGGCGTTGTGGCAGGGCTGCAGCGATTCTATGCCCGGGTAGGAAGATGCCGATACCGGGTAGCCGGGGTGGACGGTGAAGCTGAAGGCGGGAGACCAGCGGCTGCGCATGACCTGGCCGGTGGCGGCCCTTCTGACCCTCACATGCCAGTAGTAGATTTGCCCGGCTTCGGGCAGCACGCCGGGCCTGATATAGCAGGCGGGATAGAGCGAGTTCTCCGGTATGAAAAAGGGATTGCCGGCAGGCTCCGCCTCGCTAACCACCAGGTCGAACCACTTGTCCTTCCCGACCTCCACCTGGTAGGCCTCGGCCAGCGAGAGCTGCTCCCACTTGAGGTCGACCTGTGCGTTGCGGCCGGTCACGGGATCGCAATACACCAGGCTGTTGCCCCGGGGAGAAATCAGCCAGGGGGAGCGGTTGGCCAGCGTATCCCTGAATGCCCACAACAGCCCGATGCCATTTGTATAATCGTAATCGCGCCCGTCGAATGCCCACAGTGTATCGTCGGCATAAACCAGCGACGTCGGCTCCAGCCGGAAGACGACGCCCGCAGCCAAACCAGTGGTCAAGGTATCCCAGTAAACGCCGTCCTTGGGTATACCGCCGCGGGAATAGGTGGTCCTTGAAACGCCGGTCGTGTTGTTGGTCTGGCTGAAGGCGGCATAAAACATGCCCCGTACCGCCGCCACCTGGCCGTAATAGCTATTGTAGGTCGGGACCATGTCGTCCCAGCGGTTGCTGTTGCCCACGGTCCAGCGGTACAGTCCGCCGGCATCGTCGGCCAGGTAGATAAGGTGGTTGTCCTCGAACTCTTCATCGAAGGCCACGTGGCGGTTGCCGTTGCTGTAAGCCGGCTCGGCTATCAGCACCCAGTTGTCCCCGCTGTCCAGTGAATAGGATACCGGGCACTGCTGTCCCAGCGCCGCGCCCGCCATGACATTGCCGCCCTGCACCGCAATATTGTGTGCCGATAGCAGGCCGGTGTCCCTGAATTTATCCCAGATCCAGCCGCCCGTTTCATAACTGCCATGCCTGATCAGCGCATTGGCCTGGATGACATAAAGCTCATCGCTGCCTCCGGCCGCCACATCCTGGATGTATGCGCCGGGCAGACATTCGCGCCAGGTCTGACCGCTGTCCCGCGACTGAATAATGCTCGTGCTGCCCTGGTTGCCCAGGAATATGACCGAACCGTCCTCGTCATCCGGCGCAGGCCTGAGGAGAGGCGCGGTGAAGTCCAGGCAGGCTATTCTTTGCCAGGCCTCCCCGATGACGGTTGTGCGGCTGCGCCAGGTGCTGCTCAGCCCGTTGTCGTTTACCGACGATATATAAGCGGTTTTGCCGTTCTCAGCCACGGCCAGCGCGCGGTAACGGTTGACCTGCGTGTCGATCAGGCCCAGCTGGTTCCATGATGTACCGTCGTCCAGGCTGAGGGAGAAGGCGGACTCGTCCAGCGGCGCCGACGCCCATGAAGCGCCGTTGATATCGGCCCATTCGGACGGGCTGCCGCGGTTGCCCGAACCGGTGCCGGCACAGGCGGTAGACCCGTCCTGCGACCAGGCCACCTGAACGTTGCCGTAACCGCAGTTGTACCCGCCTGTGGGTGGCTTGAGCGGTTTTGTCCATGTGCTGCACTGCGCCAGCGGGTCGGCTGTGAACCAGACATGGGCCTCCCCCTTTAGACTATTAGATTCGACGCATCCGGCCAGCAGCTTGCCCACTGCGATGGAGCCGCTGTAGGTGATCGAACTGATGCGCGGTCTGCCGGTGGGGACGGTGAGGCGGGTGACAACGGTATCGTTAAGGCGGTAGACGTCGTCCAGAGGCCGGGAGGCGCCGAAGGCCGTCCCGTTGGAGTCGCAGGCGGCGAATATGATGCGTTTCGCCCCGGAATTGCCGTCGAAGTCGTCAGGCAGCGCCAGGCTGCCTGTGATAACCCTGTCCTTGCCGCTGGTGGATGCTCCGGCCTGGTCGGCTGCGCATAGCTCCACCGGGTAGCCCGGGGCCGTGTTCCAGTAGCACGCATTAGCGCCCGTATCCCGAAAGCCCAGGTTGATGCAGGTGCGCTGTGCGGTGCAGGCCGTTATCACCAGCGAGGCGTCAACGCCGTAGGAAGGCGACGGCTGCAGGGCGAGGACGTCACCACCTGTGAAGCCCAGCGCCTGCCAGTTCGCAATGCCCGGGCAACGCAGCACGTAAACTTCACCCTGAGCAAGGGCGCTGCCGGGATTACGGCTTCCCACAATGATGTCGTGCACCTGTGTCTCACGGTAAGCATAGGGCGCCGATATGGCGATGCTGCCTATTTGCTCAGCGGGGCCATACAGGTAGGGTATGGCCCCGCTGTAGTTCCATGCGGTGCCGCCATCCTCGCTGTAATAGACCTCTCTCCTCCGGTCTCCCGCCGCATTCATGCAGACGGCCGCCACAAGGTCCGGATCGTCGGGCGCTACGGCCACGGCCGCTACAGGGAAGACGGGTGCGGGTGAGCCGATGGTCCGCGCCAGCCACTGCGTCGGCCGCTGGCTCCATGATATGCCGCCATCCCCGCTGCGCCAGATGCCGGCCCTGGTAACCAGTCCCGAACTGGAATCGGGTATATCCAGCGCATAAATGATCATGCCGTCCGGCGAGACGGCCAGCTCGTTGATCTCGCAGGGGCGTCTGATGTCGTTGCGCTGCGGGAAGCTGCCGGGTGTATCGACCGTGCCCCACTTGAGGACACAGGAGGAGGGTGTGTCGGCCAGGACAACGTGCTGATGAAAAAATGGGATTATCAGCGATATGGCTGCAGCTAAAAAGATAACACGCAGGCAGAATTTTGAGCTTATCTGTCCTGGATGAGGGCCGGCTCTATCCACGCAGCACTTCCCTGCCTCCACGGTCCGTCGGACTCAACTCTGAAAATAAATTCGACCTTTTGCCCGGCCAGCTTGCTCAGGTCAACCTCGTAGTTCTCTATCCTGTCAATTGAATCAATCGTCACAGCTGGAAAATAATTGATCTCATCGCCCTGCTTGATGCCCAGACTAAACCTGGCGCCGCCCGGCGCGGTGGTATCCTGCGTTATGCCTACCTTACTCGTGAATTTGCCTTTGTGAGGGATAAGGAACAGCTGAGATGTGGGAGGAGTGCCGTACTGCAATGAAAAAATGCCCTGTAGCCACCCTCCTGCAGGTGGCGGCGCCATCAGCAGCGAGTCGGGATAGATACCTCCCCCCGACATGCGGGCTGCCGCCAGGTACGCCATCCCGTCTTTGCTGTCCCCCAAAGCGGGCCACTTAAGTGCGGAATTGACGCTCTGCCATTGCGCCGCGGCGGCCAGGTGCGAGAAGTCGACCTTGAGCAGGGGACCAAAATTGTGCTCGAGGCAGTTGTTCGACTGGTCGTTCTCCAGGCAAGATCCCTCGCCGTTAACGCATATGCGTATATTCACCGCGCTACTGACGCCTTCCTGGCCGGACTGGCTGCCGACCAGGTTGATGCGCGGCGAGAAATGATACTGCTGGAAGGCCTCCACCCGCTCTTCACCGGGCGCCAGCGGCGCCATGTAATCCCTGGATTCGAGTATATCGTTTTTATACAGGTAGGACGTGGTCGGGCAGGAGGCCAGGTTGCCCGTGTTTTTCACCCGGTAGGCCAGGATGTTGCCGCTGGTCCATAACTCCGTGACCTGCAGGTCCGGCTTCTCTTTGACCGCAGGTGAGACATTTACGCTCAATTGACTGGAGCTGACGCCGCCGCGGTTGATGGCGTACAACGTGTAGATGGTGTCTTGAACCGGTGTGACGGTCCGGCTGCCCTCCGCATCCACCGTGCCGGGCGCGGGCTGGATATTGATCCTTGACGTGTTTGAGGCCTTCCAGTTGAGCAGCACGGGCTGGCCGGCGATTATTTTTGACGGGCTGGCCGTGAACGTTACTATTTGGGGCAGTGGTTGGGAGGAGTCACGCCGGATGGAGAAGCCTGCGCTGGCCCCCGGCTGACCGTCGATGGAGAGATCTACGCGGTAGTCACCGCCGATAAAGCCTCCGGCGGGCGCCGGCAGTGTGAATCCGACATAGCAGTCCGCGTCACAGGCGGCCTGGTCCCGGCGGATCAGCGGAGCGGCCTCCTTGGCCATGTCGCCCTTAATATAAATCCAGTCGCCCTGGACCTGGGTATTTTCACTCGCACCCGTGACCCTGGCGGAGCAGCAGACCTCAGGGCTGTCCACGTAGAAGTCGCTGCTGCTGTCGAGCGGGCGGTAGTCTGATGCGAAGCCTGTGGTCAAAGTGAGGTCGGATATCGATGGAGCGTTACCGGCAGGGACTGAGCAGGACGCCACCAGCAGGGACAGTACTGCGGCAATCAGAGATGCAAGGTTATAGTGTATACGAAGCTTCATAAGGTAATATCACATATTACATATATTAGCTTAGCGCTGTCAACATTGCGGCTTCATTCTTTCTTCAGATTCCTGAAATATCTCCTGGTCATATATGAGATCCAGGCCCAGTGGGTAATGATGTGGGTGCTGAAGAAAATCAACAGCCCCACGGCCAGCCACTGGTGCACCTGCACCCACGTACGGCGGTCGAAGAGGGCGGTTTTATCCGCCGCGCTGCCCTCGGGAAGGGCGAACCAGAGTAGGAACCCTGAAATAATCAGCAGGAGCAATACGATTCCCTCAAGGGCATCGAGTATATAATGCCTGGTGGCCTTGCGCATGTATCCCTCCCGGTATCAGGTTTTGAGTTTATTATAGCTCGGACACTGACTACTGATAATGCAAGGGCCGCAGAGCGGGTTGCGTGCCCTGCAGGTACTCCTCCCGTGCTCGATCATCAATACGTGGCAGCGGTAGGTGTCCCCCGGCCGCACCATGCGCTCCATCTCAAGGTGGGCTGAGTCGGCCGTGATTTTAGGCGCCACCAGCCCCAGCCTCCCGGCCACGCGCAGGACATGGGTATCGACTGGGAAGGCAGGCATATCAAGCGAGAACAGCAGGACGCAACTGGCCGTCTTCATGCCCACGCCGGGCAGGCGCATCAGCCAGGCCCGGGCCTCTCCCAGTTCCATGCCCTTGAGAAAGCGCAGGTCGTAGCCTCCTGCCTGCTTTGCCAGGTACTGCAATGCGCCCAGGATATACCTGGATTTTACGTCCGCCAAACCGCCGGCGCGAATGGCCTGCGCTACACGCGCACGCGGTGCATGCGCAACCCGGTCCCAACCGCCCAGCGAGCCGGTCAACGACTTGAAGGCGCGCCGCGAATTGATGTCCGAGGTGTTCTGCGAAAGGATGGTCAGGACAAGCTCGTCTGCAGGCTCCAGTCGCCGCGCCGGGACGCGGTCACCGTAAGCGGAGATGAGCAACTTCAATATTTTAGCTATCTTATTCATTTTTGCTGGCTTCGGGCGCAGCTAAAGCAACGCCCCTATATATTTGTATTTGTTTAAAAGTTATTATTTTATCCCGGCGCATAACCTTATGACGATATCTTTATAGACTTCCACACCTTTATTCATGCTCTCCACGCCGATCTTTTCGTCGGACCCGTGGATGGATTTAAGGTGGTCGGCTGGTATGACTGCCGGGCAGAAGCCGTATGAGACCACTCCCTTCTCCCTGAAGAAGCGGGAGTCGGTGGTGCCCAGCATCAGGTAGGGAGCGGCAATGGCGCCGGGGTAGTGGTCCAGCAGCGCCGACTCGATGGTCCGGTAGGCCTGCGTGTCCATGGTAGAGGCATTGCCCTCACCCTTCATGATGAATTCGATCTGTATCTCGTCGTCCGCAAGCTGTTTTTTTACATGGGCTATCCAGGCTTCAAGGTCCTGGCCCGGCAGCAGCCGGGTATCGACCTCGGCCTCGGCGTACGAGGGGATGACGTTAACCTTGTTGCCGCCGTGCAGCGAGTTGAGGCTGACGGTGTTTTTGAGCATGGCGTTGACCTGCGGAACGGATAACAGGCTGTTCTCCTCGATGATCTTTAGCAGCGTCTCTTCCCTGCCGTCCTCCATATAAGGCCCGAGGAAATCCCAGGCCTGCGACATCCGCCTGAAATACTCCTCCACAATTGGGGTTACCCTGGGTCGATCCTTGTAATCGAGCAGCCTGTTGACCGCCGCGCTCAACCGCTCCAGGGGGTTCAGTCCGTGGGGCGTGGAGCCGTGGCCGGCCAATCCCCTCCTCTTAAGCCGCATCCAGCAGGGCCCTTTCTCCCCGGGGGAGATCATTGCCAGCAGGCGCTCCGGCACGACCCCCTCTGTTACGTAGCTGCCCTCGTTCAGCACCAGCGTGGCGCGGAATTCTTCTGGATGCTCCCTCAGCAGATATTCCACACCGCAATCGGCGCCGGACTCCTCGTCGGCCGTGGCCAGGAATATGAGGTCCCGCTTCAGGGGCAGGCCTTTTTGTTTGACTTCCAGAAATGCCAGCAATTGCATGATCCCCAGGGACTTGGTGTCAAGTGCGCCGCGGCCGCAAATATGGCCGTCTATTATCTCTCCGCCGAAGGGGTCGAAGCTCCATTCGTCCCTGCCGGCTGCGATTACATCGGTATGGTGCAGCAGGATGAGCGGGCCTTCCTGCCCGGACCCCTTGATCTCAGCCCTTATGGAAACGCGACCGGGCCTTGATTCATAGAGCTTGTAGGTAATGCCCGCGCTGATAAATATATCCGCAAAAAAGCTTGCTGCCAGGTGCTCGTTTCCCGGAGGATTGGATGTGTCCAGCCTTAAATACCGGCTGAGCAGTTCGGTGGCGCCTGAATTCATGTCTGTTAATTCCCCGCAGTTTTTCCTTCTTGAAATTATACCCTATTTATAGCCGTTCCTATTGCAGGCTGCTCTTACCCGTCCTGCAGAAAATGCTGTGTTTGTTATGGGCGGTCGCTGAGTTGATGCTATAATTATCATGCAATCAGCTTGGAGGTAATATTATGAGGCAATTTGCTGGCCAGGATGAGATCAAGGTTTTCTGCGGCAACGCCCACCCGGCGCTCGCCAGCTCGGTCTGCGATTATCTGGGTATACCTCTGGGCAAAATCGAGGTATTCGAGTTCAGCAACGAGAATACCTTCGTGCGTATCCTCGAGAACGTGCGCGAACGCGACGTGTTCATCATCCAGCCGATTTGCTCGCCGGTCAATAAAAACCTGGTGGAGCTGCTGATTATGCTGGATGCCTTCAAGCGGGCCTCGGCCGACCGCATCACGGCCGTTGTACCTTACTACGGCTACTCGCGCACCGATAAAAAAGACCAGCCGCGCGTGCCCATCACCGCACGCCTGGTGGCAGACCTGCTGTGCACCGCCGGCGCCAGCCGCATTCTCACGGTGGACCTGCACGCAGCGCAGATCCAGGGCTTTTTCAACATCCCCGTGGACGAGCTGACCGCCCTTTTCCTGGTGAGCGATTACTGGAGGACCAAGAAACTGAAGGACGTAGTGGTGGTGGCCACCGATATCGGCATCAGCAAGCGCGCGCGGGACCTGGCGGAGAAGCTCAACGCCCCACTGGCCATCATCGAAAAAAGGCGCATGGGCAATGACGACACCATTGAGACGCTTAATATTATCGGCGAGGTGCAGGGCAAGCGCGCTATTACGATGGACGACGAGATCGATACGGCAGGGTCGCTGGTCAGTGCCGTGGATACGCTGCTGGAAGCAGGCGCTAAAGAAGTCTACGCCTGCTGCACGCACCCGGTATTCTCCGGGCCGGCCATAGAACGCATCTCTAAATCCAGGGTAAAGGAAGTCGTCGTGGCCGACACCATCCCCGTCAATGGGAAGAAGAAGATAAATAAAGTCACCGTGCTGCCGATGGCGCCCCTGCTGGGCGAGGCCATACATCGCATACACACTGGCATGTCTATCGGCGCCATGTTTGAAGATTAGGAAGGACTATGCCGAGCTGGTTAGGCAAACTATTCGATTCAAACGAAAAAGAAATCAACCGCCTCAAGCCCCTGGTAAAACTAATAAGTGACCTCGAGCCGCAATTCCAGGGCCTGTCCGATGACGATCTGAAGGCAAAGACCGCGCAGTTTAAGCGAAGGCTGGCTGAAGGTGAAACCCTGGATGACCTGCTGACAGAGGCTTTTGCCGCGGTACGGGAAGCCTCCCGTCGCACCATCGGCCTGAGGCATTTCGACGTCCAGCTTATGGGCGGTATGGTGCTGCACCAGGGCAGGATAGCCGAGATGCGGACGGGCGAGGGCAAGACGCTGGTGGCCACGTTGCCGCTTTATCTTAACGCGCTCGAGGGCAGGGGCTGCCACCTGGTGACTGTCAACGACTACCTGGCCCGCCGCGATGCCTATTGGATGAGCCCGATCTATAACGCGTTGGGGGTAACGGTAGCCAGCATCTATCCTGTACAAAGCTCCGCCGAGCAGTTACCAGCCCTGATTTATGATGCAAACTACCAGGACGAAAAGGACAAACGATGGCCGCATTTCAGGCCGGTTACGCGCCGGGAAGCATACGCAGCGGATATAACTTACGGCACTAATAACGAGTTCGGCTTCGATTACCTGCGCGACAACATGGTCCTCGACATGTCCCAGAAAGTGCAGCGCCCGCTCCACTTCGCCATCGTCGACGAGGTGGACAATATACTCATCGACGAGGCGCGCACACCGCTCATCATCAGCGGGCAGGCCGAGGAGGCCGCCCAGAAGTATTATACCTTCGCACGGCTGGTATCGCAGTTAACTCCCGAGGACTATAAAATCGAGGAGAGGGAGAGGCAGGTTTACCTTTCGGAGGCGGGCATCAACCGCATGGAGGGCATGCTGCGCCGAGAGGGGCTGCTCAAGTCGCCCAGCCTTTACGATCCCTCCAACTACCACCTCAGCCAGTTTATGGATAACGCACTCAAGGCGCAGGTGCTGTTCAGGCGGGACAAAGACTATATGCTCAAGAACGGCGAGGTCATTATCGTCGATGAGTTTACCGGCAGGCTGATGTTCGGCCGGCGCTACTCCGAGGGGCTGCACCAGGCCATCGAGGCCAAGGAAAAGGTCAAGATCCAGAAGGAGAGCATCACGCTGGCCACCATAACCTTCCAGAACTACTTCCGCCTTTACAGCAAGCTGGCCGGCATGACGGGCACCGCCGCCACCGAGGCCGAGGAGCTTTTCAAGATATACAAGCTCGATGTGGTGGTTATGCCCACCAACCGGCCCATGATACGGGGGGACCACCAGGACCTTATCTATAAGGACGAAGATTCCAAGTTCAAGGCCATCGCCAACGAGATAGAGAAACTCAACAAGGAAGGGAAACCGGTACTGGTCGGTACGGTATCCATCGAGAAATCCGAGCTGCTGGACGACCTGCTGATGCGCAGGGGCGTGCGGCACGAGGTGCTCAACGCTAAATACCACGAGCGGGAGGCCGAGATCATCAAGCAAGCCGGCAGTGTGGGCGCCGTTACCGTAGCCACCAATATGGCGGGACGCGGCGTGGACATCATTCTGGGCGGCAAGCCGCCGCAGAGAGAGGATTTCCAGGACGAGAACGAATTCCGCAGGAAGTACGATGAGTGGAAGCTGGAACATGACAGGGTAGTAGATCTGGGCGGGCTGCACGTTGTCGGCACGGAAAGGCATGAGGCAAGGCGTATCGATAACCAGTTGCGCGGCCGCGCCGGCAGGCAGGGCGACCCCGGCGCCTCTCAGTTCTTCGTGTCGCTGGAGGACGATATCGTCAAACGCTTTGGCGGCGACCGTGTCAAGGATGTGATGGAGTGGGCCGGCATGGATGAGAACACGTCGATAGAACACCCCATGATCAGCAAGGCCATCGAGACCTCACAGGTTAAGGTCGAGGGCTTCCACTTCGACATCCGCAAGCACCTGGTCGACTACGACAATGTGGTCAACAAGCACAGGGAAATCATATACGGCGAACGCGATAAGATACTGGCGGGAGCCGATTTGAAGGTCAATATCCTTGACATGGTTGAGAAGCAGATGGAGCAGATAGTAGAGGACCATTGCCAGGGCTACGATCAGCCTGACCTGGAGAGCATTCTACAGGAAGTGAAGGAGATATTGCCGCTGCCCGATAACGTTGCGGACATGCAACTGGGAAAGCTGGACAAAAAACAGCTTTCGGAGAGGCTGATCGACTATGCCCGGCAGCTATATGACCTGAGGGAAAAAGACCAGGGGCCGGAGCAGATGAGATTGCTGGAGCGCCTGGTCATGCTCAGGGTGATCGACGACCACTGGAAGGAACACCTGACCGCCATGGACCACCTGCGCCAGAGCGCGAGCCTTCAGTCGGTCAGGCAGATAGATCCGCTGGTGGTATATAAGAAAGAGGGCGGCGCCTATTTCGACAGCCTCATGGCCGGCATACAGCACGACATCGTGCACACAATATTCAAGGTCAGCATCGAGAAAAGGGAGGCGCCGGCCAGGCGGCCTGACACCGCCCCCGGCCAGAAGGTCGGCCGCAACGACCCCTGCCCCTGCGGCTCAGGTAAAAAATATAAGCATTGTCACGGGAAATAGGCCGCCGTTGTCGCTTTTTACCATGGCATTGCGCCTTGCCTCGGGCGGGTTTTTAAACCCGCCCCTACATCAATTCACCCGTAACCGTCAATAAAACGGTTAAAAACCGCTATTTCTATTTCTGTTTTTTTGTCTCCTCTTCCTGCAGGATACGGCGCATCACCTTGCCGACCATCGACTTGGGCAATTCGGTCCTGAACTCAACATGCTTGGGCACTTTGTACGCGGTGAGGCGCTCCTTGCAGAAAGCCTGTATATCCTGCGCAGTGCATGTCTGATCTGGCTTGAGAATGATCCAGGCTTTGACGGCTTCTCCCTGTACGTCGTCCCGGACGCCGGCAACGCTGACCTCCAACACCGCCGGATGCTGTGTGATGACCTCTTCCACCTCGCCGGGGTAGACCTGGTGCCCGCTCGGTTTGATCAGCTCCTTTTTGCGGGATGTGATAAAGAGATACCCGTCCTTGTCCAGGTGACCGATATCCCCGGTATACTGCCACTCGCCGCGGAACATCTCGGCGGTGGCTTCGGGACGGTTCCAGTATCCCTGCATGAGGTGCGGGGCTTTTACGATGATTTCGCCGTCCTCACCCGTTTTTAGATCCTGTGTGCCCGTGTCGATATCCACGATCTTCATGGCTACGTCGGGTGTGGGCATGCCGACCGAGCCTTCCTTCCACTTGCCCACGACGGGGCCCATCACCAGTATGCCCGATTCCGTCAGTCCGTAGGCTTCCACTATTTTGCCGCCGGTCAGGGCTTCCCAGCTTTTCTTGGTCTCCACCAGCAGGGGCGCAGCCGCCGTTATACACATCTTGAGATTGCTGAAATCTATCTTGCCGGACTTGACATCGGGATGGTTCATCAGCCCGATGAAAAGGGTGGCAACACCCGGGAAGAAGGTCGGCCGGGTCTTCTTAAAGGTGGCCAGCAGGTCCTTGATGTCGCGTGGGTTGGGGATAAGCACGATCGGCACAGGCGGGTTCACGATGGTTGAGATCAGTATCCAGTTTCCCGCGCCGTGGAATATGGGCATCAGCAATACAGCTTTATCGACCCAGCCCTTCATTATGGGCGAGCACCAGGCGCGGATCTGCATGGCGTTCATGACAATGCCGCGATGCGAATGCATCACCCCCTTGGGCGCACCTGTTGTGCCCCCGCTGAAAAGGATCAGGGCGGTATCCTGGGGGCCGATCGAGATGGGGGGTAGCGGCGACCCGGCATATTTCCGCAGGATCTCTTGAAACCAGAGGTCGCCCGGCTGCAGATCTATCCTGTGGCCCTGTTTCTTCTCCATTAAAAGGGTGAACATGGCGCGCATGAACGGGCTCAGGTATTCCTTGATGGAGGTGGCTATGACCCTCTTTATGTTCGTTTGCGCTTGTACCTTCTTGACCTGGCTGTAGAAAGGCGTCAGCACAATCACGGTCTCAGCGCCGCAGTCCTTGAGCGCATGAATAAGCTCTTCCTCGGAGAACAATGGGTTGACCTGTGCCGCGATGCCGCCCGCCCTCCATACGGCAAACTGGCTGATGATTATCTGGGGGCAGTTGGGCATCATCAGCGCGACCCGGTCGCCCTTTTTCACGCCGGAACCGGCCAGTGCCCTGGCCAGCAGTTCAACGTATTCGACAAATTTCTGATAGGATATGGTATTGCCTTTGAACCAGATCATCATGCGACCTGGGCCCTGGGCGGCGTTTTCCTTAATAACGTCGAGCAGCGTGATATCGGGATATGGCTCCAGGGTAGGGGGTACACCTTTATCGTAGTTGTTTAACCAGGGATAGACGGCCACTGCTTACCTCCTTCGTCGTATTATTTCACAGGCAGACTTTAATAGGATATCGATTATATCATGAACCAATTCGTGATTCACATGGTAAAATATTTCCTGTGAAAAACGCGGACATCGCCACTGTTTTTGAGAACATAGCCGACCTGCTTGAACTAAAAGGTGAAAACAGGTTTAAGATACGCGCCTATGCGCGCGCCGCCGAGACTATCAGACACCTGCCCGAAGAGATGGAATCGATGCACGAAGAGGGCAAGGACTTCAAAGACGTGGCTGGCATCGGCGATGCCATAGCCGCTAAATCGATGGAGCTGATAACCACCGGCCAGCTCAGATATTACGAAGAGCTGAAATCACAGTTCCCTGACGGCATCATCAACCTGATGGATATCCCCGGCATCGGCCCGAAAACTGCTTACCGCCTGGCTACCGAACTGGGTGTCGGCACGGTGGACCAGCTCGAGGCGGCCATCAGGGACGGCAGGGTGGCCAAATTAAATCGCCTGGGAGAAAAAACCGCCGCCAATATAATGCGCGCCATCGAGGCCTTCAGACGTAAGGACAGGCGTATCCCGCTGGGCGAAGCTTTACCTGTGGTCGAGGAGATTTTAAGTGCATTGAAAACGCTGCCCGGCGTGCTCAACCTCACGCCGGCCGGCAGCCTGCGCAGGTTTAAGGAGACCGTTGGCGATATCGACCTGATGGGCACCGCCGATGACCCTCAGTCAGTTATCACGGCGTTCGTCGCGCTGTCGCAGGTAAGGGAGGTGCTGGCGCAGGGATCGACCAAAGCCAGTGTGATTCTTCCGGGCGGTTTGCAGGCCGACCTGCGCATGGTGGAGCACGCTGATTTCGGATCGCTGCTGCAGCACTTCACCGGCAGCAAGCAGCATAATGTCACCCTGCGCACCTGGGCGCAGAAGAAGGGATTCAGCCTCAGCGAGTACGGAATTGCCGATCTCAAGACCGGCAGGGTTGAACGGTTTGGACGTGAAGACGATTTCTACGCTTATCTCGGTCTGCAGTACATCCCTCCCGAGATCAGGGAGGACATGGGAGAGATAGACCTGGCGGAGAGGAACGCCATACCGGCCCTGATCGAACTGGGGGATATTAAAGGAGACTTTCACACGCATTCTACCGGAAGCGACGGCATAGACAGTATTGAAGATATGGCGGGAGCGGCCGGGGCGCTGGGCTACGAATACCTCGCCATCACCGATCACTCCAGCGGACGCAATATCGGCAGCGATAGGAAGCTGGAGCGCGTCATGAAGCAAACCGAAGAGATAAAAAAGCTCAATAGTCTACCCGACGGGCCTTTTCTCCTGAACGGTGTTGAGGTGGACATAAAGGCGGACGGCAGCCTGGACCTTCCTGACGAAGTGCTGGCGCAGCTGGACATCGTAATAGCCTCAGTGCATTCATCTTTTTTACAGAACAGGGAGGTTATGACGCGCCGCATTATAGGCGCTATAGAGAATCCAAATGTGGATATGGTCGCCCATCCCACCTGCCGCAAGATAGGCGAGCGGGAGCCGGTGGACGTGGACCTGGAGGCCGTTTACAGCGCGGCCGCCAGGCATGGCAAGGCGCTGGAGATAAACGCCATCCCCGACAGGCTGGATCTCAAGGACATTCACGCTTACCGCGCGCGTGAGCTGGGCGTGACACTGGCCATCGGCTCGGACGCGCATGCCGTGTACCATCTGGGGTTCATGAAATTCGGCATCGGTGTGGCGCGCCGGGCCTGGTGCCGGCCGGACAACATTTTGAATACCAGGCCATTGAAGGAAGTGCTCGATTTCCTGCGCAGGAGTTAGATCGGCATGTCGAAAGCGCTGACCGGTCAATACGGGGGAGTGAATGCCGCAGGATAAATACGAAGGGCAGCGCGCGGCAGCCCTGGCAGGAGATGCCCGTGCCATCAGGCATCTCAGGGACCAGGTCAGGGCAGGCACAAACTGGTACACCGCTCTGCTGGAGGCTATTAGAATATGGCGCAGCCAGGAGGAACAATATGACGGGGAGCGTTACCTGTACCTGGTGGGAGGGCAGGCCTTTGACTGGCTGCGCCTGGCCGAAAGGCTTTGCGATGAGATAAGCGGGCAAATACCCGAAGACGAACTGATCAACCTGCTCTTCTTCGATCGCCCCCCCATTGAGATTAGCGAGCCGGAATTCAAGGCGGCTCTGGGTCCGGCCAAGTACCGGGCTTACCTTAACTACCTTTACGGCGTGCTGACCGAGCAGGCTTTGCTGCTGGCCACTGTTTATGAAGTGAGAAAGGCCAGTATCGTGCCCTTAAGCCCTGAAGAAGAGGCGGCCAGGGCATATAAAATAATCTATCGGGGGGAACTGCCCGAATTGTTAATCGCCTTTCAAAAGGAGATGAAATACCCGCAGCGCAGATCACTGACGCTGACCGAGTCGAAGGAATTTACTTACTGGTTGTTCCGCCACCGCGTCAAGACCAGCGAGAAACCCCGGGTGGCCAGCGACACCAAGAAAGCTCTGTTGCTGATGTACCGCAAGATGTCCAGCCGCAGCGCTCAGCCGAGCTGCTGAAGCTCGGACTTCATGCGGTTGAACTTGTCCCCGTATTCCTTTAAGCGTGATCTCTCTTTTTCTATCACCGCGGCCGGCGCCCTGGATGTGAACTGGTCGTCCCCCAGCCTCTGTGTCAGCCGCGCTATCTCGCGTTCCAGCACGCACATCTCCTTCGATAGGCGCGCCCTCTCGGCTTCGATGTCCACCATACCCTCCAGGGGAATGACCACGTCGGCGTTCTTGAGCACATAGACCATGGCTTTTTCAGATTTAGACGGTCGCTGATCGCGCGGGAGTATGTGTAAAGGCCGTGTTTTAGCCAATATCTCGATCACGGCAGCCTTGCCCTTGAGCTCGGCCTGATGGTTGCCGGCATAGACGCTGGACTCGACCCACTTGCCCGGATCCACCTTATATTCTGCGCGCGCATTGCGTATGGTGCGCACTACCTCCATGACCGTTTCTATGGCTTGCTCTGATCCCGGGTCAAACAGTTTCACATTGGCTTGCGGGTATGGGGCCACGACGAGCGCCGGCTTATCAAGCGTTCCCTCCGGCAGACGTTCTCTCAAGTTCTGCCATAGCTCCTCCGTGATGAAGGGCATGAAGGGGTGCAGCAGGCGGAGGGATGTTTCCAGCACGAAGGCCAGCACGGCCATAGGTGAATTCGCTTTGCCCAGCCGTTGCTTGGATATCTCGATATACCAGTCGCAGAACTCGCCCCAGAGGAAATCGTGGATCTCTTTCTCGGCTTCGCCGAACTTGAAATCCTTTAGCAGCCTGTCGACTTCCTCGACCAGGCGATTGAGCTTTGAGACTATCCAGCGGTCCTCGATTTCTTTCTGACTTTTCACACCTGCTTCAGCAAAGGCGCTGGTAGTTAACGGCTCCGCCTCAAGCGCCTTCAGCACGAAGCGCCCGGCATTCCACAGCTTGTTGGCGAAATTACGGCCGGCCTCGAGGCGGTGCTGCCCCATGTTGAGGTCATTGCCCGGGGCAGTGCCCGTGGTCAGTGCGAAGCGCAGGGCATCACAGCCGTACTGGTCGATGGCGGTCAGGGGGTTCAGCACATTGCCCTTCATCTTGCTCATCTTCTCGCCTTTCTCATCGCGTATCAGGCCGTGCAGGTAAACCGTGCGGAAGGGCACATCCCCTGCATCCTCTATGCCCATCATGATCATGCGCGCCACCCAGAAAAAGAGTATATCGTAGCCTGTCTCCATGACAGAGGTGGGATAGAAATACTTGAGATCCTCGGTCTCATCCGGCCACCCCAGTGTGGAATGCGGCCAGAGGCCGGAGCTGAACCATGTATCCAGCACGTCGGGATCCTGCTCGATGTCCGTGCTGCCGCATTTGTCGCATTTATCCGGCGTATCTACTGCTACTGTCATCTCCCCGCATTTATGGCAGTACCAGACAGGTATACGGTGTCCCCACCAAAGCTGGCGGCTGATACACCAGTCGCGGATATTCTCCATCCAGTTAAGGTAGATTTTGGTGAAGCGCTCGGGAATGATACTTATCCGGCCGTCCCTGACCGCTTCAATCGCTGGTTTAGCCAGGGGCGCGATCTTAACGAACCATTGCTTGCTGACCTCGGGCTCGATCACTGTGGAGCAGCGGAAGCAGTGAGGTATGGCGTGCGAGTAAGGCTCGATCTTCTCCATAAGTCCCGCCTTCTCGAAATCCTCTACTATCTTTTTGCGCGCTTCGAACCTGTCCAGCCCCGCATAGGGACCGGCGTTATCGTTCATGCTGGCATCGGGATTGAGTATGTGTATAACGGGCAGCCCGTGGCGCTGCGATATCTCGAAGTCCACAGGGTCGTGCGCAGGGGTGACTTTGACCATGCCGGTGCCGAAGGCCCTGTCGATAGCCCCGTCGGCTATGATGGGGATGGCCCTCTCGATAGCGGGCAGCACCACATTTTTCCCGATCAGGCCGGTATACCGTTCATCTTCGGGATTGACGGCCACCGCGGCATCGCCCAGGTAGGTTTCGGGGCGTGTGGTGGCCACGGTTATATAGCCGCTGCCGTCCGCATAGGGATATTTCATGTGCCACATGTTGCTGGTGAGGTCCTTGCTTTGCACCTCCAGGTCTGAGAGGGCTGTCCTGCACCTGGGGCACCAGTTGATGATGCGCTCGCCGCGGTAGATCAGCCCCTTGTCGTAAAGACGTACAAAGGCTGTCTTGACCGCTTTGACAGGCCCGTCATCGAGGGTGAATTTTTCCCGCGACCAGTCGCAGGATGCGCCCAGGCGCTCGTGTTGCTGGGTTATGGCGCTGCGCGACCTGTTTGCCCATGCCCAGGTGCGCTCCAGGAATTTCTCACGGCCTATCACGTGGCGGTCCAGCCCTTCCCTGGCCAGTTCCTTCTCCACCACCACCTGCGTGGCTATGCCGGCGTGGTCTACGCCGGGAAGCCAGAGCGAGGGGTCGCCCTGCATCCTGTGCCAGCGCGTCATGATATCTTCCAGCGTTGCCGTCAGCGCGTGGCCGACATGCAGCTCGCCGGTGACGTTTGGAGGGGGCATGATAATGGTGAAGGGCTTCTTCTTCGGGTCGATCTTCGGCTTGAAGTATCCACCTTTGAGCCAGAATTTATATCGGCTTTGCTCTACATCTTTAGGTTCATAGGCTTTAGATATGTCAGGCATGTTTAACCCCGTGTTTATTAAATATCCTCATCGGATTTCGGCAGTTTGAGTATCCTGTCGGCTATTCTGTGCCCGACAAAAATCAGTATCCAGGAATAGGATGCCAGGTCGACGCTTATAAACGCCAGCCCGATTGACAGCGTGAATATAACCGGCGCAACCAAGTTCATTATTATACCGCGCCTGGCCTGCGCCGAACCAACCTGCGCGTCAACCAGTTTGCTGCGTACCGCGTATATCCAGAGCCCGGTGGCCATAAAGCCGGCGCAGGCCATATTCGCCGCATAAAGAATGACGCTGGTAGTCCCCTGAAAATTGCTCAAAACGTTGGTAGAAAAGGGGATGAGTACTATGAACATCAGGAAGATAAGGTTGAGCCAGAGTAATCCAGCATTATACTTGCGGATAACGCGGAACTGTCGTACATGGACAATCCAATAGAGTGCGATGACCAGGAAGCTGATGAGGAAAGCCAGGTACTTGGGCCATAGCGCTATCAGAGCTTGCGGAACCTCTGCCCTGGCGGTGCTGTCGGGCAGCACGATATTCAGTATCAGCAGGGTTATGGCAATGGCGAATATGCCGTCGCTTAATGCCAGCAGGCGGCCGAGGACTTTTTCACGGGGTTGAGAGGTCTTTTCATCCGAGTCCATAGTCAGGTTATTTGAGCTTGTGGTATTCTCAGCCCTTAAAGATTCTGTTTACCGCTGTTTCAGCAGAGTAAGTAGTTTGTCAAGTATCCTCTCCGCCACCTCGCCCTTGGGTAAGAGGGGCAGCTCATCGGCCTTGCCCTTGCTGTCGATGATGGTCACGCGGTTGGTTTCGGTGCCGAAGCCGCAGTCCTTCTCGGTAATATCATTGGCCACGATTAAATCCAGGCCTTTTCTCTTCACCTTTTCCCTGGCATTGGCGACCACGTCGTGGCTCTCGGCAGCAAAGCCGACGCGAATGAAATTGCCTTTGACCTGTGCCAGTATATCGGGGGTTCTCTCCAATTCAACAGTCAGTTGACTTAAATCCTGTCGCTTGATTTTCTTAGAGGCAGCCTCGACCGGCCGGAAGTCGGCTACGGCGGCGGCCATGATGAGCGCATCGGCCGTTTTCGCAGTATCCTGGACGGCCTTCAGCATCTCATCTGCCGTTCTGATAGCGACGACCTTAATTCCCGGCGGCACGGCCAGGCTGGTCGGGGCGCTGATAAGGGTAACCTCAGCTCCGCGGTTGCGAGCCGTTTCGGCGACGGCGTAGCCCATCTTGCCGGACGATCGGTTGGTCACGCAGCGAACGGGGTCCACAGGCTCCTGCGTTCCCCCGGCAGTGACCACGATGTGTCTGCCCGCAAGGTCGCCCTTCCTGCCCAGCACCTGCAAGGTGATGCCGTATATATCGTCCAGCGAGGTGAGCCGCCCCAGGCCTATCTTGCCCGAGGCCAGCCTGCCGCGCGCCGGGCCGACAAAGGTAACCCCGCGCTTCGAGAGCCTGGCCACGTTCTCCCGGGTAATCGCGTTGGACCACATATTATCGTTCATAGACGGGGCGATAACTACCGGCGCCTTTGTGGCCAGCACGGTGCAGGACAGCATGTCGTCGGCCATCCCGCAGGCGATTTTCGCGATGATATTGGCAGTGGCAGGGGCGATCAGGACGACATCGGCCGCCTCGGCCAGCGCAATATGTTCGACGCTGAACTCGGATGCAAGGTCCCACATGGTCGTGACCACCGGGCGTCCTGTAATACTGCGGAATGTGAGTGGCGCGATAAATTGCTGCGCCGACTGTGTCATGATGACGTCAACGCGGAAGCCCTCCGCGGTGAAGCGGCTGGCAAGCTCGGCCGCCTTGTAAGCGGCTATGCTGCCGGTCACTCCCAGTACGATGGTTTTTACTTTTTCTGCCATATTATTTTCCCGGGCGCAGCTGAAGGTACGCCCCTGCATATAACCGTAAAATCAGTCCCTGTTCATATTATAAATCAATCGAAGGCCGATAAGGGTCAGGTCCGGGTTGACGATCTCTATTACGCTGGTAGCCTGAGGAGCCATGCCGGCGAAGCCGCCGGTAGCGACCACCCGGGCCTTCTCTTCCAGTTCGGCCTGTATACGCCGTACCAGTCCCTCTATCAGGCCTATATACCCGAACACGATGCCCGATTGCATGGCGGCCACGGTGTTGCGGCCGATGGCCTTCTTGGGGATCGCCAGCTCGATCCTGGGCAGAACCGCCGTGCGGGTGAACAGCGCCTCGGTGGCGATGGCTATGCCGGGCGCGATGGCCCCGCCGATGTAGCGTCCGTCCTTGGATACGACATCGATCGTCGTGGCCGTACCCATATCGATAACGATGACCGGCCCGCCGTAGAGCTGGTGGGCAGCAACGGCATTGACGATGCGGTCGGGGCCGACCTCGCGGGGGTTGTCCATATCAATGCGCACGCCGGTTTTGACGCCGGCCTCCACTATAAGCGGGGCCTTCTTGAGGAAGCTCTTGCACACTTGCTCAAATACTATCAGCATGGGAGGGACCACGCTGCAGATGACCACGTCCTTGATCTGCGTTCCTGTCACGCCATGACGTTCCATGAGTGACAGTATGAGATGCGCGTATTCATCGGATGTACGGTGGATGGCGGTTGAGACCCGCCATGTCGTCTTGATCTTCTCACCGTCGAAGACGCCGAAGGTCACGTTGGTATTGCCTATATCAATCGCCAGTAGCATGGCAACTCATTATGACATAAATAAGCCTGTCATTGCGAGTGCTTATTCCCGCTTTTCCTTCAATTCCTTGATTACTCTGGGCAGGGACGGCAGCAGGTCTGTGGCCAGCATGCCGGCATCCCCAAGTTCGTCTTTCACGCGTTCGCCCGCTGCTGCATGCAGGTATACTCCCAGGACGGCGGCATCGAAAGGCGATAGCCCCTGGCCGGCCAGACCGGCAATCGCGCCGGCCAGGACATCCCCGGTGCCGGCCGAGGCCAGGCCTGCATTGGCATAAGCGCTGATTCGTACGCGGCCCGCGGGATCAGCAATCACTGTGAAGGCCCCTTTGAGCACGACGACCTTGCCCCAGTGAACTGCGGCCCTGCGGCACATCTCCAGCCTGTTCCCCTGAAGCCGCTCTATAGATACGCCCATCAGCCTGGACATCTCGCCGGCGTGGGGAGTTACGACTGTGCTGGAAGGAAGCTGTTTCCACCACCCGTCTATCCCCGAAACTATATTCAGGGCGTCTGCATCCAATATCAGCACGGGCGGGTTCTCCGGCAGGCCAAACAGCACGTTTCGTACGAAATCCCTGGTGTGCGGATGTTGTCCCAGCCCGCAGCCCATCAGCAGTACCCGGTAATACGGCAGTATGCTGAGAATGGCAGCCGATGCCTTTTCTGAGAGCATCCCTTTTGCTGCCTCCGGCAGAGGCGCGTAAGTGGCTTCGGTAAGCTTGGAAGCCAGTATAGGCTGAAGGCTTTTGGCCGTTGATAGCGTGACTACACCCGCTCCAACCCGGGCGGCGCCCATGCAGGCCAGGTATGCTGCCCCTATGTAGTTTTCCGATCCCACCACGGCCAGCACCCTGCCGAAAGTGCCCTTATTAGCGCTGGCCGGCCGTGCCGGGAGCGCCGACTGGGCCCACCTGCCGTCTATCAACTCGGTTTTTATACTGCGGCTCAGCCTGTCGGGTATGCCGATGTCAGCGACGATCACTTTTCCGGCCATCCCCGCGCCAGGAAAAGTGTAAAGGCCAGGCTTGGGCAGTCCCAGCGTTATCGTCAGGTCTGCTTTCAGACAGCTCTGGTCTGTAGCGCCGCTGTCCGCATTCATCCCGGTAGGGATATCTACTGCCACTGTGATAAGCTGTGGCCGGCGCTGTTTCTCAAGGTTGACCCTGCTGAGTATCTCCTTGAACCTGCCCTCGATCGGGCGGGCGCGGCCTGTGCCGAGGATGCCGTCGATCACTACTTCTGCTGTAGCCAGGACGTTCTTCAGTTTAGCGTACTTGATGTCCTTGTGGAGAAAAGCCAGTGATATGTTGCGCTGCTTTGCCAGGGCCAGGTTTTTATCTCCGGGCGCCCTTTCGCTTGTCAGGTATATGCTAACGTCTGCCCCCCATTCATGGAGGTACCTTGCTGCCACAAGGGCGTCCCTTCCATTGTTGCCGGGCCCGGCCAGCACAAGGACGATCCTCCCCGCTATATAATCAACGAAGCCTCGCGTCTCCTCTGCCACAGCCCGTCCCGCGTTCTCCATGAGGAAATCCGTCGCTATGCCTGCTTCCGCCGCCCGGCGGTCTATGGACCTCATCTGATCAGAAGTTACGACTTTCATCGGTTCCTCCTTGCACTTTCCGCGGACTGTTCTTGCTGAGATCATCCAGCTTCCTGTTCATGGCGGCCCAGTGAGTGCCGCGCCAGTAGATTCGCCGACAGGACGGGCATTGCATATATTGCTCCTGCAGGCCGTATACCCTTTTCGGCACGGACCCAATAACCTCATTTTTATCCCTGCGGGAAAGCTCGGCGTTGCATTCAAGACAGCGGGTAAAGGGCCTGTAACTTTTATCGAGGCCCAGCACTGAGATCGCCGACTGCATCTGTGCAGCAGGGTCGTCGCCCGATACCAGCAGGGCCCTGACACGGCCGCTGGAGACGGCCCTCCTTTTCATGAACTCGGTGTCACGGGTGATAACGGTCCTGCCCTGTGCCAGCGCCAGTTTAACCATGATCCCGTCGTCCGGCCCGTTGAAAAAGAGCGTATCGTAACCCATCATGCGCAGCCATTTGGCGAGCTTACCTGCATTGGCATCTACGATAAACCGCTGTTCCACTTTCCTATCAAATTTTAGGTCTTAATCAATCAGTCCGCAAGGGGTTGAAATCAGTTCCGTAGTCGTAAGTATCCAGCTTCTCGGCCTTCTTGAGATGTCCAACCAGTATGTAGGTCAACGGCGTGGCCAGGACTTCATAACCGGTTTTGAGCAGCCAGTGCCAGAATATCATACTGAAAATGATCGTGGCTGGCAGCACTCCCCAGAAGCCGATTAGGAGCACGATTGTCGTGTCGACCGCCTCTCCGGCTACGGTTGATGCGATGGTGCGCGTCCATAACCATTTACCTTTTGTGAGCATCTTCAGGCGGGCCATTATGTAGGAATTAACAAACTCTCCGGCCAGGTAAGCGGTGAAAGACGCCAGCAGGAATCGCGGGGTGCTGCCCAAGATCCGCTCATAGGCGGCCTGAGCGTCGAAGACCGATGCCGATGGCAGGATGCCCACCAGCCATATGAAGATGATCAGTATAAGGTTGCAGAAAAAGCCCAGCCAGATCACGCGCCTGGCCTGGCTGTAGCCGTACACCTCGGTAAGCACGTCCCCGAAGATGTAGCTGAGCGGGAAAACGACGATGGCGGCCGGGAGGGTCAGGCCGCACAGGTCGATCTGCTTGACGATAAGGATGTTCGAAGCCAGAATGGTCGTAATGAAGAGACCTGTTATTAAAACGAATCTGTACGAGTAAGACAATCTGCCGGTTACCCCCATCTAACCGCGTCTAAATCCAGTTCTTGCGGTGAAAATACCACAGCATCGCGCCGGCGGTAACCAGCATGAAACCGATGACAAGGACGAAAGCAAGGAAGTCACCCGCACCATTCCCACCCGGTAGATGTATATTCATTCCGTAGATGCTGGCAATAAGGGTGGGCGGCGCCATCAGCGCCATGACTATCGTCAGCACCCGCATCACTTCCTGAATGCGATGCGATGTGAGCCAGTTGCTGGTATCCGCCAACCCGTCCACTACCTCCTTGCAGTCCTCCAGTCCGTCCCAGATCTTGCGTATATGGTCGGCTATATCGCCGAAATACACGTCCTGGTCCTCTTTGAAAAACGGGTATTTCTCCTTCTCCAGTTCTTCCAGCACGGATATCTGCGGGTGGACAATGCGGCGGAAGGAGATCAGGTCGCGCCGTATCATGGAGATCTCGCGCACCGTCTCGGGAACGGCACGGGTGAATATCAGGTCCTCGATTTTATCGATGTTATCCTCGATCCTGTCCAGGATGGGGAAGCAATAGTTTACCAGGCGGTCAAGCAACTGGTAGAAGAGGAAACTGGCGCTCCGTCCCATATACTTCTGGCGGATCTCCTCGTCGATCATGCACTCGTTAAACAGCCTGGAAAGAGGCTTGAGGTCACCCTTGTGGCTGGTGACCAGGAAGTTCTCACCTATGAAGATGTCAAGCTCGCTGGGCGTGGTTACACGGTTGGTCTTATCGAAAACGGGGAAGTGGAGGACAATGAATAAGTGGGTATCGTAGTCGTCGATTTTGGGACGCTGGTTGCGGCTAAGCACATCATCCAGCGCAAGAGTATGGAAGTGGAAGTTATCGGCCAGGTACTGGACCTCGCGTTCAGTGGCCTTTTCGATATAATGCCAGGTCAGCTTGCCGTTACAGCAAACCGAGTTGATATTGCAGGTATCTGTTGTGCTTGTTATCTGCATTGCTGTTACCGCGGAATTGCCCCATGCCCGGTGTCCGGGCGAACGACTTTTAATTATAAATCTTCCGCAGTTTTATTAACAGGGCAACAAGGTGGACAGACTTGTAATCTGGATTGTAAACAGCTATATTGATACCCATCATGAAAGAAAATAATAAGCAGCTAACTATCGGAAAAATAAGGGGTCTGCAACAGATAGCCACTCCGTCGGGGTTGCTGGTCATGTGCGCCATGGACCATCGATCCGGGCTCGTCAGCATGATGGAGGAAACACAGCATGATAAGCCGGATTACGCCGAGATCGTGCAGATGAAGCTGGACATGTGCTCGGCGCTGGGACCCTACTCCAGCGGCATATTACTCGACCCGGAGTACGGGGCCGCGCAGTGCATAGCCTCCGGTGCCCTGAGAGGGCAGACAGGCCTGCTGGTGAGCATCGAGGCTACGGGATACCAGAAGGACCCTGCCGGGCGGCTGACCGTACTGCTCAGGGACTGGAGCGTGGAGAAGATCAAACGCATGGGCGCCTCGGCAGTGAAAATGCTGGTTTACTACAGGCCTGATATCAGTAAACTGGCGGCCAAGCAGCTTAAGGTCATAGACAAGGTTGCCGGTGACTGCATTAAATATGATATTCCATTTTTAGTCGAGCCCAAGACTTACCATGTTGAAGGTGAGGATGTTGATTCAGCCGACTTCGCCCGTAGTTTGCCGCAAATGGTGATTGAGACCGCGCGGCAGATAACAGCGCTGCCCATCGACGTGCTGAAGGCAGAGTTCCCCGCTGACATGAAATATGAGCAGGATGAGGACAGGCTGGCCGGGTACTGCCGTCAGCTGGATAAGGCTTCATCTGTTCCCTGGGTGATACTCAGTGCGGGTGTGGACTATGATACTTTTGAAAAACAGGTGACCATAGCATGCCAGGCCGGCGCTTCCGGATTCCTGGGAGGGCGGGCGATATGGCAGGAGGCGACTGAGATGAATTCGAGGGACGTCAGGGTCAGCTTTTTATCAGGGGTTGCGGTCAAGCGTATGCAGGAACTGGTTGAGATAGCCGGCCGCTATGGACGGCCCTGGTACAGCAAACTTGATTTGAGTGCAGAAAATCTGGCCGGTCCGGGAGCAGACTGGTACACCGGGTATTGAGTTTTGAGATGGCCAAGTTGCCGCGGCAGGGTGTGACCCTGCGTAAAACCAAGATTGTATGCACTATCGGTCCCAGCAGCATAGCGCCTTCCGTGATCAAACGGCTGCTCGAGTCGGGGATGAACGTCGCCCGCATCAACGCCTCGCATGGTACTATGGAGGAACATGCCGAGTATCTTGAAGTACTGCGCCGCGAAGCAAAGAAGCTTAAACTATCGCCGGCGATGTTGCTTGACCTGCCCGGCCCAAAGGATAGGACAGGGAAGGTAAAGAAAGGCGGCATCAAGCTCAAGGAGGGCGCTGCCTTCATCTTGACTACGCGGGATGTTCTGGGGGACGAATCCCAGGTCTCAGTCGACCTGCCCGATCTTCCCCACCATGTAAAGCTGGGGCAGACCATTTTGTTGGATGACGGGTCGATTAAACTGGAAGTTGAATCGATCAAGGCTGATTCAGTCAACTGCAAGGTAATTACGGGCGGCAGGCTATTTGACAATAAGGGAGTTACTGTGCCGGGGGTGACATGGGATATAGACGCCGTGACGGAAGAAGACTGGAAACATATTGATTTCGCCGTAACGCAGGATATCGATTTTGTGGGGCTGTCCTTTGTACGCAAGGCTGAAGATGTGATAAAGGTGAGGGAATTCCTGTTGGAGCGGGGCTCAACGGCCAAAATTATTGCCAAGATCGAACGTATCGAAGGGCTTAATAATTTCGATGAGATACTTGAAGCTGCGGACGGCGTCATGGTGGCACGGGGGGACCTTGGTGTACAAATACCTATTCAGCGCGTGCCAATTGTTCAAAAAGAGCTTATCAGGAAATGCAACCACGTTGGTAAGCCCGTTATCGTGGCTACCCAGATGCTGGAGTCGATGGTTGATTCCCCCATGCCTACACGCGCAGAAGCCACTGACGTGGCCAATGCCATCTTCGACGGCTCGGACGCCATCATGCTCTCTGAAGAAACAGCCATCGGGCATTACCCTGTAGAGACTGTGGATATGATGTCGCTGATAGCCCTGGAGACTGAAAGCGCCCTGCCCTACGATGAAATCCTGGCCAGCCGTGGCAAGGACCTGCAGCCGCTGACCGATGACGCCATCAGCTATGCAGCCTGCCACACGGCGTATCAATTGGGGGCCAGGGCTATCATTGCCTTTACGGCTTCGGGCAGCACAGCCAGGCGCGTATCAAAATACCGGCCCCGCACGCCTATACTGGCCATAACTGCCATTGAATCCACCCGGAGGCAGTTATCGCTTTCATGGGGTGTGACCGCTCTGAAAGTGCGTGAGCCGAAATTGGTTCTGAATATGTTCACAGAGGCTGCGGATGCGGGACGCAAGTGCGGACTTTGCTCTGCTGGAGACCTGGTGGTTGTGACTGCGGGAGTGCCCATGGGGAAATCCGGGACCACCAACATGCTCAAAGTGGAGAAGATCTGATTGATAGCGACCGTAACACTTAATCCGTCGCTGGACAGACACGTGGCGGTTGAGAATCTCGTCCTGGATGACACCAATCGCTGGGTGAGTTTCAAGCGCGAGCCCGGAGGGAAAGGCATCAATGTTTCCAGGGTGGTAAAGGAATTGGGTGGTGAGACTACAGCATACGGCTTCATGGGTGGATTTGCAGGGAGGGCACTAAAGGCTATTTTAAAGCAGCAGGGCGTCACATGCGATTTTACTCCCATCAGGGCGGAGATCAGGAGGAACTTCATCATCACTGATCTCAAAACCCATTGCCAGACCAGGATTTCTGCGCCTGGCCCCAGGGTATCTGCCGGTGAGCTCGAAAAGCTGGTGGTTAAGATAACGTCCATTAAGCCCAAACCCCGCTATATTGTGCTGGCCGGCAGCGTGCCGCCGGGTGTGCCCTATTACATCTACAGGGACTTGATCCAGAAAATGAAGGGATTGGGCATTACCACGGTGCTTGATTCGGCGGATCTCTGGCTGCAGGAGGGGATTAAGGCCAGGCCGGACGTGGTCAAGCCCAACGCGAGGGAGGCGCAAACCGCCATGGGTGTGGAGCTCGCCAACGAGGAAGATATCATATATGCAGTAAAGACATTAATCAGCGGTGGCATCGGCATCGCAGCGATATCGCGCGGGAGGGAAGGCATGATTATCGGCGATAAAGATGCGGTTTACAAAGTCGTGCCGCCAAATGTGGATGTAATGAGCACCGTAGGCGCAGGGGATTCTACCGTGGCAGGGCTGGTATTTAAGCTCAGCAGTGGTAGCAGCCTGGAAGAGGCCTCGCGGTTTGCCGTTGCAGCCGGGACAGCAGCCACACTGACGCCAGGCACAGAGCTTTGCCACATGCGCGACGTGGAAAGGATGCTGCCCCTGATTAAGATTGAGAGGCTGCTGTTTTAGCCTGGAGAATTAAACACTCACAAGTACGTCGATCACGCCGCTATCATTTGACACACGATTCAGGGGTGAGTAATAATAAAACATAAATATGTTTTTATGCTTTTATGCATGTATGGAGAAAGCGAATGAGCCGAAGGATGACAGTTATATTCCATGATGAAGACCTATATACCGGTTTGAAGATTGAAGCGGTGAAACGCCGTCTGTCGGCCAGTGATTTGATAGCAGAAGCAGTTAAGGAATTGCTGGAAAGCAGGGAGGACTTCAAGTTAATTCCTATTATTGAGGAATCCCGGGCTGAATATAATAAAAAGGGCGGGCGAACTTGGGACGAAGTATCCGGTGATTTAAAACGGGATATTGAAAAACGGGCGAGGAAAAAATAACTGCTTTTTAAAGCTATGAATAAACCCGCAAAATATACCATAAGGGTTACACCATCCGCAGAAAAGGATATAGAGAAACTTAAAAAACACATTCAAATCACGGATTTTCATCGTATTGATACTACGGTGAGACTACTTGCGAGCGATCCCAGGCCAAATGGCGCCCGTAAAATCAGGACAAGGGCCGCAGAATACCGTATGAGAGTCGGAAAGTTTCGAGTCGTTTATGAAGTAGACGACGCTAAAAAGCTTGTTCTCATACTACATGTCGCAAGACGAAGTGAAACTACATACAGTTGATCCGTCAATGTGAACAAGTGATTTTTGCCAACTGCATCACTGTTTTAATGCCGGCGAAATTAAAGAAGAATGCTGCTTGTAATTCATGGGTCAGGATGGTGGCGGGCTTGAGGTCGGTGAAATGGGAGACGCCGAGTTTCCTAATGTTGGAGCTCTTTACAGCGTCGTTGGTCGGCCGCGTCATAAAAAAGGAACTTTAGATGTTTTCCTCAATTTCCGATAGCGGTGGCAGGATTTGTTCCTGCGACCTTCGGGTTATGAGTTAGAGCAACAGGTTGTTGAAAGGGGTTTTTATACCTGCATCAGTACGCGTGTTCTAAATTAAGGAAAACCGTCTCACGTGTGAATTGGTAGAAAATAGCGGATAGTGTTTTTAATTATGTTACTTTTATGTTACCCAGATGGCAAGGCAACAGCCAAAGGCGGGGAGTAGTTACCTAAACAACTTCCGTAACGTCCGGCCAGTGGCTTTACCGGCTGACTAACTTAATAAGTCGCCACGGAAACGAGACCGTAAGCGGCGGTAGTATCAGAACTATTTACCACTGTACCACCTCTCAGAATTTCTACTTTTAGTGTGCCTATTTCGATTTTTTTCTGAAAAGCTACTGAAACCATATTGCCTGTTACTGAATATGTTACAGGCACAACACCATCAACTGATTTTGATGTATTTTGGCCCCCTGGCTGCATTACCATATAGCTTCCTGAAAATGGCAAGCCAGCAGTCCCAGATACTTTGATTTGGAATTCTGTACCTGATAATACAGAAGGCAATGGAGATTTTGCAGAATTGCTTACGCAAATTGCACAGGTTCCAAACAATAGTACAATACCACCTATGACCGCAAGGATGATTACTAAAGGGTTTGTAGTCTTTTTCGTTGATTGAAGATTGGTAGCGGGCTGAACTACCTGCTGTTGCGGTGCTTCAATATGCGCTTGGCTTGCTTGTTGTTGCGGTGCCCCAGGCGGTGGCATATAAACTGATGGCGGTTGTTGTCTCCAATCCAAAGTCCATTTACAGTGAGGACATGGATTTGTAGCATACTGAATATCCTTGCCACATTGAGGGCATTTGTACCACTGCTGCATCATAGCCTCCTGTTCAATTACATTCTCCTAAATGTTGCGTTCCGAGACGGATTCGGGACTATTGCATTCCGCAACATTTGGATCACCTGTGGGTTTTGGCGAAACTGTCTTCTGTTTGCGCACTAAGTAAATTTTCATATTCTCTAATTCACTCATAGCTGACTCGTTTAAGAGACGCCGGATGCCACCGACAATTTCTTCTGGATACAAAGGTATCTTTTCCTTACGCTTCAATTCCCTTCTAATCATTGAGATTGATGGCTCTGATAGAAGTATCTTCAAAAGACTTTTAGCCGTAAGTGCAGCATTTTTCTGCCATAATTGGTCGAGGCCGCCACGCTTAACATTCTTGTAGCCGATTAATTCAAATTTGCTTCCCAAAATATATAGGTCATCCAGCATCAGGTTCCATGAATCCACTAAAATAGCTTGAGGTGGTTGGCCGAAGGCAATATGATAAAGTTGCCAATCACGACCATTTGTTAATAATATCCATTCACAACCAATATTGATTGCGTATGAAGCCGCTTGTTTCACATGTTTATCTGATAGGTCAACATTAACCTTTTTAATTTCGACAATAATTACTGGCTTAATTTTGTTGTCACGTTCAAGTTGTATAGCAAAATCACAGTAGTCATCAGAGTCACCGATTCCATGAATACTATGCTCTCTGGTTATGTGAGCGAATACGTCATATCCCATCAGGGAATCAAAGAATCGCTCTATTCGTCTCCGTGTCTCAGCTTCATTCGCATCGGCTTTAATAATTGTCTCCATCATCGTGCGAGCATCGAGAAGCGCTTTGCGAGTTTCCTTGTCCAATTTTCCGTTAGCCATCACATCCTCCTATTTACCCCTATTGCCTCCAAACCGCCCTTCACGCCCGCTATTATAGACTATCTGCAGGAAATAACAACAGCCAATAATCAGCATATTAAAGATAGGTTATCCAGCAGTTATTCCACAGTTTATCAGCGCACAACGTGTGTATCATACGGCCTCTAATAGCACGCTGTGATGGCATGCGGTCATATAGTGAAGGGCATTTATATGAGAGTGCTTTAATAATGAACGTGCACTCTACGCACCTTCACTTATGCCTGCGTGAGCCTTGTCCTGTACTATAAAAAAGAGTGCTGAATATGACTGCCCTGCACCCCTCCGCCTGCCGCACTGCCACACTAAAAAAGGGGGAATGTTGCAGGCAATGTTACCTCATCTGTTACCTCTACGAGTAAACTCACACAAAGATAGGCATGAAACCGTCGGGCTTTCAATTTGAATGGAAGGTTGTTGAAAGATGTTCTTATTTGGTTTACAGTACTGTCTTCGTTCCGGCGCTGTTAAAAAAGAAAGACTCGCTGAATTCATTTGCCAGGATGGCGCCGGGTTTCAGACCGGTACAGTGCGAGACACCCAACTTGGAAATTTTGAAATTCTTCAGTGCTTTGATTGTTTCATCCATCTGGATTTTATTGGCGCTGACAAGGTGCGTGCCGCCGATCACAGCGTAGATCTGATTCACTCCTGTAATTTTCTGCGCATGCAAGATAGTATTGATCAGACCCCTATGGCCGCATCCCAATAAAATGATCAGTCCCTTCTCCGTTTTAATAACCATGGACAGGTCGTCAGCAAGGAGGTCGGGGATATAATCCTCCGCATCTTTAACATGCAGATTAGCATCGATCTGCTCGTAATCAACGCTGATCTGCACCTCGCCGGTCGTCATGATGTTCTCCGACAGCCTGACGGGGTCCCTTGAGAGGTTAAAGCGTGCTCCCAGGGCTTCGAGCTCGGCCCTTGTGCATGGCATACCTATGTCCCTGGTAACCAAGCCTTTCAGGTGAAAGTATTTTTCCTGAAAGATGTCAGGGTGAGCGATGACCTCGATCCCCTCCGGCCGGTTGCCTGGACCTTTTATCAGGACCAGGACAGCCTCGAGGCCGCCGGTATGATCGTAATGCCCGTGGCTGATGACTATTTTATCTATCGTGCTGAGATCGATACCCAGTTTCTCCGCGTTGTCAAGGATGTGCCGGCTCGGGCCTGTATCAAAGAGGATTCTCAGGCCGTCCGCTTCTACTAAAAGGCTCTGACCCCATTCGCCATAAAGTGATGGGACACCCGCGGTATTTTCTACCAGCGTCGTGACTGTTATCGGCATTATCCACCTCCGTAATTTAATTATGTGCCTGCTAACAGGTGAGCCAGTTCACTCAGGCTTTGAAGCGATTTCGCAGCGCCCGCTTTTCTATCGCGATCGAGATGGAACGCCTTTATGCCGATGCTGGCTGGCTCAATGAAGTCGAACTGCATGTGATCGCCCACATGTATTACCTGCCCGGGATCCACACCCAGGTCACGGCACATGCGGGCCCAAAAATCAGCGGTCTTGACCTGCTGGAAATCAGTCGTTGAGGAATAAATTGCGCTGAAATGATGCGCTATGTCCCGCAGCAGGTGCTTTAAGAATGGCCTGGGCGACCCCGATGCCACACTCAGCGTGTACCGGCCCTGCAGCCGTTTGAGCACGTCTTTAGTATCGGTGTAGTATTGCACCCTGGGCTGCAGTTCCTCCATGGCGATATCTGCGTCTCCCAGATCGAAGCGGGTGAACCAGTACTGCACGTCGTACCATTCCAGGCGCTGATCGCCCACGCTGTCGTAGGCCTGCCTGACCTTTGTGGTTGCCTCTTCAATACTTAATCCATACCTATGGGCATAGCGTCCCGGTATCAGCTCGAACCAGATCGCGCTGCTGAAATCAGTGGTCACCATGGTTCCCTCCACATCGAAAGAAACCACGCTGATGCCGTTTGCTGTCTTGCGCATGATATGGAATTTTACCACTTTAATCGTTATGACGCCTGACGGTGCGTGATTTCCCCCGGTAATACTTAAGCGTTAGAATTATGGCAATATGGATCTGGAAAAGCTGAACGAATACTATTTTGAGATAGGCCCAATCCGGCCTCCCAGCGAGGCTTATTCACTGCTTATCCGCGCCACGCGCAATTGCCCCTGGAACAGGTGCTCTTTCTGCCATACCTACAGGGGGCGAAGATTCGAGCTGCGGCCTGCTGAAGACGTGATAAGAGATATAGAAATGGCCAAAGCAATAGTGGAAGGCATTAAGGAGTTCGGATGGCAAAACGGCTTTGGCAACCAGCCGCGCGAGGTGGCTGCCTATATACATAGCCTGCTCACCAATAACGACTCCGTCAGGCAGGTGTCGCTGTGGCAGTGGGCAGGGGGTAGGGCGGCCTTTTTACAGGATGCCAACAGCATCATCATGCGTCACGCAGACCTGCTGAGGGTCGTATCAGCCCTGAAAGACAACTTCCCCGATCTTGACCGTATTACATCATATTGCCGCTCGAAGACCGCGGCCAGGAAAAGCGTGCAGGAGTTTATCGAACTGAAGCAGGCCGGGCTGTCGCGCATTCATATCGGTATGGAGAGCGGCTCGGACGACGTGCTCAAATTCGTAGACAAGGGTATGACTGCCGACGATCATGTCAGGGGCGGCATCAATATAAAGGAAGCCGGTATTGAGCTGTCCGAATACTACATGCCGGGATTGGGTGGCAGGCGCTGGTCGAAAGAACATGCCGAACAATCGGCCGCAGTCCTCAACCGGATAAACCCGGATTTTATCAGGCTGCGGACGCTGATGATTGGCGAGACACTTTCTCTCTGGGCAAGGGTTCAGTCGGGTGAGTACGATATGCTGGCCGAGGACGAGATCATAAAGGAGATAGGTGAGTTTATTGCGAGGCTGGATTTCACGGGAGAATTGAAGAGCGACCACATACTGAACCTCTTGCCGGAACTGGAAGGGAGATTTCCTCAGGCCAGGCAGTCTTGCCTGGACGCAGTTGAGCGTTACCTCGGAATGCCCCTCAAGGAGAGACTTAATTACCGCCTGGGAAGGCGTGCCGGGCTCTACGAAAAGCTTAACGATATCTATGATGCTGCGAAGTACGATAAGATAGCTACGGCCATGCAGCGTGTGGGAGCTGATACCGCCGAGAAGGTGGATGAACTGATAGAGGGTATGAAGAAACGCTTCATATAGATGTGAAATTGTGTTAATATAATCTGCCACGGTCAGAGGGGCCATAGTTTAGACTTCCCGCACTCATTAATAAAAATCTGCAACCGATTTGTGGTTGCAGCGTTATAAGACGAAGAAGTTAAAGGAGAGAAATGAAAAAGATAATAATCGTAGCCATGATCATTGCTGCTTTCACCATGCTTTTGCCGGCCTGCACATCAATACGACCGCAATTGCACCAGGTGAAAGGCACATTCGTCGAATCACATCTTGGTGAAAGCGCGCAGACTCTTAACTGGATAATTGCCACTGATGGCGGAGCCTCCCGGAGGTACGCCAGCTTTATGGTAGAACCTCTGGCCGTTTTCGATAATCAGTACAAGCTCCAACCCAGGTGCATGGCTAAAGCAGTGGACGTAACACCCGACGGTCTGCTATATACGGTTACCATCAGGGATGACTTGAAATGGAGCGATGGGACGCAGGTGACGGCGGATGACTATGTATACACCATAAACAATATCATGTTGGCGGACTGGCTGGACTGCGCCGACAAATCCCGCTGGCAGGAAAAAGTCGACGGCAATTTAATGTCGGTTTCCGCAGAAGCCGTAAGCGGCACGGTGTTCAAGATCGTCAGGAAGACTGCCGACCCCAACTTTGAATATGCCGTATATGACCTTATGCCGTATCCCAAGAATATCGTTCGTCACTACGAGAACATAGCCAATGAATTCATCTCCGCACCGGAGTTAAATAATATGAGCTACTGCGGCAACATGGGGCCTTACAGGCCGGTTGCCTGGACCAGTGCCGAGGGACTGATGATGGAGCGCAATCCGGGTTACTACCTTGGCAAAGACAATGGCGCCCCTTATTTTGAGGGATATATCATCAATCAGCCCGGCCTGCAGCAGTCCATCAATGAAGGCCTGAACAGCGGGCAGATATCTTACGCATTTATTGAACCCCAGGATGCCAATACTTTCCGTAATAACAAGGATCTTAAAGTTGTTACGGTTCCATCGGGGCAGTTCTTGATGGTTGCCTATAACCAGCGAGACAATGGCTGGGCTGGTTTGAAAGATCCCAGGGTGAGACAGGCCCTGTCGATGGCCATCGATAAGACGGCCATAGTCAACGACATCTTTGGCGGCTATGCCGAGCCAGCTTATGGCGTCATCCCTCCTTATTCACCCTGGTACAACGAAAATGCGGTCCAGAAATACGGTATGAATACGGCCGCGGACGCTCAAAAGGCCATTGATCTGATAAAAAGCGCCGGCTTCGAGATGAAGGATGTCGACGGCAAGCAGCGCTTTGTGGACAAGGATGGCAAACTTATAAAATTGATCTTGCCGGTTGCCATAGACAGCGAAGTGCAAAAGGCGGCGGCCTACATCATCGGCCTGAACCTGGGGGATATCGGATTTGAAGTTGAACCCATGTACCAGGTGCAGGATTTTGTCGCGCGCGAAATTTACATGAACAAGATGCCGGGCAGCGACAGGGACCCGGGTTATAACAGCGGGCAGGGGGCGGTGAGTAGCCAGCCCTGGGATCTTGTCATTCTGTCATCATTCGGAGATGCCCTGACCATCGGCCACAGCGAGGTTTTCTTCTCGCCCACAGGCAGGTTGAACATCTTCGGCTTTTTTGATGATAAGGTTGATGCCCTTTATAAGAAGACAGCCTCCGCGGAGGCCATTGACCCTGTCAACAGGCAGAAGATATACGATGAGCTTGCGCAGGCTATATCCGAAGCCCAGCCTGTGGATTTCCTGGTCTATTACAAGGATAATTTTGCCCTGTCCGACAAGATCAATGGAGTTGAACCCGGGGTCAACCTGCTTTACAACTACCAGTTCTGGTACGAGGAGTAAATCAGGCGGGACGGATAAGCGGGGGTGGCAAAGATTGAATAGCACGGTATTAAAACGTGGTATCGCTGCCGTTATAGTAGCGGTGCTGTTGACTTTGTCGTTGTCGGGCTGTGCGACTCCCGCTCCCATGGGCAGCTTTATCGAGGGCGACGTGTCCGGGGGTGAGGCCGAGACTCTCAACTGGATACTCGCTGCCGATGCTTCCTCTTTTGGATACGTCGGCTACACGTTGGAATCGCTGGCAAATTACGATAACAAGTTCAATATCGTACTTCGCTGCCTGGCCAGGGATATCGAGGTCTCACCCGATGGCCTGGTTTATACCATAACCATACGTGACGACCTCGAATGGAGCGACGGTTCGAGGGTGACGGCGGAAGATTACGTCTACACTCTTGAAAATCTGATGTTTTCAGACTGGCTCAACTACAATTACAAGGATGATTGGCAGGAGGACGTGGGTGGCAAGAACGTTTATGTTACACCCGCTGTGATTAATGACACCACTTTCACAATAAAGCGTCAAACTGTGCAGCCGGAGTTCGTCTACACGTTATACAACTTGATACCCTACCCAAAGTATATTGCGGTCAAGTACGAGGGAAACGTGGAGGCCTTCACCCAGGCCAGGGAGTTCAATGATCTCTCGTATACGGGTAACCTTGGACCCTACAAATTTAAACAATGGCTGAAGAACGATAAATACGTGCTGTCGAGAAACCCGGGGTACTTCCTGGGCAAATCCGACGGCGCGCCGTTTTTCGAGGAATATGTAGTAAAAATGTTCGGTACTTCGGCGGTCATGCAGGCTGCCCTGGAGGCAGGCGATATCACCTATTGCGGGATCGAGCCGCAGAACGTGGCCAAGTTCAAGAAAATGCCGGGAATCAACGTATACACCGTGCCTACGCGCGGTTATAACATCATCGCTTATAATCAGAGGGAGAACGGTTGGGAAGGTCTGCGTAAAAAAGAAGTCCGGCAGGCGCTGTCCATGGCGATAGACAAGGAAACTATTGCCAGGAAAATTTTCCTGGGTTTCGCTGAACCGGCTTACAGCTTTATCCCATCCAGTTCACCCTGGTATAGCGATAACACGGTGATGAAGCTGGGTGTGGCCCCGCTTAACGATAAGCAGGAGGCCATGGAGATGCTCAAAGCCGCCGGATACGAATACACCAGGAGCGATGGCCGTGATGTCCTGCTCGGCAAGGACGGCAAGCCGGTTAAGCTGCTCATGGTTACCACACCGGGCAGCGATGTGGTGGAATCCATGTCGCTGCTGATTAAACAGGAACTAGCGGCAGTCGGTATCGATGTTGAGGTCAAGTGGGTTCAATGGCCAACTCTCTTGCGACAGTATATGATGAACAGGGAGCCCGGCACTAACCAGGAACCGCGGTATAACAACGGGCCGCGTGCAGTGAGTGACGAGACCTGGGACATGACACTGATGGGGCATAATACGGATCCCCTTGCGCCGTCGGGGAGCCGCGTTTTCTTTGCATCAGATGGTGGGCTCAACTCATTCGGCTTTTTCAACGACGGGGTTGATCAGCTTTTCCAGAAAGTACGCTCCAGGGAAGGTATGAATAAAGATGCCCGGTCGGTGATGTATGGGGAGCTGGCACGTGTCATATCGGAGGAGCAGCCGGTGGACTTTATTACCTATACGAGGGCCAACCGGGGATTCCAAAAAAATGTCAAAGGCATCGAGCCGGGCATCAACATGGGTTATAATTACTACCTGTGGCGCTTTGAATAAAAGACCATAGCAATTGCCTGCTCACTGAGCGCTGCACCAGGCCAATTTAGATGCGCAGCTATATTATCAAGCGTATTATCTACAGCGTTATCATCGCCTGGGGCATAATGACAATCACCTTTATCCTGCTGCGGCTCGGCCCAACATCTCCCGTGGACAGGTACATTCTCAATATTGCAGCCAAGGGTCAGGATGTAGAATCCGTGCGCCAATCCATCGAAGCGCGCTACGGGCTGGATAAGCCGATTATCGAGCAGTATTTTATCTACATGGGGAACCTGCTGCAGGGAAAATGGGGCTGGTCTTTCAGTACATCGCAGACGGTCTATGATCTGATCGCGTCACATTGGATATATTCCTTCCAGCTCATCTTGCTGGCCACTATTTTCGCCATAATATTTGGTGTCGGCCTCGGGATGCTGGCCGCGGTCAAGCAGAATACCAGGATAGATTACGCTGCATCCATCTTCTCCTTTATCGGCATATCCATACCGGGGTTCTGGCTGGGGCTGATGCTGATAATGGTGTTTGCAGTGTACCTGGGGTGGTTCAAGACATATTATGATACAGCCTGTCCGATCTGGTCGCTGGAAAACCTCAAGCAACTGATCATGCCTGTGCTGGCGCTAGGCATAGGGGAATTGGCGGGCTACCTGCGTTACACGAGGTCCGCCATGCTGGATAATCTGCGCAAGGATTTCGTTACCACGGCGCGCGCCAAGGGCTTGCCGGAGAAGACGGTCATCGGCAAACATGTCCTGCGCAACGCAGTCCTGCCGTTGGTGACGATTATTATGTTCGACCTAGGCAGCATCGTTTTCGGCGGGGCATACCTTACTGAGATTGTGTTCGGTATACCCGGGTTGGGACAGGTCTCTTTCAACGCTATTTTTGCCGATGACTATGCTGTCGTGATAGCCGTTACGTTGATCGGCACTTTCCTGGTGCTCTTCATCAACCTCGCGACGGACCTGATCTATACCTACCTGGACCCGAGGATTAGATATGACTGACATTAAACAGGCCCGCCGCGGCAAACCGGTCGTTGATAAACGATTGCTGCATTACTATTGGGAAAGGCTGAGCAAAAACAGGATGTCTATCGCCGGCCTGGGTTTTATTGTCCTCCTTTCACTGGTTGGCATATTTGGCCCGATTTTTATCCCGGACCCGCAAAAAACCGATTTTGAGATTAAGAACATGCCTCCCATCGGCTTTTCCATCGATGAATCGGTTTACGATATCAAGACCGGAGAATTCACAACCACGGTTATACTCGGAAAGCCGGATCACCCGCTGGGCACTGATAGCAAAGGGCGCGATATGCTTGCCATGCTGATTTCCGGGGCTAGGATATCACTGCTGGTCGGTCTGCTGGCCACGGGCATAGCCATTTTCCTGGGCACGTTTATCGGAGTTCTCTCAGCTTACTCGGGCGGATGGGTGGATAACGCACTGATGCGCTTCACCGATATCATGATGACCTTTCCTTTTTTCCTGCTGCTCGTAATGATCGTTTTTATCTTTGGGCCAAGCCTGGCTATCATAGTGCTGGTTATAGGCCTGACAGGCTGGACAGGCGCGGCTCGACTCATCCGCAGCGAGACGCTGTCTATCAGGACCAGGGATTTTATCACCGCCTCAAGGGCGCTGGGGGCCAGCGATGCCCGGATAATGTTTAATCATCTGATTCCCAATGTCAGCAGCCTTGTTATCGTGATGGCTACACTGTCCATACCTGGTGTGATAATGGCTGAAGCGGCATTAAGCTTCATCGGGCTGGGGGACCCCATGAGCACCAGCTGGGGAACGATCCTGAATACCGGCCAGCACAGCCTGGACACGGCATGGTGGGTAGCTGTTGAGCCCGGCATTGCGCTCTTCTTCACAGTTCTTTCCTTCAATTTCTTTGGTGATGGGTTGCGTGATGCTTTCGATCCAAAAGCCAGTATATGAAATCAGTGTACGGGAATTATGCAAAAGTGAAGTCTGAGACCGTTCTCGAAGTAATAAACCTGAAGACATGGTTCTTCACACGCCGCGGCACAGTTAAAGCTGTGAATGGAGTAGATTTCGCTCTCAAGAGTGGAGAATGCCTTTGCCTGGTAGGCGAGTCCGGCTGCGGGAAATCGGTGACAGCCCTGTCGGTCCTGCGTCTTTTCGATAGCCCACCGGGCAGGATAGTTCAGGGGGAAGTCATCTATAAGGGAACCGACCTTACCAAATGCCCGATGCCGTACCTCAGGAAGATCAGGGGCAAGGATATAGCCATGGTTTTTCAAAATGCACAGTCGTCGCTCAACCCCGTTTTTACTATAGGCGACCAGATTGCCGAGCAGGTTATGGTCCACCAACGGATCAGCCGGGCTGAGGCCCTGGATAGGGCTCGGATGCTGATGGAGGAAATGAATATACCGCAGCCGGGCCGCGCACTGAAAATGTACCCACACCAGATGTCGGGAGGGATGAAACAGAGGGCTATGATCGCCATGAGCCTTTCCTGCAACCCTGCGATTCTCATCGCTGATGAGCCGACCACGTCTGTAGATGTAACCATCCGCGCACAGATAATATACATATTGCAGGAGTTGAAAAACGGCAGGGATATGTCCGTCATTTTCATTACACATGACTTGTCACTGGTAAAAGAGATAGGCGACAGGGCGGCTGTAGTATATGGAGGCAAGATAGTCGAAGTTGCACCGGTTGAACACATATTGAAGAACCCTGCCCATCCTTACACGGTTGGACTGATCGATTGTTTGCCGGATATATCGGCTCAAAACAAAAGGCTGCCTTCTATTCCAGGCAATACCCCGAATCCCCTGGATATGCCGCCCGGTTGCCCTTTTCACCCCCGCTGCCCGAAGGTGATGGATATCTGCCGCGCGGTGGAACCCGCCACGGTGAACATTACCGATGTTCATGCGGTGTCCTGTCATCTATTTGTGAACATGGATGGAGGGTCCGGTAATGGTTAGCAACCTCCTGCTGCAGGTCAAAGGCCTCAGGAAATATTACAGGGTCACAGCCGGGTTGATGTCCCGAACGAGGGGCGAGATCCGTGCAGTGGATGGCGTTTCTTTAGCTATCAATAGAGGCGAGGTACTGGGACTGGTTGGGGAGTCCGGCTGTGGAAAATCGACACTGGGCAAGATCATTTTGAGACTGGAAGAGCCGACTGCCGGCGAGATTAACTTTAATGGCATAGATGTGATCAACCTAAAAGGACGGGACCTCAGGGAGATGCGGGGGAAGATGCAGATTGTTTTCCAGGACCCGGATTCATCACTGGATCCCAGGATGACTGTCGGCGGGTCAATAGAGGAGGCGCTCGTTGTACATGGCATTAGCGACTCAGCAGAGCTGGAGGAGCGGGTTGCCCGCCTGATGGAAAAGGTTGGGCTGGAGGCAGGGTTTCGAGAGAGGTATCCACATGAATTCAGCGGCGGTCAGAAGCAACGTATAGGCATCGCCAGGGCACTGGCCATGGACCCGCAGCTTATTATCGCCGACGAGCCTGTCAGCGCACTGGACGTTTCGGTGCAGGCACAGGTACTTAATCTCATGATGGATATAAGGGACAGGGATGGGCTGGCCTACTTGTTCGTGAGCCACGACCTTTCCGTGGTCAGGTACTTATCCGACCGCGTGGCCGTCATGTACCTCGGAAAAATAGTGGAAATGGCAGATAAAGAGGAGTTTTTCAAGGCCCCGCTCCATCCTTATACGGAAGCATTGCTGTCAGCAATAGCCAGTCTGCGTCCCGACGGCAGGAACAGGATATTGCTTACGGGTGATGTCCCATCCCCGCTTAATCCTCCGTCAGGTTGCCGCTTCCATACCAGGTGCCATCGCATGATGCCGGTATGTCAGCAGATAGAGCCTCAACTCACTGAAAGCGCACCCGGGCATTACGTCTCATGCCATTTATATGCCTGACCGCAGATTCTTCGACATATGGTGGCCTTCCAGTTCATAGCCGAAGCCATGGCGGAAGTAGTCACGTGCGCCCACACCGCTGATTACTGCAATCTTGTCTGCTTCGAATTCATCACGGGCGATACGCTCTGCTTCTTTCATTAGCGCGGAACCCAACCCCTTGTGCTGGGCAGCGAGGTCATCCTGCTCGCCGATAGGCACCTCTGAGCCGAAAATATGGATTTCCCTCACCAGGGAGGGATAAATATCCTGGCGGCCGATGCGCAGACGTAACAGGCCAAAGAGCGTGCCTGAGTCATCTTCGAAGGAGAGGAATATCTCCTTGCCCCCTGAAGCATCGTAATCATACCTGTGCAGGCTGGGCACTCCGATCTTCCAGCCGTCGCGCCGGCGGTGGCCGTACTCACGGCAGCGCGTGCACTGGCATTGTGTGCCCCTTGTTTTCATCACCTCCCTGACTCCGGAACGTAAGGAAAGATCGCGGCATCCTGCTACGATGAATTTGGTGGGGATATCACGCATCACGCGCGGGATCCGGACATACCCCGGTATGGCATTCTTGATGTCTGCTATCAGGCCGACCATCTCTTCCATGGAATAAGGTGTGTATCTGCCCTCATGGTACCATTTCTCAAGCTCGGCGCTGGTCACAACCAGGGTGGGGTATATCTTGATCCCGTCGGGTTTATATTTATCGTCATTAAAAAGCAGCCTGGTCAGCGCCAGGTCATGCGAGGGCGTTGAGCCGGGCAGCCCGGGCATCCAGTGATAATAGACCTTAAGGCCGTGTTTTTTTAATAATGACGTAGCTTCGGCCACATCTGCTGAACAGTGCCCTCTCCGTACCAGCCGGTATATGTCATCGTCCAATGTTTGCACCCCCAACTCTACACGGGTGGTGCCGAACTCGAGCATACGCCTGACGTCATCTTCACCGCACCAGTCCGGCCTGGTTTCTATACAGAGACCGACGCATCTGTACCTGGCTGTCTCGTTTGAGCGCTTGGCGTCCTCCAGGCTGTTAGAGGGATGGCCGTTCAGTGCGTCATAGCAGGACTTGACGAAACTGAACTGGTATTCCGGCGGGGTCGCCAGGAAAGTGCCACCCATAATGATGAGTTCCACTTTATCGACAGGATGCCCCATTTTGGAAAATATGTTGAGGCGGACCTCCACCTGCCTGACCGGGTCGTATTCACAGGACATCGCTCTTAAGACTGCAGGGGATTCCGGCGTATAGCTCTTGGGTGACCCTTTGAATGACGGACAAAATACACAGGAGCCTGGGCAGGGCATCGGACTGGCCATCACTGCCACCGGCGTGACACCGGAAATCGTCCTTGAACTTTTTCGCATAGTGGGATACAAATGCACAGTTATGATATATTTAGATTGCGTCTCAAGTTTAGCAAATCAGGCAAATGGCCACCAAGGACAGTCACATTTCAAATACTTATGATGATATAGCGGAGAGCTGGTACCGCCTCCGGCACAGGACTCGCTTCAAGCAAGAACTTCAATATCTGGCAGACCGGTGGGGGCAGGGCAGGTTATTGAATGTCGGCTGCGCGCACGGACCGGATTTTATCCCTTTCAGCAGCAGGTTTGAAATGTGGGGGCTGGATTCGTCGTCGCAGATGATCAGGATGGCGGTTAAGTACGCAGAGAAATTCAGGTATAAAGCCAATTTGCTGGTGGCGGATGCTGTTCAGTTGCCCTTTGACGACGACGCTTTCGATTACGTTTTGGCTGTGGCTGCCTATCATCACATTTCCGGCAGGCGGAACAGGGACATGGCTTTTCAGGAGTTAAGGCGCGTGCTCAAACCGGGTGGGGAAGCATTCATCACTGTGTGGAACCGTTGGCAGCGGGTTTTCCTGGGTAAAGGCAGGGAAGTACGCGTGCCCTGGAAAACCAGGGAAAAAGAGATATCACGGTATTACTACTTGTTTACCTATTTTGAAATTGAGGCAGCGCTCAAGCAGTCCGGATTCAAATTACTGGCAAGCCGGCCGGAGAACGGCTACAGGCTGCCCTTGAAGTATTTTTCGCGCAACATCTGCGTTCTATTGAAACGGGATTAATCAGGATCGCTGCGAACCCGTTGCATTTCAAGTTCGATATCATCCGGGGCTGTTGAAAGCACTATCGGTATGAATGCCCTGACAATGCCGGGGTCGAACTGGGAACCGGAGCACTTTTCCAGCTCAGCTATGGCCTGTTTGAAAGTGAGAGCCGTGCGGTACGGCCTCTCCGAAATCATGGCTTCGAATGCGTCGGTAACACATAGTATGCGCGCTTCAACAGGGATGGATTCGCCCTTAAGACCCGAGGGGTAACCCGCGCCATCCCATCGCTCATGGTGGTGCCTTACGGCGGCCAGGCAGGCGCTCAGGCTCGGGACGTGTCCTATTATGGTGGCGGAGAGCCTGGGGTGCTGCTTTAGCAATTCCCATTCCTCGTCCAGTAATTTACCTTGCTTATTAAGCACGTTATCAGGGATCCCCACTTTTCCTATATCGTGCAGGAGTGCGGCCGCGCTAACCATGGCTACCTGTTCAGGCTCGAGGTTCAGTTTTTCTGCCACGGCAACCGCATACCGGCTTACACGGCGTGAGTGGCCGTAGGTGTATTTATCCCTCGCCTCCAGGGTTGCCGCCAGTGCGTATATGGTGCTTAGAACTTCCGCTTCTGAGTTGATACTCACGCTGGGCTCATTGAGGGAGAAAAGAGTTCGCGAAGCTATCGAGGTCCTGTTCTGGCCGGTGCGTTTGGCATAGTAGAGTGCCATATCAGCAGCGTAGCAAAGTTCATCAAGCGTGGTGCCGTCGCCGGGCCATGATGCCACCCCTATGCTTACTGATAGATCAAGCTGCCGTGCTGACATTACTTCAGCTATATTCTCGCGCATGCGCTCGGCAACACTAAAAGAGTCCATAGTGGAAGAGTGCGGAAGTATCACTGCAAATTCATCACCTCCATACCTGAAGGCCTGGTCTGATGACCTGATGGAGCTTTTAATTATGTCGGCTGCCTGGACGAGGAGGCGGTCACCGGCGAGGTGACCGAATGTATCATTGTATTTTTTGAAGTTATCCAGGTCGATGAGCAGTATAGACAGGATATCACCGTACCTGGAGTGGCGGTCTATTTCCTCCCTCATCCTTTCATCAAAATGGCGCCGGTTAAATAATTCGGTGATACCGTCGATGCGTGCAATCTCCTCCGATTTGGTGAACAGGCGGCTGTTTTCTATAGGTGCTGCGATCTGCGATGCAAGGTGCTCGAGCATGATTGTCTGCTCGGGGCTATAAGCTGCAGTCTTCATGCTCCCGACGAGTAAAACTCCTATCACCGCCCCCTTATTTACCAGGGGTACATACAGCATCGATTTTATTCCTCGCTTGGCATGATCTTCTCCCGTCCAGAATCGCCTGCTTTGCGAAAGATCCCGTTCATAAAATGACCGCTTGTTAAGAGAAACCCACTCAGCAGTAGTACCGGCAAGCGGTATCTTTTGTCCCGTGTGCCACGTGGAGCCGACCTCGGACGATACCGCGGCAAAATAAATCTCATTCTCTTCTATCAAGCAGATCGCGGTGTAGTCTGCTTCAACCACGTCCTGCAGTTCGCCCGCAAAGGCGGCATAGACCTCCTGTATATTGAGGCTGGATGAGATAACGCCTGCCAGCTGGTTGATAAGCGAAAGCTCCTGCTCCCTTTTGCGCAACTGGTCCTGGAGGTACTCTTTTTCGAGGCTGGTGGCTGTATTATTGATTATTCTCTCGGAATAGTTGATATCTTCCAAAGAATACCTTTGTTTATTCTGTTTTTCACCGAGTGCCAACACGCCAATGACGTTATTTCTGCTGATCACCGGCACGAACATCTGAATATTCAATTGAGTAATAGATTCAAGCTCTTCTTTCCACAAACTCTTGAATTCGGGAGCTATATCCAATCTATCCTTGGGCAGATAAGTTTTGGACTTTTGAAGCCAATGGATTATCGGGCTGTCGTTTTTTACGGAGAGAGTCAAATTAGATTGTGATGGCCCAATTGAGAAACGGACATAAAAATCGCCGGTATCCTCACGGGGCAGCATCAGGTACGCTTGCCTGCATCTGATAGCACCGCATAGCAGGTTTAACAACTCATTGCCCATTTCATCGAGGCTGAGCATCCCCTTGATACTATTCTCCGTAAAGTCCTTGAGTTTTTGGCGATATTCGTAAGCATCTCGGTAAAACAATTTATCTATCTGGCCGATTAATATATACCGCACCTGGTAAATTACGAAGACGATCAACAGGGCAGCAACCATTCCCAGTAAAAAGTTTATGCTAATTACATCGAAGTGGAATAGAAAGTGTCCGATGACATACAGTAACAGGTAGATTCCTAGACCGATGGCAATCATGGAGACAATGGCCAAACTGCGCCGCAGGACAATACGCAAATCGAGTAACTGATGTTTGATAACGGTATAAGTTAAAAGCAGTGCCATAATAAAATTGCCCACGTGGGCAAGTGGATAATCCTGCACCATGCGGCCCGTTGAAAAAACGATAATCATCACGGAAATAAATATAGATACAAGAAGGTATACTAATTGGTTACGTACTACCGGGTCTACAAGAGTTCTGATTTTCTTGATGAGAATGTACACATCACGTCCGATCAAGACTATATAATAAGCTAACAGAGGATATACCCATATTCCATATACCGGTGCAACGCCTTTATCAACAGTTACACGTTCAGGGGTAAACAGGATTATCCATATAAAGGCCAGGACCATGATGATGTAAGCCGCGGGAATCTTCGGCTTTTTCGCCTCATAGTATGTACGTAAAAAGTAGTGGAGTTGTGTAGCGGCAAAGGTAACGATACAGAGTATCGATATTGCGATAATACTTTTTTCGCTGACCAGGAAATCGCTGCGAAACAGGGAATCAGCGAAGCTCCACATCATAGCAGCAAAGAGGAACAATGCAAAGACCTGTTTCTGGCGCTGCCAGGGCCGATTAGCGTATAGGATGATAATCAGCGGAATATAGGCTATGCCTGCTATGAGGGGTATTAATGATTGTATGTTCATGTATTGGTTAATATATATACTTGTGACCATTATGTAGCTGTAACTATCAAATGTCAAGATGATGTAACCATAATGTCGCACCTAAGTAGAACCTTATCAACTCAGGTAAAAGAAAGCAGGGCAACCTTGCAAGGTTGCCCTGCTTAGAGTAGTAACTCGTGGAGCTTAGCTTGCTGCCGGTGCTCCCACGGATACCCGCTCTGCTTCGGGGGATGCAGGAACGGGTCTACCGAGAGTGGCCAACTCTCTATCGCTGGGATTCATGTGACGCGGCTTTAAATGTGCCAGGTCTGCGCCCTGGGAACGTCGTAAATTGATATGGTTTTCAAAAGCTCCTTTTGGCAGTAAAGTAACCTTTACCGGCACGTTGTTAAGCAGTGCTCCGGCGTCTGCGTAAATGAATCCTTCATCCATTTTTTTTAGTTCGGCGTAAATTGCGCGTGCTATGGTGTCTTCAGCGAGCTTGATATCACCTTTCAGTTCGAGATACACGTGCAGGGACGACTTATTTTCCTTTTGTTCCTCGCGGGCTACCCAATCAACATAAGGTATAGCTGTGTTGCTGACAGCCTGCCAGATGACCTTCTCGGTCAGCCCGAAAAATCCGCCTGCATCAATTGCATCGTCTATTCTGCCCTCAAATTCCATCTGGGGCAGCTCAATGTTCAGCTTTTTATTGCGCAGTGAAGTGATCTTGATGATATCTCCTGTCCTGTACCGGATGAGCGGCGCCCCGTGGAAATTACTGATAACAAGTTCATATTTGCTATTTGGCTGCACTTCATCAAGCAATACGGTCCTGGGTATATACGACCTGTTCTCCTTCCACTTCTCATACTCTGATTCCGGGATGAATTCAAAGAAATTCATGTTAGGTATAAATGTCATGCCGTCGTAATCCCAGGTTTGTGTTGCAATCATACTGCCTTCGGTGCTGACATAAACATCCAGCGGGTATACACCCCAGGTATCTTTAATTACATTTTTGAAGATAGTAGCATCAGTACCGCTGCTTAAGATGCCCTTTATCGTCCACAAATCTTTAGGCATGAGCTTACGTCCGGCCAACTTGCTTTTGATTAAACCCCTGGCCAACCTGGCCAAAGCTTTCGGCTGAGATAATAACGATTTAATATTGATCTTGTCCATGCGCTGATTGATTTTCTCACCGATAGCCACCAGAGCTACTGAAACGCCAAAATAAAAATCCAGTCCCTGTGATAAGGCTTGCTTGAAGCTTAATGTGATACGTTCTTCAATATCCAGTTTTTCCGCAATTTCCAACGGAGGCATGCTGATGCCTTCGACCTCCTCAGTAGCTATGTAAGCATATGTTCCCGATGTATACGGCCTGGGAGCAACCGCGTAAATAAATTTCGCCCCGCGATTCAAGGATGATACATCACCCTTATTCTTGCAACTAGCCAGGATGGCAAGGCCTGCCCCAATTGCAGCTATTTCTTCGCACATCCTCTGGGTTACTGGTACCCACTTGATGCTCTCCCATTTGAAGGGATACTCAGCGGACCTGCCCGACGTATGCTGCCATAACAGCGGCTTAAGCGGCATGGCATCATCCCTTTTCTCGCTTAACTCGGGGCAATAATCCTGGTAAGTAGTAAGCGGCGCCCTTTTCCTGAACTCTTCCACATCCTGGGGTATAGTACCCTTAAATATTTTTCTTCCGATGACCGAGGCATTGAGCAACTCAATTTGCTCAAGAAGAAGCCTTTTCTGAATGGACATGAATTGTACAATGCTGAGATCTAGAAAACCGCAGCACATCTGCCAGAGGTCTTCTTTCCGCCCTGTGCGCAATAACTCTTTAACCGTAGGCATAGTTCACCTCCCTCATGTACGAACGATTACACTATGGCACGATTAAAGTGAATTTGGAAGTGATTATGTTCTAGAAAATAGTTCTATCTGGTGCGAAGTTTGAATGGATAAATGGGGGGTAAGCGGCAGGTTTGTGCGCGTTAGCGATTACAGTTTCTTGGTCTTGCTGGACTTGGTCAAACCTTGAAGTTTGAAGCTTAATTTGTCCAATTCCCCATCGGTAGGCTGCTTTCCCAGTTCGAGGCCGTAGCTGAGGAAGAACTCGAGGAAGCTGCGCAGGAGGTCTCTGATCCCCTCCTCGAAATGGTGGAACTCCTCTTTGGTGACAAGGTCGCTTTGCTGGCCAGCAGCGGGTTCGTCCAGGTGGCTGTCGATAAGAATGTTGATAAACTCGGAGACGCTCATGTCGCCGCGGTTATCATCTATCTTCCTGACCGTTCCCGCATCCAGAATCAGCATCCTTTTTTCCGTCATACACGTCTCCTCCAGTTTTATTTATCTTCAGGTAAGTTGAACCTCAAAACTTCTAGAACGGTCTCGATACTGCGCCGCAGGCCATGGCCTTTTTCCGTGACAATAAAGGTGATCGAGGGGTTTCCAACCTCGATTTGATCTATAAGACCCTGCGACAGCATGAATTTAAGATATTTCTGCAACTGCCTGTAACTCATATTGGCGCTGTACATGATCTCGGTCTTACCTGCCCCTTCAGCACCAATTCTCAGCATTTCGCTGATTATTTCGATGTTGGACCGCCGCTGATTCATTTATCGGTCCGGTATACACTCTTATTCATGTTTTATGTAAGCTTGAGTAATATATAACGCTTTAAGAATATTGTCAACAGGAATGTTGTCATGGTACCCGGACAGGAGTATATCGCTTTCTCAGGGTTTTTTGAACAGATTCAGGAAGCGGTCCTGGTATGCGCTCCAGAGGTTCCAGCGATGGAGCTCGCTCACTAGCTCAGATGCGCAGGATGGATCTTTGCCGGCCATCTCGAAAAGCTCTTCAATATTTTCGCGCGCATCCCGAGGCACTCCCTGCTTATCAGCGATAAGCTTGCCGCGGCCGTAAAGCTCGGCGAAATTACGGTAGGCCGAGTTTCTGGTGAGTTCAAATGTAAATTTCATGAGGGAAACGTCCCACATGTCTTCTACGCCCTTGATGATCGCGCTGAGCGGGTCACTGCGGCTGTCTATGCGACTGTTGATCTTATCCAGAATATTGCCCAGCGACTCGGTGACAATGTTCATTTCCCCTGTTTCGTTTTTATAAGAGTACAGTATGCCCGGCTCGTGCGGATTTTGCTCCGCCGCCATCTGGATGTAGCGCATGGCCAGTCCGCTAAAACCTTCAGCATTGACAAGGTATGTGGGCGTGACTATCTTGGGCCGTGCCGCGATTACCCTTCCTTCCCTGACCACGTTCACCTCATGCATGAGCTCTGTGATCATATAATAGTAAACATTGGTGATCCCGAATGTGGCCAGTTGCTGTCTGGGCGGGCGCAGAACCATCGTGTTTTCAATAGCCGATCTTATTTTATCGTCAGCTTCCATCGATATCCGCCATATTAGAAAAACATCCTGACCGCCTGGAAATTGCGTTTTATCATGTCCCTGCCACGTATCACCCCGTTAGGTTCAGTATTATGCCCGGGGACAAGGAATTCCACGTCCAATTTCGACAGCTGTTCAATGCTCTTCTGCAGTAGTTTCGTACTTCCGCCGGGGAAATCAGTCCTGCCCACGCTCATGTAAAAAACTACGTCTCCGGTGATAAGGACTTTGCTATCCGGCAGATACAGGCACACAGACCCCGGGGAATGTCCGGGACAGAGCATGACCTGCATTTTGAGACCGTCCTGGCCCAACTTGGCGTCTCCCTCCTTCAGAAAAAAAAGAGGGGTAAATTTTGGGGCTCTCATGCCGAACATCGTGTACATACGCTCCCCGACGGTTGTTCTGAAGGCATCTTCTTCCTCAGACATGGTCACTGCCGCTCCGCTGATATTTACAATCTCCTCGTTGGACTGACAATGGTCCGGGTGGCTGTGAGTATTTATGATCAGGCCTATATCCTTGATTTGAACATGATCAGCTTTCATCGCTTCGGTCAGGCTGCCCAGACAGTCTTCATCGGCCTCATTGGTTAGATGCCCGGGATCGATGATAATGTGTGGTTTATCACCCTTGAGCACGTTTGTCAAAACGCAGGTATTGCAGTTATTACCCATACCTGACCATATGTAACAATACAAATCGTCCAGCAGCCTGACTGATTTATGATATTGCATTTTCACCTGCTTTATAAAAGATAAATGCCTTTAGATCAGGCCGATAAGCTGATGGAAAGCTGCATCGATGTTTTTATGCGTGTCATCGCCCAGCGTTTCTATTATCGCACCGGCCACTTTTAGCACTTTGTTCTCCTCGGCTTCGCCCAATAGAGCAATCATTTGTTCCATCCTCACACTAAGCTGCAATTGCAGTTCTGCGGGCGCTTTCTTTGATTTTGGCAGTGAAAGCAGTGGATCGGTCAAAAGTATCGGCCTCATCAGGGCACTCTCATAGACAAACCTTGTTTGCCGGCTTGCCCGCGAGATATTCCAGGCTGTTTTATCGTCTTCGGTCGGCCGTATCCACTCCATGGCGTAGGCGAACTGGCAGTTGACGTAATCATGCTGGATGAGGAACCTGGTGGCCTCGAAGTCTTTCACACCTAGAGACAGCTGAAAAAAAATCTCGTCCAGTTTCCCATTGTCGATGCCTTTTACAGTGGCAGTATGGCGGCAATCTTCCGGTATCTGGAAGATATTGTATTCCATAGCTCCGTGCAATATGGTATGCGCCGCTTCATGCCTCATCGCCCCCGCCCTGGCATGCTTACTGTACTTTAATAGCCGTTCCTGGCAAAGTAACAGCCGGGGGTAACCCCGCAGCACTTCGTGCGTGCAGGCAGACGTGTCATCAATGGTATTGAATGAGAGACCAAGCTTGAATTTCTCATCGCGCAGGAAGCTGTTTAGATTGGCCTCCGTATCGAAGGCATATGCCTCGATCTTATAGGGTACTTTTTCAGCAAAGCGCCTGTAGCAGTCATTCAGGACTTCGGAGACTTCTTTTTTAAAACTGCTGGAGACGTCTCCCCGTGCAAAATAGCTTAGGTCGATCGATGCCATAGCCAGATAAAACAAAGATATCAATCTTGAGCGGTAAAGTCAATAATCGTGCTACAATGTTCAAAACTTACTTTCGAGGTATTTGCTAGATGAAGAGAATATGGGCACCGTGGCGTATGCAGTACATACTTAGTAACAATAAGAGCGGCGGGTGCATATTGTGTGATAAACCGTCTGAAAAAAATGATGAGAAGAATTACATCCTATATCGCGGCAGGCATAATTTTATTATCCTTAACGCCTATCCATACACGCCCGGCCATTTGATGGCGGCTCCTTACCGCCATATCGCAAATATTACTGAGGCTGATACAAAGGAAACAAAAGAGCTTTTCGAATTGATACAATTGTGTGTGAAGCTGCTCACACAGACCGTTAGACCGGATGGTTTCAATATAGGGATGAATCTCGGCAAAGTGGCAGGTGCGGGGTTGGAAGGCCATATCCACATGCATATTGTGCCCAGGTGGAATGGGGACCATAATTATATGAGCGTAGTCGCAGATACGCGCGTACTTTCCGAGGGACTGGCAACGACTTACAGCAAGCTCAAGAAGGGTTTAACCCTTGTGTCTGCCTGAACGACGCTTAGCTGAGCAGTATTTTTTCCAGTATTTTTTCGCTGTCCGGGGTAGTTAGAGCTATAACACGGTCGTTTTCTTTAAAAACAGCATCGGGGGATGGAATCTTGGGACGCTCGCCCTCGCGTATAATGAGTGCGATAGTTGTATCCTGCGGCAGCTTCAACTGACCTATGGATTTCCCCAATGCCGGCGAATCTTTGGTGATCAGCAATTCTATTACTTCTTCCATATGCCCGCTCATAGTCAGGAGGTGAATCAGGGGATGCACGGGTATCTCTTGTTCCACGTGTTCAAGTATAGTGTTGGTCACCGATATGGTGGCGTCTATGCCCAGTTTCCTGAATGTGGCATCGTTATTGGGATTATTGACCAGGGCTATGGTGCGTGGCACCTTGAAGCGGTATTTTGCCACCTGGCACGATACCAGGTTATCTTCATCTTGGCTAGTGGTTGCTATCAGCACATCAGCCCGGTTAAGGCCGGCCTCAGTCAGTACAACTGTTTCGCAGCCGTCACCGCGCAAACAGCAGCTACCCAGTTCATCTTCTAGACGCTCGCATTTTTTAACATCTCGTTCAATGATGAGCACCTCGTGCCCCTGGTTGAGCAGGGCCTTGCTCAGGTAATAGCCTATATTGCCTCCGCCAACAATCACTATGTAAAGCGATTTCATAGTATTCAGATTTTCTCCAGCCTGTTGAAAAGGAGATCCGCGAATACCTCTGTCGGGCTGATGGATTCCAGCCCGAGTTGTTCATAGATGTCTTTCCGCAGCGGGTCATAAATACGGCAGATGACCCTGGGCACTTTGAAAACATGCTTTGCTATCTGGGCTGCCATGACGTTGCGGTTATCTCCCTGGGTGAGGGCAATAAAGGCATGGGCGCCTTCTATGCCAGCCTTGCGCAGCATCTCCTCATCGGTGCCGTTGCCGATGAGGGCTGTGCCGCTGAACGTAGGAGGGAGCCTTCTGAAGCTGTATGCGTCTATGTCCAGCACGGTCACCTTATGTCCGGCCGCGTCAACCATAGCCGCCAGCTTGCCACCCACGCGGCCGCATCCCATGATGACGATCGTCTTCCGGTTCTGTTTTAAGGCTTCCGTTCCCGGCATATGAGTACTCGGCAGGGCGCCTCTTCGAGGACATGCGGTACGGCATTCCCCATTGTGAAAGAGCCAAATCTTTTTTTATAGGTCAAACCCATTACTATCAAATCGACGTTGTTTTGACGGGCCACCTCGATTATCGCCGGCCCGACATCGCGCGCCTGTATGATCTCCGTCTCGACCTCAAAGTCGTTTTCCTGTGCATATTCTTCTGCCTCAAGGAGCACCTTCTCGGCCGCCTCGACATCAGGTTTTATTATAGCATCGATCGGCAAGCTCCGGTTAACTTCGAGAACGTAAACAATGAATATCTTGGCTTTGGATTTCTTGCCGATTTTACAGGCCAACTCCACTGCCACCTGGTCCACGCCGTTACCACGGGCGGCTACTAATATCCTGGCAAATTCCATTTAATTACTGTCATCTCTTAATTATTTTATTATCGAACAGCTATCATTATAATGTCGCCGTTCCCCTTAATCCAATCAGCATCAGTTTACCACCGCAGGGATCTTTCCGTTGGCATCGTCCGCACCCGATTTTTTATGTCTGCTGGTGTACCAGTAAATAACCAGCCCGACGGCAATCCAGGCTGTTCCCACCCAGCGGCTGTATGGCTGCAACACAACTACCACGATCCAGATAGCCACGGTGCCGATGAGGCCCAGTATCGCCGTCAGCGGCAGATCGCTGCCCATAACCGGTATATTTAATCCCAGGCGGAAGGGCCGCTCGCGCTTTGGTTCCTTTATTCGTAAAGCCAGTATCGAGGCGTGAGCAATGGCAAAGGACATCATCGAGCCGAAGGCGTAAAGGCCGCCCAGGTTGGAATACATATTGGGGACAAAAAATCCCGGTGATTGCAGCAAGATGGCAAGACCCGAGAAAATAATTATGGCAAAATAGGGGGTTTTGAACCTGGGGTGCACCTTGCCCATGATGGCTGGCACGAGTTTGAAGCGGCTGAGTGAGAACGACAGCCTGGATATACCCAGTAACCCGGCATTGGTGGCTATGAGCAGGATGGTTGACGCCAGCACCGCCACCAGCACTGGCAGGATAGCCTGAAGGCCGCTCAGCGCCCAGTTAAACAAGATCTGGTAAGCCTCCACAGTGAAAAGCTGGGCCGAAAGTTCAGCCGGATTCATACCCTGGGACAGTTTGCTGGCTATCCCGGCGATCGGATCTTTGGCCCAGTCGGTTGCCAGTTCGGTCGGGGTCATTGTGCTGAACGCCGACACAGAGATACCGGCGTAGACCACAAGTACTACGACGGTCATGATTATCAGCGCCCTGGGTGCACGCACTTCGGGACGTTTTGTTTCCTCTGCCATCTGCGATATTGTCTCCAACCCGGTAAAGGCAATGGCAGCGATGGCTATCCCGAATAGAAGATCCTGAGGTGAAGGCCAGTAGTTTAAAATTCTTTCAATAATAATCTGAGGGTTAAAGAAAAACATCAGGGCCAGGGCTATCAAAAGCGCCTGAGTGGCCAGGTCCAGGATGGCAAGCGTAATATTCATGATGGATGATTCCCGGACGCCGATAACGTTGACTGTCATGAGGAACGCCACGATTAACATAGCGCAAGTCGTCATCATAACCGGAGATGTCTTGAGCGGCGCCCAGAAGAAACCCAGGTAGGAAGGGATGGCGAATGCAGAAATGGAGATGGTGACAATATACCCGAAGATCAGGCCCCAGCCAGCTATAAACCCTGCAAAATCGTTGAAGCCGTGCCGGGCGAAGCTGGCAGATCCGCCTGATTCAGGGTACATGGCTGTGCCCTCGGCGTAGGAAAGGGCAGTAAAGACGAATACTATGCCGGCAAGGCCCAGCGCCAGGGGCGTGGCGCCGCTGGCCGCCAGGACCACCACACCGAGAGCATAATAGATAGAGGAGCCGACGTCACCGTAGGCGATGCTGAAGAGATGTGTAGTGCGGAGGACCCGCCTGAGCGGTCTGACTTTAAGCCGTTGAGGGCGGACGAATTTGTCGCCCGGTTTAACCTGCCAGTTATTTTTCACTTTTCAGTCATGTTCAGGAACAACTGTTGGCAAATTGTATTCTTGGTATATGCCATTGTCAAGATAACGGGCATTCTCTGTCGGCTCATAGCTTGAAATCAGTACAACTTGGGTTTACAATGATTTGCCAGAGGCAAGTTAAATCCGAGGAGGGTAGTAATTATGAACAAGTACCGCATAACCACCTTTATAGCCATTGTTATCCTGATGATATCGTTACTGGCCTGTACACCCGCGGCCACACCGGCTGCTGCAGTCACAGTAACCTGCGACCAGTTCTCTCAGCAGGCCAACATCGTCCAGGATGTTACCACTGCTGCTGGTTCTACCATCACCGTTACCCTGTGCTCCAATCCCACTACCGGATTTCAGTGGGGGGAGCAGGCCCAAATCGGCAACACACAGGTGCTGAAGCAGACGTCTCATAAAATGGTGGGACCTGCCAATACGGGTATGGTCGGCGCACCGGGCAATGAAGTCTGGACTTTCCAGGCACTTGAAGCTGGCAACAGCACTGTCTCCTTTTCGTACAGCAGGCCATGGGAAGGCGGCGAGAAGGATGCGCAGACATTCAAGCTCAATGTAACCGTACAGTAGGCTGTCACTTCTTCAGGCTGAAAGTTTAAGAACAGGCCACTATCATGGCTGCCGCGAAGCCGACCAGCAATGTGGCCTTGATATAGGCCGGCAGCATAGTCACCGTATCGGCTATCGTCACCCAAAGAAGCAGGATCTTAAGTTGTCGGCGAATTTGGCCAGGTAATCGTCGGCAGGTAGTATGGAAGAGAGCACCTTGGCTGCCAGGGAGAGCGATTGCTCCGCTGGCAGGCAGTATTGCATAGTCAGGAATCCCTGGCGCAGTTTCTTGACCTTGTCCTTCACCGCCCTGTTCGATATAACGCATTCACTCAAGTACTCGGCAAGCTGCTCAAAGTCGGCTTCCTTCATGCCGAAGCGCGTCATCTCCTGTGTGCCCATGCGTATGCCGCTTGACGCTATGAAGCTGTCATCGTCCGGCAGCGCCTGATAATTGGTGACAATGTTGTTTTCCTCAAGCCTGCGTGCGATATCCTCTCCCAGCCCGTACTGCCGCACGCGTATCAACACCTGGTGGGTCTCAGTGAACCCCTCTTTTGCATCACCTTCAACTGCTATGCCCCTGGAATTAAGGGCTTTGGCAAAAGCACGGGCATTCTTTATCACCTGTGCCTGGTAATCCAGCTTGAACTGGTTCATCTCGTATGTTGCCATCAACAGGCCAAGCAGTGTGCCAAGGTGGTGGTTGCTGGTGGAACCGGGGAAAGCCCTGCTCTTGATCTCTACCCAGAGTTTCTCCAGGCCGGTGCCGTCAGCCATGTTGCCGGCGATCACACCACGCTGCGGGCCGAAGAAGGTTTTATGCGTGCTGCCCGTGATGACGTCGGCTCCCTCGCCGAACGGGGCCTGGAAGGCGCCATAAAGACCCAGCACGTGCGCCATATCAAACATGAGTATGGGACGGGGATTCATCCGGCCTGCAAGTTCAGATACAAATTTAACCGGCTCCCTGTATAAAAACATGCTCTTACCGAAGATGATCAGCTCCGGTTTTATAGATTCGATCATATCCGCGAGTTTGGTAGTGTCCGCCTTATAAGGATTATCTTTGAGAACGGGAAAATGATAGACGTTCTCCTTACCCGTTTCCAGGTTATCAGCTACGAAGTTGAACAGTGCGCCCATCGGCTGGGCGCTGAGGTGTCCGCCCTTGTTCAGATCGTTGTTGATAACAGCGCGCATTTTCCTCAGCGGCTGATTGGCCGGCTTCTCCCGGTTGAGAAATTTGACGATGCCTTTAAAAACAACCTCGTTGGCCATATTGCCGCTGATCGGACGCAGCTCAATATTGGCGCAGCCGAAATATTGCTGCAGCTCTTTTCTCAGCTCATCTTCAACGTCCCTGATGAAGTCGGTGGCCTGGTAAAAATATATCTCCCTGCCCTTCATCGTCCTGTGTTCGGCGTAACGGCCAACAGGATCCGATATCTCGCACAACTTCACCAGCAGGCTCGGTGTGGATTCAGAGGGTATGAGATTAATGCATTCCCTCTGTCTCCAAATATTGTTGTTAATCGTTCTGTTAATAAGCTTTTCTATCTTATTTTGAAAATCAGCCATGTTGTACCTCGGTGGAAATTTGTATAAAGCATACATGAAGCGATCAGGATTTAACAAACTCAATTTGCGAAAACTGCCCTCCGAATTTATCATATATATGCTTACACCAATGACATTTCCGGAGAACGTGGATTGAAATTACGAAAAGCAGCCTGTTTTGCACTGATGATTTTGTCTGCCGCTGCTATTGTCGGCAGCGCCTGCACTGTGGGAGGTGATGTAAATCCCAATGCGCCGGTGATTTCGTCCCTGGTGGCTGAGCATATTAGTTTATATCCTCTGGGCAATACCAAGATCACATGTTCCGCCGTAAGCCCACAGGGTATACCTTTGAATTACAGATGGGTTTGCAGCGATGGCGTCGTCACTGGAAGCGGGTCCTCTGTAACTTACCAGGCGCCCAGAACATATGGTAATTTTCATATAATGGCCACGGTGGACGACGGCCTGGGCAATACAACCAGCGAGACGGTGACGGTGACTGTAATTGTGCGCGACCCTTCCAATTGTTGCAGGTAACAGGTGCAATGCATATAAGCTGCCGTTTGATTCTATTGTCATTAATATTGATCCCATGTCTAAATGCCTGCAGTTCTATTAATGCAGTGAGAGTGATCAAGCATGACATACTGGTTGCCGAATTTACGGCGGATGTATCGCAAAGCGCAGCCACCGTGGAAGGACAGGCACAGAATACGCTGCTGTGGCCACTGGATAAATGCAGGATATGCGTGACGTTTTACGACTACGAGGGCAATAGTTTGGGAGTTTACTCGGATAGCATAACACGGCTCGAGCCGGGGCAGGTGTGGAATTTCAGGGTGGCGCTCAAAGGCGATGACGTCTGGAAGGTGGCCAGGTACGATATATCAGTATGTAACTGACAGGAAGTGCAAATCGTTGTGAAAACAGTCATGTTTGTATATACTATGTGATGCAGGTGGAAGGGTTGTATAAGTATGGCCATTGGCTTATCTGCATAGCCTTATTCCTGGTTATCATATCTGTGGGCTGTAACAGGGGTAGCGGACTTCAACTGATCAGTCACGATCTCACCGCAAGGCAATTTACGGGAGACCTGAATTCGACCAAAAGCATGGCAGTTGTTACAGGCATTGCCAAAAACGTTGACAATGTTCCAGTGACAGAATGCAATATCACCGTCCGCTATTTCGACGCCGATAAAAATGTAATCGGCGTTTCCTCGGCCTATAAGCAGTTCTTGGAACCCGGGGAGGTGTGGGGTTTTACTGTTCAGTTGACTGCGCCGGATGCATGGAAAGCGCGCAGCTACGACATCAGCAGTACAAGTCGCTGAGGGGACTTTACTTTAACGATAGTGGTTAGCTATAATTCTAGTACTGTTAAGTGTGGAGGTTTGTGCAAAATATGAAAAACATCGGCTACATGTTACTGATCTTTTCCAGTGTATTGTTGATCTCAATGGGAGTGCTGTCATGCGCACAGGTCGCGTCGCCCACAGCGGGGCAGCAGTTGACCATCCAGAGTTTAACTCCCGTGCAAAATCAGGTTCTTCCCGGTGGGACTGTGGCTATTGAGAGCTCTGTGATCAATCCCGGGAATAGCTCTCTCACTTACAAGTGGTCGGCAAGCGGTGGTGGTTTTGGTGGATCGGGGCAGAACAACATCTGGCAGGCGCCGTCGCAGGTTGGTGTATACGAAATAACCCTGATTGTTGAAGACGGCGAGGGCGGCTACGCGCAATCCAAGACATCGGTTACGGTGTCGAGTAATAGGGCGCCGGCCATAACAAGCCTGTCCGCAAGCCCTGTAAACGTAATGCCGGGCGGAAGCACGGTAATTACCTGCACGGCCAGTGACCCGGATGGGGATATGGTCAGGTATAGCTGGAGCGCCGGGGACGGAACCATCTCTGGGACTGGCAACAGGGTATCATGGATATCGCCCAATAAAAACGGCGATATCGGCGTCACATGCACGGTCAGCGACGGCAAAGGCGCCGAGGCCAAACAGACAATTTTAGTCAATGTTTCACCGTCCAGCAGCGAGATTACCATCAAACAGGTCAGACCTGAAAGCGGGACGGTTTCCTCGACGGGCGACAAGGATACCACCTGGTACAGGGCGGGCGATGATGAAAAGAATCTGACATACCGGGCATTTTTCAGCTTTGATATCTTCGGCCTGAATAAAACCAATGTCAGGCAGGCCAAGCTGAAATTCGGCCCGGGCAGAATAACCGGTGACCCATTTAATGCCCTGGGCGGGTTGCGCCTGTGGAAGGTAAATTACGGAGAAGGATTGCCCGACTATAATATTACAGGGGATAATTTCTATTCTGCCGGTGCCCTGCTGACTTCGTCTCCGAATGAGATAGACGTTACCACTGAGATAAAAAATCTTGTTGCCGCCGGGGCCAGCAGGCTGCAGATGGAGGCTCTCTTCTACAGGGCCAGCAATACAAATAATGCCATAGACTATGTCGAATGGCCGGAAGTTAATCTGCTTATAACTTTCGCGCCGTGACCGAAATAAATCAATCAGGAGGTTACTTATGAGGGAAAGCAGGTTTGTTTACACACTGGTACTTATCACGGTAATCACTTTGACGGTGGTTGCGGCCTGTGCCAAGCCCGCCGAGACACCCACCCAGCAGGCACCTGCTGGCAATTTACCTCCCGTAATTGCCAGCCTGACCGCCGCGCAAAACCAGACTTATCCGGGAGGTACGGTGAATGTCCAGAGCGTGGTTTCTGACCCGAACGGGGACATGATTAATTTCAATTGGACAGCCACGGGCGGCGAATTTGTGGAAAACGGGAGAACCAACACCGCTTGGCGTGCTCCCAAGGGTTACGGCAACTACGAGATTAAGCTCACAGTTGATGACGGCAAAGGTGGATCGGCCCAGGCAACAACATCCATCGCTGTAAGCGCCAACCATGCCCCTTCTATCACGAGCCTTACAGCCGATCCCGCTGCGCTTCAATTCGCGTCCACGGCCGTCCTTACCTGTATTGCCAGCGACCAGGATGGAGATTCAGTCCAGTATAAATGGGAGGCCAGGGATGGTACCCTGAGCGGAATTGGCAATAAGGTATCCTGGACTTCGCCCAGCAAGGGCGGCAACTACAGCGTTTTTGTGGTGGCCAGCGATGGAAAGGGTGCTGAGACCAGGCAGGAGATCGTTATCCCGGTGGCGGCTCCCAGCGGGGTGCAGACCTTCAACATGATCCCGAAGGAGAGCGGCACAGTCACCTCTGAGGGTGATAGGGATAACAGCATGTTCAAGGCCGGAGACGATGAAAAGAACATAGGATATAGGGCTTTCTTCAGCTACAATATTTTCCCGCTGATGGGGATGGATATTAAGCAGGCCAAGCTTAAATTCATTGATGGCAAAGTGGTAGGAGACGATCCTTTCGACCCGGTGACAGGCGTGGGAGGCTTTCAGGTGATGCGGATATCCTACGGCAATACCATGCCCAAGTTCGGCACCGTGGACGGGTCACCATTCCAGCGCTCTGAAGCTTACCTGAACAAGCCGATAGTGGAAGTGGATGTGACGCCAGAGCTTATCACTGCGGTGGACAACAGGCTTGAAAAGTTCCAGGCGGAAGCCGGTTTTATGAAGCGTTCCTTTAACGGTAACAACATTGCCCAGTATGTACAGTGGCAGGACGTTGTGCTGGAGGTCACCGCTTCAGCAAAATAAGTGCTTATTCCAGCGCAGGGCATATAAGCATATAACAGGGCGGCCGAAAGGCCGCCCTGTTTGCCCGGTTTTGACTTGTTTTAAATCCGGTGCTACAGTATATAGTAAATTAGCAGTCTAAAGTGGAGAGTGCTAAAAAATGAGCAAGGCTGCTTATAAAAGACGAGATGCTGTCTTAAAGATCATAGTCAGTGAATATATTGCAACGGCAATCCCAGTGGCGTCGGAGGCCCTTCTGCGTCATCATAGCCTTGGTGTGAGTCCCGCTACGATCAGGAATGACATGGCCTCCCTTGAGGATGAGGGCTATATCATCAGGCCATACACATCGTCGGGCAGTGTGCCTCTGGATAAAGGCTACAGGTTTTACGTTGAAAATATATCCGGGCACACCGATCTTCCGAGTGATGAGCAGAAACGTATCAGGCACCTGCTGGATGCGGCTGTTGACGAGTATGACAGATTGCTGAAAATGGCTGCCGGTGTAATGGCGCGCCTGGTGGGAAATGCGGCCATCGTCACTTTCCCGAAATCCGCTGAATGCAGGTACAAGCACCTCGAGCTGATTTCCTTGCAGCAGTATGTTGCCATGATGGTGCTGATACTGGGTAATGCGGTGCTGCGCAGGCAGACCATTCAATTTAACGAGCCTGTCGAACAGGAGCAGTTGAGCCAGACAACCATAAAATTCAATAGGGAATATGCAGGCCGGACACGCAGCCAGATCGCTGCCGCTAAACTGGAGCTGACCCCGCTGGAGAAAGTGGTTTCCGATACCATCAGCGATGTTATGGCCGGGGAAGATGCTATTGAATATGAAAGTTCATACTTTGAAGGTCTGCGCTTGATGCTGGAACAGCCTGAGTTTGTTCAGCGCGAACGGATGCTGGGCGTGCTTGAGTTGATGGAAGCCAAGGGCTGGCTGAAGAATGTCATAGACTGGCAGGTTACGGATCAAGGGGTCAAGGTAATTATCGGCGGGGAAAACCGCGAGTCCGCCCTTCATGACCTGAGCCTTGTATTCAGTAATTACGGCGTAGCTGACCAGGTGCAGGGCGCGGTCGGGATTATCGGTCCCAAGAGAATGGACTACTCGAAGGCCATTTCCACAGTGAATTACATTTCAGGACTTCTAAGCGAACTGATTGCAAGGGTTTGCCGGGAAGACAGCTAGTTATTTGAATCAGGAGGCTATTTTGGCAGAGGAACCGATTCAGCAGGACCAGGATAATCTCGATGACCTGAAAAAAGCCCTGGCAGAGGCGGAGGAAAAGGCCAAAACCTACCTTGCCGATGCTCAGAGGGAGAGGGCCGACTATCAGAACCTTAAGAAGAGGACAGAGTTGGAGAAACAGGAGTATCAATTGTGGGCCAATGCTGAAATGATGAGGCTGTTGCTGCCCGTTGTGGATGATATGGCACGCGCTTTCAATATGGTTGACCCCAAGTTTAAAGACTCAACCTGGGTTGAAGGCTTCAGGATCATTGAGCGAAACCTTCAGGATATCCTGCGATCGCACGACTGCGCAGCAATCGAATGCGTAGGCCAGCCTTTCGATCCCAGCTTTCATGAGGCGATAGCCTATGACGAAGGCGAGGAGGGAAGGGTCGTCTCCGAGCACAGGAAGGGCTATACCCTGAAGGATAAGGTGCTCAGGGCCGCCCAGGTAACGGTCGGGAACGGAAACCATGCCGAAAACAAACCAAAGCATCATAAAGCACCGGACGAGCAAGCTGCTAAATAATCGTTTTTAATAAATATAATCTGGAATATAGGAGGATAAAATGGGTAGAACAGTAGGCATAGATCTCGGAACGACGTTCAGTCTTGTGGCAACGATGGAAGGCGGAGAGCCTGTAATCATCACTAACCGCGAAGGTGAGCGTTTGACACCGTCGGTGGTGGCGGTGGATAAAAAAGGTGAGAGGCTGGTAGGTTTGCTTGCCAAGAGACAGGCTATTACCAACCCCGAGAATACCATCTTCAGCATCAAGCGACTGATGGGACGCAAGTACAAGGACCCTGAAGTTCAGAACGATATCAAGAGGCTGCCTTATAAAATCGTCGATGCGCCGAATGGTGATGCCAGGGTTATGATGGGCGGCAAAGATTACAGCCCTGCCGAAATATCGGCCATGATCCTGCAGAAGTTGAAGCTGGATGCCGAGGCTTTCCTGGGCGACAAAGTAACCGATGCCGTGATCACTGTCCCCGCTTACTTCAACGATAGCCAGAGACAGGCGACCAAGGATGCCGGCACCATTGCCGGGCTCAACGTTATCCGCATTGTTAATGAGCCCACGGCGTCGGCGCTGGCCTACGGACTGGATAAGAAAAAAGAGGAGATGATCGCAGTCTACGACCTGGGCGGCGGCACCTTTGATATATCCATCCTGGAGCTGGGTGAAGGGACATTCCAGGTCAAATCGACCAATGGTGATACGCACCTCGGCGGCGATGACATCGACCTCAAGGTCATGGATTGGCTTACCGATGAGTTTAAAAAAGAGCAGGGCATCGATCTGCGGCAGGACAGGATGGCCCTGCAACGTTTGAAAGACGCGGCGGAGAAGGCCAAGAGGGAGCTTTCAACGGTCGGGCAAACAGAGATCAACCTGCCCTTTATAACCGCCGATGCTTCCGGGCCCAAGCACCTCAATATCACGCTGACCCGCGCCAAGCTGGAGCAACTGGCGGCTGACCTATTGGAGAAAAGCATCGAGCCGTGCAAGAAGGCGCTGGCGGATGCTGGCCTTACGGCTGCCCAGGTGACTGACGTCATCCTGGTGGGCGGCCAGACCAGGATGCCCAAGGTGCAGGAGATCGTGCGCCAGTTCTTCGGCAAGGAGCCCATCAAGGGGATCAACCCGGACGAAGCGGTAGCGCTGGGCGCGGCCATCCAGGGCGGCGTCCTCAAGGGGGATGTCAAGGACATCCTGCTGCTCGACGTGACCCCTCTCACCCTCGGTATCGAGACACTGGGCGGTGTAATGACGCCGCTCATACCCAGGAACACCACTATCCCCACTTCCAAGAGCCAGGTGTTCAGCACGGCTGCCGATAATCAGCCAAGCGTGGAGATTCACGTCCTGCAGGGCGAGCGCCCGATGGCAGGGGACAACAAGACACTTGGAAGGTTTATCCTCGACGGTATTTTGCCCGCGCCGCGCGGCGTGCCGCAGGTCGAGGTAACCTTTGATCTCGACGCTAACGGTATCCTCAATGTCCGCGCTCAGGACAAGGGCACGGGTAAGGAGCAGAAGATCACCATCACCGCATCCAGCGGCCTGAGTAAAGATGAGGTAGAAAAAATGCGACGTGAAGCTGAAGCACACGCCGCCGACGATACGCGCAAGAAGGAAGAAGTTGAGACCAAGAATGTAGCTGAAGCTACTGTCTACTCTGCCGAAAAGACTATACGCGAATACGGCGATAAGATTCCATCCGACCTAAAGAGTGAGGTCGAAGGAAAGATCGCAGCTACCAGGTCAGCTTTGCAGGGCACGGATATCAGCTATATCAAGAGCTCGCTGCAGTCGCTCAACGATTCCATGCAGAAAATCGGCGCTGCCGTATATCAGAAGACATCGCCGCCGCCCGGCGGAAGCCCGGGTGGAGAGGACGGTTCACAGGATGCCGGCGCGCCTCCCCCGCCCCGGGACGACGGGACCGTGGAAGGCGAATTCCGCGAAGTATAAACAGGTTGTTTAAGGTAAAGGCGGTGGATGTACATCCACCGCCTTCTTTTTTGCTGAAATTGCTGCAAGCGATACGCTTCTGAGTCGAATTGACACTCCAACTTAAAAGCCTATAATATGTGGAACGTTATTGATACAGGAGGTTTTTACCTGATGGCAAGCAAGCATTTCACAATGAGCAATGTAACCAAGGCAGTACTTGCGATTTTTGCCGGTGTTTTATGCATATTCTGGTTCGATATGGCAAGGTGGATAATAGGCATCTTCCTAATCGTATGGGGCATACTGACACTGGTCGAGCGCTAATACCCGCGAGCAAAGGCGGCCTCGTTTATACCTGTCGTTGGCCGCGGGCGGTGGGTTGTGTTCTATTGCGGCACCTGTGGCTTCAGCTATAAAGACTGGGTAGGCGTTTATTATCCTGAGGGCCTGCCCAGGAAGGGCTGGCTGAGCTATTATGCCCGGGAATTCGACGCGCTGGAACTGAACTCCACATATTACGCTTTGCCGGGACTCGCCACCATGGAATCCCTCGCCAGCAAAACCGGGGATGGATTTCTTTTCTCCGTCAAGGCCAATCAGGAGATAACCCATGTACGTCAGAGCGGGGAGGAAGCCAGCCGGGCTTTTATACGCATATTACAGCCGCTGGTTGAGGCGCATAAACTGGGGTGTGTGCTGGCTCAGTTTCCCTACAGCTTCGGCTTTAATTCCGCTAACCGGGATTACCTGCATAGGCTGGGCGACTGGCTGCAAGGCTATCCGCTTGTCATCGAGTTCCGCAATGCTGCCTGGCTTAACAGCGAAACTCGCGACTGGATGACGGCCCGTCATATCGGTTTCTGCTGTGTCGACGAGCCGCAATTGCCTCGCCTGATGCCGCCCGTGGCAGAGGTTACCAGTGAAACCGGTTATATCCGGTTCCATGGCAGGAATGCTGCCAAGTGGTGGCAGCACGAGCAGGCCTGGGAGCGCTATGACTACTCCTACAGCCGCCAGGAACTTGAGCAGTGGCTCCCCAAAATACGGCTGGTAAGTGGAGCGGCTAAAAACACCTTTATTTTTGCCAATAATCACTGGCGCGGACAGGCTGTGGATACTATCAGGCAGGTACGCTCAATGCTTGACCAGCTTGTCACGTGAATTTTTGTAATATAGAATAGTTGCCTGTATGGTGTGTGGCCGGGGTACCGGCCATGCACGGGCAAGTTCGAGCAGGGAGAATAGTTGCAACATATTACCGGTTCACAAAAACACATCGCCTGGTGGTACGCTCTTGTATTCCTCGGCATTATAGCGATATTACTGATACTGGATATCGTAACCAAGGAATGGATCCGCGCCAATCTCACACCGGGAGGATCATTGCCCGAGATATGGCGATTGAATATCGTGCATGTGCAGAATACGGGATCGGCTTTTGGCCTGTTCACTAACCAGGCCTTCCTTCTCAGTCTCGTCGCTATCGCCGGTCTAGTGGTGGTGCTGCTTTTTTTCAGGTACATCAGGGACCTTGGATTTTTAGGCGGTCTGGCTCTGAGCCTGATCTTTGCCGGGGCGATGGGCAACCTCATAGACAGGCTGAGGTTCGGATACGTCACTGATTTTATCTATTTCAGGCTCTGGGACAATGTATTCTGGCCAGCTTTTAACGTCGCTGACTCAGCCATAACGGTTGGAGCCATCTTACTTGCTTTTGTTGCCCTGGCCAGCCTGGGGAAAAAACATGAGCCAAAACCGGGAACCGCAAAAAAGGACGTTTAAGGCTGGCATCGGCGATGTCCGGCTGGATAAGTATCTGGCTGATGCTCTACCCGATCTAACGCGCTCGCATATACAAAAGCTGATTAAGGCCGGCCATGTTACGATAAATGGCTTTGCAGCCAGCTCGTCAAGGCGTCTAAAATCCACGGACCTCATCACCATTGAAATACCATCGCCAGCGACATCCAGGCTCGAACCCGAGGACATCGCTATCGAGATCATTTATGAGGATCCTGACATGGCGGTTATCAATAAACCGGCGGGCCTGGCCGTTTACCCCGCACCCGGGCATGCCGGACATACGCTGGTCAACGCCATGCTGCAACGTTTTCCCGATCTTGCCTGTTTCGGAGATTCGCCGCGGCCCGGCATCGTGCATCGCCTGGACAAGGATACCTCCGGGCTGATAGTTGTAGCCAGGAACGAGAAGGCACGGCTCGATCTCGTTAACCAGTTCAAGTCCAGGTCGATAACAAAAGACTATTTAGTTCTGGTGCAGGGAAGACTTGAGCCGGAGAGGGGTGCCATCGATGCCCCTATCGGGAGGGACCCGTCCGACCGAAAGAGGATGGCAGTCGTATCGCGCGGCAGGACGGCCAGGACCGACTACCGCGTATTACAGTATTTTAAAAACTGTACGCTGGCCGAGGCGCATATCCAAACGGGCAGGACACATCAGATCAGGGTGCATATGTCTGCCATAGGGCATCCCGTGATCGGGGATAAAAAATATGGGAAGTCATCAACATCGGCGGGACGCCAGTTCCTCCACGCCTGTTATCTTGAACTGAGGCTGCCCGGCAGCGGGCAAATGCGCTCTTTCACCTGCGGCCTTCCTCCTGACCTGCAGCAGGTGTTAAAGTCGTTCGGCAAGGCGAAAGGCTGAAACCTGTTGCTATTTGGCCTGGGGGTATGATAAATTAAGTTTAAAAGCGAGGTTTCAAAATGAGACCACAGGATAAATTCGGGCAGTCAAAAAAGGATCCCTATGGTGGGCAGGGCGATGTATATAACCAGCTTGCCGGCACACCGGCGCCCGGCGCCGAGGATTTCACCAACTTTGAGGTTGATGCTGCTAACAGGCGCAACGAGTTACTCTTCAGTATCACCACCCAGATCGAAGAAACCAGGGGCAAGCTCAAGCAGGCTGAACTTTTGGTAGAGCGTCTGCGCCAGAACCTGCGGGAATACGAGGAAATGTACAAAACCCTCACCAAGGGCAAGGCAAAAGAAAAGTAAGAATAAATATCCAGCGCCGCCGCTTGAGCAAGCCTGGCCACGGCAAGAGGCAGATGAACGGGTTTTGACATTGTGCTGATAAATATAATATCCCCCTTAGGAGTCAGCGTTGAAAGAGAAGCCCAAAGATTACGCCCTCGAGTATGCCGGTTTCTGGATCAGGCTGGCCGCAGCATTGATAGATTTCTTCATATTATTGGCAGGTTTGTATATATTGTACTGTGTGATATCCCAGTCCTTTTTCTGGATATTTCCCAATGTACCCGGGGTAATCAGCACTTTCGGTGATATCGCCGCTGGCGCTCCGTTGTCCGCGGGCGCAATATGGCTGTCCGCCACCATATTGCTGGCCCTGATGGTGGCCAGCACCATCTATTTTGTAGTTTGCTGGGCAGCTTCAGGCCAAACAGTGGGTAAACTCAGCCTGGGCATCAAAATAATTCGCACTGACAGCTCTTCGCTGGACCTGCGCTACTCTTTTATCCGCTTTCTGGGCAGTGTGCTCTGTGTTGCCACGCTGGGCATAGGTTTTATCGTGCTTGCTTTCGACAGCCATAAACAGGGGATGCATGATAAAATGGCCGACACTTATGTGGTGAAGCTGCCGGTTAAACAGGTAGTGTATAACCAGTCACTGGCGCGTGGGGGTATCAGGTAATATGCAAGCTCCGGTGAGGGTGCGCTTTGCGCCCAGTCCCACGGGTTACCCGCACCTGGGCAATATCAGGACCGCGCTTTTCAACTGGCTCTTCGCCCGCCATAGCGGCGGCACCTTTATCCTGCGCATCGAGGACACGGACCAGGCGCGAAAGGTGGAGGGTGCAGTGGAGAGCATTATTAATAGTCTGCAGTGGCTGGGGATGGACTGGGACGAAGGCCCGTATTATCAGTCCCAGCACCTGGATATGTACCTGGAGTACGGGGAAAAGCTGGTAAACGAGGGCAAGGCTTACTATTGTTACTGCTCTTCAGAAAGGCTGGATGCCATGCGGCAGGAGCAGATGAAGCTTAAGCAGCCGCCCGGTTACGACAGACACTGCCGTGACCTTGCTCACCCGGGTACCTCGGCAGATGCCCCCGGCGTTGCCCCCGTAATACGGTTCAAGTCCCCCCTGGAAGGAAGAACGGTGGTAACGGACCTTATCAGGGGTGACGTATCGTTTGAAAACAGCACCCTGGATGACTTCGTGCTGCTCAAGTCTGACGGGTACCCGACGTATCACCTGGCCAACATCGTCGATGACCACTACATGCAGATCTCACATGTCATGCGGGCTGAAGAATGGCTGTCCAGCACACCCAGGCATGTGCTGCTGTATGCTGCGTTCGGATGGCAGCCGCCCCGCTTTGCTCACCTGCCCATGATTTTGGGTCCGGACAAGTCCAAGCTGAGCAAGCGGCACGGCGCCACTGCCATCAATGAATACCGGGACCGGGGATACCTGCCTGAGGCCATGATAAACTTCCTTTCATTGCTGGGATGGTCGCTTGACGATAAAACGGAGATCATGACACGCGATGAAATCATTGAGAATTTCACCATCGAGCGGGTCAGCAAAACTGCGGCCGTCTTTAATCTCACCAAGCTGGAATGGATGAACGGGGTATATATACGCAACCTGAGCTCGCAGGAATTTAGCGACAGATGTATGCCCTTTGTTGAAAGGGCGCTTCCGGCAGGGGTGAAAAGGCCTATAGATGCGGCGTATCTGAAACAGATATCCCCGCTGGTGCAGGAGAGGGCCAAAACGCTCTCGGAAGTACCTTCCCTGGTGGATTTTTTCTTCACAGACGGGCTCGAATATGACAGCAGCCTGTTGCAAGGTAAGATGGAGAAGGGCCAGGCCGGCGAAGTGCTCAAGAAAACACTTCATGCGCTGGACAACATCCGGGAATGGCGTGCCGGCGACCTGGAGACAGCGGTCAGGCCGCTTGCGGACGGACTCGGCCTCAAGGCCGGCCCCTTTTTCGGTGTTCTGCGCGTGGCCGTTACCGGCCGGACTGCTTCACCACCCCTCTTTGAAACGATGGAGGTAACGGGCAGGGATCGCTGCATGACACGTCTGAAGGCAGCGCTGGACAAGCTTGAGCCGGATAAGAAGAAGCCCGGCTGATTTATCATCATGTATTAAAACCGTTGCTTTTAAGATTGATCATTTATTGTTAAGCGTATAACATCTACCATCTATCATACTTTCTACCATTACATGCACTATTCCTACTTTTTTAAGAGGAGAAGGCAAGTGGCGCTGGTGACTGTAGATCTACACTATCGCTTCAGAGTAGGTTCAGCCTATTTTTGCTTAATGACTTCAACATGCCTCCGTGGGAATTTCTTCTCTCCTTTATATTAGAGGTAACCCGTGCTCCTATTTCATTTCTTCTTTTCCAAATAAGTATATCCCTTCTCTCCGATATTGTTTGGATCAAATATCTCTCGAATTTGACCCTGCCACACATATGCCTGTGGTTGAGGATCCATACCATAAGCCATATCTTGAACTGGCCTGGGTAAAAACGGCGTCAAAAAGTACCCAGAATACGGCGATGGCGGCCATTTATTTTGTGCAACGACAACACCTGCTTCAAAAACAGCTTCCAACCCTTGTTCTACCGAAGTTTTGTCGGCAGGATCGTGGAAGAAGAATTGCTCCTGGTACGCACAACTTCCTCCACCCAAATAACCTAGTGTTCCCATAAAAGCATTAGCTCCAGTATTCGCTATACGGCCCTTTTCTTGCGACATATACTTCCTATTAATTTCTTCACCAGGCTGAATGGTTGGCACAATGGAATCTGGAGAACCAACCGGCCCCATAATACCCAGAAAACTGCCAGTATATAAAAAGTTGGTATTCTTTGTTGAAAGCTTGAGCAAGAAATGCAGTGTAAACTGCTCCCAGAAAGGAGTATCCAAAGCAGCTACTTTTTTGCCCCCTGTCTCAGCTAATATCTCATCCAAAGCGTTCTCCTGCCAAGCAATATCACCAATTGAATTCCCAGCCAATACAATCTGGTATGCGCGTTTCATTTCCTGTGTCAGCTTTTGCACCTCCGCATCTGCGAGAACCTCTTCGAGGTTGTCGAGGGACAAGCTCGAATCGGAAAATATTTTGATCATGGCTCCCTGCAGTTCATCACCATAGAAATTGAACTGTCTGTGGATAACGTAACCTATCCGGGCATCATAAATTTTATAGAGAGAATCGGCAATTGCTTGCTCGGAAGGGAATTGCACTGTATGCGCTCTAAAATTTCCAGGCAGTGATGTAGTGTACGCTGGGACCTTGCCAGCAATGGGATAAGCAGCAGGACCAGGCCATGGATGCAACTTTATACCAATTTTCGTTACCACACCAAAAGAGCCAAGTGTGCCTGCGTGGCCTCTTATTACCCCCCTCATGCTAGGACCAGGCCCCTCTGAACAGAACCAACCCTTCCCACAACCTCGCGAGCCTGTCCTAACCACTTCTCCCGTGGGAGTAACCCACTCCACAGCTAATAGATTATCTGGGCCATGGCTCATATACATCCCATTGGGTGATGCACCTAAGAAACAGGCACTGGTCGCAATCACAGAACATACTCCCCCTGCTCCAATCAGATGGCAATTTAATCCTTTTTTCATCGCTTCCGCTTGCAGCTCGGCACCCATTACATAGGGCTCCACCACCGCAAACATGTTTTTTTCGTCCAGATCAAGTATGCGATCCATTCTTTTTAGATCTAATTGGACCGCACCTTCATTCAAGACAGCATTCCATGCACCCCAACCACCACCTACAGGTTTCATTTTCACTCCATACTTGTTACATATCTTGACTATCGCTTGAACCTCCTCTACAGTAGCAGGTAACAGCACAGCTTCAGCACTTACAGGTGTAATTCGTTTCCTCTCGGGATTTAAAAATTCAGCTAACCAATGAAATCGATACGAGTTTAGAATTGCTGGTTCATCAGAAATATAATCGGAACCCACGATATCTTCAAATGCTTGGTACACTTCCTTCTTCAACGACATGATAGTTCCTCCTTCCTTTGACTTATATTACCGCTTTATGCAGAAGCTCGACTACGTCATAAACCTGCAATTTGTCCCCAGTTACGGCTATTGCATCACGAAAATTTCGTTCGCACCAGGGGCATGCAGTAACTATCGCCTCCGCCCCTGTGGCTTTTGCTTCTTCAATTCTTTCCCTGGCTGTCCAGAGGGCGAGATCAGGGTATGATTCCTTAACCCCACCTCCTGATCCGCAACACCAAGCATACTCCCTGATTCTCTCCATTTCCACCAGACTTAAATCTGGTATACTCTTCAGCACATTTCTTGGTTCGTCATATACCCCATTTGTTCCTCTCCTTTTCGGTTTAGGCGGATCAAAAACATTGATAATATTCCGTATCTGTGCCCTTTTCCCTGTCCATGGAATATACGGCTCCCCCATTCTGCCAAGATGGCAAGGATCATGATAGGTCACTTTCAATGGTACGCTATTGACAGGCTTTATGCGGCCTGCTCTTATCAAGCGGTCCATAAATTGGGTAATATGTAATACTTCTACATTCGGTTTCTTCCCACTTTTAGCAGGATACAGATAATTGAAAGCATAATAGCCATCTGAGCAGCCTGTCACTACCGTCTTTACACCAGCCTTCTTCCACGCCTCAATATTACTTTCGGCAAACTTTATGAATTCACCCTGATACCCCATTTCATATGCCCGTCCACCACAGCAAGATTCATCTTTTCCCAGGATACCTACGTCAACGCCGGCCCCTTTAAGTAAGCTGATAGATGCTCTCGCTACTCCCCAAAGTTCTTCGTCAAAGCAATAACGACACCCGGCATGAAAAAGGACCTCCCCCTTTTCGGTAGTTAGATCCTTCACTTTTAGCCCTTCAGCCCAGTTACCTCGATTATTTTTAATCTTTCCAGTAAAAAGGGTATCTTCTTTCCTCAATGTATCAATAAGAGGCATATGTTGTGGTAGCAATTGACCATCCTCAACCAATTTAGCTCGCAATTCGAGCGCCATATCTAACGGCTCCAATTGAGTGCTTATTTTGCAAGAAACATCACATGAACCACATACAGGACACTGGTATACAATATCAAGCAGCCGATCCGAATAAGGTATAAGTCCTTCTAAAAGTGAAAATGCCACATTAAACCTGCCACTTGCTGAGTAAGCGTGAAATTTTCCCCATTCTATACTTGGACATCCGCTAGAAAACCTATTGCTTTTAATTTGTGCAAGGGGAATAAATTTACAGCTTGAACAACGACTACACCTTTGCATATCATCTCGATAATCTATTAAAGCCATCTTACATACTCCTATTTTTTCTTACTATTTTGTTCAGACACTAGTAGCACAACTTGTTAGGGTTCATTACATTGTTAGGATCAAATAGTTTCTTTATTTTCTGCGCTACTCGTGTATTCTCGTTGTCCTTGTCGTAAGTAGTGTTTTTCCATATATCATAAGGGCGAGAGAAATAACCTCCACAGCTCTCAATTTCCTCGCTAGCTTTTGAAAATAATTCCTTTACTTTGGACTTATCTCCAGCATTACCTGGGTCATAAAACAGATCGAACTCGCAATGGCAACATCCACCCTGCATTTGTGGTTGTATATAAATACCTATTTCTGATGTCGGATACCCAGCATTTTCCGCGGCTGAATAGATTATCTTTATAAATTCTGGCGTTTTATCTAACGTAGTCAAAAAGAAAATCTCCTGACACGCCCCTTTATTTTTAATCTTCCAGTAAGGTTCTTTTGAGGGTTCACGTAACAATTTTTCAACTTTCTCTGCCTCAAGTCCGGGTATTGACTGTGTAAGTTGTACTCCGAATTCCTTGGCAAGATTTATGATATCCACCTCTTGGAATTTAACTCTTTCCTCCGGGAGCCTGTCATAACCTGCTATTGTATGAATAAGAACCCAAGCGGGCAATTTCGTATTTATTGCACATATCGTATTGGCGTTCTCGCCAATCAAGCTGGCTAAATTCCACCGATTAAGCAATAAAAGTTCATCACCAAATCTCAATCTGAATCGTCTATACATGAAATCCAGAAGAGCACCCAAGTTTTCAGAAGGTGTAAAGAAAAGTTTTTTAGCTTTGGGTAATAATTCACACCTTGCTGAACCCCAAGTAGCTATACCTATTGTTCCCTGTGCTCCAGACATAAACCTATAGTAATCTACCTGCCCCGGACCTGATCCATACACCTGATCACTATGTCTTTCCCACTGTTCTTCCAAGCTTCCTTGAGACCAACCAGCTTCACCGGTCAATAGTTTATCACCGTTCCCCCATATAATTTCCAAACATCGAAGTGGATCCAGCAAAGTCCAATGGTGGTGTGGAGTCAACGTTGGCTCCCTCTCCAACAAGCTAGCCAGTACCGATTTGGTTTTGCGTGGCAATAATGGCATAGGCAAGTACATGCCTTCTTTAGCAAGTTCAAGCTGTAACTGACCCCATGTCACGCCAGGCTCGAATATGACATACCTGTTTCTGCGATGGATCTTAATTATTCTGTTCATCAGGCCTAAATCTACGATAATTGCTTTATCTACCGCGGGTATAGTATCACCTCTAAAATGAGGCTCCCCCGAGCTTAATGGCACCAAGGGCGTGCTTGTCTCATTTGCCCATCTCACAACTCGTTGCACTTCATCTACATTAGCAGGTTTAACTAATAATTCTGGTTTCCTTGATGCGACAAAGCTGCAATCTTCTGAATAAGCTTTAAGCGTCTTTGGATTATCGACTACATGCTTAGCTCCAACTATTTTCTCCAATTCCAACTTTTTATTGGCCATTTTCTCTCCCCCTTAAGTATTTTAATTGGCATAACTTACTATCTACCGTTTATGCTCATTTATCCACAACAATAGCTGCATACCATGCACACTTAGCAATGTTTCTTGCAGACCCCAAAAATTTCATAATCCAACCTCCTACGTTCCTGAAAATGTATTAATTATTTATTAATCAGCTCCCTTACTCTGCTAATGAATGCTGGCAAAACTTTTTTCCAATCCCCAACAACGCCAACACAGGCCTCATTGAAGATATCCGCTTGTGGGTCAAGATTTATGGCGACTATATTTTTTGAGCGAGAACATCCCGCCATATGTTGACTTGAACCGGATAGTGCGATAGCGAAATAAATATCAGGAGCAATGACTTTGCCAGTAAGCCCTATCTGCAGTTTTTCAGATACCCATCCATTATCACATGGTGGCCTTGATGCCCCCACTGCTCCATTGAGAAGTAAAGCCAATTCCTCCAACTGTTTAAACCCGTCGGCACTACCTATCCCCCTACCCCCAACAACTAAGACGGAAGCATCTTCTATCCTAACACCACTTTCCTCTTCTCCTACTCTCTGTAATATCTTTGTTCTGACAGCTTCCATATTTAATTGAGTGTTAACAACAATAACTTCACCTTTCCTTGAATTATCGAATTCAAGTGGTTCCATGGTTTTTGCTCTGACAGTTGCAATTTGAGGGAATGAGTTGAACACCAAAGTAGCTTGAGCTTTTCCTCCATACACACTTCTTGTAAATAGCAATTGTTTCGAACTTGGCTCGATATTCAACTCAATGCAATCCATTGCTACTGGATTGCCGAGTCTGAAAGCCAAACTTGGAGCGAGGTCACGCCCAATATCAGTCTGACCTAAAATAATAACCTGGGGCATTATCTGAGTAATTACATTTTCAAAGACCTGTATATATAACTCTGTTTGGTAGTTTTCGAGTTGATCGTCATCTGCAACATATACCTTATTTGCCCCTAAGGCAATAGCTTCTTGAGCAACGGAAGCAATATTACTGCCCATTATCAGAGCGCACACTTCTTGCCCAAGTTCTGAAGCTATCTTAGAAGCACAACCTAATAGTTCATTAGCTATTGATGCTAATTTACCATTGGCGACCTCGCAATGCACCATAATGCTTTTATGTTCCATTAAATTGCCCCTACAAAGACAGCTTGTTAATAATACGCCACCTTTGCTGCTGCCTTTTAAATAACGATATTTTCATCAGATTATTTTTACTTCCTTTAGTTTATTGGCCAGATTGACCCCCGCCACTTCAGGGCTTTGTCCTTCTACTATCTGACATGAGATTTGACTGTGGGGTGGAGTAACAAGTTTAATCAAATTGACCTGTTTCTGCGGTAACGCATCCAAACATATATCGCCCGCTTTCCAGGTTATGATCGGCTTCTTTTGGGACTCCATTATCGCCTTTAAAGTGGCCGCCCTCAACTCACCAGATTCATTACCCACTGTAAATAATACAGGGGTCATTACTTCAATAATCTCATACCCTGCAGACACTACCCGCTCAACAGTTAATTTGCCATCATTTATTTTTAACTGACGCACCACAGTAACACAAGGTATTTTTAGAATCTGAGCAATGCCAGAACCTACTTGACCAGCGTTCGTATCTGCTGACTGCCTTCCACAAAGGATAATATCGAATTCGCCTATTTTTATTATGGCAGCCGCCAATACGAAGGCGGTAGAAAACCCATTGAGGTCATCAAAAGCGACATCATCGAGTAGAATCAGTTCCTCGGCCCCCACTGCTAGAGTTTTCCTTAACACAGCTTTGGCTAGATTCTGCCCCATACTTATAATAGTAATCTTGACATCCGTGATGTCTTTCAATTTTAGAGCAGCCTCAAGCGCGTTTTCATCAAACGGATTAATGACCGGCGGTGATCCACTTGCCGCGATAACTTGCTTTGCTTCAGAATCAACCTTAAAAGAGGAGACTGGAGCCTCAGGGTCAGATACCAGTTTCATACAAACTAATACTTTAACCATCACTATCCTATCTCATGGCAAACATTCGGTTAATGCAATAAAATCTCTGGCTGTCAGCAACCCGACAACTCCGGTCATCACATATGCTAAACATAAGACCATATACGCTTGCAAGCATATTTCTGAAGTTACGACCCCTTTTCCACAAGTGACTTTAACTTGTTAATGCGCTCGTCTCTTTGCTTGGCGATAATAGTGAAAGTCCTAGGTATGTCAGCCATTAGTGATTTGGACTGTTCTGCAGCTTCTATATAAAATTCGATAAGCGTTTTTTCGATACAATTTGCTTGTTCAATGGCTTTGCTCCAGATATCAGGAACAAAATAATTTATAATATAGTTACTTGGATCCACATTAAAGGCAAAGCATCCTTCGATGGCATCAGTAATTACTCCGTAGTATACTCTCTCGATTGTAGTTATATTTTTTTTATTCTCAGCAGCAAAGGAGATAAATACATCTTTATTGCGGGGAAACTTATCTGCTATTTCTTGATAAAATTGCGCCGACTCCAATTCAAGTTTCTTTGAAAAACTGATTACTTCTGAACATGTTTCAAGAGACATAACTACCCCCTTAAAACCACCTCTGTATTACGACTTTACTCTTGGTGAAAAAGCGAACAGCCTCTTTCCCCTGAGTGTGTAAAACGCCGTAAAAAGAATCCTTCTCGCCACTGAATGGGAAAAATGCCACTGGAGCCACAACACCGACATTAACGCCTACATTACCGCTTTCGATATTGTAAATAAAATATCTAGCATCCTTCCCACTATTAGTGAATATTGAATTGCCATTACCATAGTTACTGCTATTACAAATTTGTACAGCCTGATCCAAGTTTTTCACCTGCATAACACTCATCACCGGCCCAAATATTTCTTCTCGAGCAATAGACATGGTTGGTGCTACATTTTCGAAAATTGTTGGGACTAGAAAAGCGGTATCAGGGTAGTTACCTATAATCTTTACATTTCTGCCATCGAGCCTAAGTTTTGCTCCTTCCTTTATACCGGCTTCAATATATTTAATGACATTTTCTTTCTTACTCTTGTCACGCAAAGGCCCCATCTGGATCGACTCGTCAAGCCCGCAGCCTACTTTTATCTTGGACACTGCATCAGCTACAGCATCCATAAAGCTATAATAAAACTTGTCGTCGTCTCCTGCTATCATGAGATTTGCTGCAGCTAAGCACCTCTGTCCTGCATTGCCGAAGAATGAGGTTAGACAAGCAGCCACTGTTGATTTTATATCTGCGTCAGGCATAACTATCATTGTGTTTTTCGCACCGCATTGTGCAATGACCCTTTTTTGTGTTTCTCCACATCGGCGATAAATTATTTTACCTGTTGGAGTAGAACCAACAAATGTAATCCCCTTAATATCAGGATGCCCAAGCATCCCATCGACAACATCTCTTCCACCGTTAACCACATTCCAAACACCCGGAGGGAATCCGGCTTCATCAGCCAATTCAGCAAGCTTCATCTGGCTTAGAGGGACTTCGCTTGATGGTTTAATGACAACACAGTTGCCTGTTGCTACCGCATAAGGGGCCGACCATAATGGAATCATAAACGGGAAATTGAATGGGCCTATTATGCCAAATACGCCTAGTGGAGTTGGAACCACCCATTCATCAATACCTGAGGCGATATCTTCTGAATAATAGCCCTGCATCAATGTAGGTATACCACAAGCAACCTCCACATTCTCAATACCTCTTCTAGTTTCACCTCTAGATTCATCAATACACTTACCATGTTCTTGGGTCTGTATTCGGCTGATCTCTTCAAAGTTGTCTTCAAGCAATGCTTTAAGACGGAATAGTATCCGGGTTCGAGCCAGCGGCGTAGTTCTCCTCCAATCTGGAAAGGCCTCCTTTGCCGCATTAACTGCAGCGCCTATTTCGTCTTTAGTGGATATTGGTACTTTGGCTATTGTCTTTTGGGTTGCGGGATCAACAACGTCAACTATTTTTCCTTTTGATTCCACCCACTCTCCGTTAATATAATTCAGTACATTCTTAACTTCTTTGATTGGTTCTTCCAGTAATGCCATCTAAAACCCTCCTTACTTGCCATGAAATCCCGTAGCCTGCAAAATATTTTCTTACGATAGAGCAGATACGGCCTAGTACTTAGTTGCCTCAATTGATGCTCATTTATTCGAAGCTAAGTCAAATGTGAAAATAATATCGCTGATTTACACAACTAAGCACTAGTGTCTCAAATAGTTATGGGCAATCCTCCTTGTTTGTCCTAAAATGTTCATAATGAATGCTATTATATCACTATTTTACCATTTGTCAATAGTTAAATGTGCGGTATGTCCAAAACATAATATACAGATTTTGAAGTATAGTACTCAGAATATATAAAATGTCTCAAATAGTCATGGGCAATCCCACTTGTTTGTCCTAAAATGTTCATATTGAATGCTATTATATCACTAATTTACCAATTGTCAATAGTTAAATGTGCGGTATGTCCAAAACATAATATACAGATTTTGAAGTATAGTACTCAGAATATATAAAATGTCTCAAATAGTCATGGGTAATCCTACTTGTTTGTCCTAAAATGTTCATATTGAGTGCCATTATATCACTAATTTACCACTTGTCAATATTTAAATGTGCGGCGGTTACTGTCTCTGGTTTGTCGGTTTTGAGTTAGAGTGACCTTGTAAAACATTATACCGCTATCCTGGATAGAGATTTTAGCAGTTGAACCCAGGGACGGGATGAGTGCGGACCGGATATTGCGGGCAGTCCCGCGCTAAAGTAACCGGCATAATCAAATTTCATCGTGCGATCGATCACACGGTTTACTTGTTTCGCTGGCAGCTTGACCAGCGCGATGTTACTTCTGTCAGTGCACAGGCAATTTGTAAGGGTACCTTCGCGTATATTTATTCTCAGCCACAACATACGGCGTAGCCCCCGCGGTGACCAGCTCATGCCCTGGTTCTTCGTCCTTCTTACAATTAACTTATCAATGTTACCCTCAATAGCCCCAGTCCTGCGCAGATTACTATCATGTTTTGTCATATCTTCCCGGTAGTCCTTTAACCCGGAAGCATTGGAGTTGATATATCTGATAACCTGCCTGATATCTTTTGACTTATCGTTTTGAACTTTGCTGGCCTCTTGTTTTAGCTCCGCAACAGCAGTTTCGAAATTGCCCTGGCTACACTGGTGTTGAACCGACCGGAGAGTTTTCCTATCATGACCCAGGGCATGACAAAGGGCACGGTTAAGATGGTACTGGCATAGCTGATACCGGCCGCCAAAATAATCCGCGCCTTCTTTGATCCAGGCTGCCCCATCCCCACCGACAACGTATTGCGTTCCCTCCAGATCATATCTTTGATGCAGCTTCAATGTCATACCTGCCCAGAATCGGTCAGTGTTTGCCACATCCGCATAATATGTCTTATTAACTGTTCTGTAGCGGTCTTTGCCCACTTTCTGCCAGCCCTCATAGGCTATGCCCAACTTTACCTCAGCTTTGCGTGCCTGTTCCCTCTGCAAAGGCAGCACCACGCCATCAGCCTCGATCATCAGGCGATCTGCCTGCATGTTCTTAGATTGCGGCAACTCGCCGGTCTCTTCAAACCAGGCGGTAGCCTTATCCGCATCATCCTGGCTGTCAGAAAGTGCCGTCTGAACAAGCCGGTGAATGGTTTGGTGGGAAAGATCAATTGGTGTTGTCCTGTTTAATATTTCAGCACTCCTGCGGAAGGGCATCTCTCCTGCTAACCTGCAGGCTATCTCCTTTACTGCAAAGGTAGTGTGGCGATATTTATCCATCCCCATCGATTCATCAAGGAGATATTGGTAGTTGCCATTCCGATCTTGATACTGTCTTCTGTTTACCCTGATTGGCCCCAGCCAGGTCCGATACCAGATGCTACGTTTATGCGCGATTCTGAAAGACACCGGTCGGTGCCGTTGTATAAGCAAGTCAATCTGCTCAAGTATGCGTTTAAATACTTCCCTCGCCCATTCGATTGCCTTAGCCAGTAACGTTTTTTCCGTGTCAAGGAAGCTGTGCTTGAGTTCCAGTGAGTTTTCGATTAGACTGTTTTTCAAGAGAGATCTCCTTATAAGTTATTTGTTCTGTTTACTTATATTTTGAGGTCTCTCTTAATTTTTTCAACTCCAACCGACAAAACTGTTACTGTATCTGTGCGGCGTGTTAATGTTCTATGATTTTGTCACCCCTTAACTGTTCAGAGAAAGTGTCACCTCCACATCTGATCCTCTCCCCGAAAACAGCGCCAGACGGAATGCGAGTTTTGTGGGATGATTAATATGTTTAAAGGAGGATCGTCCCATGAAAAAATCCCGGTACTCGGCAGAGCAAATCGCCTTTGCTCTGAG
>Ga0268284_1000054_pt1 | contig 109896 bp, 93 predicted proteins | sample saktaG_14_FD_190137 | JGI IMG/M metagenome (GOLD analysis project Ga0268284, IMG submission 190137) | Saline water microbial communities from Sakinaw Lake, British Columbia, Canada - sak_2013_06_06_40m | ecosystem: Environmental > Aquatic > Non-marine Saline and Alkaline > Saline ...
CTCGTTCTTGCGGTAGACATGCTCTGGGTTGGTCCAGTACTGGAAGGGGCCGTCGTTGAGGCCGATGCGCCATTCGTCGCCCATCATGCCGATGCCGTGCTCGAACCCGGGAACCAGGTAATCCTGGAAACCCCTCTCCTCGGCAAATGCCAGCATCTCGTCCGCCAGCCTGGTGGGGGATATGCCTGCTTTGTAGGTGATCAGCACCTGCTTCATGAGGTCTACGAAGTTCTTGGCGTGCCATAACTGCCGCTTGGTTGCCTTGCCCAGGAAATAGTTATGTGAATGGTCGCCCAGGCCGAGTTTGAACATGGCGTGCAGGTCCACCATCAGGGGGTCGCCTGCCTTGAGCTTCCTCCTGCTGGCCGGTGTGCAGGCGCCCGCCGCCAGGCCTGACCTGTAGCCGGAGGCGATCTCGTTGCCGCCCGTGAACGACCACTCCCACTCGCTGCCGGCCTTGCGCATGGCGTAAGCCGCCAGGCCGCCCACCTCGGTCTCAGTCATCTTCTGGAAGCCGCCGTCCTTGATGACAGCGTATACAGCCTTGTGCCCCACATCGACGATACGTGAAGCCTCGCGGAAGCGATTAATGGTGCCCTCGTCCTTGATAAGAGAGAGTCTGTCTATGATGTCATGGGCATTCTTGAAGGTGGCCTTTGGCAGCGCAGCCTTGAGCATGACGAACTCGAAGAGGGTAAGGTGCCCCTCGGGCAGGTAGTTGCCCATGCCGGTCTCCATGCCGATAACGCCCTTTCCACCCTTAAGGTAAGGCTTCATCAGCATGCTCAGAACTGACACCTGATCCTGGCCGCCCATGGGTCCGTAGCCCAGTACGTGGTCCTCGTCCAGCCAGGAATCGTCGGCCACGCGCGCGGCGTCGATGACGAAGGTGACTGCGGTGGGCAGGCCTTCGGGCGGGATAACTACGTAAGTACGCCAGGGACAGAAGGCGTCCAGTATCCATGACATGGTGCGCAGCCGTGAGCCCAGGTAAACGTCGATGCTCTGTTTGGCCATCTCCTTTTGCACGGCCTTGACTCTCTTGGGATTATCAACAAAATAGGGATCATCCTTGGCCAGTTTTTTAATCGGCATTTATATGTCCTCCAGCTCTAATATTCCGTTGGTACGGTGGCGATGACCTCGTTCAGCCTGTCGACTGTGGGAGACAGGGTCAGGGCCTTGACCAGGTTGCCTTTGAGCAGCATCTTGCCTGACATAAGGGCGGCGCGCGCCTTAAGCTCAGCCCTTGAGATCCTGGCGAAAACTTCGTAATCGGACGTAATGGAGAATTCGGCTTTGGGCGGTTTGCCCTCGACGATAGAGACGTTTTCAACCACCCCGTTCACGAGCTTGTAATAGACGGCCCTGGTCTTGCCGTCCGGGCACTTGTTGTAAACGGTCAGCATAGAGGAGGTGATGTTCTTCATTTTCTCGGGTGTAAGGGTTTTCTTGCACCTCCTGCAGACCTCGTCCGCCCACTCCTTGCTCAGGTACTTGAATTTCTTTTCAGGCATTTGGGACCTCCTTTAAATTATTGCTGCTTTAAAAAGTCTAATATCAGACTGTTGACCTGGTCGGGCACTTCTACCTGGGGGTCATGGCCGATGCCGTTAAGCTGCTTGAATTCAACGTTGGGCAGCGCCTTCTGTATGGCCTGCACCATCTGAGGTGTGATGTCGTTATCCGCTGTGCCCCAGATCAACAGTATCTTGTGGTCCTGCTTGCCGACCTTTTCGTAATCGGCCGTGTAATCAGCCCATGCATCGCTGCGGGCCGCGGCCAGCGATGCCTTCTCGAAGCCTTTAAACTGGGTCTGGTCCTTGAACTGCTTAGCGTACTCTGCAGCTTTGGGCGATTTCTGCATGAGTTGAGCTGCCCGGTCCGACATGACCTTGACGGCTATCAGCCGTGTGAGGAACTCTCCCACCGCAGGTATCCTCATCAACTTGAAGTTGGTGTCGTTCGCGATCGAGTTGATCATCGGTGCAATCAGCACCAGGTCCTTGACACGGTCGGGGTAGTTGGCCGTAAAGTCCACTGCCAGGGCTCCGCCCATGGAGACGCCCACAAGGTCCACGGGCTGCTTTATCTTGAGCGCGTCCAGCAGGTCGAGAAGCTGCTTGCGATAGAAAGCCTGGCTGTAGTCCCCATCCGGCCTGTCCGAGTAGCCCCTCCCGTACATGTCATAGCGGAGAACCCGGTAGCCGGCCTTGGCAAGTGACTCAGCCTGCGCGTCCCACAGGTACATAGGAATCGTAGCGCCGTGCACCAGCACCACCACCTGGCCGTCCTCGGGTCCCGTCAGCTCATAGTGTGTTACGCCTTCAGTCAGTTTGACATATGAACCGCTCGTCTGAGCGCGGGTTGCATCGTCGAGATCCTTTGTCTCGACATTTGCCGTGGCATAAAGCGTAAGGGGTGTAATAATGATTAACAGAATAACGACGCAGATGATGATAGCGGTCCACCAGACGTGACGACTTTTAGCAGAAGACATGGATGTACCTCCCCTGATTGCACTTGCGCTAAGTTTATATTCGTTTCAACTGCACGTCAAGATGCCTGTAAACGTCGTCATACAGCGGCATACCATGTCATTGCGAGCGAAAGCGAAGCAATCTTGTGCGGTTGAATGCGTCACAACACCAGATTGCTTCGTCGCTTCACTCCCCGCAATGACGTGTATAAAATGCTTCTCGCAATGACATATACGAAGCGCTACTCGTAGCGACAGCCGGCGTTATTTTATGAAGGCTGAGAGCCGTTCCAGACTGTCGGTGATCTCGAAATCGCTGTCGAATTCCAGGTCGAGGCTCTTGTCCAGCGTCAGGCTCTCATTGGCGTTGTAAAGTTGCTTGTAGGCTGCGATGGACTGTGCGCTGTTGCCCATGATCTTCTTCGCCATATTCTGCATGGCATCCTCCAACCGGTCTGCCGGGGCCGCCAGGTTGATCAGACCGATACGCTCGGCCTCCTTACCTGTAATGGCCTCGGCCGTAAACGAGAGTTCCCTGGCTTTGAGGTAACCCACCCTGCGCGGCAGGCGCGCGCTCATACCCCAGGTCGGCCGTAGACCCCACTTGGCATGCGTATCTCCGATCTTGGCATCCTCCGCCGCGATCACGATATCGCAGGCAAGCATGATCTCCACTGCACCCGTGAAGCAGAACCCATTGACCAGGCAGATGACTGCTTTGGGTACAGAGCGTATGGCATTTATCAGCTCCCGGGCCGGCACGTCGAGAAAGTCGCCAACCTTGCCGTTTACCAGCTTCTGGTCTCCCATGGCTTTGAGGTCAACCCCGGCACTGAAAGCCCTGCCGACGCCGGTCAGGACGATGACCCGTACATCCCTGTCTTTGCCTGCTTCTAACACGGCGGCTTTAAGCTCTTTCAGCATGCCGGGAGTGATGGCGTTCATCACCTGCGGGCGGTTGAAGATGATCCTGCCTATGCCTCCACTGGCCTGGTATGTAATAGTCTCATATGCCATGGTTTTCCTCCTCGATTCATAATGCATCGTGCCCCCGGACGCGGCGATAGTAATATAACACAATATGCGGGGCTTTGACACAGGGGCAAAGCCATAAGATAATTGGCCCCATATCATATATCGGTGATGCACGCGGAAACCCCGGTTCCCCGATAATCAGAGGAGGAAATTAATGACCAGCTTTGCTGCGCCGGACTTAAAATACCTTTTTCAGCCTCGTTCGGTGGCCATAGTGGGGGCATCGAAGGACGAGTGGAAATCGGGCGGTATGTTTATCAATAGCATGCTCAAGGACAGCTATGCCGGCACGATCTATCCCATCAACCGCAGGGAAAACGAGATCATGGGGCTGAAGTGCTTCCCGGACCTGTCATCCATACCCGGCGAGGTCGACCTGGCCGTGCTGGCCGTACCGGCCCATGCGATTCCCGCTGCAATGGAGGACTGCGCACACAAGCGCGTGAAGTTCGCCGTAGTGCATGCCGTGGGCTTCAGCGAGATGGGTGCTGAGGGGAAGGAGGCGGAGAAGAGGATGGTGGCCATCGCCCGCGAAGGTAGTGTGAGGGTGATCGGGCCAAACTGCATGGGCATTTTCACATCGAGGGGACGTGTGAACACGGTCGTCCCTTATGCCAGGATGCCGCTCGACCCCGGCTGTGTGGGTTTTGTGGGCCAGAGCGGTTGGGTAAGCGAGATCATGCTTCGACTGGGCAGCGCCCGGGGGCTTCGCTTCAGCGGCGTCATCAGCATCGGCAATCAGAGTGACCTTACATTGGAAGATTTAATAGCCTACTGGGGTGATGACCCTGACACGAAGGTCATCACGGCTTATATCGAAGGTTTGAAGAATCCGGAGCTGTTTGTGAAGCTGGCAAGGGAGATCTGCCCGCATAAGCCCGTCATTATCTGGAAGGGTGGCAGCTCCGAGATGGGGGCCAGATCGGCCGCCTCCCATACCGGCTCGATGGCCGGCAGCTACCCGGTTTTCCAGGCCATGTGTGGTCAAACGGGGATAATCCCTGCCTATGGCATGGAGGACATCATCGATCTGGCCGTGGCCTTCAGTTGCCCCGTTCTGCCGCCCGGCAGGGATATAGGGTTGTTGATTGAAGCCGGAGGTGGCGCGGTGGCCTCGTCAGACGCCTGCGCCGGGGAGGGGCTCATCATCAGGCAGTTTCCCGAAGATCTCCAGTGTAAACTGGCGGAATATCTCAAAGACAAGGTGCCGCCGTCCAATAATCGCAAGAACCCGGTTGACCTTATCTGGGCGCCCATCGGCGGGGCCGCCCGGGTGTACGTCGACTGCCTGGAGATGATCATGCCCCACGTGGATGCCTGCCTTGTGATCACATATGCATTCCTGCAGGACGCATGGTTCCGGCAGAAGCTGATAGAGCTGCGTGACCGTCTCAAGAAGCCCATAGTGCTGATCCCTGCCAACCCGCCCGACCAGTTGGACGGCCTTATCCTGGCAGCGATGGATGGCATACCCACCTATGTTATGCCGGACAATGCCATCCGGTGCATGGGGGCCATGGTTCGCAGAGCGGAGCAGTTGAAAAAGCGATTTTAATAGACTGCCTTAAAGGGCAGCAACAGGAGGATCAGGCATGAAAGAGATAACCAAAAGCGGGCCTTTGATGGATGAGCAGGGTAACCTGGCCGATTACGGTTGGGCGCGCCAACCTCTGCTGGATGCCAATCTCGAAAACGTCAATATCTACGCCTTGAAGTTCTTACAGCCGCTACGCATCAAGCGCTGGCAGTACTTCGGCATCACCACGCCCACGCATTTCTTCTCGTTCACGCTCAGCCACGTCGGCTACCTGGGACCTGTCTTCGCCTACGTGCTGAATTTCAGCACCGGGGAGTACCACGAGCAGACGCTGAACATTCCCTTCGGCAGCGGCATCGTGCTGCCGCGCAACAGCACCACCGGTGACTGCCTCTACGAAAAAGGCGGTCTGTACCTCCGTTTCCATACACCAGACGACAGCCGGCGCAGGCTGGAAGTCGACTGGCCCGGCTTCGGCGGGTCCGGGCTGAAGGCTGACGTGGAGCTGTTTTTAAAGGAAGAACATGAATCGGTCGTCAATGTGTTTCCTTATGAGAACAGGCGTTTCTTTTATACACGCAAGGTCAACTGCATGCCCGCCGAAGGCGCCATCGAGTACGGGTGGGACGGAGCAGGAGAGGGCGGCGCAAAAAAGCTCAAATCATACAGCATCGATCATGATACCTGCCTGGGGACGCTGGACTGGGGTGTGGGTGCGTGGCCTTACCGCTCCTTCTGGATCTGGGCCAGCTTCTCGCAGTTCCTGCCGGATGGAAGAACCATCGGACTGAACGTCGGCGACGGGATCGGCAACAGCGCCGAACTGAACGATAACGCGATCATTTTGAACGGGAAAGTGCACAAGCTGGGCAAGGTGGACTTCAAGTACGATAACAGGGCTTTCAAAAAGCCCTGGCTGATGACTTCGTCGGAGGGGCGGCTCAAGTTGGAGTTCAAACCCTTCTTCGAAAGGGTGGCAAAGACCGATGTGGGCGTCTTGGCCAGCGAGGTCCACCAGATGTTCGGCCGCTACAGCGGGACGCTTATCATGGACACGGGAGAAAAGGTAGAAATAAATGACCTGATCGGCTGGGCAGAGGAGCACCATGCGCGGTGGTGAGTTCTGTGCCGTTCAGAGTATATCAAACAGGTTTAAATTCAAACCCATTGTTGTGGAAGAGCTCCAGGCAGGCGTCCACGGCGGCTTCGTCGTATTTAATGCCCCTGTTGCAGGCGATCTCCTCAAGTGCCTTTTCAATACCCAGTGACGCGCGGTAAGGCCGGTGTGAAGACATGGCTTCCACCACGTCGGCCACGATCAGTATTTTCGCTTCCGGCAGTATATCGGCGCCCTTCAGGCCGCGGGGATAACCGGATCCGTCCAGCCTTTCGTGGTGCTGATATACGATCTGCGCGATGGGCCCGCTGAAATCTATCTTTTTCAAGATATCGTAACTTCCCTGGACGTGTGTCTGGATGATCTGGAACTCTATAACTCCCAGCTTCCCGGGCTTGCTGAGTATATCGGACGGCACATATATTTTGCCGATGTCGTGGATGGTTGCCGCCGTATTGAGATAAGTGACCTGCTCATCCGTCAGGTTCATTTTCTTTGCCATGGCGATTGCCAGTTGGGCTACGCGGATTTGATGGCCGGCTGTAAAGGGATCTTTCATCTCGACCATCTTGGCTATGGCGATAACGGTGTCGCCCATGGTCTTTTCCAGTGCTGCCAGGCTCTGCTCCAGTTTGCGCTCGCCTTCCCTACGCTCGGTGATGTCCCTGGTCTCACCAAGGATGGATACCGGCTTGCCGTTCTCATCCCGTATGAGATTGAACTTATTTTCCGCCCACAGAGTTGTGCCGTCCTTGCGGTAATACTCAAGCTCCATGATGATAATAGGATTGTAGTTCGGATCAGCCTCAAGCCTGGGCAGCTCCTTAAAAAATGCTTCAGTCGCTAATCTGAGCGAGTCCGGCGTAAGGTACTTCTCCAGCGGCATTTCCATTAACTCCTGTTGCGTGAAGCCGAGGAGCCTTTCCGAGGATGGGCTGGTATATGTAGTCTTCAGGTTTAGATCCATCAGCCAAACGGTGTCAGTAGTGTGCTCCGACAGCAGGCGGTATTGTGCCTCGCTCTTCCCCAGCGCCTCATCTGCCTCTAAGCGCTTGGTAATATCTTCGAATACGACGCAGAAACGTTGAGGTGTAGGCCAGGGGCGATAAACAGAGCAATGGTATGTCTTGCCGGTGGGCTTATGATACATATCAAAGGTGCGGGGGACGCCGCTGACCGCCACAGCGCCATAGTTCTCAATCCAGGAAGGTTCTGTTTCCGGCCATACTTCGTGGACTGTCTTTCCCCGCACGTCTTCCAGCTTCACCCCCGTGATATTCTCGTACGCTTCGTTGATATATTCAAAGCGGTAGCTGACAAACTTTCCGCTCTTATCGAAAACGGACTGGAAGATGACAAAAGCGTTGATCATGCTCTTCAATAGCCACTGGGATTCCTCCGCCATGCTTCCTATTTTCTCTTCGGCCAGCTTGCGATCGGTGATGTCGTGCAGGATGGCATTGAAACCGACCGTTACACCATCCAGGATAATCGATGTGGGATTAGTATGCAGCCATATGACCTGTCCATCCTTTTGGATAATCCTGAACTCAATAGTGGGGCTGGTCCTCTCACCCCTTGCTGCATTTAAGAATATTTCCATCAGGCCTGGCAGGTCGTCGGGATGTAAAAAATCGGCAAACGATCGGCCTAAAATGTCTGCCTTGCTGAGGCCCGTCCACTGGCAGACCTTGTCGTTAGCGAATGTGAAGTTACCTTCGAGGTCAATAGAGGCGATACCTGCGGTCGCTGTTTCCACAAGACTGCGGTATTTTTCTTCGCTGGCCCGCAATGCTACTTCGGCCAGCCTGCGGTCGGTGATATCCCTGGCCTCGGCCAGGATGGATACGGCCTTGCCGCTGGGGTCCCGTATTACACTGAACTTACTTTCCGCCCACACGGTTGTGCCGCTCTTGCATAGGTACTCAAGATCTAAAATATAAACGGGATTGTAGCCCGGGTCGGCCTGCACCCTGGGTAGCTCCTCTGAAAATATTCCAGTTACTACCTTGAGCGATTCCGGTGTGAGTTGCTTCTCCAGCGGCAGTTCTAAAACCTCCTGGAACGTGAATCCGCGCAGCTTTTCTGCAGAGGGACTCAGGTACGTGGTCTTGAGGTTCATATCCATCAGCCTGATAGTATCTGTCGTGTGCTCCGCCAGCAGCCGATACTGTGCCGCGCTCTCCTGCAGTGCATATTCTGCCTGTAAGCGCTTGGTAATATCATGGGCGACTCCCCGAAAGCCGATTATCTTGCCATCCTTGTCTCGCAGGGCCAAGGCCGAGTTTTCGGTGAATATTCGTTCCCCGTCCTTTCTAATTCGACATACTGAAAACCTTGTTTTCGGCTGTCCCGTCCGGTAGACTTGGCTATATATCTCGTACACTCGCTGCATATCATCTTTGGACGTGTAAACCCGATAGTTCATCCCCATCAACTCTTCTATGGAATAGCCCAACTGACGACATGTGGCACCATTGAAAAAGGTCAAGTTGCCGGCAAGGTCCACTTCATAATAGGCCTCTTCAATTTGCTCTAAAACAGTCCGGTATTTTACTTCCGATTGGCTTAGAGCCTCCTCCGCCCGCTTGCGGTCGGTGATATCCCTTCCCTCGCCCAGTATGGATAGCGGCCTGCCGTTCTCATCCCTGATCAGGCTGAATGTATTTTCCGCCCAGAAGGTTGTACCGTCCTTGCGGTAAAATTCAAGCTCCAAAGTGCGTGTAAAATTGTAGCCCGGGTCGACCTCAATTTTAGCCATCTCTTCCAAAAACGCATCAGTGGCTATTTTGAGTGACTCAGGTGTTAAATGCTGTTCCAACGGCGTCTCTGCATTCTCCTGAGGAGTGAAGCCACCGACTTTTTGCACGGAGGGACTCTGGTACGTAGTTTTGAGGTTCATATCCATCAGCCATACAATGTCCGTCATGTGCTCCGACAGCAGTTGGTACTGCGACTGACTCTTCCTCAGCGCTTCCTCCGCCTGCTTGATCTCGGTGACATCCTTTTCTAGACAAATAGCATGGGTTACCTTACCGCTTATGTCTTTAATAGCGGAAATAACAATATCGATTATCCTGTGGGTTGTTTGCTGTAATTCAAGGTGAGTCTCTTTTCCGGTGGTATAGTCGATAGTGAAACTAACTGTTTTCCCTTCTTCAAATACACTCTTCACCAAAGGCAGAAAGCCCTGCTCTTTAACCTGTACATCCTGTAGTACGTTATATTTTCCTATAATCTCTTCTTCAGTTACTTTTAATAACTCTTTAAGCGCCTGGTTCATCCTTATTATTGTGCCTTGCGCATCTGAAATCCACAGTGGATTCGGAGCATAGTCGATTATATTATTAAGGAACCTTTCTCTGTCTTTAAGTGCTATCTCCGCCTGTTCGCGCTCGGTAATATCTTGCGCAAATCCTAGCAGACCGACTGCAACGCCGTTTTCGTTAAAGATCGGGATTTTATCCGTCTGCACCCACCTTGTACCGCTGGCGGATTCATACTGTTCTACTATGCTGAGTTTGGGACGTCCTGATTTAAACACCTCCTGATCGTCGTCTGTCATAGCTTGTGCCATCGTCGCCGGGTAGATGTCAAAGACCGTTTTCCCCAAAAACTCGTCTTCAGACATTTTGAGAGCTTCAGCAAATGTCTTATTTACGCGTATGAATTTTCCATTCAAGTCTTTATAGAAGACTATTATCGGCGAAGAATCTACAATGAGCTTGAAATCCCGGCGTTCTTTGTCCAGATTTTTCTCCAGCATCTTGCGTGCGCTGATATCCCCGTAAGTAATCGCCACTCCGAAATTTTCCAGCGGGATAGGCTCGGCGGTAACGTTGATCCATGTGATCTCATTTCCACTTTTTACGATCCCCATCTCCACATTTTCGATACGGCGTTTTTCCCTCAAAGCACGAACACTGGCATATTCGTCGGGCGGCATGGGTGTCCCGTCAGGGCGGATGATCTGCCATTCCGGTCCATCATATTTGCGTTGCAGGTGCTCATCACGCGTGAGACCCAACAGCCGTTCCGATTCCCTATTGGTTTCGACCAGGTTGCCGGCCGCATCCGTGATGCTGATGCCCAAAGGGAAGGATTCGAATAGAACCCTGTATTTTTCCAGTGCGACATGCGCTTGTTCCTCAATCTTCTTCTCAGCAGTGATATCGCTCATGGCAGTGCGAACCACGCAGGTTCCGCTATCCATTTCCACGCGGATGCTGTCAATCCTGGCATAGAGCGTAGAACCATCCTTACGCTTGAGAAGCAGGTCGCAGCTTTGCTTCTCTCCCTGCTTTAAAACGTTTACGAAATGGCGGTCCCAGCGCTCGGCGTCCGCGGGCGCGACGAATTGCCTGAACCTGCGCTTGAGCAGCTTCGCACGCTCACCGCCCAGCAGTGTGGCGCCGGTGAGGTTCAGCTCTGTTATCAGCGCGTCGTTGTCCAAGGTAAAGTACCCCACAGGGGCAAAATCATACAGGTCTACATAATCGCTCCTGGACTTCTCAAGTTGCACCTGTGCCGTGCGCAGTTCCTCGTTCTGCATCTCGAGCTCGACCTGGTGCACCTGCAACTCATGCACGAGTTTATCCAGGTCCTGCTTTTTCAGCGGAGAAGTTTTATCGGAGGAGCGGGTGACTTTCTTCTCAGCCGCAGACCTCAGTTTTCGGCTGCTGCCTTCCCTATCTTCCTGCTTCTTTTTTCCTGTCATCAGCCTGCCTCCCCCGGGAGGTTTCTCTCTTCGGTGGAAGATGACCGCCCGGTCATGTCCTCCACGGCGAGGAGAATTAACCGTGCTTTGCCTTCCTTTTCCTTGATGCTGCGGGCATTGAGCAATATTTTCCTGTGCCCGATGGACGGGAATTCCTGTTCTACAACGAAATCGTCAAAGCTCTTATCACCGGACGAGACTTTCTCCAGCAGCTCCCTTAACGCTGGGATGTCCCACTGCCGGTTGCCCAGGGCATAGAGATATTTTCCCAGTGTCAGTTGGGAAGAAGTGTGAAAGGTGCGGTAAAAAGCCTGGCTGGCGGAGACAACCCTTAAATCCCCGTCCAGCACGATCAAAGGCTCCCTGACCGTATCCACGATGCCCTGCGCATAATCGCGAGCCTCCAGCGCATTCGCCTCCACGTGTTTCAGCGCGGTGATGTCGCTGAAGGTCAGCACCACCCCATCAACCACATTGTCCAGCGTGCGGTAGGGCATGACGCGCACCTGGTACCAGCCACCGCCAGTTGTCTGAACTTCCTTTTCCCGTGGCGTCAGCGACTCGAGCACTGCCAGCGCATCTGCAACCAGGTCATCTCCCACAATATCTGACTTGATGTCATTGAGGGAACGGCCCACATCCGATGCCACCAGTCGGTAAACCCTGGCCGCCTCGCGCGAGAAGCGTTTTATAGAGAGCCTGCAATCCAGAAAAATGGTGCCGGCACTGATGGTATCGATGAGGTTCTTAATATCGTTCTGCAATCCTACAAGCTGCTCGATCTTGGCCTGGTACTCGGAGTTGACAGTCACCAGCTCTTCATTCAGCGATTGCAGTTCCTCCCTGGAGGTCTCGAGCTCCTCGTTGGTTGACTGCAGCTCTTCATTGGTGGACTGGAGCTCCTCGTTGGTGGATTTGAGCTCTTCATTGGAGGCCTGCATCTCCTCGATGGTGGCCTGCAGGTTTTCCCTGGTGTAAGCCAGTTCCTGCTCCAGCTCATGTACGTGCTCCGGTTTAGCCTGTCCCGCGCCGGTTTTACCCCGGCCTGCTTTAGCCTTTTGCGGCACGGTATCCTGGAAACAGATCAGCAGAAACCCCGCGGCTGCCCCTGCATGAGGCAAGGGCAGTACGGTCAGGTCAACTCCCTGGCTGCCCCCGTTCGTCCTCACCTGCAGGCCCCTGCAGGCTACCTGCTTTTTTTGTGTAGCGGCGTTGTGGATAGCGTTGCGCAGATCCAGTTGCAACCCCTCGCGTGCCATTTCCACGATGTTCAGGCTGGCCTGGCCCGGCGCCGGCCGCAGGTATCTGCCGGTGTCACCATGTATGTAAAGGATAGTGCCCTTCTCATCCGTTATCGCCGCTCCGGGCGCGTAAATATCCAGCAGCGCTTTTTTAGTCAACTCCGCGTAGTTAGTCTCCCTGGCCACTTTGATCTCATCATCCGCTACCTTTTTTACCTGGTATCCCATCCAGGCCAGCCCTGCCGCCGTCTGGGCATGCGTGGGGGAGGTTGATGGTTTTGGCCGGAATATTTTCCACTTCCTGTTGACCTGCGCAAAGAGGTCGGTGTAAATCCCAATGCTTTCCGATGGGCCGAGGAAGAGTATCCCGCCCGGTTTCAGTGCGTAATGAAAAGCCGGTAAAAGCCGGCCCTGCATCTCCGGCTCGAGGTAGATCAGCAGGTTTCTGCAGCTTACAAGGTCTAATGTGGTGAAGGGCGCGTCCTTAGTAACGTTCTGGATCGCAAAGACGATCATCTCGCGTATGTCCTTCTTGATGCGGTAGCCGGTCTCTTCCTTGATAAAAAAGCGCCGCAACCTTTCCGGCGACACATCTATGGAGATATTGGCCGGGTAGCGGCCGCTGCGGGCAGCCGCGATAGAATCCTCATCGATGTCCGTACCGTATATCTGGACTTTGTATTCCTGCCCGGCATCATCCATTAATTCCCTGAGGATGATGGCTAGTGAGTATGCCTCTTCGCCTGTGGCACACCCTGGCACCCACAACCTGAAGGCGTAATTATCCGGTTTGTGCGCGAATAGCTGCGGAAAGACATCTTTCTTGAGCACCGCAAAGGCCTCCGTGTCCCTGAAGAAGCTGGTGACATTGATGAGTAGTTCTTTGAAGAGAAGCTGCACTTCCTCGGGATGCTCCTGCAGGTAACGGGCATAACGATTTATCTCCGCTACGCCGTGGGCGGTCATGCGACGCTCAATGCGGCGGTTGATGGTGCTGCGCTTGTATAACGAGAAATCGTGGCCCGTCTGTGAGCGGATCAGCATCAGGATTTTACTGCGGGCACCGGTTGCGGCAGGTACGGGAGGAAGAGGCCTTATCTTTTTTTCAAAGAAGGAGTTCACATAGTCGGCCAGCTGTCCCGGTATCTTCTCAACAGGTAAAATGTAAGTGGCGAGGCCGCTGTTAACAGCGCTGCCGGGCATGCCGTCATATCTTGATGTGGACGGGTCCTGCACGAAGGAGACCCCGCCCGCCCCGTGAATTGCGCGTAATCCCAGCGTCCCGTCAGTACCGGTCCCTGAAAGGATGACGCAGATGGCCTTTTCCCCATGTTCGTCCGCAAGGGAGCGCAGGAATAAATCTATGGGCATCCTGTGCCCGCGGTTGGCTTCAGGGACGCCGAGATGGAGCGCTCCGTGAAAGATGGACATGTCCCTGTTGGGCGGAATAACGTAGACGTGGTCCGGCGCGACTTTTATCTGGTCCAGCGCCTCGACAACGGGCATGGTTGTGTTCCTCTGCAGTATCTCGCTCAGCATGCTGGCGTGGCCTGGATCGAGATGGGAAACCAGCACAAACGCCATACCGCTGTTGGGCGGCATGTTCTGGAAGAAAAGCTCAAAGGCCTCAAGGCCGCCTGCAGACGCCCCGATGCCTATGATGGGGAAACCGTTATCTTTCTCTGGGTTTTCGTTTGAAGAGTGTGAAACAACCGCCCTCGCCGCGCTGCCTTTTTTCCCCGCCGTCTTTACCGCGCTGTAGGCAGCCCCTTTTTTAGCAACCCTGCCTGCCATACTCCTTAACCTCTAAACACGGCTTCGAATATTTTAGGTCGTTATGCCGTATAAATCTATAATACCACGAATGATTGGATTTACATAAGTCCCGCCAATCCACCTGACCTTAATCGTATGGTCTCATCGGTACGATCCAAGCCTCCTTAACCGGTTAACGTTCAGTCAATATAGGGATAGTCCTTTAGGCCTGTCCGCTCTTGCGGACACAGCTAAAGCCGCGCCCTTCCGTTTTATCGCTTAAACTTACCTGATACGGCTATGATGTTCAGCGCAAGGCCGAAGAGGTTGATGCCTACAGCGGCCGCCCAGGACAAAATCGAGGTGTAAACCTGCGGCTGGGTGAAGATGTTTATTATATGCGTGACTACGCCCCCGTAGCCCATTACGATTATTGCGACCCCCATCAGTATCCTGTACAGGGTGATCTTGCGCAAATAGCCCGGGATAAGGAACAACGCGTAGGTTATCATGGAGATGGCGCCCAGCACCGGTTGCGTGGGCGCCAGCGGCGGCGCTCCGATGGTTGTGAGGTAAAGGCTCAGGCCGTTATAGAGCATGCCGAGGATGAAATAGATGACCTGCAGTAGCAGCAGCGTTGTCAGTTTCATATCTCTTCCTCCGCACTTATTTGGCGATCAGAGTTTCCTGCTGGACTTTGGCCATGTCGGCCGGATAGGTGCGTGCGGCCAGCCAGAGCAGCAGCGCCGCGATGAAGCCCGCTATGGTGGTGATCAGGAAGGCGGTGAGAAGCCCGTCGGCGCCTCCACCCAGCCTGTCGGAGATGGCGCCCACTACCGAGGGACCCCAGGCGCCGCCGAACATGTAGGCGGCGAATACAGCCATGCCCATGGAGAGGCCCTTATGCGCCGCCGGAACCACATCCTGAGAGACGGCGTTGAGGGCAGGTGAGCCGATTACCGAGAGGAAGCCGTAGAAGAAGCCCAGGGCTATGCCGATGGGGCCGAACTTGAGTATCACCATGACGATGAGCACGATGGCAGCCAGTAAGGAGGCCAGCGCGGGTAGGTAGAGCCGGCCCTTGCCGGTCTTCTTCTGCCAGAGGTCGGCCAGCCAGCCGCCCAGCGGGGCGGCGATGATGGCCATCAGGGCCCATCCGCCCACGATCAGTCCGGCCTGGGCCTCGGATATGCCCATCAGTCGCATCATCAGCGCCGGCGCCCAGACCAGCACGGACACCGTCATAAAGCAGAGTATGCCATAGCCGAAGAAATACAGGACCAGGCTGCGGATGCGGAACAGCGCTGCGATGGACTTGCCGAAATTAATCCTGGCGCCTGCTGCGCCCGGGTTGGCCGGGGTCTTGTAATCCCTCATGAAGAAAGCCATGATGCCAAGGATGACGCCCGGTATGGCAAAGATGTAGAAGGCCCAGCGCCAGCCCATAGCGGCGGAGATGGCCCCGCCTGCGATCACACCGATGGCGGCGCCCAGCGGTATGCCGATATTGAAGATGCCCAGCATGCGGGCTCGTTTTTCCGGCGGGTAGGCGGCGCTGACCATGGCTACGCCGCCGGCCGTGAATCCGGACTCGCCCACGCCCACCAGGCTGCGCGGTATTATCAGCGAGGTAAAGTTTTTAGCAAAGCCGGTCAGGAAGGTGAACAGGCTCCAGAGCAGGGCCATGATGCCGATGGTCTTGTTGCGGCTCCAGCGGTCGACCATGTAGGCCACCGGGAAGGAGAAGAGCGCCATGCCAAGGATGAAGATGGTCTGTGCCAGGCCGCACTGAGTATCAGTCAAGCCCAGCTCGATCTTCATGGGCTGCAGTACCACCGAGAAGACCTGCCGGTCGATATAGTTGATGACATACAGCAGGGTGCAGATGACCAGGATATACATGGCGCTGCCGCCGCCTGTTTTGTATTCCAGGGGTTGTGTGTTAACCGGCTCTTTCATATTCATGATCCCCTTATTTCTTGAAAAGCAGTTCTTCCAGTTGCTCGGGCGCATGGGTCAATTTCAGGTTGCCGTTCTCGGTTATCAGCACTGTATCGGAATGGCGGTAGCCGCCCTGCCCCTTGAAATAGATGCCCGGCTCGATGCTGACGATCATGCCGGGGGCCAGCTTGCGCTTGTCGCCCAGCGCCAGGAAAGGATCTTCGTGTCCCGTGATGCCGAAGCCGTGCCCTGTGCGGTGGATGATGTTTTTTTCGTAGCCGGCATCGATGAAAACCTGCCGTACCTGTTTATCGATCTCCTCAAGCACCGTGCCCGGCTGCGCCAGCTTGTAAGCCAGCGCGCGCCCCTTCATCATGATATCGAATAGCTTCTTAGCGTGGTCCGGCACGCGCTCCAGGAACAGCGTGCGCTCGATCTCGACGCCGTAGCCGTCCACGATGGCGCCGACAATGGAGCAGGAAGGCCCTCCCTCCTCCATGGCCATGAAGGGTGTGGGGATGATATGCGGGTCGTGGGAGATGGACGGTGGCCAGACCGCGCCCTGGAACTTGCTGGCCATGAGGTTGATGTCGGGCACTTCGATAAGCGCCTTGGCCATCATGGCCTGCACCAGTCCGCTGTAGATGGTGATAATCGGCACGCCCACACGTGTGAGCTCCAGCAGCTTTTTCATGCCTTCGTCCACCACCAGGCAGGCATGTACGGTGCGGCCTATCTCGTAATCGGTCTTGATTACGCGAACCTCCTCTATGATATTAGTGATGGTGGTCGTGCCGCGTGTCTCCTTGAGGATGCCGGCCGGCATGGCCGATTCGATGCCTATGCGGTCGCCGTCTTTGAAGAGCGGCCTGTAAACGTCGTACCAGTTCTGCCCTGAGGGCGCCGGGAACTCGTAGTAGATGACATAATCCAGGTCGCAGCGCGCCCGGGTCTTGACGTGGGTCGATTCCAGCAGCGGGCAGACCATTTTCATCGTGCCCTTCTTCGGTATCACAAGTATGAAGGGACGCTCGTGCACAATGTTGGCGAAATTGGTCAGGTAGTAGATATTGGTCGGCGAGAAGGAAATATAATAATCCAGCTTCTGCTTCTCCATCAACGTACGTACTTTCTCAAGGCGTGCGCCCAGCTCCTCTTTACTTGGTTTCGCAGTTAACGGCTCAATCTTCACGGTCTGCCTCCTTTAGGTGGGAATTTCCCGCTATTATATAGCATTGTGCGGGGATGTTAAATGAGTTGATGTGAAGATTGGTAGAAGGGTGAGGATATAAGAGCGGTCATTACTGTTTACAGAGGGGAGGTCATCGGATATAGTATGTATTGTATTTGGACTAAGTAATAATGGATAAAAATAAGGTCAGTCTCATCAATACCCAAATGTTAGTTGACCTGGTATCTATAAAAATGCCTTTTGGAAAATACAAGGACTATATCCTCTGTGATCTGCCTGAACCTTATTTGGTCTGGTTTCACCAGAAAGGTTTCCCTCCGGGCAAAATTGGAGCGCTGTTAGCTGCTCTTTATGAAATTAGACTTAACGGATTGGGATATCTCCTGAAGCCGATCAGATAATATTCGCAGTGAAGCAGAGTGATACGAGATAGAATTAGCAATATGGGCGTTATAAAGCGCGAGGATATAAAAGCGGGCTTGCGGGTATCGATAATAATGAAAGAAGATCAGCGGTCCGGAAAACCAACTGAAGGGATAGTCAAGGATATTTTGACAAACTCATCATCTCACACCTATGGCATCAAGGTCAGGCTGGAAAGTGGTCAGGTTGGTCGAGTTAAAGAGATAATAAATTAGGCCTGTCTTATTTCCCGAAAACAGAATCTGCCTTTGCCGCATCACTTGAAACCCAGCAGATTGATTCGTGTGATGGCCATCTGACGCTGGAATTCAAGCCCTTTTTCGAGCATGTGGCTAAGGCTAATGCCCTGATTCTGGAAAGTGAAGTGCACCAGATGTTCGGGTGCTACAGTGGTATTGTTGTTACCGACCAAGGCGAGAAAATTGAGATTAACGATTTAGTTGGCTGGGATGAACACCATGCTAAATGGTAAGGTTCGAAGCACGCAATCAGCAAATGCTATACAAGTATTCGTCCAATAGTACCACTTGGTCTTCTGTAATGGCATTTAACCTCGAATAAGCGATGGAACTCTCCTCGATTTCAGCATATTGTCCTTCGCTGACTCGCTGCAGAAAAGTGACCAATTTCAATTGTGTGTCTTTCAGTTCTTCTGTAGCCTCTGACATAAGACCCCCTTAAATTATCTTGCTACCAATCTTTGTTTCAATCTCATTTCTTATGCCGCTTAAATCTATTTCATATCCACACTTGCATTTTAGTTTATTTGACTGAGGAAATGCAATCGCTCCTTTGTTTTGTAGTTCTCCGTCAATTTTGGGATTATCAATGAACTTCGCGTATAGTTTGTATTTGCTGCCACATTTTTCACATGTAATATCCAGTTCGGCTACCTCGGGCACCGCTCCCTTGGGCACTTTCAGATTTGAGCCTATATTTGTGGCGGATTTGAATACTTTCTCTTTATCGGTAGCAAATATTTTATAAATGGTTGTGGAACTAAATAACAGCCGACAAACCGTCTGAATACGATATACAATGTCACTCAAAACTGGATCAGCGTCAATATTAGTAATCTTCAAGCCTATTCTTTCCAGGTCATTGGATTTAATTGAACGTCCATGAGATCGCCATAATGTATGATTACATAAATCCGCGGCAATTTGTTCCGCCCTTTCCCTTTTCATTTCCTGAGAAACTTGGTGATGTTGTATCTCCGTAAAGTTCCAATTTCCAAATTTGTATGCGACTAACCACTCGACCACAAGGTCTTTGGCAAAGCTCAAGGCGTTATGGACGCCAATTAGTTCACCAGGGCTTATCTGGGCTACCATGGTGGCATCCAAGGGGTTGAGTCTCCCTTTGGTTTCAGCCTCTGCCTGCTTATTATTGAACCAGTCCATATAGTCATACGCAGAGACTGTGCTTCTCCCGATTTTCATTTGTGCATCAATAGGCCCAAGACTGCCAGTTTCTGTCATGAGTATTGGCTCTCCGGACAATACCATTATAGTCCCGGCGCTTTTAGCCTCCCCAGAAACCACGAATGCAACTTGCTCAAATTTTGCCCTTAAACATCTGACTATTTCTTCGGCAGCTTCGCCGCTCCCACCGGGAGTTTCGATGTAGAAATCTAGTGTGGGAGAATCGACAGTCTTTAGCAGATCGTGAATTAAGTAATAGTCTGCTTGATCAAGTGCAATTTCCGGGACCGATTTATTTATGGCTGCGGCATATACTATGCAGCACGTCTTCCGATGCTCGTTATACTGCTTAATCAGCCTAAGGAGTTCTGATTCCAGATCAACCGCACTTAACTTTCGATTGATATATTCACTCATATATCCCATGTACACCTCCCCAAGGCAAGAATACTTGTTTTATCAAAATATGGCAGACTAATGTCGTATTATAACATCATTAACGAGCTAATTTCTAATTTTAATGCGTTGCCGTAGCTAAATTTGCTCCCTCTCTCCGCCTTTCTCCTTCCCAAATCCCTCCTCTTTCAGCTTATCCATGATCCTGGCTGCGCGCGGGAAGCCGATTTGCAGCTTGCGCTGGAGGTAGGAGGCGGAGATATCCTTGGATTCCAGTGCGAGCTGTCGGGCCTTGTCGAGCAGTTCATCCTCGGCGGATTTCTTGCCATCGGCCCCGGCCTGGGCCATTTCCTCAAATCTAACAGTCGGCGCTTCCTGGCGGCGCTGGTTGGCCCAGAAGTTGACCAGCCTCTCGATCTCGGCGTCGCCGACCATGGTGCCCTGCAGGCGCTTGGGCTTGGAGGCGTCCTGGGGCATATACAGCATGTCGCCCCTGCCCAGCAGCTTCTCGGCGCCGGCGGAATCGATGATGGTGCGGGAATCTACCTGCGAGGTCAGCGCGAAGCTCATGCGGGTGGGGAAGTTGGCTTTAATCAGGCCGGTCACCACGTCCACCGACGGCCTCTGGGTGGCCACGATCAAGTGTATTCCGGTGGCGCGCGCAAGCTGCGCCAGGCGGCAAAGAGCGTGCTCGACCTCGTCATAAGCGGCCATCATTAGGTCGGCCAGCTCATCTATCACCACGATGATATAGGGCATGCACTCCGAGGGCTGCCTGTTCTTATTGAATTCCTCGATATTGCGCACCTTGCCTGCCGAAAAGCGCTTGTAGCGGATGTCCATCTCGGCGCTCAGCCAGCGCAGGGCCATTATGGCTTTCTCAGTATCCACCACTACGGGCGACACCAGGTGCGGGATGTTGTTGTAATTGACCAGCTCGACGCGCTTGGGGTCTACCATTACCAGTCGCACGGCGTCGGGCGTATTGTTCATCATCAGGCAGCAGATGACCGAATTGAGGCAGACACTCTTGCCGCTGCCTGTGGCGCCGGCGATCAGCAGGTGGGGCATCTTGGCCAGGTCGGCTACTATGGTCTCGCCGCCTGCGCCCTTGCCCAGCGCAATGGCCAGCCTGGACTTGGCCAGCATCTTCTGGAAGGCGGTGCTCTCCATTACCCCGCGCAGGCCTACCGAGCCGAAGGTGGTGTTGGGCACTTCGATGCCCACCATGGACTTGCCGGGCACGGGCGCCTCAATCCTGATGCTGGGCGCGGCCAGAGCCAGCGCCAGATCGTTGGACAAGGAGTTGATACGCTCGACCTTGACACGCGTGCGGGCGACCTCCTCCTGCCTGGTGGATACGTTGCCGTCGCGATCCTTCTCCCTTACGTCTTTGAATTTGCGGTCCCAGCCGGGCTCGACGCCGAACTGCGTGACCGTGGGTCCGCGGTTAACCTCGATTACTTTGGCTTCCACCCCGTAGCTGGCCAGCGCCTCCTCGATGGTCTCCCTGCGCTTCTCAATCTCGCTGTCGCTGATAATGGTCTCGGCGATCTTGTCGAGTATATTTATATTGGGCAGCGACCAGCCGCCAACGGTTATGCCGGAACGCAGCCTGTCCATTACGGCGGTATCGGCAGGAACAGCGGGTTCTTCATGTTGCTCGGCTTTAACAGGCTGCTCTTGTTCCGCCTCCTTGTCGGCGGGCACGGCTTTTTTCTTCGCGGTGGATTCTTTGACAGCTTCAGTGATCTCCCCGACCGCCCCGGCCGTCTCTTTCGCCGTGCGCTTGAAAAGCCTCAGTGTCCACTCGGGCGCCACCAGGAATATGCCCAGTATAACCAGCATCAGGAGGATTAATATCCCTGTAACCAGTGAACCGGTGATGATAGCCTGGCCGATGCGACCGCCCAGCGTAACCTGGGCCAGTATCCCGGAGCCGGACGGGCGCAGGAAGGATAATATTCCCCAGGCGGCCGTCATGAAGGCCGCGGCGGCAATGAAGTAATTCCAGTTGCGCGAAAAAAACGAAGGGCGTCCGATGATGATCAGCAGTCCTATGACGGCTATTATCATGAAGATTACGCCCAGTCCCATCAGCCTGACGATGTTCGCCCCGGCTATGTCAAGGGCTGACGCGATCTCCGAGCCAAGGTCACCCAGAGCCCGCGTGATAAGCGGCCAGAAGACGACTGCAAGGCAGACGGCTATAACGAATACGATGGCGAGCAGCACGGGGGGAGAAAAGAGGAAGGCCAGGAACGCATTGCCGGAGCCTTTGCCTGCTTTCTTCTGCGATGATTTCTGGCTGTTATTACCCCTGCTTTTTCTGGCGGGCATAGTTTTATTCTACTATACCTCGATAGCAGTTGTAATTATCATGGGGCGGCGCTTGGTTTTTTCGTAGAAGAACTTGCTCAGGGTTTCCTTGATGCGGGTATGTATGGCGCTCTGCTCGGTGTGGTGTCCCTTGCCCAGTGTGTTGGCCACGAGCTCGCGGCCCTGCTCGATCACGGTTCCGTCATGCTCGGCATCCACGAAGCCGCGGGATACGATGTCCGGCGTGCCGACCAGGCAGCCTTCTTTTTTGTCCAGTGCTACGATGACAACCACGATGCCGTCGCGGGAAAGCAGCTTGCGGTCGCGCAGTATCACGTGCGCATGGCGGCCCAGAACCAGGCCATCCACATAGACGTTGCCGTAGGGCAGCTTGCCGGCTATGCGCCCCTTCTCGCCGTCGATCTCTAGTATATTGCCGTTATCCATGACGAAGATGTTGCTCTCCGGTATGCCCAGGCTTTTGGCCAGGCCGGCGTGTATGACGAGGTGGCGGTACTCGCCGTGTATTGGTACGAATAACTTGGGCTTGGCCAGGGTGATGAGCATCTTGAGCTCCTCCTGGCTGCCGTGGCCGTGCACATGGACGTTGGAGCGTGAGCCGTAGATAACGTTGGCGCCCTGGCGGAAGAGGTTGTCGATGGTGCGATTGATTAGCGACTCGTTGCCGGGTATGGGTGTGGCGGATATGACCACGGTATCGCCCTGGTGTATACGTATCTCGGGATGATCGCGGTTGGCGATGCGCACCAGCGCCGAGGTCGGCTCGCCCTGGCTGCCGGTGGTGAGCAATATGGTTTGGCTGTGGCTGTATTTCTTAAGGTCATCCGCATTACATAGTACTTGCCCCGGATCGTGCAGATAGCCGAGTTCCAGCGCCATCTTGACTGTATCGCGCATGCTGCGCCCGACGATGAAGACATGGCGTTTGTGGTGGGTGGCGGCATCTATAACCATCTGGATACGGGATATCAGTGATGAGAAGGTGGCGATGATGACCCGTCCGGGCGCATCGCCGATGATATGGTCCAGGGTCTGGCCGACAATTTTCTCCGAAGGAGTGTAGCCGGGCAGTTCGCTGTAGGTGGAATCGGCCATCAGCAGCAGCACGCCCTCGTTGCCTAGCTTGGCCAGCTTGGAGAGGTCGGTGGGACGACCGTCCACCGGCGTGTAGTCTATCTTGAAATCGCCGCTGTTGACGATTGCGCCCAGGGGCGTATATATGATCAGTCCCACTGCGTCGGGTATGCTGTGGCAGACCGGGAAAGCCTCGACCTTGAAACTGCCCACCTGGAAGCGTACCCCGGGCGTTATCAGCCTGAGCCGCGCCTTGATCAGGGAGCGGTGCTCTTTGAGCTTGACCGAGATAAGCCCCTGTGTGAGTTTAGTGGCATAAATGGGGAGGTCGAGTTGCGGCAGGATGTAGGGGAGGGCGCCGATATGGTCCTCATGTCCGTGCGTGATGACGATGCCGCGCAGCTTGTGCTTGTTCTCGAGCAGGTAGGTTATATCAGGTATGAGAAGGTCGACTCCCAGCATCTCGTCTTCAGGGAACATCATGCCGCAGTCGATGATGAGAATATCTTCGCCGTATTCGACGGCCATCATGTTTTTACCGATCTCGCCGAGGCCGCCGAGGGGGATTATTTTTAACTTGTGACGGGTCATTGCGTTCTAGAAAAGATTGAGCTGAGCGGGCCTTTCTTTTTCTTCCTCCATTTTGCCGGCCTCTGCCAGCACAGCGGGCAATTTGAGCATGTCAGCTTCGATTACCCTGCGTAAGTTGCCCTGGTGAAGGGCGGCCGCCGGGTGATACATGGGAAAATAGATCACGTTGCCTATACGCTTGGCCCGGCCGTGCACCTTGCTGATGCTGTCGCCGGGGAAATATTTGGCCATGGAATAGCGGCCCAGGGTTACGATCACACGTGGCTTGATCAAATCGAGCTGTCTCTCCAGCCACTTGCCGCAGGCCATGATCTCGCCGGGCAGCGGGTCGCGATTCTCGGGTGGACGGCACTTGATGACGTTGGCGATGAAGACCTGGTTGCGCTTATAGCCGATCATGCCGATTAGCTGATCGAGATACTGTCCCGCCTGGCCTACGAAAGGCCTGCCCGTCTGGTCCTCATGGTAGCCCGGGGCTTCACCGATGAAAAGAAGCCTGGCGTCATCAGGCCCTTCGCCCGGCACTACCCTGGTGCGGTGCCTGGCCAGTTCACAATTTTTACAGCGCTCGATTTCCGCGTGCAGTTCAGTCAGAGGTGACATCTAGTTCGAATGATAACACAGGCCCTGTCGGCGGTCAATTCATTTCAATATCAAAATGAGGCTGGATGCCAGCATCACCAGCAGCACGATGCAGACGATCATGGGTTGTCTTTCCCGCTCGGCGATGAAATGCGCAAACGACAGTACAAGTATGGCTGCCGGCAATAGCAGGATAATGATCAGACCTGCAGTTATAAAGGAGGCAGGATCGAGCCCGGCCAGACCGGGCGCCAGGGAGGTCACGGGCGTCAGCTCAGCAGTATGGGGTGCGCCGCTGATAAAAAACAATGTGAGCCCGGCTGTAATCAACAGCAGGCTGACTACTATACCTGCACGCAGGGTCAGGCTGATGCGCCGGTTAAGGCCGTGCAGCTTTTCGTGATGGCTATCAAACTGGCATTCCATATTCTTGTCACCCCAGCATATTAAGCGCCTTGAGAATCATAATGACCGAGGTTACGGCCAGGAAAAACGTGAATGCCCACATCAGCAGGACGCTGCGGGAACGATGCGCGAGGGACGACCCGAGCCTGGCGCCAAGGAATGCGCTGATGATAAGCGGCGCCACTATGTAGGGCACGACATACCCATTTAATACATAAATAAATGAGCCTGTCATGGTGGTGAAGCAGAGCATCACGCTGCTGGTGGCGATAGCGGCTTTGAGCGGCACCTTCATGAACTGGTACAGTACCGGGACGTTGACAATACCTCCGCCTATGCCCAGCAGGCTGGAGATGATGCCGGCGAAGAGGCTGGTCACCAGTCCCGTTGCAGGGCGGTGTACCTGGTAGGCTATTTCTTCGTTTACTGACGGATCATAGTAGCAGCCGTCCAGCCAGGCGTGAGGGGCATGCTTCTTTTCATGTATTTCCCTGGCTGCCTCAACCTGCTCAGGTGTGAGCCGGCGCTGCTTCTTGGGCATCATGAGATAGGCGACGTAGACCATCACCGCTCCAAAGATCATAGTCAGAACGGGAGAGGATAATCGGGCTGCCAGAAAAGCCCCGGCCACCGCGCCCGGAATGAGGGTGCACGAAAGAAGCAGGCCGAGCTTGAGATTGGTCATGTGCAGACGGATGTAGACGCCGGTCGCCGTGCAGGCGTTGATCACGATGGATACCAGGCTGCTGCCGATGGCATACTGGATGGGCAGGCCCAGAGCCAGTGTAAGCACGGGCACAATGATGAAACCGCCGCCCACACCCAGCATAGAGCCCAGAAGGCCGGCACTAAAGCCGGTGCCGGCCAGTATCCAGATATTGACGTCGGCTGGCATAGTGAGAGAAAGGATAGCACTTTCATCATGCCATTGCGAGGTGCTATACTTGCGCGGGAATTTATACAAGAAGGAAAGTGGATGGCGAGAGCAGACGGACGCGAAAATGATGAAATGAGGCCGGTTAAAATAACCCTGGGCTACCAGGATTACCCGGAGGGGTCGGCCCTTATCGAGATAGGCAATACGCGGGTAATATGCGCTGTGAGCGTGGAGGAGAGAGTGCCGCCCTTCCTCAAGGGGCAGGGTAGTGGCTGGGTCACGGCCGAGTACGCCATGCTGCCGCGCGCCACGCACACGCGATCACAGCGCAATCCTGACAGGCAGCAGGGCCGCTCGCAGGAGATACAGCGGTTGATCGGGCGTAGCCTGCGTTCCGCCGTTGACATGGACTCCTTGGGTGAAAGAACCTTTACCGTGGACTGCGATGTATTGCAGGCCGATGGCGGGACGCGCACTGCCAGCATAACCGGCGCATATGTGGCTCTCTTCGTGGCCATCGCCCGGTTAAGAAAGCAGGGCATCTATAAAGTCATGCCTGTCAGGTGTGCCGTGGCTGCCACCAGTGTGGGAGTGGTCGACAGGCTGAAGCTGCTAGACCTGTGTTATGACGAGGATTTTCGCGCCGGGGTCGATTTCAACGTGGTTATGACGGATAAAGGCGAGTTTGTAGAGCTGCAGGGTACGGCGGAGGGTAAGCCTTTTTCCAAAGATACTATCGATACCCTGATCGCGCTTGCCGATAAGGGCATAAAGCAGCTTTTTGCGGAGCAGAAAAAGGCGCTGGAAGATTTGCGCTAAGGCCTCACCTGTCCATTGCCTTTTATACACCACTTGTAGCTGGTGATCTCTTTAAGCGCCATGGGTCCGCGGGCGTGGAACTTCTGCGTGCTGATGCCGATCTCCGCACCCATACCGAACTGCGCCCCGTCGGTGAAGCGCGTGCTGGCGTTGGCGTAGACACAGGCGGCGTCCACCTCGTTTAAAAAGCGCTGGATCGAATTATTGTCTTCGCTGATGATAGCCTCGGAATGCCCTGAACCGTAGCGGTCGATGTGCTCCAGCGCCGCGTCCAGGGAATCCACGACCTTGATTGCCATCACCAGTGCCAGGTACTCCCTGCCCCAATCGTCATCCACGGCGGGCTTGATATTAAGCCCGTCTATAGATTTGAGTATGCCCACCGAGCGGTGGTCGCAATGCATCTCAACGCCGGCCTTTGCCAGCTCTCCGGCCATGATGGGAAGGCATTTAGCTGCGATATCCTTGTGCACCAGCACGCAGTCGAGGGCATTGCATACTGTGGGACGCTGCACCTTGGCATTGTAGGCGATAGCCGAGGCCTTTGCCGTATCCGCTGTCCCGTCCACGTACATATGGCAGACGCCGATACCACCTGCCACCACCGCCATGGCGGCATTGTCCCTTACGAATTTGATCAGGGGAGCCCCTCCCCTGGGTATAACGAGGTCGATATATTCTTTCATTTTCAGCATATGATCGACAAGGCCGCGGTCGGGCGATTCAATGAACTGCACCGCTCCCACCGGTATGCCCGCCTTATAAGCGGCTTCCTGCACGGTACCCGCAAGTGCCAGGTTGGAGCGTGCTGACTCCTTGCCGCCGCGCAGTATCACGGCATTGCCGGCCTTGAGGCAGAGCACGGATATGTCAACCGTTACATTGGGTCTGCTCTCATAGATGGCCCCTATTACACCCAGCGGCACGCGCCTTTTGCTCAATAACAGGCCGTTTGGCAGGGTGCGCTCCTCTATTATCTCGCCCACGGGGTCGGGAAGCGCCGCGACGGTTTTCACATCATCCGAGATACCCTTGATCCGCTTCGCGTCGAGCATCAGCCGATCGAGCATGGCCGCGCTCATACCCGAGGCTTCGGCCTCTTTATAGTCCTTCTCATTATTGCGGAGGATGGTGTCCTCCTTATCCAGCAGCGCCTGCGCGATGGCCATCAACGCCTCATTCTTTACCCCAGCCGGTATAAAAGACAGCCGTTTAGAGGCTGCTTTGGCCTGTGCCGCTTTTTCCTGCAATTCGTTTATATCTGCCTGCATGTGAATCCCCCCCTTGATATTTAGACAAGCGCCAGGTTATCACGGTGTACAGCCTCATCACCGTATACGTATCCGAGTATATCCGCTATCGTGCCTGACTTCTCGCCCCTGATACGCAGCAGGTCGCCGGAGCTGTAGTTGGCTATACCGCTGCCTATCTTTTTACCTCCGCTTTCGAAAATGTCGACCACGTCCCCCCGTTTGAAGCTGCCTTGAACTTCAACTATCCCCGCGGGAAGCAGGCTTTTTTTCTGCCTGCGCAAAGCGGCGGCAGCGCCTTTATCTATGAATAGTCGGCCCATGCAGGATAATCCCGAAAGCAGCCAGCGCTGACGGCTCTCAATCTTGCTGTCGCGAGCTGTGAAAAAAGTCCCGACGCTCTTGCCTGATGCTGCCTCAGTAATTACTCCGGGAAGCGAACCTTTGGCGATAATAACCGGCACTCCGGAAGACGTGGCCAGCCGTGCCGCCTCGATTTTGGTTACCATTCCGCCCGTGCCGCGCGTACTGCCGGCGCTGCCTGCCATCTCATCTATTTTATTATCGATTATATCGACGACCGGTATGAGTTTTGCCCGCGGGTCCTGCTGCGGGTCGGATGTATACAGCCCTTCTACATCGGAAAGAAGCACCAGCAGGTCTGCATCCACGAGATTGGCTACCATGGCTGAGAGGTTGTCATTATCTCCAAACCGCTGCTCTCCCAGCTCGTCGGTGCACACAACATCATTCTCGTTGACCACACAGATCACCTTGAGGTCGATCAGGGCCAGCAATGTATTGCGGGCATTAAGGTAATGCGCCCGGTCAGTGAGGTCCGACCGTGTGAGAAGGGCCTGGGCCACGTTTATGCCATGCTCCAGAAAAAGGCCGTAATAGATATTCATCAGCCGGTTTTGTCCCACGGAAGCCATGACCTGCGTAAAAGGTATATCTTTTCGTTTGTTCTTTATGCCCAGCAGATCCCGGCCGGCCGCAACGGCACCCGATGATACTACGATTATCTCATGCCCGTCGTGGTGCAGTTTTGCCACCTGCCCGGCCAGGTCGGCCATGACTTTCAGATCCAGGCTGCCGCCGCCACCGGTCAGCAGGTTGGTTCCGAGCTTGATCACGATGCGTTTGTACTGCATGGTGCGTAAATTATATCACAGCAATGAATTTGACTGAGCTTCAGGGTTGGGTTAAATGCCTGTATCCCGTTCGGATTAACAGGTCGGGCGGGCGCCGCCACTTTCCAGTATCGGCCAGTTTCATGACGCTCCGATTCAACTTTACAAGGCTGCGAGGCAGGGCTATAATCTTTGCTTGTGTTCGAAATCAACCAGGACCTGATGGGTATACTGACCAGGCTTTCCCCGATCTGCACCGCGCTTGAATGCAAAGCTTACCTGGTAGGGGGCTTTGTGCGTGACTGGCTGGTGGGCAGAGATACGGTCGACCTTGATATCGCAGTCAATGGCGATTCGCTGGCTATTGCTCAAGAGGCGGCTGAACTTGTAGACGGCCGCTATGTGATGCTGGACGAGGAAAACCGGGTGGGCCGTGTGGTGGTGGCCGGCGAGACCGAGCCGTGGCATATAGATATAACATCATATGCCGGTGATATCGAGCGTGACCTGCTGCGCCGTGATTTCACCGTGAACGCGATGGGGCTTGATCTGGCTGCTTTCGTATCAGGCGAAATATCGCTGCTTGACCCTTCGGGTGGGGAAGAGGACTTAAAAAAGGGCCTGTTAAGGCAGGTCAGCGACAGGGTCTTTGACAACGATCCCTCGAGGCTGATGCGCGCGGTAAGGCTTTCAAGAGAACTGAACCTTGAGATAGAGCCGATTACCGAGGACACTATTCGGCTCAACAGCAAGCTCGTGGAAAATGTGCCCAGCGAAAAGGTCAGGGAGGAGTTGCTCAGGATACTGTCTTTGCCGTATGCGGGCAACTCGGTGCGTTACCTGGACGACCTGGACCTGCTTTGCAGGATAATACCTGAGATTGCGGCTATGAAGGGAGTGAAGCAGCCAAAGGAGCATTACTGGGATGTTTTCGATCACTCCATTGAGTCTATAGCTGCCCTTGAATATATACTGAGGGAGAGCGATTGGGTCTATGGAAGAGGAGGCATTCTGGAAGATGTTCCGTGGCAGTCGGAGATCCAGCAGTATTTTAACGGGGATATAGCGGGAGGCGCCAATCGCAGGACTTTGCTGAAGTTAGGCATGCTGCTGCATGATATCGCCAAGCCTGAAGACCGGACCGTTGAGGAAAACGGTCGTATAAGGTTCCTCGGTCACACCAGGGACGGCGCCGTTACAGCCGCAGCCATACTGGGGCGGCTGAGGTTCAGCAACAGCGAGATCCGCTATGTGGAGAAATTGATTTACCACCACCTTCACCCGGCTCAGATGTCCCATGACGGCATGCCCACCCATCGGGCGATATACCGTTTTTTCAGGGATACCGAGGGCGCAGGGATCGATATAATTTACCTGGCGCTGGCGGATTACCTGGCGGTAGCCGGCCCGCGGGTTGATATCGGAGAGTGGCATATGCAGACTGAGCATGTGAGGTATATAATAGATGTTCATAATAAACAGGAAAGCGAGATTTTGCCGGTCAGGCTGCTGACCGGTGACGATTTAATACATGAGTTCAGGATGCACCCGGGTAAAGATATCGGCAGGCTGCTCAAGCTGGTCAGGGAAGCCCAGGCGGCGGGCGAGATCAGCACCAGGGAAGAGGCCCTGCAATATGTCAGAAATGAGATCGACAGGGGCGCCTGCTGTGCAGCATGAGATACGGGACCTGCCCCGGACTGTGATTAAAACGTTGCTCAGGAGGGAGAATAGATAATTGAAAACAAGTGATATGTTGCTACTTTTATTTATAGCGATCCTGGTGGGGTTCAGCTTATGGGCCATCACCCCGCTGGACGGTGACCGCTTCGGCCGCCGGGGACTCACACTGGGCCTCGATCTCAAAGGCGGCGCTTACCTTGTCTATGAAGCCGACCTCTCCAAGATGGACCCTTCACAGACGGTCGACCAGGTCATGACCAGCGTCCTCAGTAAGATAGAGCGGCGCGCCAATGCATTCGGCGTGAAAGAGCCCATCATCCAGCGGCAGGGCGAGGACCGTATCCTGGTGCAGTTGCCCGGCGAGAAAAACGTGGATGAAGCCAAGAAGCTGATCGGGCAGGTCGCTTTGCTGGAATTCAAGGAGACTACCTCGGACACATCCGGGCAACCACAAACGGACGATAAAGGTGAGGTTATCTGGACGATTGCCACGGGAACCGGCAGCGATGGACAAATCAAGGAATTAACCGGAAAATACCTTAAACCCAACTCCCGGGTCGAACTAAAGCGAAATACCAATGAGCCGGAGGTGGCATTCGAGTGGAACGATGAAGGTGCGATACTCTTCGAGCAGATCACCAAGCGCAATATCAATAAACCCCTGGGCATATTCCTGGACGGCCAGCCCATCTCGGCGCCCACGGTACGCGCCGTAATTAAGAGCACCGGCATCATCGAAGGCATGGATATGAAGGAAGCGCAGAATCTGGCCATCCAGCTTAATTCCGGCTCACTCGATGTGCCCCTGACCGTAATACAGGAGCAGACCGTTGACGCCACACTCGGCTCGGACTCCATAAAAAAGAGTATCGTGGCGGGCGCCATAGGCCTCATCCTGGTAGCCCTTTTCATGATCCTGTACTATCGCATGGCGGGTGTCATAGCGACACTGGCACTGATCATTTACGGCATCATACTGACAGCCATCTTCAAGCTGGTACCGGTCACACTGACGATGGCCGGCATCGCAGCGGCCGTAGTATCGGTCGGTATGGCGGTAGACGCCAATATCCTGATTTTTGAACGTATGAAAGAGGAACTCAGGGCAGGGCGCACGATGGGGGCCGCCGTGGACGCGGGCTTTAACCGCGCCTGGCTGGCCATACGCGACAGCAATGTGACTACATTCATAGCTTGCATTGTGCTCTTCTGGTTCGGAGATACATTCGGTGCTTTCCTGGTTAAAGGCTTTGCGCTCACACTTTTCATCGGTGTGGCCCTGAGTATGTTCACGGCCATCACCGTCAGCAGGCTGTTCCTCTCCATAACGGCAAAGAGCGTTAAGAATACCTGGTTATACGGAGTAAAAGCATGATCGACATCGTAGGTAATCGCAAATGGTTTTTCCTCATTTCCATATGCTTGCTTGTGCCGGGAATCATCTCGATGCTGGCATTCGGGTTTAAACTGGGCATCGATTTCACCAGCGGGACCGTTATGACGCTGCGCTTCAGTCAACCGATCGAGCAGGCCGAGCTCAGACAGCAGATGTCCCAACTGGGATATAGCGATGCTACAATCCAGAAGACCAGCGAAGGCGATTTCCTCGTCCGTACGAGGGATATCGATTCCGATGAAAAAGTAGCCTTGATCGACGGGCTGAAGCAAGCACTGAATATAGATGTGACTATCAGAGACTTTGCCACGGTATCACCTTTGGTGGCCAGCGAGGTGGCGCGCAACGCGGCTATCGCGGTTTTAGTGGCTTCTATTTTCATGATACTTTATATCGCTTTTGCCTTCCGCCACATGCCCAATCCTTTCAAATGGGGCTTCAGCGCTGTTATCGCCCTGCTGCACGACGTACTGATAGTCATGGGTGTTTTTTCAATACTCGGCTGGCTCACCGGCTACCAGGTTGACGCCATGTTCATCGTAGCCATGCTGACTATAGTGGGCTTCGCCATCAACAACACCTGTGTGGTCTACGACCGCATACGCGAAAACGTTCGCAGAGGGATAAGCAAGGATTTCGCGGTAACGGTAAACTCCAGCATCCTGGAGACAACTGCCCGCTGCGTCAATACCAGCCTCGTGGTGATTTTGACCTCCCTTGCGCTGTACCTGTTCGGTGGAGTGACCATACAGCAGTTCATCCTGGCTCTGCTGGTCGGTGTGATGGTCGGTATCTATGACTCCATATTTGTGGCCGGGCCGCTCCTGGTATTGTGGGAAAGGGGTCTTAAAACTGAATCAAGGGCTGCATGATAACGATGATCTATGTTTATCGATTCATGTAGATTATAAGGGGGCATTATGGATAGGAACCTTTTTATCGGTTTATGGGCATTGATCATGATCCCGCTGGCCACGTTCATGGGCATCGCGGGCATGATTTTAGGCGTTCTGGTGATCCTTTTCCTCGGTATGGGAAGCAAGGAAGGCTGAATACTCTCTGACGATATCGTGAATGCGGGGCAGTTGCCCCGCATTCTTTGATTATGGCAGTTCTAATATCACAGTTTATGGATAGAGCGGATACGGCTAACGAAGTCGCTGAAATCCCGTGGCGAGTATGACATGGGTGGTGGTCCCAGGGGATCGTAAACCTCGCCGTGACCCATGAGAAGTTCAAGGGTAGCGGTGACGGAATAAGCCAGCGCCAGGCGATTGTAGCCCCCTTCCAGTGTAAATATCAGCCGGCCGGGGCAGAATTCATCTGTAATAGCCTTGATGATCTTGGTCATGCGCGCAAATCCCATGGTTGTAACCACCATGTTCGATATCGTGTCCTGCCAGTGGGCATCGTAGCCGGCCGATACCAGCACCAGGTCCGGCTGGAAGCGCCCCGCCATCGGTGCCAGAACCTCGTTGAAAACCTCAAGGTATTCGTTGTCACCCAGCCCGGAATCAAGAGGAACGTTCACCGTATACCCCTCCCCCGCCCCTTTGCCGGTTTCTTCGGCAGCGCCCGTAAAAGGGTACCACGGATACTCGTGGGTGGAAAAATATAGTACCTGTGATTCGCTATAGAAGGTCTCCTGCGTGCCGTTGCCGTGGTGGACATCAAAATCGACTATCAATATTCGCTTGATATCATAGTTGGACAGCGCGAAGCGGGCGCCAATGGCGATGTTATTAAAAAGGCAGAAACCCATCTGGTGGGAGCGTACGGCATGATGTCCCGGCGGCCTGACAGCGGCAAAAACTCCGTCAGCCTTGTGGTCCATGACCTGCTCAACAGCTGTCATTATTCCGCCGGCAGCGTAGATAGCCGCCTCCCATGACCCGGGGGAGGCGTAGGTATCCGGATCGAGCCAGCCGCCGCCGCTGTCTATCTCGGCTTTCAGGCTCCTGATATATTCCCTGTCGTGTACAGCGGCTATCTCGTCGATACTGGCGGGGCGGGGAGATATGTGAACGAGTTGTTCTTTGACCTTTGTCTTTTCAAGTACGGCGTCTATTGCGGTCAGGCGGTCCTTCCCCTCGACGTGGTTGCCCGTCTCATGACGCTGGTAGATCTCACTGCTTACATAGCCGACTGGCATTTGCCTGTAGATTTCCTTGTATATATATTCTGTATAGAGGTTCTTAAGAAGGTCAACTCTTTGGCTGTGGGCCACGGCCTATGACCATCACCCCGTGGAAGTAACGGTCGTAAATATCTTTAATAGACTTTTCCCATTCAAAGGAGCCCTTGTTTTTCCTCAGCGCCAGGCTGGCGATTTTGATATTATGCGGGAGTCTGTCGGCACGGTCGGAACACGGCATCAGCTTCACGCAGGGAAAATCGATGCACTCTGAACAAAATTCCAGGCCCTTGCTGTTTGCGCAAATCCAGGTTGCGCACTGCTCCCCTATTACCGGGCAGTAACCGTCTATGGACCTGCAGCCTGTGCACGTGACTTTATCCAGGGATAGGTTCAACATCTCTGAGAGCCTGTGTTTGAGCTTGTCATCCTTGATTGCCAAATTTAGAGAGCAAAGCCCGCAGTGAATACCACACGGCGCTTCCAACGCGTTTTTATCCATCAGTCTCTCCTTTGTAAAGCATGTTGCCCGGGAGCATGCTAATTATATAGCTAATGTTCAATTGTTACGAGGTTGAGGCGTGGTACTCCCAGCGGGTCGATGCTGTAGTTCTTTACACGCGGGTTCACCAGTACATAGCTCTGGTTAAACCAGAGTGGTATGACAGGCGCCTGGTCGACAACGACCTGCTCCGCCTGCTGGTAAAGCCTCATGCGCCTGTCATGATCCTGCTCAACGGCTGCCCTGTCGATCAGGTCGTCCAGTTCCTTGCTGGAGAAACGGCCGTTATTGTATTCTGTGCCCGTATAGAAGAGTGTTTGCAGAAAATTCTGCGGATCCGGATAGTCAGCTATCCAGCCTAACACGTACATCTCATCGGCCTCTTGCTGCAGGTTATAATTAAATGGACCTGGCTCAAGCAGCCTGATCGATACGTCGGCGCCCAGGTTTTTTTCCCAGTCCTGTATGATAGCCCCCAGATAAGGATCGACATCAACTCCCCCGTAGCCAAGGACGGTAATGGTGACAGGAGGAAGGCCTGCGCTATACCTGGATTGGGACAAAAGTTCCCTGGCATGTGCCGGGTCATAACCCGGCCCCTTTAACTCTTTATTATAGCCGGGCATGCCCGGCGGAATTATGCCGTCCGCCCGGCTGACCATATTCTTCTGTATGATCCTGATGATGCGGTCCTTATCCACTGATTGGCTGAAAGCCTGTCGGACAAGGGGGTCGTCGAAAGGAGGCTTGCCGGTGTTGAACCCGATATATTGCAGGCTGAACTCGGGAAAAACATGAAGCTGATCGAAGAAAGGCCCCATTTCATCCGCGGCGCGGTCGATATTTAATTGGCCTATCTCTGCCACGTCTATCTTGCCCGTTTCATAGAGGGACATGGGTACGCCGTCCAGTAGTTGAAAGGTCACGCGGGCCTCAGGCTTCTTGCCGTAAAAGTACTGGTTGGGCTGCAGTATGATGAGGGAGTCTTCGTTCCACTTGGCCAGCCTGTAAGGTCCGCTGCCGTTGGGTTTGTGCCACCAGTCGCTGCCTGACTTCACATTGTCCCTATCCACTACGAAGGCTGTGGGGTAAGCCAACTTTGACAGGAAATAAGCTTTAGGCGCATCGGCCGTGACTGCCAGGGTGTGATCGTCGATAACGGATACGCCGCTGAGATTTTCAGCTTGGCCCGATAGCACTTCAGCCGAGCCCTCTATATCGTTAAGGTATGTAGAAGCAGTCTGTGATCCGGTGGCCGGATTACAGGCCCTTTCCCAGGAGTACTTGAAATCGCCGGCTGTGACCGGCCTGCCGTCTTGGAAGCGGGCGTCCTTGCGCAGGAAGAAAGTATAGGTTTTACCGTCGGGACTTACTTCCCATCTCTCGGCAAGGTCGGGGACGGGCTCAAGATTATCGTTGAATTCGACCAGGCCGTTGAAGATCTGCATGACATAAAGGTGGGATGACATCTCGCTGGATATGGCCGGGTCAAGGGTGAGTGGTCCAATATCCCACAGGTTCAAGGTCCCGCCCGGGCTTGATCGGACATCGATATCATCCGCTCCCGTCTGCAGCAGGCCACATCCCGCAAGCGCGGATACGGCAAATGCGCCGATGGCAATTATAGCGATTAACTTGAACAGCAATTTTCTTTTCATACTTGACCTCAAAGTAGATTCCTCGATTTCAGGCTGGTATAACCCTTGTCGCTGACGATGATATGGTCGAGGACCGGGATGCCCAGCAATTCGCCTGCCTGCACCAGCCTTTTAGTCAGGTTCAAATCCTCCGACGACGGCTCAAGGTCGCCTGAGGGGTGGTTGTGCACGAAGATGACAGCGGCTGCCAGGGAAGAGATGGCGTCTTTGAACACCTCGCGCGGGTGGACTATGCTGCTATCCAGATTGCCTATGGAGATCTGCTTCTTGTTGTTAACCCGGTTGCGGGTATCCAGGCAGAGCACATAGAAATGCTCCTTTTTCTTTCCCCGTAATTTTTCCTGCATGGAGGAAAAAGCTTCCTGCGGTGACTGCACGGGCTTTCCTTTTGCACCGTAGTCCGGATCCAATAGTCGTCTGCCGATCTCAAAAGCAGCTTTCACCTGAATAGCCCTGGCCTCGCCGATGCCCCGGGACCTGGAAAGCTCCTGGATGGATGCTGCGGCGATGTTATGCAGGTTGCCGAACTCGGACAGCAGTTTTTGAGACGTCATAATAACCGAGTCACCCCGTGTGCCGCTGCCCATGATGCAGGCAAGCAACTCTGCGGTTGAAAGCGCTTCCGCACCCAGCCTCTTGAGGCGCTCCCGCGGCCTGTCCGAGGCCGGCAGGTCGTGCACTGTATAAGTCCTCTCAGTATCCATCTAACCTCCTCCCTTTGTGGTTACGCATGAGGCAGGAGAAAAGTTAAGATCGTCGAGCACCAGACTTAGCGGCAGCGCGTTCTGCGGGGCAACAGTATCAAGGTCAGCGGTAGCCTGCGGCTCGGCAGTCATATATCTAAGCCAGGCATCGTCCAGGCCGCTCAAATCGAAGCCGTAGATCTTTATCAGAGCGTCGTCCACGCTGTAGCCGTCGTTAAGCAATACAAGCAACTGGTTGATCTTCTCTTTGCCGTAGTTGTTTATCAGGTACTCGGTCACACTCTGGCTCTGCGCATATGCGTAAAAGGCGCCTTCGGGACTGGCGGGAAAAGGGCTTGAGAGGGAACGCAGGGTGGCTATGCGGCCGTCCTCGATCGACATTTGCAGCGCTTTCTTATCCTCTTTGCTCTGATCGCCCTCCGCGTGCATGGCCAGCCCCTCGTCCAACCACAGCGGCTTTATTGCCCCATAGGGGCTGCCGGTAACCTGTTGGGTCACCAGGTGTCCCAGCTCATGGGCCACGGCTTTTTCCCCCCAGTTGAGGTTATTGGTCGAGATGCCGATGGATATGATATTGTAACCCTTGTAAGCTGCTCCTCCCGTCCATTCATCCGGGGCTACAATGGAGCTTTTAAGGTCGCTGTAATTCGCGTATATATAGATGTAGACCGGCTCGTCAAGGGTCGCGCCGGTATCCCGCTCTAACCGTTCTTTGGCGTCTACCGCAGCCTTGAGCAGGTCTCCGGCAAAGGTACGGCTGCCCTGGTACCAGTAAACGTTGATATTTTGATCGCTGATCTTCTGCCATTTGTAGCGCGTGTCATCGAATGTTATATTTTGTTTAGGCGTGGTCAGCCGGTTGCCCGTGTTGTCCTCGATCACCCACCAGTATGTGACTCTGGCGCCGGGAGGCAGCGTGCCCTTTCGCATATCCCAGCTCCAGGCGACCTTGACATCTTTAGCCGGCTGAAAATCGGGCCAGGCCTCGGCGTAAGTAGGCACATAGACTTTTTTATCGACTTCGTAGCGGAGCCTGATGCGCGTTATGGTGGCGCTGCTCTCGGCCCTGACGTTGAAGCTGAGAACGTTGGGGAAATCGGCATCTGTGCTCGATTCGAGAAGCTTTATATCACCGGTCTCTGCAGATACTCCGGCCGGGATAAGACAGATCAGCAACAGCAATAAGACAAACCCCAATTTTCTGGTCATTTTTCCTCTCCAACTTTCGATCGTAAATATGCGTTGATAAACTCGTCAATCTCGCCGTCCAGCACGGCTGCCGTGTTGCTGGTTTCATGCTCCGTCCTGTGGTCCTTGACCATCTTGTAGGGATGAAGAACGTAGCTACGTATCTGGTTGCCCCAGCCGGCATCTATGCGTTTTCCCTTGATCTTGGCTTTCTCGGCCTCCCTTTTCTCGATCTCCATTTCAAGCAGGCGCGCATACAGTACCCTCAGGGCGCTCTCCTTGTTCTGGTGCTGCGATCGCTCGCTCTGGCAGCTTACCACCAGGCCCGAGGGGATGTGCGTGATCCTGACCGCGCTGCTGGTTTTTTGCATGTGCTGGCCCCCGGGTCCGCTCGAGCGGAACGTATCCACCCGGATGTCTTCGGGGCTTATCTGGAGATCTGTCCTGGCCTCCGCTTCAGGCATAACCTCAACAAGGGCAAAAGAAGTATGCCGCGCGTGGTCGGCATCGAAGGGAGAAAGGCGAACCAGCCTGTGCACGCCGTGCTCCGACTTCAGGTTCCCGTAGCATAAATTGCCCTTGATCTCTATGGTTGCACTTTTGATACCGGCCTCGTCCCCGGGCGACATATCCAGGACATCAGACTGAAACTTGTGTCGCTCGCACCAGCGCAAGAACATGCGCATAAGCATCTGCGCCCAGTCCTGGGATTCCGTTCCCCCTGCGCCGGCGTGTATGGCAAGTATGGCGTCCCGGCCGTCGTACGGGCCGTCCAGCATAAGCTGCACCTCGATATCATTGAAATGCGCTTCCATGCGGTCGATCTCCCGGTGAATATCGGCCTTCAGGGACTCGTCATTCTCGGCCAGTGAGATGGAAATGACCTCTTCTACACCCGCCGCTTTATTTGCGATGTCGCGCCACTGTGAGACGGTATCTTTGAGCGCGCCTATCTGGCGCATGACCGACTGTGCTGATTGCTGATCTGACCAGAAGCCGGGATCGGGCGTCCTTGCCTCCAGTTCAAATAGCCGCTTCTCTTTGCCTGCGATGTCAAAGATGCTCCATGATGGCGGAAATCCTGCGCCGTAGCTCTTCAATACGCGTTTTTTCTTCCAGCATTATTTATCCCCGTTGTATCTTTCGTTTGTTATCCGGGTACCCGTAATCGGACAGACTCGATGAACGGCCGGCTGCCAGATGTGCCAGGCGGGTAGGCTGCGGCAACCGGAAGCCGCGGCAGCATTCCAGAACCAGAGATATGGCGCTGTCAAGGTCAATCCTGTGCCCGATTGAAACGTAGACGGGTTTAACAGCGTGTCTGGTCCTGACTGCTGCCCCGATTATTTCATTCCTGTCGCTCAGTAACCTGTAGCTGCCGGCCATATCGGGAAGCCAATCATGCGTGCCGATCAAACGTGACTTGGCGCACCCTATCGACGGTATGCCCAGCAGCAGCCCTAGGTGAGATGCAATGCCCAGCCTTCTGGGGTGGGCGATGCCCTGGCCGTCAACTATCAGCAGGTCGGCGCGCGATTTTAATCCCTGCAATGCTCTCAAAGCCAGCGGGGCTTCCCTGAATGATAACAGGCCGGGAATATAGGGAAAATCGATCTCGCCCTCCACAACAGATACCTCGCATAGCTCCAGCGATCTATAATCTAATACTACAGCCGCTGCTCGTCCGGCTGTCGAGAAACGAGATATCGAGACATCGATACCTGCTATCAGTCTAATATTCGTGCTGTCCTTGTGGTGGATGACCTCATGTGACAGCCTGGTCTGCAATTCACGGGCCTGCCTAAAATCAAGGTCCCAGGAATGGGATAGGTGAGTTTTCATAAAGCTGATTATAAAGGCTGAATATAGTATATTACAAATAACGCGCGTATATGGACAAAGTTGCAGCGTGAACCCGGTTCAAACTATCAGGCTGCAGTATTCATCATATTTATAGGGCCCAACCGGGCAGGGGCTACCGGTAAAAGAAATTGGCAAAGGCGCCATTTTGAAAAATGGCCAGGTTGGCTATAAAATAATTTGCGTTTAAGGCGTTTATTTCGGCGGACTGAATGCCGGGGAGAAGAAAATGAAGTTGATGAGATCTTTGATCAGCATATCAATCATGACCGCGGTTTTATTATGCGCATACGCCGGCTGCAGCCAGGCAGGCAGTGTCAGCCAGCCGGACAAGTCAGCCATCACTGAAGGTGTGATGACCACGTCGGTAAATGACGATTCAAAACCCACCAGCCCTGTCTGTACATCTTTCGCACCTGACACACCGGCCATCTACTGCTCGTTCAGAGTATCCGGCGTTACGTCGGACGATTTGATCAAGGCCAGCTGGTATTATATAAAGGGTGAGGCCGTGGATAAGGAAAACGAACTGCTGGATGAGATATACACCAGCGCCCAGGGCGGGGACCAGGATTACTATCTGGCCTTTTACAAGCATATGCCGGCAGGAGGCTGGTACAAAGGAAGCTACAAAGTTATTCTCTCCGTGAATAATAGCGATAAGCTATCTGTTCCTTTCGAAATAGAATAACCGGGGCGCTCGTCAAGAAGTCTTTTGTGAGCGGCGCAGCCCGGAGTACTCGGCCAGTGCGGACATAGCCCGGGCGCATTGCTCAGGAGTATCATAGACCGGTATGCCTGCTTCCTTAAGTGTATCCGCAACAGGGTCTTTTTTTGCATCGCTATACCAGCGCACGCAGATGATCGGTTTGTGGTAGATGCGTGGCAGATCGCAGAAACGTTTGGTCCCTTCATCGGTGAGCCTGTTTATGTTATCCAGAATCTCCGGAGTTATCTTGTCCAGCTTTAAGCCCCATACCAGCGGGTTAATCGGTACGTTGCTGATGACGCCGTCTATGTAGTCCAGTTTTAATAGAGTTTCCACGACGTCAGCTTCATCCACAGCGGTGCGGTAGCTACCGGCAAAGTCGACGGGGTTGGTAGGTGGTGGTGCGTGGGGAGGGAGCATTTTCTTTAGAACTGAAGAAGTTTCTTTATCCAGTTCAGGTACCTCCAGCCCCAGTCGCTGGCAGGCATCCGTGGACACAACGCCCTGCCCGCCGGTCCCCAGCACACCTACCCTTTTGCCGGGAGGCAGGGGCTGGCCGAGGAATGCCACGGCAAGATCAAAAGTGTGGAATGACTCCTCCGTGCGTATCAAGCCGAGTTGTCGGCAAGCGCTCTGAAACACTAAATCCGATCCTGCAATAGATGCCGTATGCGACATCGTTGCACGGGCGCCGGCCGGCGAGCTGCCGCCCTTGTAGAGTATGATCGGCTTCTTCTTGAGCGTCTCCCTGCATACGTCAAGGAATCTCCTCCCGTCTTTGATGCCCTCAGCGTAAAGGATTATCACCCTGGTTTCGTCATCGTAAGACAGGTATTCGATATAGTCCGCCATGGTGAGGTCAGCCTGGTTGCCGATGCTGATAAACGTGCGGAGGCCGTAGCCCTTGGTACTGGCCATATCTGCCATGTATCCACCGAATGTGCCGCTCTGCGAGATAAAGGCGATCTGCCCCGGCTTTGGCGCTTGTTCAAAGGCATTGTTGAGGCAGGCTGCCCCACTCCAAATACCCATGCCATTGGGGCCGACGCAACGTATGCCTCCCTTAGCTGCGGTAGTCATCACTTTATCCTGAAGCGACCTCCCTTCAGGGCCTGTTTCGGCAAAGCCGGCAGATATCAATATGGCTCCCCTGACGCCTTTTTCCACGCATTCCTGCATGATAACAGGCACATGGACGGCCTGAACGGTAATCACGGCCAGGTCTACCGGTCCGGGTATATCTTTGACGGAGCGGTACGAGGGAAGGCCTAATATTGTGCCGCCCTGGGGATTAACGGGGTATATATGGCCCCTGTAGCCAGTGCGCAGCGGTCGCTCAACCATCATGTAGCCCCACTTGGCGATGTTGTCTGAGGCGCCGATAATGGCCATTGACCTCGGCTTGAAGATGTAGTCGAGCTGCTCTACAGTTTCGGGCAAGATAAAGCCTCCGGTTCGAAGTGTCAGGGGGGATTATAAACCATATCACCGCCGGATTTCATGCAGGAACCTGTGCCGGGCACGAGTGCATGCGATCGGTGTAATATGCGATATTGTTGACAGGTACGTATGCTTCATGCATAATAACCAGTAAAAAATAAAGGACTACAGGTAGACTGATATCATGGTGAAAATCAGGTTAAGAAGAACGGGCGCCAGGCATAAGCCCACGTACAGGATAGTGGTGACCGACAGCAAGTCGCCGCGCGAAGGCGCCTTTATCGAAGTCATAGGGAATTACAATCCTCTTAATGATCCCGAGACTATAAATGTCGATGAGGATAAGGCTCTGGCATGGCTGGAGAAAGGCGCCCAGCCGACCGAGACTACATACAGGCTACTGGCTAAAACCGGTGTGATGGCAAAGTTTACCGCGGCGCATCCTGCCAGGAAATTCAAACAGGCAGTACAGAAGACTACTCAGAAGGTGAAGAAGAAGTCTAAATCTACAACTGAGGTGAAGGCATAATGAAGGAGTTAGTCGAATACATTGCCCGGTGTATTGTGAGCGCGCCAGATGATGTCAAGGTAACGCAGGAGACTGACGCGGGTGGTGTGGTCATCAAGCTGGAGGTTAATGCCGAGGATAAAGGTCGTGTGATCGGCAAGCAGGGAAGGGTTGCTGAAGCTATGCGCACCCTTTTGCGCGTGGTTGCTACCAAAGAAGGGACCAGGGTCAGGCTCGAGATAGTCTAAAAATTACCAGGCAATAGAAAAGCCAATATCGACCGGACGATCGATATTGGCTTATATTATTTTTATTAGACTGCACTCTGTCCGCCGGGTTTGTAGCCTGGCATCCTGCGGCGCTTTTCGGCAACGCGCACGCGGGCGATGGAGCGCCTGAGGGCTGCTTCTGCCCTCGACTGGTCAACCTCAGGACTCAGGCCTTTCAACCGTTCTTCGGCTCTCTGCTTGGCCGCGGTGGCGCGCTCGAGATCGATCTCGTCGCTTCTCTCGCAAGCATCAGCCAGCACGATTACTTTTTCCGGCATGACCTCCATAAAACCGCCTGAGATAACCATGTATTGCTCATCGCCGTCTTTGCGGATAACGAGTTCGCCCGGGGCAAGCATGGTGATGAGTGGGGCATGCTTGGGAAGTACGGTCATCTGCCCCTCGGTACCCTCGGCAATGATGGTAGTGACATCGCCCGAAAAGACCTGGCGCTCGGCAGTGACAATCTCTAACTTAATCGTCGGCATAATTACGCCCCTAATTTCTGTGCTTTCTCTGCAGCTTCTTCAATGGTCCCGACCATTACGAATGCCGATTCCGGCAGGTGGTCCCATTTGCCTTCGAGTATCTCTTTGAAACCGCGGACCGTTTCCTTAATCGATACATATTTGCCGGGTATGCCGGTGAAAGGCTCTGCCACGAACATGGGCTGGGTGAGGAACCTCTGTATGCGGCGCGCGCGGTTGACCGTCACCTTGTCCTCTTCGCTCAGTTCTTCCATGCCCAGAATGGCAATAACGTCCTGTAGGTCCTTATAGCGCTGTAGCACCTTCTGGATGCCGCGGGCAGCCTGGTAGTGGTCTTCTCCCACAACCTGCGGGTCGAGGATACGCGAGGTGGAGGCCAGGGGGTCTACCGCGGGGTAGAAGCCCTGTGCCGCGATGGCACGCTCAAGCGACACAACACCGTCGAGGTGGCCGAAGGTCGTTACGATGCCGGGATCGGTGTAGTCATCGGCCGGCACGTAAATAGCCTGGAATGAGGTGATCGAACCTTTCTTGGTGGAAGTGATGCGGTCTTCCATTTCGGCCACATCAGTGCCCAGGGTCGGCTGGTAGCCCACGGCTGAAGGCATGCGGCCGAGCAGTGCTGATACTTCCATGTTGGCAAGGATATGACGGTATATATTATCTACGAAAAGGAGCACATCCAGCCCTTCATGATCCCGGAAGTGCTCTGCAAATGTTACGCCGGTAAGCGCCACGCGGGCACGGACGCCGGGAGGCTCGTTCATCTGGCCGAAGACCATGATGGTCTTTTCGATGACCCCCGATTCCTTCATTTCACGCCAGAGGTCATTGCCCTCCCTCGATCTCTCTCCCACGCCTGCAAATACCGAGAAACCGCCGTGCGCCGTGGCGATATTGTGGATGAGCTCCTGGATGATGACCGTCTTGCCCACCCCGGCGCCGCCGTAGGCTCCGATCTTACCTCCACGGGTGAAGGGTGTGATAAGATCGATGACCTTTATGCCCGTTTCAAGCATCTGGATAGTGGTCTCCTGCTCCGCCAGGGTGGGAGGGTCGCGGTGGATGGGTAATTTATCCTTGGTCTTTATCTCTCCGAGCCTGTCCAGAGGATCTCCGAACACGTTAAACAGGCGGCCGAGGGTGGCCTTGCCGACCGGTACCGAGATGGGAGCGCCGGTATCGACAGCCACTGCACCCCTCTGAAGGCCTTCCGTGGGGCAGAGGGACAGGCATCGGACCCAGTTATTGCCGATATGCTGTACCGTCTCCAGCACGATCCTCTCGCCATCCTGCATAATTTCGAGGGCATTATAAATCGCAGGCAACTCTTCCTGGGGGAATTCTATATCAACTACTGTGCCGATTACCTGTATTACTTTTCCTTTTGCCAAATTGCACCTCCTATTTGAGACCTTCAACGCCTGCGACGATATCGAGCAGGTCCTTGGTGATCATCTCCTGACGGGCCTTATTCAAGGTCAGCGTGAGATCGGCGATTACATCATAGGCGTTGTCCGTGGCGTTGCGCATAGCCATCATTCGCGCCGACTGTTCGCTGGCAATTGATTCAAGTATAGAGTGATACACCTGCATTTCGACGAACCTTGGCAGCAACTCGCCGAGGACATGCATAGCGTTGGGTTCGAAAATATATTCCGGGCTGACACTCTTGGGCAACTGTGCCGGTTCCACCGGCAGTAAAAGTTCCAGTGTGGGCTTCTGGCTCATCAGGTTGACGAACCTGGAATAGGCAATATAAACGCGGTCATAGAGCCCTTTGGTATAATCATCTATCACTATCTGCGATATGGCTATGGTATCTGCCATCTTGGGCCGGTCACCCAGTTTGGTGAACTCGGCACGGATCTCACGCATCGATCGGCGCATGAAATCGCGGCCTTTTGAACCCACTGTAATAACCGTGACAGGAACCTTTTGATCGAGAATAAAATTACCTACCAGCCGGTTCAAGTTGGTGTTCAAGCCGCCGCATAGGCCCCTGTCGGTGGTTATGTGGACGATGCCGATTTTGTTTACGGGGCGTGCTACCAACAACGGATGGACAGCTCCTCCGGCGGCAGCCTGGGCGGACAGGTCGGCGATGATGTGCATGATCTTGTCACTGTAAGGCCTGCCTGCGATTGCCATATCCTGGGCCTTTTTCATTTTGGCAGTGGCGATCATCTCCATGGCACGGGTTATCTTTGCCGTGTTCTGGACACTGCGGATCCGCCGTCTAAGTATTTTTGGACTTACCATTTAATCGCCTCAATAAGCAGAGCTCTGCTTAAATTCTGCTATGGCCTTTTTGAGTTCTGCCTCAGTTTCCGGTTTTAATACCTTGTCGGTCGCAATTTTATTGCCTACTTCAGGGTGGTTGTTGACGATGAATTTATAGAACGCGTTTTCGAAGAGCGAAACCTTCTCAACAGGGACGTCGTCGATATATCCATTGGTGACTGCAAACAGTATCATGACCTCGTTTTCCAGCGAAAGCGGGGCGTACTGCGGCTGCTTGAGTATCTCAACCATGCGCTTGCCGCGCTCGAGCTGTGCCAGCGTGGCCTTGTCCAGGTCCGAGGCGCCGAATTGGGCGAAAGTGGCCAGCTCCGCATATTGTGCCATGTCGAGTCTCAGTTTGCCGGCCACCTGCCTCATGGCCTTGGTCTGCGCATTGCCGCCCACGCGGGACACGGAGAGGCCGACGTTGAGCGCAGGGCGGATACCGGCGTTGAACATGTCGGTCTCAAGCAGGATCTGGCCGTCTGTGATGGAGATGACATTGGTCGGGATGTACGCCGACATGTCGCCAGCCTGGATCTCGATTACCGGCAACGCTGTAAGCGAGCCTCCGCCCAACTCTGCGGAGAGTTTGGCGGCCCGTTCAAGCAGCCTGCTGTGAAGGTAGAAAACATCGCCTGGATAAGCTTCGCGGCCGGGTGGACGGCGGAGGATGAGCGAAACCTGGCGGTAAGCCCAGGCATGTTTTGAAAGGTCGTCGTATATAATGAGGGCGTCCTTGCCCTGCTCCATGAACTCCTCACCGATGGCACAGCCCGCATATGCTGAAAGGTATTGCATTGACGCGGGATCTGACGAAGTGGCAACCACCACGACGGTGTGTTCCATGGCGCCATATTTTCTGAGTGTCTCAACGATGTTGGCAACCTTGGCCGTCTTTTGGCCGATTGCCACGTAGATACATATAAGGTCTTTGCCTTTTTGAGCGATAATGGTGTCGATGGCAACTGCGGATTTACCGATAGAGCGGTCGCCGATTATCAGCTCACGCTGCCCGCGGCCGATGGGTACCAGAGCGTCAACACACTTGATGCCGGTGTGTACGGAAATGTTGACCGGCTGCCTGTCAACTACGTTGGGGGCGATACGTTCGACAGGCCGGGACTTGCTTGTCTTGATCGGACCAAGGCCATCGAGGGGCTGACCGAGGGTGTTGACCACGCGGCCGATGAGTTCGTTGCCGACCGGCACTTCAACTACGCGGCCGGTGCAGTGAACCTCGTCTCCTTCCTTAATATGGCTGTATTCACCGAGGATCACGGAGGCCACGTTATCTTCTTCCAGGTTTAGCGCCAGTCCCATAATGCCGTTGGGGAACGCCAGCAGCTCATTGTTTCTGGCTTTGCGAAGTCCCTGTATACGGGCTACACCGTCGCCGACCTCCACCACGGTTCCAACGTCTACCATGGTGGCAGTAGCACCGAAGCGCTCGATTTGCTCCTTGATTACCGATACTATATCTTTATCTTGGGATTTCAATCTGCTCACCCCCTTAAAGGTTGTTTATTTCGTAGCTTCTACAAGGTCTTTCCTTAACAGATCCAGCCTGTTACGTATACTTCCATCTATCAGGGTATCTTCTATACGGGCTATCATGCCGCCAAGTATGGATGGATTGACCTTGAGCTTAACAGTAACCTTCCTTCCGGTTATCTTTTCCAGCTGGCCGGTTATCTTCTGCTTATCCGTTTCATCTATTGGGACAGCGGTCGTGACCACGGCGTGTTTAATGCCGCGCTGCTCATCCAGCAGATTGTCATATTCGTCGGCTATCTGTTCCGTGTTTTTAATCCTGCCTTTCAATATCAGCAGGTAGCACAGGTTAAGAACAAGCTCATTTGGCGTGTTAAGCTTCTGCTTGATCAGTTCAGCTTTAAGGTTGAATGGAACCTTGGGATGATCTATCAGATCCACGATCTCCCTATCCTTCATCAGGTCAGAGAGCTTGCGGAGCTCTTTTTTCCATTCGTCCAGGTTGTTCTTCGCCTGTGCGATCTCAAAGATCGCTTGAGCGTAGCGCCTGGCAGAAATCGTCGAAATCATTTATCTATCCTGCCTAATTCTGCTTAAACGTATTGCTCTGATCCAGGACCTCGTTGATGAGTTTGCGGTGTTTCTGCAAATCAAGGGACTCCTTGATTACCTTTTCGGCGGCAAGGATGGTGAGGTTGGAGAACTCGGACCGCAATTCTGCGATGGATTTATCGCGTTCGAGCTTTATTTCATCTCTGGCCTTATTCACGATTATGTCTGCTTCCTTGCGTGCACCGTCTTTGGCCTCTTCCTTGATCTTTTCGGCTATCTGGGAGGCCTGGGCAATGATGACCTGCCCTTCTTTACGTGCAGCTTCAACAGCTAGCTTGATCTGTTCTTCGCTGCGGCTCGTCTGCTCCTTTATCTTCTCCGCCTGTTCAAGGCTCTCCTTTATTTTGGCGGCCCGCTCATCCAGCATCTTAAGGACCGGCTTGTATAGGATTGCCGTGAGCAGCCCAAAGAGGACAAGGAAGTTGATCAGAAATGCAACCAGCAGTTGCCAATTTACTCCGATACTTTCCATATTTACCTCAAAGTTCCAATCCTGTATTTTCTCAACGCAACGCCGGCTGTTGTTGCCGGCATCGGGAAGGTCCCCAATCGAAATTGGCCCTTCCTTAGCAGCAACAGGTATTAGACGACCATGGCAAGCAGGATAGCGACGATCAGAGCATAGATGCCGACCGCCTCAGTCAGAGCGCCGATCAGGATCATGTTGGTCAGGAGTACGCCCCTGGCTTCGGGATTGCGGCCCAGCGCCTGCATGGCTCCCAAACCGATCAGTCCAAGGCCAATGCCCGGCCCGAGCATTCCCAGACCTGCAGCGAGTCCGGCACCCAGCATTTTCATAGTTTCAGCGTCCATCTAGATCCCTCCTTTTACTTGAGTACAAAATTAATTGTGTTCAGCACCCTCTTCGTGGTGCGAGGTTACTGCCATTACACCGAATACAAGTGTCAAACCGGCGAAAATCATAGCCTGCAGGAAACCGACAAGGGTCTCGAGCCCGTAAAAGGGCACAGGTGCTATGAAGGCTACTAGAAATGTCATAACGCCGAGCAGGATCTCGCCGGCCGTCATGTTCCCAAATAGACGGAAGGTGAAACTGACGATCCTGATGAAGTGGCTCAAAATTTCAAGTAGACCGACATAGATATTGATGAAGCCAAATAGGAATCCGCTCAGGAAAGATTTCCAGTTGCCCTTGAAGAGATCAGCGAATGACTTGCCCAAGGAACTGAACTGGAAGAACGAATCCAGATACTTGAACGGGCCAATCCTGGAAAAGCCCAGGTATTCAATGAACAGGAAAGATACAATCGCTATGGAAAGCGTCAGGTTGATATCCGTGTTGGCGGCCCGCAGGAAAGGGACAGTAATAGCATAGGTATGCGAACCCTCTGTTATATGTTCAATCGGACCCCAGGTGCCCCATAAAGGCACTAGTGCCAGCAATGCGTTGGTTACCACGTATAAAAATATGGTGGTGACGATTGGCAAAAAGATGCGGACGTGCTTGGCGCCGGCAACACCCTCGATGGCATTATGGATGCCGTCGACAACCACCTCGGCAAAGCTTTGCAGCCTGCCGGGTATAACCTTCATTTTCCTGGTGGCGAAGAAGAATAACGCACAGAGCAAAATGATGGTGATCCATGAAGAGATAAGGGTATTGGTGATCTTGAAGTCACCCATGTGGAACATTGCTTCCGATGGAAGTACAACATGGAGCTTACTGATCTGCAGTTCCTTGGGCACGTCAATATTAAATAGCTTGCTGCCAAGGGGACCCATCACAAACGAGGTCAGGAAGAGTGCCAGGAGGACTATGACAAGGATAACCATTAATCGGCTGGAGCAACCAAGTTTACTCACTGTCCTGCTCCTTTATCGAGTTCTTTTTTGCATCCATTTTCTTTTGCTCGTCTATAAACTGTCGCAGCATGCGGTAAAGTCCATATCCGGCTGCCGATGTCCCAAGTACTAACCCAATTAACGTGCATAGTGGCCGGCTGTTCAATCGCTCTGGAGCATCCAACCACAAGCCGAGGGCTGTTGGCAGTATCAGGCTTAACGCTACATACCAGCCGACATTGAAGAGAAACCAAAATCCTCTGAGTAGCTGTCTTCTGTCTGGTTTCAGTTCGCTGTCTTTTTTTATCACAGGCATTATAACAAGCCTATATTTCAATCGTCAACGGAAAATCCATTGATTTTTGGCAACATAGCATACGCCTTAGTAACTACGCATTTTAAGAAGTTGCAGCGATTACTATAGTAAATATTTGTGGGGTATAACTTATTGCAGGTGCTCAATGATCAGGACTTCTTTTTGCCGAAATCGTCCAGATCAAGAGTGTTAATAAAATCGTAAATAGCCGGGTATTTCATTAATTCCTGCTCGTTAATTCTCTCGGTATTCACGGTGCCGTCCCCGGCCGGCCTGGGCTGAGCTGTGATTTTGCCGGATTCGCCATCCAGAATTATACCGGCCTTATCAAGAACGGATTCCTCTGCGTAAATGGGCGCGGTCACCCTGACCGCCAGCGCAATGGCATCGCTGGGACGGGAATCAAGCTTCATCTTGGTGAGCAGCCAGCGTTTATTATGCTCGTCGTAAAACACCTCGAATACCCAGCCCTCCCCGCCGTCAATTTCCATAAAGTGTTTTTTTCCGTCTTGCCACCTGTTCACAATAGTGGATTTAAATTCATGGCCCTGCCATATAAGTGATAATTTGGCATCTCTCTCCAGGTCCTGTAAACGGCTGTGGCCTGAGTGTGCCTCAAGCTCAATAACCGGAGGGCCCTCGTTGAATTCAAACACTATCTGTGCATAAAAAGTATCAGAGCGCAGGTCATTAACCACGATCTTCGAGATGTTGGTCCCGGACAGCGATTTAAGGGCAAAAAAAGTGTTCTTTAAAAGGTCATGTGTCATAGGACGCGAAACATCCACGTTCTGTAGCTTCATAGATATGGCATCAGCCTCCGCCGGGCCTATCCAGATCGGCAGGTAGCGGTCCGTCTGCCTTTCTTTGAGTATGACCACATGCTGGTAATTCATCAGGCTGACACGTATACTGTCGATTTGCATCTCTTTCATCAGAAACCTCCTGAGCAGCGTTGCTCAGTTAGCGTTGATTGTAGCTCAAGACCCCTGGGGTGTCAATTGCAATAAGTGCATATACGAAATACAATGTTGTCTATTAAAATGCCGGTCATGTTCAGGGTTGTGATGCTCAGGATTCTTCTTTGTTATCCTGCGAAGTATTTATTAAAATAATGAGGATTGTAATGGGGATAGGTACGAATTGAAAGCGCTTTTGCAGCGGGTAATCTCGGCAGCTGTGACGGTTGAAGGCAGGGTAACCGGGCAGATCGGGCAGGGTTTTCTTATATTGCTTGGAGTGGCCGTGGATGATAGCGAGAAGGATGCGGATTACCTGGCCGAAAAAGTTGTCAACCTCCGGATTTTCAGTGATGACAATAGTAAATTCAACTTGTCCGCACTGCAAATAGGGGCCGGGTTGCTGGTGATAAGCCAGTTTACGCTGATGGCTGATACGAGGAAAGGGCGCCGTCCAAGCTTCACCGCGGCCGCGCCGCCGGAGCTGGCGGAAACACTGTACAAGTATTTTGTCAGGCGCATCTCGGAAACCGGATTGAAAGTTGAAACCGGCATATTCGGGGCACATATGCTGGTCAGCATTGTCAACGACGGCCCCGTTACCATTATGCTGGACAGCAAAGATAAGCTGGCCTGACCGGCGATTGATATTAATTGCAACCAGTTGCAATTAATATCAATCTATGTAATAATAGCGGCTGATGAGTTGCCTGGGGGTGATCTGCAGCCTCTGGCAGTTACTGCTGATGAATCATCAATTTAAATCTGACGTGCGCCATCCGGCAATTTTCGGGCTGTGCTCGAAATGTCAGGCATGAAGTTATTAATTCGTCATAAACCGTAGAAAATTTGGGAGGTTAACATGCATATACCGGACGGTTTTCTCAGTGCGCCTGTTGCTGTGGCAACGGGAGTGGTTGCGGTTGCGGCAATTGCTGTTGCCGTCAAAGTAACCAATAAGAAGATGGGAGAGAAACAGGTGCCCATGATGGGCGTCCTGGCCGCTTTCATATTCGCTGCGCAGATGTTGAATTTCCCGGTAGCAGGCGGGACATCGGGGCACTTCATCGGGGCGGCGCTTGCCGCGATATTGCTGGGGCCATGGACCACCGTGCTCATATTGAGCAGTGTGCTGGTTGTACAGTGCCTGGTCTTCCAGGACGGCGGGCTGCTGGCATTGGGAGCAAATATTACCAATATGGGGATAATCGCCGGGTTCAGCAGCTACTATATATATAAAGGTATAGACGCGCTTTTTCAACATAAAAAAGCCGGTACTCTTGTCGGAGCCGGTGTAGGAGCGTGGTTTTCCGTAGTGCTGGCGTCATTGGTATGTGCCGCCGAGCTTTCAATTTCGGGTACGTCACCGTGGGCAATAGCTGTCCCTGCCATGGGTGGCGTGCATATTCTGATCGGTGTTGGCGAAGGGCTGATTACCGTGGCTGTTCTTAGCCTGATTATGGCTGCCAGGGCGGATCTATTGAAACTTCAGGTTGCTTAGGAGGACTGATACAGTATGAAATCGAAATGGTGGATTATCGGATTGTCCATTGCGCTTCTTTTGGCGGTTATATCTCCGATCGCCTCTAAATTCCCTGACGGTTTAGACAGGTTTGCCGAGGATAATAACTTCGTTGATAAAGCAAGTGAACCTGCTTTTATGGTAGTACCTGATTACTCTTTCCCGGGCATTGATAACGAGGCAACTGCAACGATAGTTGCGGGATTGTTGGGTACACTTTTGCTATTCGGCTTCGTATTTGGCCTGGCAAGCATGTTGAAGTCCAAGCATGAAGCATAGTTTTATAGATCAATACAGCGGACTCGACAGCTTTGTGCACCGCCTTGACCCGCGTACCAAGCTGATCTGCAGCCTGGCATTTGTTCTGGCGGTGGTTTTAACGCCGGCCGGAACATGGAATGTATTTGTAGTGTACCTGCTGATACTGCTGGGATTGATATGGCTTTCTAGATTGCCGATAAAGTATGTTTTGAAAAGGTCGCTGGTCATCTTCCCCTTTGTAGTTATGATAGCCATTTTTGTGCCCTTTTTTAAACAGGGACAGGTGGCAGCCCGCTATGATATCGGCGCGTGGCATATAGCTATCACCTATGAGGGGCTGGCAGTGCTGATTAATGTCATTGTTAAGTCCTGGCTTTGTATCCTTTGCCTGATCATATTGTCTTCATCCACCAAGTTTGAGGAACTTATGCACGGTATGCACAGGCTGAAAGTACCTCAGGTCTTTGTGCAGATAACATCATTTATGTACCGTTACATGTTTGTGCTGGCAGACCAGGCGATGCGCATGCAGATGGCAAGGGACAGCCGAAACTTCGGTTTAAATCGCAGGAATATCTTTAAGACGATGGGGAATATGATCGGTATGCTTTTTATACGTAGCTATGAGCGCGCGGAGAGGATATATGCCGCCATGCTGTCCAGGGGTTATAACGGTGAGATCATTGTGGTAAATCAGCTCCGTTTCCGCTTACCGGACGCTTATTTTGCGTTATCTATGGCATTGCTATTGATCTGCCCGGCAATTATGTGGTGGTGATTGATGTCGCCTGATAAAGCAGTTGAAATAAGCGGGCTGTCTTATGTATATCCTGACGGCCAGTGCGGCCTGAAAGATGTTGACCTGACAGTATATTGTGGAGAAAGTGTTGCTTTAATCGGGCCTAATGGTGCCGGCAAGTCGACATTGTTGCTCCATTTAAACGGGATAATAAGAGGTAACACCGCTATACATGTGCTGGGATTACCAGTGATTGATAAGAATATCAGGGAGATAAGGAAAAAGGTAGGTATGGTCTTCCAGGATCCTGAAGATCAGCTTTTTTCACTCAATGTATTCGAAGATGTGGCATTCGGGCCTGTCAATATGGGTTTTACACAGGAAGAAATAGACCGGAGGGTAAAGCAGTCCCTGCAAAAAGTGGGTATGCAGGGTTATGAAAAAAGGTCATCTCATCATCTCAGCATAGGGGAGAAAAAGCGGGTGGCTATAGCTACTGTGCTATCCTTGGATCCCGAGCTATTGGCTCTCGATGAACCTACCGGCAGCCTTGACCCGCGGGGCAAGTGGGCTTTAATCGAGCTGTTGCGCAGTCTTCCCGTAACAAAGGTTATTGCCTCTCACGATCTTGACATGGTTGCAAGCCTGTGTCAAAGGGTTGTTATTCTGGATAAAGGAAAGATCGTGGCAGACGGCAAAGCTGATCAAATACTCGGGGACAAAATACTGCTGGCAGAGCACGGTCTGGCTGTGCCTGTGGCCGGGGATGCTCCTGCATCATCAGTATGTGACAGCCATAGCCAAACTCAATGAATTAGCAGCCGTTGCGAGCTGGAACAATCTTCGTCCGTCATTGCCGGTTCAGAGCACCAATTACTTCTGGCGTGTGAAGGCCCTGGAAGTCAACGGCCAGAACATCCCGAGCGATTGGTCCGCCACCTTCAGTATGCAGACCGAGCCCGCTCCGGCGCCGCCGGCAGTACCTCCGGCAGAGCCTGCAACCCCGCTGTGGGTCTTGGTCATCATCGCCATCGGCGCCATCCTCGTGATCGTCACCCTCATCCTCGTCTTCAAAACCCGCAGGGTGTAATCACCACTTCATCGGCACTCGATAGCACGGGAGGGGCGGCGTAAGCCGCCCCTCCCTCTTTTTAACAGCCTCCATTCGATTGATTTTCATTAATAATGGCATTGAGAAAGGTATATCTTGACATGTTTATTCGGTCCTGAATATAATGACAGGACAATAGAATAGTATTCATGGCGCCTGCAAGTGATTGCAGGCTTAATTGGAAAGCAAAACGGTGTAAGTCCGTTACGGCCCTGCCTGCTGTGATAGTCAGAACGCCTGCCATGATCTCGGATGCCTTCGCAGTGGACGGGGGCCATAATTGTTGTGTGAAAAACCCCCGCTGCTGAAGGGCAGCGGGGGTTTTTATTAGGGAGATGCAAATGGTAAAAAATATTTTACATGCCTTGGTTTTGCTCGTGATATTATTACCTCTTTCACTTGCCTGCCTCAGCCCAGCAATACCCGGAGATATTAATAACACACCGCCAACAGGTGATACCAGCATCTCATCCGGTTCAACCGACGATAAGGTTTTAAAGGAAATACCTGCTGAGGCAGATATCGAAATATTGCCTGATTTCCCACTCACAGTCACCGATGATATCGGCAGAAAGGTTGTAATCTCCAGCCTGCCAAAAAGAATAGTCTCGCTGGCGCCCAGTAATACTGAGATTCTTTTTGCGCTGGGACTTGGTGACAGCATAATAGGGGTTACCGACTACTGCGATTATCCTGATGCAGCTAAAACAAAAACACGAGTGGCCAGTTATTTGAACCCCGACCTGGAAAAACTTATTTCCCTTCAACCCGATTTGATAGTGGCAGAATCCATCCAGGAAAAAACAGTTCTGCCCGCATTGGAACGACTGGGGATGACCGTTTTTGTAACTGAAGCATTGACAATTGATTCAATTGTGAATGATATATTCGTCCTGGGGAAAATCACAGGGAAAACCGGAGCAGCATCGCGCGTACTGGATAAGATGAACTTAAAAATAAACAGCGTCGTTTCAAAGACACAAAACTTGAGCTCTGCACAACAGCCAAAAGTATTGTATGTCAACTGGCATGATCCGATATGGACAATGGGAAGAAATACCTATATTAATGACGTAATCAGGAAGGCAGGTGGAACCAATATTTATGAGGCGGACTTCGAAAAATCCAGAGCTGTGTCACTGGAATCCGTACTTACAAAAAATCCACAGGTCATTTTTGTCTCGGGCATGGGAACTACCGGTGATGTTGTCTACAAAGGAATAAAAGATGAAGTGAGACTATATACAGTGGATGCCATGCTTAACAACCGCATATACAAGATTAGCGATGCCAATCTGATTGAGCGCCCCGGGCCTAGAATAGCGGATGGACTGATAGAAGTATCTACAATGATACATCCCGAGATATTTGGAGAGCCCAAATAACAATAGGAGAAAACACATCATGTTATTACCTGATGGTTAATTCTTTTTAGATAACTAAACTATCGGGTGCTACCGGGTGACCGGGAGCTTAATTGGAGAGCAAGACGGTGCGATTCCGTCACAGTCCCGCCTGCTGTGAAAGCCAGAACGCCAACCCGTTAGTTTATTAATTGCCTCCGCGGAGTATTGGGGGTGCGTTTTGTAAATTAGTCCCTGGCTCTCTGGAGTCGGGGATTTTTTATTCCAGATTACCGAATATGGAGATTAAAATGAAAGCGCTCAAGTATCATCGGATCACGATGTTGATTTCTTTAATTATATCTTCGCTTGCCGGACTGATAATACCGGTACCCGTATTTGCCCATGATCTTCAGTTCAGATGGTATCAAATGGATACTCCAGGTTCCGTATCCGGCAAGAACGACATCCTGAGCCCGTCTGAAGTTAAAGGCATGGTGATTGGATCAGATGGTGAGACCTATTATGCAGTTGATATCCCGTGGGCGGATAGTGTTACAGGAAGAAAAGCATTATTAAAATCATTGGATGGCGGAATTTCTTGGAGCGACGATATAGGGAAATATCTTTTCAACACAATGTCGGGTGCTGAGCAAGCCAACTTTCATGTGTGGCATATCGCCATCGCACCCGATGACGTCGATTTTATTGTGGTGATAACAAACAATAACACCGGTAATTTGCCACGGGAGGTTTGGCTTTCGAAGGACGGAGGCACTACGTGGGTTAACTCGCTTTGCCCTGTGTTATCGTCCATAAGTTCTGTAGCCGTTTCTTCAATTGCCGGGGATAGTCGGGATGTGGCAATCGGGACTCGATCTGGAATTGGTGCAGGCAACGTCTGGGCAATGAATAGTCAGCGACTATTTAGCTGGGCGAAGCAGGAACTTAGCGGAGATGTTATGTCACTCAAGTTTTCTCCCGGCTATTCTAATGACAATACAATAATAGCAGTTTACTCAGACGTGCACGGAACCTATTTGACTGCAGGTGTCCGGGATATCGTAGCAAATGTGACCAACTGGACTGCAATATACCAGCAGTCGATTGAGATCACTACGAAAGGCGCAAGCACTTCCCCGTTGGCAAATCAGATAATATCAGCAGACCTATCGTTGCCCGACGGTTATAGCAGCCAAATTGCAACTGTGCGCAGATATTTTATCTGCATAGACTGCCCTGTTACTTCGGCGGGAATCTATCGTTTTGACGATGCTGCAGGCAGCCAGTTAATGATTGCTACCGCTTCAAAAAGAATTTCCAGCATTGCTTATTACGGCACCCCATCTTCGGGCAAATTGCTGGCGGGTGAAGTTCTCGGCAACGCGTGTTCTGCCTCCGTTATGACATGGTTTACCGATACACCTTTTGTGTGTGTAGTCCCTTGCTGGTATCCTGCCATCAAGCCCCCCACAGGAGGGGCTGGAATCGCTAATTGCAGTGGGACTTCATACGGGAATGCCCGCGTAGCCTGGTCAAAGGATGGTTCCATTGCATTTGCAGGAACAGCCAGCACGGGTGCTCTAACCGCTGGCGTAAATTGGACGAATGCGTATCTTGTGGGACGGCCACTTGACGAGTCCGCTTTCTCACAGAGCATTAATAACGGTAAAACGTGGGCGCAGCTGTCGCTGATCGATACATGCATCAGCAACCTGAGTGATATTGCTCCGACGCCCGATTGTTCCAAAATATTTATGGCTTCAATTAACAATAATGTGACATGCTCCGGCTTTGATAGCGTATGGCTAACCAAAAGCACGCCGCTGGGGGCCGCCTGGGAACGGGTATTATGTTCTATGACGACCGGTGATAACTGCACAGCAACTCAAAGCGATATAGCAATAATACGCCTGGCCGGAGATAAGCCGGATGGTGAAGCGCTTATCTGGTCTGCGCCCGGTACTAACCTGGTGAAGTGGTCAACCAATTACGGTGACAGCTGGAACAATCTTCGCCCGGCACTGCCGGTTCAGGATATAGCTTTCGAGGAAAGCAAGGTTATGTACATACTGAGCTTGGGAGGCGAGGTGCAAAGGTGCGGCTACGGCGGTACGGGCTGGGTATTACAGAGGAGCACCTTAAGTGGAATCGATCCTGCATATAGTATAGCTACCGCATATACAGGCATGACTCCAGATAACGATCAAGGTGTCGTATTGGTCGGTGGCTCTGGGGCAGGCCTCTGGGATGTTGCATATTCCACTGATAATGGCGTTCATTTCACACAAATACCCGTTCAATTACCGCTGCGTGATAACACTATGGTAGTTGCCAGCTCGGGATTTAAGAGCGATGGCTATATTCTGGCGATCAATTCGGGAGGCATGTTTGCTTACAGTGTTTATACAACTGGCGCGAATCCGTGGGAGGAATGGTGGGGTGGGGCAGCCTGGCCTGATCCTGTAACAGGTATCACTATATCCAGAAACTCCAGCTATTATTTTTGCACAGCCGCTACATGGGGTTGTGCTACTCCTTATATACGCTGGTCACCGGCATATTCCGGATTTGATACAGCAATTTCACTTGGGCTAACAAATCAGCCGACTACACGTTTTCGGACTTGCGGTGGACTCGTACTTGAACAACCAACTATTACCTACGCAATCGATCAGAGACCGTTCAATCCTCCAGCCGGGGGAGTATGGTATTACATCGACGATCTTCTATGGTCGGGACCCAGCCCTACTTCTCCTGTGAACCATTTTACCGTAGCATGTGACCCGGTTACAGGGAGGGCGGGAGCTATAGAATTGAAATGGCTGCCTAAATCTTTATCGAAAGGATATGACATTTATATTGCAAAGGACATCGATTTCTATTTAACAATGGCTAAAATAGGTGATGATTATTTCGGCCCTTATTACGTTCCACATGATCTGGATAGCCCGTCTTTGTATATACCCCCCGGAGGAGGCGATGTTATAGATGCCAACAGTCATAGTTGGGCGGTTCCCGCTCTTGAGGCAGGCCACACGTATTACTGGAAAGTAAAGGTCCAGGATGTCGCAACAGGTGATGCCATTAAAAGCCCCTGGTCATGGCGGGAAAGTTACCAGGTAATACCTGGATTCCGCGTAGTTGCTCTTTACCCGGGTGTTCAGCTTATTAATCCTTGCAACGGCTGCATCGGCTGCAAGGTACAGCCGGCATCCTTTTCATGGAGCCCCTGGAAAGAGACTACTAAATATCAATTCGACCTCGCCACGGATCCTGAGTTCAAGAGCCTGGTTGTAACCGCCGCCGCCACCACCACTGGTTATGAATACAGCGGCACGCTGAACTACAGCACCAATTACTTCTGGCGTGTGAAGGCCCTGGAAGTCAACGGCCAGAACATCCCGAGCGATTGGTCCGCCACCTTCAGCATGCAGACCGAGCCCGCTCCGGCGCCGCCGGCAGCGCCGCCGGCAGAGCCTGCAACCCCTCTGTGGGTCTGGGTCATCATCGCCATCCTCGTGATCGTCACCCTCAGCCTCATCATGCGGATAGGTAAAAAATAGTAAAAAAAGGAAGTGGGATTCATTTAACAGGTCTAATCGCGTGCGGTTGTATATATCGGCCGGATATCGGGATAATGAAACAGGTTTAAATTAGGCTGACAGCTTCATGCTGATGTCCAGTGCCCCGGCAGAATGTGTCAGGGCCCCCACGGAAATCCAGTCCACCCCGGTTTCGGCAATGGCACGTATGTTGTCGAGGTTGACTCCGCCGGAAGCTTCCAGAATTACTTTATGGGCGACCAGCACTACTGCTTTACGCATCTCATCCAGGCTCATGTTATCCAGCATGACAACATCGGCGCCCGACTGCGCAGCCTCCGAAGCCTCGAGAGGATTAGAGGTTTCTATCTCGATTTTAATGTTTTGCGGTGTTTTATTTCTCGTCTGACGGACGATTTCGGCAATACTCAGGCCTTGCCGACGTAGAATGGCTATATGGTTGTCTTTGATAAGCACCATATCCCCCAGACTCATGCGGTGGTTGCTGCCGCCGCCAACGGATACCGCATACTTTTCCAGCACACGCAGTCCGGGCAGGGTTTTGCGCGTATCCAGTATTCTGACAGGGAGTCCCCGGACTGCATCAACATATATAGAAGTTTGAGTTGCTATACCGCTCAGGTGCTGAAGAAAATTTAAGGCTGTGCGCTCGCCTTTTAAAATGCTTTGCACATCACCCTCAATCGCCGCAACAACATCTCCCGGTTTAACCTGGCTCCCATCTTTAAGCAGGACGGAAAACTTCAGGAACGGATCGATCTTGAAAAATACGAGCCTGGGTATGTCAATGCCCGCCAGTATGCCGTGCGTCTTGACTATAAATCTCGCCTTTCCTTGTATGTGGGGAGGTATTAGCCTGTCGGACGTGACATCACCACCTGCCAGATCTTCATCCAGCGCCCGGTCGATGAGGTCTTCCAATGCAGGGATATAGTCGTCTAGTTGCATTGATATTTAAGCATCCCGTCCGGCTAAATACGTGCAATATCCATAATTTATGGGTCCTGACCTGGTTATTTCACAGGGTAAATTGCTGCACTCGAAGCAAAGTGCAACCCCTCTGTTAAAAGCACAGGTGGCTACTTTACAGAATTTATTGTCCTTTGGCACACAACCTTGAATGCCACTGGGGCAATTGCTCTTTTGCATACGAGGACATTTCTCGCAGGCAATTCCGCATACACCTATTTTCATGTTATGAACTGTCATCAGGCAGTTGAATTATAGTGGCTTCAACCTTTAAATAAAAGGCAGACCATATGTCCATCATCCGGGCAAAGATACGGCTGACCGGCGTGTGTTTAAGGGTTCAGCAGGTAAATAGAGAAATTTAGAACAGTGGCATAGCTGACCCACAGTATATAAGGTATGAGAAGGAATGATGCTGTTTTGGAAACGCGGTAAAAGTTGATCATAGTTAACAGGATCGCCGTCCACAAGGGGACTATTACGACAAGGCCCCAGAGCGGTGACTTCCACCCGAAGAAAGCGTAAGACCACAGCATGTTGAGTACGAGTTGGATGAAGAAAATGATAAGTCCTTCACTGACCTGGAATTCTTTTGTGCCTTTGCGCCAGACAAGGAACGCAGATACACCCATGAGGATGTAGAGCAGGAACCATACAGGGGCAAACAGCCAGTTGGGTGGTGTAAAGAATGGCTTCTGCAACAGTGCGTACCAGTTGGGTATGGCAGTTCGTGTAAAAATAGATCCGATTAACCCGGCGCCAAAGCAGGCGGCCAGGCTTAGCAGCAGCTTGACGGCATCGCTCAGTCTTCTCGCTCTCATAGATTTTCAGGCTAGTACTGGTGAATCGCGCCGGTGCGCTCAGGTAAAATCCGCGCCCCATGGAAATAATATACCAATAAGCTTCCTGCTTCAAATTACTAAAGCAGCCGGCATAAATCAGGTCTTAGCCGCTGTCGCTGCAGATGCATCATGGCCTAGATGGCATTTTAACAGCCGTCCACCTGGAACAGGGTGATAAGCGGCAGTAATACGTTTGGTTGACTCCAAATTGCTGTGCTAAAATCCCCATTGGACTGTGCCGCTAAAGGCCGGCCCTGGAATAATTTACACATGAACCTTTATCATTTAAGCCGGTTGCTTCGGAGCCTGCCTGAATATGAACAGCTGTTAAATGACCTGCGGGGAAAACAGAAGGTACAGATAAAACTGTGTTTACCCGACCAGTCCTTGCCCTTCGTGGCGGCTGCCATTTACAGCTGTCTGGGCAGGACGGTGTTGCTAGTTACAGCGCACGCTGAGACGGCAAGGCGATGTTTTGAACAGGTAAAGCTGTGGCTGCCTGATTCGGACCCCCCGCACTTTTTCCCGGAAATAGATCTGCTGGGGAGTGATCTCTCAGTGGATCCTGTGGCCAATTCAGAACGGCTAAAGGTAATGTCACTGCTGTCCGGGTATAAAACCGTGGCTGAAAAGGAGGAATCCCCTACCTTTATTATGTGTTGCGCTGCCTCGCTGATCAGTAGATCCATGGGCCCGGTCACGTACAAAGCGGGCTGTCTCGAGATTAAAAATGGGATGAGCATGAACCAATCTGCGATGATTAAACAAATGCAGTCGGCGGGGTACACATTTGAGGACGTTGTGGAGATACCCGGCACCTTCAGCAAAAGGGGTGGTATTGTCGATGTATTTCCCTGCGGCTATGATTCGCCTGCCAGGATCGAATTTTTCGGAAACGAAATAGAAAGCCTGCGGTTATACGACCCGAGATCACAAAGAACCACGACACAGGTACCGACACTGGTTGTACCGCCCGCAGTGGAGCGATCAGTCGATGAAAATGCAAATTTACTGGATTACCTGCCGGATGACGCTATTTTGCTGTTGGACAATGTCCAGCAGATTGAATCAGAAGTGGGGCGTATCGCCGCTGAAGCATCCAGCCTTGGCCTATCAGGGACTGATAGCAGCGATGTATCCGGTTTGGATGGTCGTTTTTTAAGCTGGCAAGACATTGAAAACAAGATAAGTGGCCAGAGCAAGGTTATTGAATTGAGTCCCTGGAATGAGGCTGAAGACCGGGACACCCGCCTTTATCACCTTCCTATCAAAGGCGCCCCTGATTTCTCTGCCAGGTTTTCGGCTTTTTTGGATAGATTGCCTGAATTGAGGAAAGAAGTCAGCAGAGTTTTGATCGTCAGCCAGCAGGCGGAAAGGATAAGAGAACTCTTGCAAGAGGTTGATATCAGCATAGATACTTTGAAAGCAATTAATGACTTGCCGCCGCTCAATTCAATAACCCTGGTCCAGGGTTCGCTGGACGGAGGATGGCAACTTGACGATGATTTATTGCTGCTCACAGATGTCGAACTTTTCAAAAACTTAAAGAGACGACGTTTTAGCAAAACAAGGCCTGTAAGGCATCACCTCTTTCTCAACGATATCAGCATCGGGGATGCTGTGGTACATGTAGAGCATGGTATCGGGCGTTTTGCAGGTATCACCAGGAAAATCAGCTCGGGTGTGGAGAGGGAATACTTGATGCTGGAATATGCGTGTGGCGATATGCTTTACGTACCAGTGGACCAGGTCGACAGGGTGAGCCTCTATATAGGAGGCAGTGAGAAGACGCCATCGCTGAGCCGGCTGGGCTCGCAGGAATGGAGCCGGGCCCAACAAAAGGTGAGGGAGTCGGTAGCAGATATAGCCGCCGAGCTCATCGATCTATATGCCGGCCGGGCTGTCGGTGGGGGCATCAAGTTCTCCGGGGATACCCTCTGGCAAAAGGAATTGGAAGCTTCTTTCCCATATATCGAGACTCCAGACCAGATGGAAGCGATTGAGGCAGTTAAATCAGACATGGAGTCGGTGCGGCCTATGGATCGGCTGGTTTGCGGCGATGTGGGTTATGGCAAAACTGAAATTGCCCTGCGCGCCTCATTCAAGGCGGTCATGGACAGCAAGCAGGTGGCCATAATGGTTCCGACCACGATTTTGGCTCAGCAACATATGAATACTTTCAGCGACAGGTTAAAGGCATTTCCGGTGAAAGTTGCAGTATTGAGCCGCTTTTGTTCACCCGGGGAACAGGCAGGTGTCATATCAGGTTTGGCAGATGGGACGGTGGACATATGCATCGGTACGCACAGGATGATTCAAAAGGACGTGCTATTTAAAGACCTCGGACTGGTGATAATCGATGAAGAACAGCGTTTTGGCGTGGTCCACAAGGAGCATTTCAAGAAGATGAGACAGTGGGTTGACGTGCTTACGCTGAGCGCTACCCCCATACCCCGAACGATGCATATGGCGCTTTCTGGTATCAGAGATATGAGCACCATCGAGACGCCGCCTGAAAGCCGGCTGCCTGTAATTACATATGTGGGTGAATACAATGACAGGCTGATTCGGGAAGCCCTGCTGCGTGAACTGGAGCGTGATGGCCAGGTGTTTATCGTTCATAACAGGGTCCACAGCATAGGCGAGCTGGCATCTAAGGTGGCCAGCATGGTGCCGGAGGCCAGGATATCAGTTGCGCATGGACAATTGGAAGAGGATAAGCTCGAGGAAATCATGTCTGACTTTATGCTGGGCAAAAGCGATGTGCTGGTAACAACCACAATCATTGAGTCGGGTCTGGATATGCCGAACGTCAATACCCTGATCGTAGATAATGCAGATAAGATGGGATTGACCCAGCTTTACCAGCTGCGTGGCAGGGTGGGGCGTGGCGCAAATTCAGCTTATGCTTACTTCCTGTTTAATTCGGGTAAAAGCTTAACCGGCCAGGCCCCTGAGCGTCTGAAGGTAATTGCGCGGGCTACTGAGCTGGGAGCAGGCTATGCCATAGCTATGAAGGATCTCGAAATAAGGGGTGCGGGCAACCTGCTGGGGGTGGAACAGAGTGGGAATATAGCTGCCGTGGGATTCAGCTATTACTGTCAGTTGCTTGAGGGGGCGGTCGAAGAGATCAGAGCCCGGCGCGAGGGCCGCACGTTGCATAAGAAGGTGGAGCCCGCCAGCGTTTCCATTGATCTGAAGATACCCGCTTTCATCCCTGATACCTTTATTGGTGATGCCAGGACGAGGTTTAATATCTATCACAGGCTGGCCAGGATGGCCGCTTTGGATGAAATATATGACATAAGTGAAGAACTTGTTGACAGGTTTGGCAGTATGCCGGAAGAGGTCACCAATTTATTGTATGTAGTGGAGTTGAAGCAATCAGCTATCAGGGTGGGGGTTGAGTCGATTGTTCGCAGTGATGACACTATAGTAATAGCCTTCGATAAAAATAACAGGATTGATTCGGATAGGGTCAGCGCTTTGAAAAACGGGGCTATCAGGAGGGGTGACAGGCAGATCAAGATTGATACTGCGCTGTTGGAGCAGGGGTGGAGGAAGCTACTGAAAGAATTGATCGTGGAATTGGCTTGCGGGGATAAATCGACAAACGCGTAAAGAGACTCTTAATCCTCGACACCTGCCTCTTGCAGGTAGTCCATTATATCCTGTATCGTGACCAGGCCATCGGCATCTTTCTCGGGTATTTCAAACTTATTTCCCGGTTTGCTGAATTTGTCTTCGATTGTAGTAAAAAATTCGGCCAGGTCATCCGGGTCCATATTAAGATCATCGATAAATGAAGCGGTCGGCTCTATGGAAGTCGAATCGACGCCCAATTCATCAACGAGGATTTTCTTGATTTTATCGAATAGCTTTGTCATCTGGTATCCCGGGTCAATTATACGATGTGGGATGCTTATCAATCAATTTGATTTTTTCGTTCTTTTTCTGTTGACATGACAGCGCCGAGCACCCCATTTATAAATTTGGGGGAAGCATCGGCGCCGAAATTTTTGGCAAGTTCCACCGCTTCGTTAATAGCCACCTTAACCGGTGTTCTATTATCTATAATGATCTCATAGAGCGCTATCCTTAGGATATTTCGGTCCATGGGGGCAAGCTGATCAACGGGGAATGCTGTTGCAAAGCGCTTAATGGTGTCGTTTAACTGCTCCCGGTTATCGAGTACTCCATGTACCAGTTCACCGGCAAAGCCGGCGCCATCACCGCTCAGCGCTTTCATCTTGATTGTACGTTCAAGGACGGAGTCAGGGCTGTTAGCTGCAAATTCCAATTCATAAAGTGTTTGCAGTGCGACAACCCTGGCAAGATGCCTGATACCTGTGGGCATAGAATCACCGGAAGAAAGTAACTTTAGCGCGATGATTCTTGATTTAGAACCTTCCGCCTTTCCGCCACTTTATTATTTCATTAGCTTTCTCAGCGTTGCTGAGGTTGAAGGTGAGTGCACCAGGGCTTATCAATTTAATGTATTTGGTCAGGATATCGCCCGGCCCCACTTCAAAGAACGTGGTTATACCTCGGGCAAGCATGGTCTCCACCGTTTGCTGCCACTTTATGCAATGAACTATCTGGCTTATCAGTTCTTCCTTAAGGGCTTCAAGCGAGTTCATCGGCTGCGCCGTCACATTGGATACAATGGGTACTATCGGCGGCTCATAGTTGAATTGCGATACTGCGTTTATCATGCCATCGAGAGCAGGTTCCATTAATGAAGAATAAAAGCCGCCGCTGACTTTGACGGGCTGCATACGTTTGGCTCCTTTCACCTGTGCCAGCCTCCTGGCCTTGGCCAATTTATGCTCATCTCCGCTTATGACCATGTTGTCGGGCGCATTGATATTGGACAGCTCAACTCCGGTCGTAAGGCATACACCCTCGACGATGTCCCGGTCGAGGTCCATAATTTGCAGCATACCACCCGGCTTGCGGCGGCCGGCCTCATTCATCAGCCGTCCGCGCTCACGTATCAGGCGGACAGCATCGCCCAATTTCATTACGCCGGATGCCACCATGGCTGCATATTCACCACACCCGTGTCCGGCCACCAGTGTGGGCTTAGGAAGCGATCCGTCGCTGATCTCTTCCCCGGCCTTGAGGCAGGCAATGCTCACGGTCATTATGGCTGCCTGGGCATTCATAGTTTGTGCCAGATCTTCTTCAGGACCTTCAAAACAAAGCCTTGATAGCGGAAAACCGAGCGCTTTATCCACCTCGTCGAATACTTCCCTGGCGGAATTGTAGTGGACGTAAAAGTCAAGCCCCATCCCGACCTGTCGGGATTCCTGATCTGGAAATACGTAGGCCACTTTTACATCTTCTACCATCTAATTACCTCCTTGATTTACCGAATCAGCTTGACAGCAACATTTTATTTGCGCTTCTTTTTCGCGCTTTTAATCTCCAATACTTCCCTGCCATCGTAAGTACCGCATGCCGGGCACACTTGATGAGGCAGCTTTGTGCTGTGGCAACGGGAACACTCGACAAATGCTGTAGGTGTCTTAGCAAGGTGACTGCGCCTTTTCCCCTGGCGCGCTTTGGGGTATTTTTTCTTAGGAAGTGGTGCCATTTAGATTTTGCTCTCCTTTTTTTTCTGTGCTAATTTATCCCACCTGTGATCATAAGGCCGGGTGGTATGACCGCAATCGCCATGGGCTAACTCCTGGCCGCAGACAGGGCAGATGCCCGGGCAATCCGGCCTGCACAGCAACCTGGTCGGTGTCGCCATGATTATATACTGTCTGATTGCCTCGCTTAAGTCAAGGATATGATTGTCGGCAATCGTAAATTCTTCAGGCGGCGGGTGAAGGTGAATACCTGAAGTGATATCGATAACCGGGAAAAACTCCTCCTCCATTATAAACGAAATCTGTTCTTTTGCTTCTCTCAGACAGCGGGAACAGGGACCCTTGACATCGGCGAAAAACTTACCGGCAGCCAGAATACCTTGGCTGGTCCGGATCAGTTCGATACGACCTTTAATATGGTTTTCGTCATTTTCGCCGGCAAGCTGGTCAATCTCATAATTTCGCTTCGCTCCAACCGGCTCCTTGAGGAGCTGGGCGACATTAATTTGCATGGCAATAGATACAACTGCGAATTCGGCTCATTATAAGAAGAGATACGTGTAATGTCAAGCTAACGAACGTAAGCCGGACTGCATGCCGTATTACAGGCTTCGGCAAGTGCCCCACATATCTATACCCGTCATATTCAATAGACAGCAGGCGCAGTCGGTTAACATAAGATTGTATATGCCTTGACTGAGCTTAATAAAAGGATTTAAACTGTCTAAGGCTGGGGTGATAGCGTCAAATACTTCCTTAGGGACGAGTTAGTGTATGCTGCCGGTTATTGAAGCTGTTGATCGCCTTTGCCCCAGGGAATACAGATCAATCTTCCAATATCGCCGCTGAAGTGCCTGTTTAATTAGACCGCGGGCGCGTTTGAAAAGGGGCTGCCCGCGGTTAATTAATCTGGATAATGTTAAACTGTTCCGGCAAAAGAACTTGAGAAGGAGTAAGACACGGGACATGAAAGTTGTATTTATTGAAGACGTTTCAACCAAAGAAAAGAAAGGTGATATTAAAGAGGTATCTGACGGTTACGCGAGGAACTACCTTTTGCCGAGGGGATTGGCGTTACCTGCAAGTGCCGGTGCTGTAAAGGCAGCTGAGAAAATATCCCAGGAGCGGGAGAGGAAGCGCGTGCGGCTGCATGACGAGTATATTGAGCTTGCCCGGCAGATCGAAGGAAAAGAGCTGCGTTTCAAGGGCAAAGCCAGTTCCAAAGGCACTCTGCATGGGTCTATCACATCTGCTGATATCGCAGACAAATTATCCAACCTCGTTAATGTTGACATCGACAAGAAAAAAATAGTCATGAAAAATTCGCTGCACAACATCGGCGAATATGAGGTCGAAGTGGTTTTCTCCAGGGATGCCACAGCCAAGATCATGGTCATAATCGAGAGGGAAACAGCCTGAAGATATGAGAGAAACCCTGCCACCTTACGATCTGGATGCCGAAGAAGCAGTGCTCGGCTCGCTGCTGATTGACAGTGAGTCTATTACAGAGATAGATACAATAGTTGGGGCCGAGGATTTTTTTAGCGAGCAAAACCAGTTCGTATTCGGTGCCTGTCGCAACCTGTTCCAGCGTGACGAGGCCATTAACCAGATTACAGTGGCACAGGAGCTCGTCAGACTTGGGAAGCTCGATGAATCAGGGGGAGCTGCATATCTCAGTCATCTGGTGTCAATGGTTCCGACCTCCCTGCATGTGCGGCACTATGCGCAAATAGTGTACCGGCTCGCTACCATGCGTCGCCTCATCAGCGCGGCCGGGCAGATCGAGTCAATTGGATACAAGGCCGACCCTGACGTGGACCTCTCTCTAACACGGGCGGAGGACATCATCTTCAAGCTCAGGACCAGGCAGGGGCGAGGCGAATTCATTCCCATCCAGGATGCGCTCAACCGCTATTTTGAAGAGGCTGCGCATAAAACCATCTATGACAAGGATATCCAGAGTATACATACAGGTTTTAAGGCCATTGACAACGCCCTGGGCGGGTTGCAGCGTTCCGAGCTGGTTATTCTCGCTGCAAGGACCAGCATCGGCAAGACAAGCTTGGCCCTTAATATCATCCGCAATGCAGCCGTTAACCAAAAGGCCTGTATAGCACTTTTCAGCCTCGAGATGTCACGGCGCGAGATAATCCAGAGATTACTGTCGAGTGAAGCCAATATAGAGTCGCAGCATTTCAGGAAAGGACGTTTTTCGGATCTCGAGGAACGCCTGCTTCAACGCGATATAATCCCCAGGCTGGCGGAGACATCCATATATATCGATGATACACCCAACATGCGTATCAGCGAGGTGCGCAGCAAGGCCAAGAGGCTTCATCTTAAGCATAATGTTGACATGGTCGTACTTGATTACATCCAGTTATTGAGGGGTGATTCCAAGAGCGATAACAGGGTGCAGGAGATGACCGAGATAACCCAATCGCTGAAAGCGCTTGCGCGTGAGCTGGATACGCCCGTGCTGGCATTATCGCAGCTCAGCCGCAATATCGAGCATCGCCAGGAAGGTAAAAGGTTGAAACAACAGGTCAAACCCCAGCTCTCAGACCTGCGTGACAGCGGCAGTATTGAACAGGATGCAGACGTAGTGATGTTCATCCATCGCTTGGATAAGATATATCCCAATGAAGAAGATTGGATCCGTGAGTTCGGGGAGGATGCGCCCTACCCCAAGGGCATCGCCTGGATAATTATTGCCAAGAACCGCAACGGGCCCACGGGCGAAGTCTCCCTCAGGTTCATACAGGAAACTACCAAGTTCGATAACTTTGACAGCAGTGTGGTTGAGGTGGGTACTCTATATTAATAAGGTATAAGGGATATGACTGACGTAAATTTCAAGGGGTTCCCGCCGAGGGTAGAGGTCACGCCTTTGCCCAACGTGTTTTTCAGTGAGGTGCTGGAGATAATAAATAGTCTCCTTGAATTAAAAGCAGTCATGCAAATATTCTTCCTGCTCAGCCGAAGGAGGGGTTATCCCAGGTTTGTAAGCTTCAGTGAATTAAGCAGGAACGCTGTAATTGAGAGGGAGTTACACACAATGCAGGGCGATGCAGATGCGCTGCTGAGAAGCGCCCTTGAATCAGCTGTAAAGCACGGAATCTTATTGCATATACCCATAGATATGGGCGGAAAATCCGACGATGTCTACTTCATTAATAACGAAGCTGAGAAGGATACTATCGGCAAAATAATGAGTGGAACCTTGAAGATACGAAGTGTGCAGATCAGAACACTGGAGGAGCCGGCGAGTGAGCAACCCCGCGATATTTACAGCCTCTATGAGCGCAATATCGGCATGCTCACGCCTATCCTGGCCGAGGAACTGCAGGAAGCGGAGCACCGCTACCCGCCGGAATGGATCCAGGACGCTTTTCGCGAAGCAGTGAGGGCCAATGTAAGAAACTGGAAATATATAAACGGCATATTAAAGCGCTGGGATAGAGAAGGAAAAAAAGATGGAAAACCTGTCGGAGATTCTCAAAAAGAAAGAGATCCCGATAAATACATCCGCGGAAAATACGGACACATGGTCCAGCGGTAGTCCCGGGGAGCCCGGGGCAAACGATCAGCCGGCGGATACCTGTCCGGTATGCAGGGGGACGCGCTTCGTTCATCCGACGTTGCCCTCCGGGGAACCCGATTATTCGCGGTTGATACCATGCACATGCTCCAGGGGTGACATCGATAATAGAAGGATGGCACGGCTGCAGGCCATAAGTAACCTGGGCAACCTTTCGAAACTGACTTTCAGCAGTCTATCGCCCTTAGGGCGAAGCGGCGACCCGGTTTCGCAAAAACTCTTTCAACTGGCCCTTGACGAAATCCGCAAGTTTGCAGAAAACCCGCAGGGGTGGATTATACTGGCTGGTCCCGTAGGCAGCGGTAAAACACACCTGGCCTGTGCAGTCGCCAACTGCCGCATAAGCATGGGACATTCCGCATTCTACATCACGGCCGCGGAGTTGATTGATCACCTCAGGTCGACCTACAGCCCCACCAGTGAAGTTGAATATGATGAACTGTTTGAGCAGATAAGGAACAGCCCCCTGCTGATACTTGATAATCTTAATTATTCTGCAACAACCGCGTGGTCTAAGGATAAACTCGAACAACTGCTGGAGCACCGCTTCAATGGTAGGTTGCCCACGCTGATAACTACAGGCATGTCAGTTGAAGAGTTCAGCACTGATTATGCCGGTCATATAAATGACCCTGATGTCAGTAAGATTCTGATTCTGAAAAAGGAGTCATCCAGCCTGCAGAGTCTTGATAGCCTTGATCTCGAGCTGCTGAAGAATATGAGGTTCAGCAATTTCGACAGTAAGCGTTTGAGCCTGCAGGAGGATGTCAGGCAGAACCTGGTGCAGGCCTTCAACAACGCACGCGAGTTTGCACGGGCCCCGCAGGGCTGGCTCATTTATCAGGGTGTAAACGGCTGCGGCAAGACGCACCTTGCGGCAGCTATCGCAAATGAGATTCGTGAATCCGGCAAGGAAGTTCTCTTTATCGTGGTGCCGGACCTGCTGGACCACCTGCGAGCATCATTCGCACCTGAGAGCCGGGTATCGTATGACGCATTGTTCGAAAAAATTAAAAAGATCCCTGTGCTGGTACTTGATGATTTCGGAGAGCATTCGGCCACTTCTTGGGCCCAGGAGAAGCTGTACCAGTTGATAAACTACCGTTACAACGCCCGCCTGGCTACGGTTATAACCACCTGCCTGTATCTCGAAGAGATCGAAAACCGGGTCAGCTCGCGCATGGTTGACCCAAGTATAAGCCTGGTGTTTAACATAATGGCGCCCGACTACAGGGGGGATATTAAAACCTCCAGGACGGTTCGGGCCCGACCCAGGGCCAAAAGTTAGCCAGGTTCAGCGAATTCATTGAAGCTGCCTGATTTTCCTGATAAAATATTTTCTGACGCGAAAGTGGAAAGTACTGTAGTAAATCAACCCGTATTAGTCTTAAATGAGAACTACCTCCCTTTGAACATTTGCAGGGTGCGGCGGGCAGTTGTGCTGGTGCTGATCGGAAAGGCCGAGGTGGTGGAGAATGGGCGTGGGTATTTTTTCGCAAGTTCCGGCAGTTACGAGATCCCATCCGTTATCAGGCTGGTTTACCTGGTGCGTAAACAGGCACATCCGCGCAAGATGACCAAACTGGAGATATTCAACCGGGACAAATACACCTGCCAGTACTGTGGGAGGGAGGGAAGAGAATTGACGCTGGACCATGTTATGCCCAGGCGCCTAAATGGCCAGCATACATGGGAAAACATCGTGGCAGCGTGTATCCCATGTAACAGGAAGAAAGCTGGCAGGACACCTGCTGAAGCCGGAATGCCGCTATTAAGGACTCCGCGTGCACCCGGCAACATAGGTTTTTATGTGCCGTTGCAGTATTTGCGTGCCAGGTCGGAGTGGGAGAAATATTTACCGCATAGAAGGTGACAGCGCTGGCATCACGGCTTCTTGGTATTGACGATGACCGCCTCGGCGTTTGGGACTTCGATAGTCATGCTTGTTTCCAGTTGAACCATCAAGGTTTCCTTAATGACATTTCGGCCTACAATCCTGCCCTTACCCATCTTTGTGATGATATCCTGTCCCATCTCGGGTAGCTTTCCTCTCATGTTGTGGTATTGCTCGTATTCATAACCCAGGCAGCACAGAAGCCGGCCGCAAAGGCCGGACGTTTTCATTGGATTAAGGGCAATATCCTGCTCCTTGGCCATTTTTATTGATACGGGCATGAATTCGCTTAGAAAAGAGACACAACAGAGTTGACAGCCGCATTTCCCAACGCCGCCTATCAGTTTGGCCTCGTCTCTGGCGCCCACTTGCCGAAGTTCGACATGCGTCCTCAGTTCATGGCTGAGCTTGCGCACAAGCTCACGGAAATCAACCCTTTTCTCGGAGTAGAAAAATATAATCAGATGGCTCCCGTCCAGATTGTATTGCGAGTAGATTACCTTCATAGGAAGGTTAAGGTTCCCGATAAGCTCCTTGGATTTGGTCAGCGCTTTCTTAGCGCGGTCCCTTTGAAATTGAGCCTGGGATATGTCCTCGGGCGTTGCTATACGTATGACAGGTTTAAAAGGTTCAGCGTTCTCCGCGGGCGTTACTTCCTTGACACCGATGATCACCTTGCCTATTTCAATCCCGCGGTTTGTTTCGACTACGACAAGGTCATTCACTTTGAGCTCAAACCCGGCGGCATCAAAGGAATAAATCTTACCCGCCTGCATAAACCTGATTCCTACAACATTAGACATCAGTTATTTGCACCAGCTGAATTTATTGCGTAATCGGCCCTTTTCTCTTTTTTAGGCATGTCCAGCATGATTACCTCGAAGAGAAGATGCAGGTTGGCATTATGCGACAGGTTTAGCAGCATCCTGTTTAGACTATCGATAAACTCTTTTATCTCAAGAATTGTCAGCGTATTTGCCCACAATTTGATGTCGTTGATTTTATCCAGGTTAGTAACAGCATCTTCACAATTATATTTTAGCAGCATTACGTCGCGACACCACGAAAGCCAGAGTTTGATCATCTCTTCCACGCCGTTCCTGTCGGAGGGTAACTGCTGGATATATGACAATCTGTCGGACCACGATCTGGTCAAGAGTGAGGCGAATTCCCCCAGCCGCAGGTCCCTGTTTTGCAGGTAGCTGTCGTCATTGAGGGCGGATATAGCCCAGCCCAGGCAACCTCCCGAAAGCCTCGACAACAGTTTTATTTTATCTGAATTGACGCCATCATATTTTTGCAGCTGGCTCTCTATATCAGCCACAGCTACCGGTTTCAGCTCAAACCGCTGGCACCTCGATACCACTGTCGGCAAAAGCGCGTTTTCCCGGGATGTAAGCAATAAAATAATTACATGTTGCGGCGGCTCTTCTAATGTTTTAAGCAGGCAATTGGCAGCTTCCGCTGACATCAGGTCTGCATCATCGATGATATAGACCTTGAAGTTTCCTTCGTAAGGAGGTAAATTAGAACTTCTCTGCAGCAATTCCCTCACCGTATCGATACCGATCTCGGTGGCCTTCCGCCTGTCCTTCTGCTCCCGGCCGGCGTATTTGTCGATGACGATTACATCGGGGTATTTGCCCTGCTGGATTCGCTGGCAGGCCCGGCACGATCCGCAGGGGGGTGTGCCTTCGCCGCAGTTAAGGGCGCTGGCCAAGTCGAGGGCCAGCGTCATCTTCCCGATGTGTGGTGGTCCCACCAGCAGGTATGCGTGGGCCAGAGAACTCCTAGCTATTGAGTCCCTGAGAAAACCGATGATCCGGTCCTGGCCGGCTGTGCACCACATTTAGAATTTTCCTGAAATGCCATATTTCACGAGGGCTGTAAACAACTACCCCCGGTTGGTCTCCGCGATAATTCGAAATAAATCTAGCCTGTTTACAGACATTTAAATCCCCTGAACGTAATTTCGATTAATATGTAGAGAGTATTATACAACAATATACGTTAAGGCTGTCATTCTCTCAAGTGGTGGGGAAGAGAGCAAAGCAGCTCCTAGGCACAACATAATAAATCAGTAATATTTGACAGATAGTGTGATAACTGCTATATTATAAATTTGCTATTATGCCATTTCTACTGAGGACACCGATTTTTTGTCCCGTGTAAATATTCCAGTTTATATCGTCTTATATTTAATTTGACCGACCAGCTCGCAGACGACCGGTAACTAACTTAGGACAGGAGAAAATATGTCTATTTCTATCGCCGCAGAGAATAATAGCCTGCCTGTTGTCAAGAGTAAAAATTATGCCCGCTTGCCCCAGGTGCTTGAAATACCGAACCTGATTCAGGTGCAGCTCGATTCTTTCAGATGGTTTATGGAGGGAGGTATCAAAGACCTGTTGCAGGAAGTGTCTCCTATAAAGGATTTCACAGGCGGGAAGATGGAGCTTTCCTTTACAGGTTATGAATTTCGCCCGCCTACGCACGATGTTGCCCTGTGCCGCGAGAGGGACATGAGCTATCAATCGAACCTTTATGTTCGTGCAAGCCTGCTGATTAAAGAGACGGGCGAAATCAAGGAGCAGGAAGTGTTCCTGGGCGAGATACCCCTCATGACGGAGAACGGCACTTTTATCATCAGTGGTGCGGAAAGGGTGGTGGTCAACCAGTTGATCCGTTCTCCCGGCGTGTATTTCACCATGGTGACCGAGGATAGCGGGCGGCGGCTTTGCAATGCCAAGCTGATTCCTGAACATGGCGCCTGGCTCGAGTTTGAAACTTCCGGCAAAGATGTGATTTGGGCTAAGATCGATGGTCGGCGAAAAATAGGTGTAACAACTTTGCTGCGCGCCATCAGTGGAGAAGGTGACCCCGAGGATGCGCTTGACTGCAATACTGATGAAGAGTTATTGGAGTTATTCAAGGCTGATGACGATAACCCCGAGCATAGGTATATCTCGTCTACAATTGACAAGGAACCGGAGTCGATAAGGACCAAAAAGGAATCGCTCATTGATATATACAAGAAATTGCGCCCCGGGGAACCGCCTGATGGCGAGAGCGCCAAAAGTCTAATAATCAACATGTTTTTCCATCCCCGGCGGTATGATCTCGGGAGAATCGGCAGGTTCAAACTCAACAAAAGGCTTGAATATGATGAGCTTGGTTACAATGTGACGTCGCGCGCTCTCAAACCGCGTGACCTGGTGGAGATTATTAGAAAGATCATTCAAATAAATAATGAAAAAATTGTGCCCGATGATATCGATCACCTGGGCAACCGACGTGTGAGGACGACAGGACATCTGATACAGAACCAGTTCAGAGTTGGCCTTATCCGGCTGGAGCGCACGATCAAGGAGAGGATGAGCCTGCAGAGCGATGACCCCACCCCCACTAACCTTATTAATAATAGGCCCATCATCGCCTCCATGAGAGAATTTTTCGGTGGCTCGCAACTCTCGCAGTTCATGGACCAGACCAATCCCCTGGCTGAGCTTACCCACAAGCGCAGGCTATCGGCTATGGGCCCGGGTGGTCTCTCCCGCGAGCGTGCCGGCTTCGATGTGCGTGATGTGCACCACTCCCATTACGGCAAGATATGTCCTATCGAGACGCCGGAGGGCCCCAATATCGGCCTTATCGGTTCTCTGGCTACATATGCACGCATAGACAGCCTGGGCTTTATAGAGACTCCCTATCGTAAGGTTTACCGGGAATTGAACAATGCCTCTGGGAAGCTGGTCGGCAGGACTTTGACGCAGGATGTGCACGACAGTAAGAAAAAACTCGTGGCAGCCGCAGGCACACTGGTTGACGAGTCGCTTGCCAAAAAGATTGCCGCCATCCCGTCCTGCAGCATCAAGATTGTGCCCTATGTATCTGATAAAATCGAATACTTTACGGCCGACAGGGAAACTAACAGGTGTATAGCGCAGGCCAACGCCCCGCTCAACACCAGGGATGAATTCAAAGAAGACCGAGTAGGCGCTATCCGAAGCGGTAAATATGTAACGGAACCGCCTGAGAAAATCGATTACATGGACGTTTCTCCCAAGCAAGTGTTCAGCGTCACCACGGCCCTCATCCCCTTCCTTGAACATGACGATGCCAACCGTGCCCTGATGGGTTCGAATATGCAACGGCAGGGTGTACCGCTGGTCAAGCCCGAAGCTCCCCTCATCGGTACCGGCATGGAGAGCGAGGTGGCCAAGTACAGCGGGCAGGTGATATATGCTGCGGAAAAAGGTGAGGTGGTGTCTGTTGACAGCAAAAAGATAACAATCAAGAGCGATGGCAGGAAGAGGGATTATCACCTGACCAAGTTTTATCGAACCAATCAGGGAACGTGTATTAACCAGCACCCGGTGGTCAGGCGGGGGGACACCGTCATGCCCGGGCAGGTTATAGCTGACGGGGCGGCCACTCAGAACGGAGAACTGGCTCTGGGCCAGAACGTGCTATGCGCATTCATGACGTGGAGAGGCTACAACTTTGAAGATGCCATCATCATCAGCGAGAGGCTGGTTAAACAGGATAAATTCACATCCATTCATATCGAGAAATACGAGGTTGAGGCGCGTGAGACGAAGCTGGGCAAGGAAGAGATCACGAAAGATATTCCCAACGTCGGGGAGGAGAGCCTGAGGGATCTGGATGAGTTCGGTGTCATCCGGGTGGGCGCCGAGGTCGGGCCCGGCGATATCCTCGTGGGCAAGATTACACCCAAAGGTGAAACTGAGCTGACGGCAGAGGAGAAGCTACTGCGGGCCATATTTGGTGAGAAAGCACGTGAAGTGAAAGATACTTCTCTACGGGTACCCCATGGCGAGGGTGGTAAAGTAATCGAGGTTACGGAGTTCAACAGTGACAATCATGCCGACCTTCCGGCAAACGTAATCAAGCTGGTCAGAGTCTGGATCGCCCAGCGCCGCAAGATCTCGGTAGGAGACAAGATGGCCGGCCGGCACGGTAACAAGGGTGTCATCTCAATTATATTGCCGGAAGAGGATATGCCTTTTATGCCGGACGGAAGGCCCATAGATATTGTTCTCAATCCTATCGGCGTACCATCAAGGATGAATATCGGCCAGATACTGGAAACACACCTGGGACTGGCCGCCGACATCTTCGGTGAGAGGGTGATCAACCCGATCTTTGATGGTGCGGATACGGTGGCTGTTGAGGATGCTTTGGGCAAAGCCTGGATAGTGCACAAGGCGCGGGAAGAAGGCGTTATTAACCAAGACCGCCTCGATGATGAAGGCCTTGCCCGGGTAAAGAAATGGCTGGGCGAGCATGTCATAAATGCCGATAAGGTATTCGACGAAAGCGGCAAATACCGTGGTGAAGCCAGGCGAGTTAGCCTGATACTCTGGCTGGAAAAGGATGGTGGAGGTGATGGAGCTGTATCCAGAAATATAAGCAATGAGGAGCTGGACGAAAGAGTGGAGGCGGTATACCTCGAAAAGAAGATTGTACCTCCCACGTTTGGCAAGATCCAGTTGCGTGACGGTAAGACCGGCGAGCTTTTCGACCAGCCCATCACGGTGGGCATAATCTATATGATGAAACTGATCCATCTGGTTGATGACAAGGTGCATGCCAGGTCGACAGGCCCCTATTCTCTGATCACACAGCAGCCGCTGGGCGGAAAGGCGCAGTTCGGCGGGCAGCGCTTCGGTGAGATGGAGGTATGGGCGCTCGAGGCTTACGGCGCCAGCCATACCCTGCAGGAGCTGCTGACGGTCAAATCGGATGATGTCCAGGGAAGGGCCAAGGCGTACGAGGCATTGGTCAAGGGAGAGGACGTGCTCCAGCCGGGAGTGCCGGAGTCATTCAAAGTTCTCTTCATGGAGCTGCGCAGCCTTGGTCTGGCGGTAGAGTTACTAAATGAAGAGGACCAGAGCATCAACCTGTTCGAAGATAAAAAGAAGATGGGCGGACTGCCCAAAGCTTTAAGATAGGGGATAGAAAGTGTTCGAAATAAACGATTTTAACGCAATACGAATCTCCCTGGCATCGCCGACACAGATCGAGGATTGGTCATATGGCGAAGTGACCGAACCGGAAACAATCAATTACCGCACGCTCAAGCCGGAGAAGGACGGGCTCTTTTGCGAGAGGATTTTCGGCCCGGTCAAGAACTACGAGTGCTATTGCGGCAAGTATAAGAAGATACGATACCGCGGCGTTACCTGCGAGAGGTGCGGCGTTACCGTGGAGCACTCCAAGGTCCGCCGCGAACGCATGGGCCATATCACCCTGGCCGCCCCGGTAGCCCACATCTGGTTTGCCAAAGGTGTCCCCAGCCGGCTGGCACTCCTGTTGGATATTTCGCCGCGCAACCTTGAGCGTGTGCTCTATTTCGCCCAGTATGTGATCATCTCGCGCAACGAGGAAGCCTGCCGGCAAAAGCTGGAGGCCCATTATTCTCATAAGAAACAGGAATTGCTCAATTCCCTGGCAGAGCTTGAGGGCAGCGGCAAGCCCGAGCAGGCTGATACCGATAGTCAGGCCGAGAGAAAGCGCGCCATTGAAGAGAAGCTGGCCGACCTGGAGAACGACAACAGGATAGATGGTATCGAGATCAAAAAGTTGCATTTACAGGTTTTAAGTGAAAACGAGTACCAGCAATACAGGGAAAAATATGGTGATGCTTTCGAGGTTGGTATGGGTGCGGAGGCTATACTAAATATATTGAGGAATATGAGCCTGGAAGAGCTCCGACAGCAACTGGTCAAAGACATCAGACAAAGCGAGGGGCAGAAACATAAGAAATTGAGCAAGCGGTTGCGTATCGTGGAAGCCTTCTGGCGCAGCGGCAATAAGCCGGAGTGGATGATCTTTACGGTCTTGCCGGTGTTGCCCCCGGAGTTGCGTCCTATAGTACAGCTCGACGGCGGCAGGTTTGCCACCAGCGACCTCAATGATCTCTACAGGAGGGTAATCAACCGCAACAACCGCCTCAAGAAACTGATGGAACTGGGAGCGCCCGAGATCATTGTGCGCAACGAAAAAAGGATGTTGCAGGAAGCGGTGGACGCCCTTATCGACAACGGCAGGAGGGGAAGGTTGCCCAGCGCTGCCAGCACACACAAACTCAAATCGCTCTCAGATATGCTGCGCGGCAAGCAGGGAAGGTTCCGCCAGAACCTGCTTGGCAAACGCGTAGATTACAGCGGACGCTCTGTGATCGTGGTCGGGCCTGAACTCAAGCTGCACCAGTGCGGCCTGCCCAAGCACATGGCGTTGGAGCTTTTTAAGCCCTTTGTCATGCGGAGGCTTATAGAACAGGGGTTCGCCCATAATATCAAGAGTGCTAGAAGGCAGGTTGAACGGGCCAGGGCTGAAGTCTGGGATATATTGGCGGAAGTGGTTAAGGAGCGCCCGGTGATGTTGAACCGTGCGCCTACGCTTCACAGGTTGAGTATTCAGGCATTCGAGCCTACGTTGATAGAAGGAAGCGCTATCCAGTTACATCCTCTGGTATGCTCTGCCTTCAACGCGGATTTCGATGGAGACCAGATGGCAGTACACGTACCGCTGTCCAGGTCGGCCGTACGCGAAGCGCGTGAGCAAATGCTGAGCGTTCACAATATGCTGCTGCCCAGCTCAGGTGAGCCTGTCATGACCCCTACGCTGGATATGGTGCTGGGATGCTATTACCTTACAAATATTAAGCCTCCGACCGGGAAAAATCTGAAGATCTTCGGGAGCCCCTCTGAAGCTATTCTCGCCTATGAGATGTTCAAGATCACGGGCGATAGCTCTTTCCCGGAACTGCACGAGGAGATACTGGTCAGGATCAGGGGATCGGAATATGTAGCGGAGGAAGAAAAGGTCGACGTGGAAGTCGACGCGGCCGAGGCGGTCGAAGCGACAATATCCTCGCAGTTCAAGGAGATGAGGTTGCCCGCACCGGACAGCAGAACATTTAAAACCAGTGTGGGCCGTATCATATTCAACCAGATATTGCCCGATGAATTGCGGCAGCATGAACCATATAACGGGTTCTGCAATTTTGCTACCAGCAAGGGTGATCTGAGGCGCCTTGTATCAGAATGTTTCCGCTGGTGCGGACGTGAAAAAACTGTGCGCATGCTGGATGAACTCAAACGCCTGGGATTCGAATACACGACAAAATCGGGTACCACCATATCGGCCAGGGATATAGAAGTTCCCAAGGTCAAGCAGAAGCTGATGAGCAGGGGAGATGAGGACATCGCCATCCTGCATAGCCAGTACAACAAAGGCCTCATTACGGAGGAAGAATACGAAGCGCAGGCTATTGATGTATGGACGCGCACGACCAACCAGATAGAGGAAGAGATCAAGAAATCCCTGGACAGGTATGGCGGTGTCTACATGATGGCCAATTCGGGAGCCAAGGGTAACATATCGCAGATCAGGCAGATGGCGGGCATGAGAGGACTCATGACCGACCCCTCTGGACGCATCATACCATTCCCCATCAAGGCGAGCTTCAGGGAAGGGCTATCTGTGATGGAATACTTCATGTCCACCCACGGGGCACGTAAGGGACTGGCCGATACAGCTCTCAGGACATCGGATGCCGGTTATCTGACCCGACGCCTCATAGATGTGGCGCAGGATTTGATTGTTTTAGAAGATGACTGTGGGTACTCAGGCGAGGGTCTTGTGTTCTCAACCCTCTATAGCGAAAAGGAGAAAGGGCTACTGCCGTCATTTGAAGAGCGGATCAAGGGACGCCTGGCTGCCAGAGACATCGTGGATACCAAGACCGGAGAGATCATAGTGCCAAAGAACGAGATGATCGATGAAGACAGGATAAAGCAGATCGTTCAGGCCGAGATTAAGGAGGTCAGCATAAGATCGCCCCTTGTCTGCAATTCCAAGCGCGGCGTTTGCCGCCACTGTTACGGGCGCGACCTTTCCTCCACCGATCTGGTTAAGATAGGGACGGCCGTAGGGATTATCTCAGCTCAAAGTATCGGTGAACCCGGTACGCAGCTTACACTGCGTACCTTCCATACGGGTGGCGTGGTGGGCATGGACATCACCACCGGTTTGCCGCGTGTGGAAGAGCTTTTTGAGGCCAGGGTCCCCAAGGGTAAGGCTATCTTGACAGAGATAGACGGAACTGTGAACTTGAATGAGGTTGTCGAGGAGGGCATTCTTAAGAGACGCGAGATCATCATCACGCATGTTGAAAAATATCCCATTGAATACGATATTCCTGCCGGCTACAAGGTTACGGCAGAGAACAACGCGTATGTCAGAGGGGGCGACATCCTGGCCGAGCCTGATGCCTCGCTGGTTAAATCAGGCGAGCAGGGGCTCAAACCTTTGCTTGCGCGGGTAGATGGCGTGACCAGGGTAGGGGACGGTAAAATTATCTTGACCTACGAGGAAAAAGATGAGCGTAAATACGATGACATACCTGTAACCGCGCACATACTGGTCCGGCAGGGTGATTACGTGCGTGCGGGAGACAAGCTTATCGAGGGCGTCAAGGACCCCCAGGACATCCTGCATATCAACGGCCGGCAGGAAGTGCTGCGTTACCTGATAGACGAAGTGCAGAAAGTGTACCGCTCACAGGGCGTGAATATAAACGACAAACACATTGAGACCATTGTCAGGCAGATGCTGAGGAGGGTCAGGGTGGAGTTCTCGGGCGATACCGACCTTCTGGTGGGTGACCTGGTAGACAGGCTCGATTTCGAGAACATCAACGCCATGATGGAAGCTGAAGGCGGTGACCAGGCTGTGGCGCGGCCGGTGCTGCTGGGCATAACCAGGGCATCGCTCAATACCGACAGCTGGCTGGCAGCGGCCTCATTCCAGGAGACGACAAGAGTGCTGGCTGAAGCGGCCATCTGGGGCAAGACCGACAGGCTCCACGGGCTCAAGGAAAACGTCATCATCGGTAAGTTGATACCTTCTACCATAACCCTTACACAAAAGCTGGGTAAGCCGGTCAACAGGTTGCTGGAGGACAGTTCCGAGGTATTTGCCGAGCCGATCAGCAACTTCGTTAATCCCCTGGCTGTTGACGATGTTGAAGCTGTTGACGATGTTGAAGCTGTTGACGATGTTGAAGCTGTTGAAGCTGTTGAAGCTGAAGAGGCTGTTGAGAGCCAGGTCGAGCAAGAATAAGTCGCCTTATAACAATCGCATAGCGCAGATTTGAGTGGCCCTGCCTAAGAGGCAGGGCCACTATATTTGTGGCGGTAAATTACGGCATTTGTCAGCCGGACCGTATGCTATAATGCTACCAAACAAGTTAGGTGTACCTGGAATGCAGGAAGAGGAATCACCGCGAATAGTATCAGGCAAGCTGGGACCGGACGATACCACTCTGGATGCCAACCTGCGCCCTAAAAAGCTGAATGATTTTATCGGTCAACAGAAGGTCAAGGACAACCTCGATATCGGGATAAAGGCTGCACAGAAGCGCGGTGAGGCCATAGACCATATTTTGCTTTATGGGCCCCCCGGGCTGGGGAAAACGACTCTGGCCTTCATTATCGCCGGGGAGATGGGTGTCAATATCAAGGTCAGCTCGGGCCCGGCGATCGAGCGTCCCGGCGACCTGGCCGCCATACTCACCAACCTGCAGAAAGGCGACGTGCTTTTTATCGACGAAGTGCACAGGTTGAGCAGGATCGTGGAGGAGATACTCTACCCTGCCATGGAAGATTATGCGCTGGATATCATCCTGGGTAAAGGACCGGGGTCCAGGAGTCTGCGGCTCAATCTGCCCCGCTTTACACTCATCGGTGCCACAACCCGCTATGCCGCCATGAGCTCTCCCTTAAGGGACAGGTTTGGCTCGGTACACAGGCTGGACTTTTACGATGTTGATGCGATCGGCTCGATAATAAATCGTTCGGCTCGCATATTCAAGTTGAAGATCGATGACGGGAGTATAGAGTTAATCGCCTGCCGCGCACGCGGCACTCCGCGCGTGGCCAACCGCCTGCTCAAACGCATCCGCGACTATGCCCAGGTCAAGGCCAACGGTGTGGTTACGCAGGATATCACCCTGGAGGCCATGGGTAAACTTGAAGTGGACCAACTCGGACTGGATGAGATCGACCGCAAGGTAATGAGGACCATCATACAGAAATTTGACGGCGGCCCCGTCGGCCTGGATACAATTGCGGCCTCCATCAGCGAGGAATCCGATACTATCGAAGGTGTTTATGAGCCGTATTTGCTGCAACTGGGATTCCTGGAGAGGACGCCCAGGGGGCGCATGGCCACCCGCCTTGCCTATGAGCACCTCGGCATAGCTTACAAGAGGGGACATACGCCCCAGGGTTCGCTCTGGTAGTTAGCACGCCGGAACGGACTGACACCTTCTTCTACCGTTTAATATAGCCATATTAGCGGCCACTGCCAGTATATTTTTGTAAAAGATGTATCTCTCAGGCATGTTCCTGTTATCATATAGGAGACTATTAACGTTAAATGGGAGGTTGGGTTAATGCTCAAGAGACTCTCTGTAATATCCGTCCTGGCACTGCTGCTTGTTGTTATAGTTGTTCTGGTGCCCTGGAGCGCCTGCGACCAGGGGACAAAGCAGGCTGAAGTTCCGGCAGGTCCGCCCTCGGTCACGTCTTTCAAGCTGACAAGCCAATACGCAGGTGAGGACCAGGCGCCCGTGTTCCTTTGGGAGGCTGCGAACGCCTCATCGGTGACCCTCACCCAGTACGGCGAGGTGGTCTATCATATAGAGGCCGTGTCTGATACGGGGAGTGGTGCACTTCTTACGCCCCTGTATGAAAAGGCCTACGCTTCGACTACAAGTGAAAACGGCGAGAGGCAGCCTTATAGTCCCAGTCTGTTTCCTGCGAAGTTTATAGGTAAAGGAACTGGCAAGCCACCTTCCGCAAAGTATAGCAATGACTTTTGGACTACAAAAGGCAATGTATCGCTATGCCTATGGGAGGGTGTAGCTGATTTCGGTAACAAGGCTTGGCGGGACAGCCACTGTACTGATATTAAATTAAGTGAGTATGATAAGAGTGATGCACTTTTAGCCGAAAACCTGCATTCACACCGTCTTGTGTGGAAATTCGGTGATACCAAAGAGGGTGAACAGGGGCCTGTGGTTACAAACGTCCCTGAGCCTGACTTTATTCGTGACATTGCCATTAGCATAGATAGGATATGGGAATTTGGTGATACCAAAGAGGGTGAGCATAAATCGATACTTACAGACGCCGTTCTGGATGTCAGTTCTCCCGACGGCCAGTTAGTAACAACCAAAATACCTGTTGCCGTCGTGCAGGAAGGCGACCCGCTGGCCCCACCTTCGCAAACCCTAATCGTGCCCCCACCCTGCGTCAGGCCAGGTTCATCGACACCCATCATACCCACCATCAATCGCTGGGCGGTAAAGAACCCGGTGATTAAGGACGGCGAGGCGCCGCAGCTTGAATTCGAGGTCACCAACCCCCATATCATCTCCATCAGGCACGGGGATGAATACATATCCATCATCAAGATTATCAGTTCGATGCCCACACAAAGCCTCTCCCTGCCACCATTTACGGACGAGGCCCACGCTTCTACTACAAACGATAAAGAGGTGAAGCAGCCTTACAGCCCGGGTGTTTATCCCGTTATCTACCAGGGATCTTCCAGCGGGCGACCTGCTACAATCATTTGGAAGTTCGGGGAGAAGTCCAGGGAGGACTCGGCCGAGATAACGGTGTGCTCCCCCACGGGTGACATCGTGTCGGCCACGGTGACATTCACCATCATGCGGGTCGAGGAACAGGTTCAGCCACCTGCGGCGCTACTACCACCCGTAATTACTTTCAACGCCAGCCGCAACATAGTCGGCCCCTTTGACCCGGTGACCTTCACCTGGAACGTGACCGGCGACAATCTGACGGTCAAGCTGGTAAGTGATGGCTCCCAGCGTACTGTTTCCCCATCGGGCAGCGAGGATATCATCAGCATGAAGTCCGCCTGCTACTTCCTCACCGCTGTGAATCCTGCAGGCCGTGCCTCGGAGCAGCAGTGCATCACCGTCCAATCTACAGGGTTCATGCAGCCGCCGGACATTGATGAACCGCCCTGTCCGCCGGGCAACAACACCCCACCACGAGCAGCGCCCTAACAGGTGGTTATACTTTAAGTAGGATCATATTACAGGCTGGTACAACAATGTGGATAATAGCGTTACTGTCAATCCTGATTCCAGTGGTTTTATGGGGCTGCGTGGAAAAAAGCTTCCCGGTGACGGAGACATATACCGAGACGGAGTATAAGACTGAGTATAGGACAGAAACCACCAGGACTGAGGTGCAGAAAGAGATCGTCAAGAGCGGCGAGGATTTACTCAATGCCTACAGCTGGTACAACACGGGTACAACCAGCGGCAAGTGGGGCAGCATATGCGTGAACCAGCCTTTCTGGTATTTCTGCTACAACATCCCTGTCCACAGCGTAACGTCTGTCGAGATCACGTCCAGCAGTCAGTTCCCGGAGATCATAGCCTGCGATATGGAGAGGATTGAGGAATTCGGCCGCATGGGTGCAGGGGATCCTTATGAGCAGGAAGTAGAATACTGTAACTGGCTCACTGAATTCAATTCCAAGGTCAGCAACTCCCGGCTGATCGGGAAATATCCCACCGGCAGCGACACGCAGCTGCTTAAAATCGATACTACCGGGGCCAGGTGGCTATCAATCATCATACAGGGCAACGCCGGTGGGGAATATGCTACTTTCAGCAACGCTATTCTGAAATGGGCGGATACACGTGATAAAGAGGTGCAGAAGGAGCAGACTGTGGAGGTCAAGGTGCCGGTCACGGTGGAAAAGCAAAGGACGGTGACAAGCGCCAGGAAGGTTCCATTCTGGGAAGCGATGTTTAAATAGATTTATGCTTTGCCATAGAGTAACTGCAGGGTGTAACTGCATGAATGAATATTTGCGATGCGATACTGAGACTTAAGGATATCTAAAGGCTTTCGAAAAAGTTCTTGCTTTTATCCGGTATGGTCTGCTATTTGACAGGGATACTACATTAATATACACTATTATTCATTAAAAGTCCTCTGGTGGTCAGAGCGAGGCGGAACCACCCGTTCCCATCCCGAACACGGAAGTGAAACGCTTCAGCGCAGACGATACTGAGGGAGGGATTCCTTGGGAAAATATGCCACTGCCAGGGACTTTTTTTATTGTCCTTTTTTCTTCACAGCCGGCTCTATACAGCTTCATTTGAAGCTGTTGTTCTTTGACTTGCCTCATACTACAACATATAATTCATAGTACACAGCCTATCAAGGTTACATCAAGATCCCATTTTTCGAGGTTACTATGGCCAGTAGATTTGAGAAATTTTCGGAGCGTGCCCGCCGGGCGCTTACACGTGCCCAGGAGGAAGCTCAGCATTTCGGGCACAGCTATATCGATACCGAGCATATATTGCTGGGATTGATCGCAGAGGAGGACAGCGTGGCCAGCCAGGTGTTGAATAACATGGGCGTGGCAACCAGCAAGGTGAGGTCTGCAGTCGAATTCATTGTGGGAAGGGGCGGACGTCCCAACACCAACGAGGTAGGCCTTACACCGAGGGCCAAGAAGGTCATCGAGCTGGCTGTTGACGAGGCAAGGCGCCTCAACCACAGCTATATCGGCACCGAACACCTGTTGCTGGGGCTGCTCAAAGAGCGGGAAGGATCTGCAGCAGGTGTGCTCGAGAGCCTGGGAGTCACATTCGACAAGGTGCTGGCCGAGGTTAACAAGCTGTTGAACGTAGCCGGGGGGCAGGCCAGGGCGGTCACCAAGGAGGGAGCCAGGACTCCCATACTTGACCAGCTCGGCGTTGACCTGACCAACCTGGCGCGCATGGGTAAGCTGGACAATATCGTCGGCAGGGAAAAGGAATGCGAGCGCATTATCCAGATCCTCAGCCGCCGCACCAAGAATAATCCTGCCCTTATCGGTGAGCCGGGTGTGGGGAAATCAGCCATCGTGACCAAGCTGGCTCAGCAGATCATAACCGGTGATATCCCTGAGCCCCTCAGGAACAAGAGGCTGGTGACCCTGGATATTGGATCGCTGGTAGCCGGCACCAAGTATCGAGGTGAATTTGAAGAGCGGCTAAAAAAAGTCCTTGATGAGATCAAGGGCGCCGGCAACTGTATCGTCTTCATAGACGAATTGCACACCATCGTCGGGGCGGGCGCGGCTGAGGGCGCGGTGGATGCCTCCAATATACTCAAGCCGTCGCTGTCAAGGGGTGAGATACAATTTATCGGCGCCACCACCCTGGACGAGTATCGTAAATATATCGAAAAAGATGCCGGCCTGGAAAGGCGGTTCCAGCCTGTTACGGTAACCGAACCCAGCGTAGAGCAAACTGTAGAGATATTGAGAGGCATCAAGCACCATTACGAAGATTACCACAAGCTGATTATCCACGACGAGGCGCTGAGCGCAGCCGCCTCCATGGCATCGCGGTATATCTCAGACCGGTTCCTGCCGGACAAGGCCATAGACATTATGGATGAGGCTGCATCACGTGTCAGGATCAAGAAAGGGGTGGTCCCCATCGGCATAGCCGAGGCGCAGAAGGCGCTGGAGATCGTCAGGCGCGATAAGGACAATGCCATCGGTTCGCAGCAATACGAGATGGCAGCCGAATTGCGGGACCGCGAGGTACAACTGCAGGCCAAGATCAAGAACATGGAGCAGGAATGGCAGGACACTCAGAAGAAGGAGACGCCCATCGTTACCAAGGATGATATAGCAGAGGTAGTGGGCATGTGGACCGGCATACCTGTTATCAGCCTTACCATGGACGAGTCGGAAAGGTTGCTCAAGATGGAGGAGTCGATTCACCAGGATATCGTGGGGCAGGATGAGGCCATCATCACCATCGCCAAGGCCGTCCGCCGCGCCCGGGCCGGGCTCAAGGAAGCCAGGCGGCCAATGGGCTGCTTCATATTCCTGGGCCCCACCGGCGTGGGCAAGACAGCGCTGGTCAAGGCACTGGCCAAGTTCATGTTTAAGAGCGAAGATGCCATGGTCAGGCTGGACATGTCGGAGTTCATGGAGCAGCATAACGTGGCCCGTCTGGTGGGTGCACCCCCGGGATACATAGGCTACGAAGAGGGGGGTCAACTGACCGAAGCGGTACGGCGCAATCCTTATTGCGTGATCCTCCTCGACGAGATCGAGAAAGCACATAAAAATGTTTATGATATCCTGCTGCAGATCATGGATGACGGCCACCTGACCGACGCCAAGGGCAGGAGGGTGGATTTCCGCAATACCATACTGGTCATGACATCGAATGTAGGTGCTGAGGAGATTAAGAAAAACAAGGGGCTGGGCTTCAGCGTCCACTCTGATGAAATCAAGAGCAGGCAGGCCGCCTACGAACATATGAAAGATATCGTTATGCGCGAGATGAAAAAGGTCTTCAGGCCTGAATTCCTTAATCGTATCGATGCCTCTGTAGTTTTTCATGCGCTCAATAAGGAACACATCCGCCTCATAGTCGATCTCATGCTTCGGGAAGCGGTCAACTCCATGCGGGAAAAACAGATAATCCTTGATGTATCCGACGCTGCCAAGGAATTCATAGCGGAGAAGGGATACGATCCTGATTTCGGGGCCCGGCCGCTGCGACGCGTCATTCAGCAGGAAGTTGAGGACCGGCTGTCGGATAGTGTTCTGCAGGGTAAATACGAGGCCGGCGCAAAGGTGCTGGTTGACTATGACGGCACCGAGATAGTCATCCGAAAACTCGAAAAAGCCGTGGCGCCAGCTGCAGAGAGCAAATTGCTGGCGGGCGAAGGGAACCACCTTCTGGGCAGCAACAACCCGTAAATAACATCGAAAAGTTAATCAGATTGTCCGAGGGCGTGACCGGTCGTACGACCGGAATCGCGCCCTTAGTCTTTTCTGCCGAGTGTAGTCTAATTTTTATTGACTAACCTGCCGGCGCCTGTTTCTTTCACCCAAATGAGACAGATTACAGCTACGAAAATAATGGTCGCCCAAAAAATGAACGGCCATGATATGTTCGTTGTGGCCAAAAAGCCACCGATAATGGGTAAGAAAAAACCGCCGACATTCTGGCTGGTTACCGCTAATCCCAGGGCAGTTGCCCCAAAAGCGGAGCCAATTTCCTTGATCTCGAGAACTGTGGTATAGCACAGAGCAACCACACCCATATAAACAAACCCGATAACGGGAACCAGGAACCCAGAAAACGCCGCATTAGATATCGCTAACAGAGAAGTCCCAACCCCCATGATAGCAGCACAAGCTATGATTATTACCTTTCTACGACCAATTTTATCTGAAATTATTGGTATCAAAATGGCACCCATGATACCGGCAATGAAGATAGTTGAGGATATGGTGTCACCAGTATTTTTGGGCAACCCGGCATTAACGAGGAATGTTGGTAGATAACCTACAATTGCCGTAAAGGAACCCATAACAGCCACATTTACTATTAAGATAAGCCGCATATCTTTGGAGCGGAAGATAACGCCCAGTGCTTCACGGAAGGGGACATGCTTTTCTACAATGCTTGTATCGGCTTTGTTTTGATGGGGTGACGTCCCCCTCATGAGATAAAGCCAAACGATACCAAGGATGATACAAATACCGCTGTAGATAAAAAGGACATTTTGCCACGACCCGACCAACGATAATATTAAGGTAGCTCCAAGCGCCGTGGATAACATGGCACCAATACTAAATCCAGAATTTGTTATCCCTACTGCCACACCAAGCTGGCTTGGAGGGAAATATAGGCCGGGAATTCTGTTTACAGTAGGGATTGCCGCCCCGACCGCAAAACCACAGAGTAACATAGACACACTAAGGCTGATGTAGTCAACGGATAGTGCCCTGAGGCCATTCGTCAAGGCGACAGTGAAACATAAAATGCCAATAATCTTGTACAGGCCGAAGCGGTCACCTGCCAGTCCGCCAAGGAACGAGCCAAATGTCATCCCAAGAGAAAAGCAACCCCATATCACACCAATTTGTAGCAGGGTCAAATTCAATTCATTTGTAATACTGCCGAAGAGAACCGGCATTGCTGTGAAGGGTATTCCTACTATGCCGAGGAAAACTGTGGTATTTAATAACAGTATGGACCATTTATTGAGAGTATGTGTTTCCTTTGCCACCAGTTATCTCCTGTCGGCACAATCCCACTTAGCTATCAATTTAACAGGAGCCATTCTCTCTTCTCACATGCGATGCTTCAGGACCTTGCGATAAATGCGCCGCCTGACCGCCAGGAAGCCGCTCTGTGAGATTCTGCGTCCGTAATATGCCACCTTTCCCAACCTTCCCGGTATCACCAGGAATTTACCCTTTTCAATACCGCGGACCATCTCGGCGATCGCTTTATCAAACTTCATGCTCGAATAGTTCCATATCTCCTGTTCATAGCCTTTATCGAAACCATAGTAATGGGCGCTTCTCAGGATATTGGTCTCAATGGGCGAAGGGCAGATCAGGGTAACCTTCACGCCCTTGTTCACAACCTCGTTATAGAGGCCTTCACTCATACCGGCTATCGCGAACTTGCTCGCCCCGTAAGCGGTCTCTGCCGGGCTGCCTGCAAGACCGCCCATCGAGGATACGTTGACCACGTGCCCGGAACCCCGTTCTATCATCGCCGGCAGGAACTCCTTGAGCATGTAGACACAGCTCCATAAGTTTACGCCCATCACCCTTTCCCACTCCTCGATCGGTACATCGACGAACTCGCCCACAACAACCACACCGGCGTTGTTTATGAGCATGTCGATGCCCCCCATCTCTGAGGTGACCCTTTTAGCGAGTTCCTTCACCCGAGCCCGGTCGCTCACATCCACCACGTAGCAGTGGCAACTGGGTGCGCCGGCGGCTTTCGCCTTCAAAACAGTCTCGTCTAATCCATCCTGGTCGATGTCGACAAGCGCCAGGTCATGGCCCCGGCCTGCGAACGCGACCGCCAATCCCCCACCTAATCCTTTAGCCGCACCTGTGATAAGAATCCTCATATTGATACCCCTCTTAATTTAACACGACATTCATCTGATTTGTAGGCACAATCCCATTTAGCCAGCAATTTAACTGGTCTCCTTCTACCCTATCAGACGCGATAACGCTGGTTCCTGACATAGATGCGCCGTTGGGTCTCCAGGTAGAGGCTCAGCGAGAATCTACGAGAGTAATACCCGATCTTTCCCACCTTTCCCGCGATCACCAGGAAACTGCCTTTTTCAATCCCCCGGACTATCTCGGCGATCGCCTTCTTCAGATCCATGCTCCAATAACGCCTTATCTCCTGGGTATAGCCTTCACCGTAACCGAAATGATGGGCGGTGCTCAGAATAGGGGTCGCCACGCTCGAGGGGCAGACCAGGGTAACCTTCACGCCCTTATCCCTGAGCTCGTTGTAGAGGGCTTCAGTCATACCGGATATCGCGAATTTGCTCGCGGCGTAAGTGGTCTCTATCGGGCAGCCCATTAGGCCGCCGATTGAGGACACGTTAACCACGTGCCCTGAACCTCGCTCTATCATCCCTGGCAAGAACGCCTTGATCATGTAGACGTAGCCCCAGAAGTTCACCCCCATCAGCCAGTCCCACTCTTCGATCGGTGTGTCGACGAAATCGCCCACAACAAGTACACCAGCATTGTTTATGAGCATGTCGATGCCCTCTATATCTGAAACGATACGGTCGGCGAGCTCTTGCACCCGAGCCCGGTCGCTTACATCCACCACATAGCAGCGGCAATCGGCACCGGCTGCTTTCACCTCCAAAGCGGTCTGGTCCAATGCAGCCCGGTCGATGTCGACAAGCGCCAGGTCGTGGCCCCGGCCCGCGAACGCGACCGCCAATCCCCTACCAAGGCCTCCAGCCGCACCTGTGATAAGAATCCTCATCTTGATAACCCCCTTAATTTAATACGGCATTGCTTTTTAGACCCTGTGAGATATCCTTGATTTCAAACTTGAGGACCATTGATCTGGAAATAGTAGCATTTTCAACTCTCAATCTACCCACCTCCTTTAACGGTCATCACACTATGGGCGAAATTCGTACCAGCAACCACATCGGATCCATAGCAACAAGCTTTAATCCAGGCTTTATTATTCACTAAGAAATGGCATGTTTGGCTTCCAGATCACGGCATATCTGCGCATGCATTTTGGCATCGAGCTTATAGAATTGCATGATTATCGCGCCAGCCACACACAAAATGAATGGCACTACGGTCAACAATAGGCGTATCGCCATTAAAGAACTTGCAGACTGTTCCACATTCGGGATGTACCCTGCATACTCCAAAACAAATCCAACGAGTAACCCCGATAATGAGCCAGCCGCTTTTATTGTGAAATTATATATCCCGTATTGAAAACCTTCACAACGCGCTCCGGTTTTCCATTGGCCGTAATCGACTGTATCAGGTGTATTGGATAAAAAGCTCAAGGATAACCCGGCAAAAAAGAACCCTGCAAGGATAAATAAGGGAAGCAGGAAAAAGATATTGGGCGCGGAGTTAAAAAAATTGGCTAATAGCACCAGACCAAATCCGATAAAACCTATTTGGTAGACCAATTTCTTGCCTATTTTTTTAGAAATTATTACCCACAAAGGCATCGAAACTGCGGCAACGGCAAATAGGCAAACAAATGCGATAGGTATAAATGATTCAAACGGTACACAATATTTAAAGAAATAATTCATGACCATGACAACCGAGGTAAAAATAATAAATTCTATGCAGACAACCGCTACTAATATTAAATATGGCTTGTTCTGTTTAACCAGACCAAAACCTTCCTTGAATTTATAGCGATGCTCTGGCGGTACGATATGCTTTTCCCGCTTTGGCAGACCGGCAATAATCCACACTAAAGCCACTATGATTCCTATGATTATGGCCACCTTAGAAAATCCCGGCGCTTGATTTGTACCATTAGAAAGCAGGTTCACCACCGGCAAAAAGGCCCCGCCTAACAATATCAAAGTAATCAGACTGAAGAATTTTGAAAATGCGTTGATCGTTGTTCGCTCATGTGTGTCCATTGTCATATTTGGAACCATAGAAGCATAGGGCATGTAGGTTAAACTTTGCAGAGTCCAGCTAAGCAATGCGAAAAAGCAAAAATAAATCTCCTTGCCGATCTCAGATAAATCTGGTATCTGGAAAAGCAGGCTGATAGCGATACCCATTGGTACCGCTCCAATCAGTATTAACATCCTTTTGCTGCGCACGACATCACTCACATAGCCCATTATGAAGTCACAGAAGGCGTCCCATCCCCTGGGAATCGCCATAATTATTCCGCCGATAGCGGGGCTGATCAGTGCCACGTCGGTCAGGAAGTACATAAGATAGAAACTGATAGAACTGTATACGAATTCGCCACCCATTGTACCTATGCCATAAGTCAGTTTTCCAAGGAATGAAACTTCATTTTTTGATGCAACAGCAGTCTGCTTCACAAAGATACCCCCTTATAAAATAAAAAGATGCGGACTCATCCGCCTAAGAAGCGACCCATCAAAGCAGAAATCCAAGATACCGGAGTGCAAATGGTAGAAGTGCGAAAATCTAAAATCCATTCGGCCTTTCAAATCACTGATTTATGCTTATCTATCATTAATTTTTGGTTGTCAATCATCTAATTTATAGATTAGATGACGGTGAAACAGGCAGTCAAAATACAAGCTAAACTACATTTAATTGATACCTATCTCTGCTATAAAATTATTGACTATTAGTCGAATATTTGAAGTTAACGGGCAGGACACATGACCATGCGATTGATTGAGGAACCTGTACAGGATATATATCCCGGCAAATGGAAAAGGAGTTCCGGAAAGCGCTGACAAAGGACGGTTTGAATTCCTATCAACAAAACGCCCGCAGACCATGCGGACGATCAAGGCCAGAGATAATGCAGTTGCGGAGCTTCGCTTCAGGTTAGCTCTTATGAGACATAGGTTCGTTTCCTGTACGGCCTATCACAAACTCCTAGGAACAGGTTCAAATGTTAGGAATCACCATCCATAAGGACTATGATTTTATGAGAGCGTGCTCCAGCATTTGAATTGCCGTTTCCTCAAAGCGGGATGTATCGCATTTCAGCCACATTAAGCAGATCCGTGCTGTCCACTCGACTATTCCAGTGACCATCTTTGCAGCCACTAAAGGATCATATTCTCTGAATCTTCCTCTATTGATACCTGTCGTAATAGCAGCAATTAATATTTTCTGCAGCTTCTCATTCGCATAGGGTTCTTTTATATTCTCCATGCCGAGGGTGCATCGAATGTCCATCAAACGTATGATGTCGGAATTCTTTGAAGCAAGCAGAAGTACGTTATGCACGCACGTTCTGATCTGCTCAGGCCCTAGCGAACCTGACAGAGACTTCTGTAAAATTTCAGATACACTGTTGATGTAGCCCTCAACCAGAGTATCCGCCACAGCTAATTTGGAGTCGAAATAAAAATATAGCGTTCCGTGTGCAACGCCGGCTTGCGCTGCAATCTGACTCATGCTCGTCCGGGAATATCCTCGCCGGTTGAAAAGATCTCGCGCTGCAACGAGTATTTCACTACGTCTCCCCGGTGCCGATCGTCTAGCCATCGTAGTTATAACTGATAATTGGTCATTCATATTACCAGCGCTTCACGTAGCCTGTCAATCCTGCCAAATGAGGTAAGTTTGGCAATTACGTGTGTGGTTCGCTGGTTAAGAAGGGTGCAGGTGCCTGCCCGGCTGAATGCGTCAACAGCAAGAGATTTGAAAGGGCGATAATCGAGAAGATCAGGGACACATCTTGATCTGGGAGAATCTGAGGGTTCTATCAACCTTACTATATGGTTGAGCTGAGGGGATTCGAAAACCTGACCTTTTGACTGCCGAATTCAGGAAAGTTATCACTATTTTTGTTATCATTTGCTGGCCAAATGTTAAACGGGATAGAGAAAAAGGTTGGAAAAGCAGAAGGTTAAAAAAGTATTTATCTGCCAGAGTTGCGGCAGGGAAAGCCCCAAGTGGGAGGGGCGCTGCCCCGGATGCCAGGAATGGAACTGCCTGATCGAGACCACGGTTGCGGCAGGCAAACGAGCAACCCAAAGCAGGCCAGATGCAGCGGGGCGACTGCTGGAGCTGGCAAAGCTGCAGCGCGACGAATATTCCCGTATAAGCCTCACCATCGGGGAACTGAACCGTGTGCTGGGAGGGGGGGTGGTCGCCGGATCGGTGGTGCTAATCAGCGGCGATCCCGGCATAGGTAAGTCAACACTTCTGCTGCAAATCTCAGACGCCATTACCAAAAACAATAATAGTCTGGTTGTATACGTATCGGGGGAAGAATCGTCCCAACAACTCAGGATGCGGGCTGAGAGGTTGGGTGTCGAAGGCGGCGGGCTCTATGTGTATCCTGAAACCAACATGGAAGATGTAATGGCCGGTCTGGATTCGATGCAGCCGTCGCTGGTGGTGGTCGATTCCGTTCAGACGGTTTACCTGGAGGATATCAACGGCGCGCCGGGCAGCATCAATCAGATCAGGGAATGTACCCTGCGCCTTTTAAGGTGGGCAAAGAAGTCCGGTGTGCCCGTGTTTATCTCGGGGCACGTCACCAAGGATGGCTCCATCGCCGGGCCCAAGGCCCTGGAGCACATCGTGGATGTCGTGCTCAGCCTTGAAGGGGAGTCATTCAACAGCTACCGCATCTTGAGGAGCACCAAGAACAGGTTCGGCTCCACCAATGAGGTCGGAGTATTCGAAATGGGCAGCGCCGGTCTGGTTGAAGTTGCCAATCCATCTCAGTTTTTCCTGGAATCGTACGTGAACGGCGCCATCGGCGCCGCGGTCGTGCCGACACTGGAAGGCAGCCGTCCCCTGCTGGTCGAGATACAGGCATTGACCAGTTCGGCTGCCTACGGGCCTCCCAGGCGGATAAGCAACGGCGTCGATTTCAACAGGCTTTTATTGATATGCGCCGTCCTGACCAGGCGTGCCAATGTCGGGTTGTATAACCAGGATGTCATTGTTAACGTTACAGGCGGCATCAGAATATCCGAACCGGCAGCCGACCTGGGCATTGCCATGGCCATTGCCTCCAGCTTCAGGGATGCCAGGTCTATACCGGGGACTGTGGTGGTGGGTGAAATAGGATTGAGCGGGGAACTCCGGTCCGTCCCGCAGATGGACAGGAGGATCTCGGAGGCCGCCAGGCTGGGCTTCACAAGGTGTATTATACCGGCCGCTGTCAAAAAGCCGTTTGACGGTTCTGACGGCCTGCAGATAATCAGGGCAGGCAACTTAGCGGAAGCACTGCGGGCGGGACTTGAGAAAACGGCTAAGAAAAAGGACGTAGATGAGCAGTAAAACTGCCGGGGTGACCGCTATTGTGGTAGGCGCCGGCAGCGGCAGCAGGATGGGCGCTGACAAGGCATTTCTGGACCTGGCCGGGCAACCGGTCATAGCCTGGCCGGTTGAAGTCCTGCAGCGAAATACGCAAGTTGATGAAATCATTTTAGTTTTACATAAAAATCGTCTGGATGAAGGCAAGTCCCTTGCTGATAAAAAGGGGTGGTCAAAAGTGACCGTGATTTGCGCCGGTGGCGATCTGCGGCAGGACTCGGTCAGGAATGGTTTGGGCGGTGTTGGGGAATGTGAACTGGTGCTGATACATGATGCCGCGCGCCCTTTTCTTACGGATAAGCTGGTAGACGAGGGGATAAAGGCTGCCCGGTCCACGGGATCGGCAGCCGCGGCTGTGCCGGTCACGGACACCATCAAGCAGGTGGATGATGACAGGATAGTGGCTGCAACACTGACGCGCAGCAGGCTGATGGCTGTTCAGACGCCACAGGTCTTTCGATATAAAATATTGAAAGAGGCATACGGTTCGCTGGAAGGCGAGGTCACGGATGATGCCTCCGCCGTCGAGCGAATCGGCTTTAAAGTGAAGCTGTACGCGGGGGATTATGCGAATATTAAGATCACCACCCGGGAAGACCTGGCGTTGGCTGAAATAATCGCAAAGCGAAGGTGATATTATGAGAGCAGGCATAGGTTACGATGTTCATCCACTGAAGTCCGGACGCGCCCTGGTGTTGGGAGGAGTTAAAGTGCCTTTTAAGGAAGGGCTGGACGGATACAGCGATGCCGATGTGCTGGTACATGCTATTATGGATGCTCTGCTGGGTGCAGCAGGATTGAAGGACATCGGACACCAGTTTCCCTCCGGTGATCCTCAGTATAAGGACGCTGCCAGCATTCATATGCTGGAGCACGTGGCGCGCAAGGTGGCTTCGGCCGGCTACGTTATTAAAAACATCGATAGCCAGCTGATTGCACAGGAACCAAGGGTGGCCCCGTATATCGACCAGATGAGGCGCAATATCGCGCTGGCTCTGCGAATAGAGGAGGATCAGGTGATGGTCAAGGCCACTACAACGGACGGCCTGGGATTTGTCGGCAGGGGTGAAGGGATGGCCGCCTACGCCGTGGCCATGCTCGAGGAATAATTTTACTTGATACGAGGTGACTCATGAAGATATTCAATACTCTATCTGGGCAAAAGGAGGACTTCACGCCCGCGGGCGACGAGGTAAAGATGTACGTATGCGGTGTGACCGTTTATGATCTCTGCCACTTCGGTCACGCGCTCTGTTACGTATCCTTCGATGTAGTCAGGCGCTACCTCGAATATCGGGGATACAGGGTTAAGTACGTGCAGAATTTCACCGATATCGACGATAAGATCATCAACCGCGCCAGGGAAAGAGGCATTGCGTGGAAGGACCTTGTGGAAAAATACATAGTCGAGTATTTTACCGATACCGATGCCCTGAATATCAAGAGGGCAACCATCTACCCGCGGGCTACTGAGGAGATACCGCGAATTCTCGAGGTGATCAGGGTGCTGCTTGAAAAAGGGCATGCCTATCAATCCGATGGCAGCGTATATTTCCGGGTCAAGAGCTTCCCTGAGTATGGCAAGCTTACGCACCAGAGCGCTGATGATATGCGCGTTACTGCGACGGCTGAAGCGGAAAAAAAAGAGGACCCGCTTGATTTCGCCCTCTGGAAGGCGGTCAAGCCGGGTGAGCCTTCCTGGCCCAGCCCCTGGGGTGCCGGCCGGCCGGGCTGGCACATCGAATGTACTGCCATGTCCACCGGCCACCTCGGCAATTCGCTAGATATACACGGGGGCGGGCAGGATCTGATATTCCCGCATCACGAGAACGAAATAGCCCAGTCAGAATGCTACACAGGCGTTGTACCCTTCGTGCGCACCTGGATGCATAACGGGTTTTTGCAGCTCGGCACTGACAAGATGAGCAAGTCGCTGGGAAACCTCGTCACAATTAAAGAGGCGCTGGCGCGCAATAGCTCCGACGCAATCCGGCTCTTTATTATCAGCTCATATTACAGGATGCCGCTCAAGTACAGCACAGAGGCGCTTGACGCGGCCGAAAACGGCCTTGATCGCCTGCGGCAGGCCCTCAAGGTGGAGGGCAAACCGGGTGGCGCTGTCCTGGATGCCCGGCAGTTCAGGGACCGCTTTGTAGAATACATGGATGATGATTTCAACGCACCGCAGGCGGTGGCAGCCATATTCGACCTGGTGCGCGAGATCAATCGCGGCAACGAAAAAGGACTTGATGTCGGGAATGCGCAAAACACTCTGAGGGAGCTGGCAGGTGTAATAGGCTTTACTCTGCAGGAGAGTAAAAAACTATCGGCCCAGGAAGAGAAAGAGATAGAGGCTCTTATAGCCGCACGCAACGAATACCGCAAGGCCAAAGAATGGAAGCTGGCCGATGAAGTGCGCGAACGGCTGTCAAAGATGGGCGTTGCCATCGAGGATACTGCGAAGGGCACTGTCTGGAAGGTAGCCAGGTGATTCAGCGCGAAGGCTGGTTGAGCAGTTTTATAGTATCGCCCACCCGTGCCCCCAAGATCGAGGCCGCGCTGCCGTCCCTGAAAGACAGCTCGAGGTAGTCGTTACTGCCTATCAGAGCCATCAGTCCGCTGCCCTGTGAATAGTACCGGCCGGTGTTATCGATGCGCTGGTTCCTGACCTCGACCGCGGCTCCTCCCGGGGGTATGTCCCGGCTGCGAAGATCGGTTATCAGGTTGCCGAAGCGGTCGATGTGTATAATATGGCCGACTGTTTGTCCCGAAGCATCTTTGAAAGGGACGGGGATGGGAAAAACTGTGAGGCGGTCTAATTTCTCACCGAAATCCGTAATAGGAATATCCAGCGAAAGGTGTGCGGCCACCGGGGCAAATACGTCGCGCCCGTGGAAAGTGGCACTCACCGGATGCCTCCAGTACTCCTTTGCAGTGAGCGAGACTGCTTCGCACCCCTCCGGCACGGCCCGGCTGCCCGCTTGGTCTGCCGTGGAGAGGTGGTGCGACCCCTGCGAGTCGGCTATTTCGTGGAGCACGTAGCTCAGAACGCCGTTGTCGGGCGTAACGAAGCAGGCGGACGGTGTTTTCAGGATAACTGCCCTGCGGTGGCTGCCCACGCCCGGGTCTACCACCACGATGTGAATGCTGCCCTCGGGGAAATAGCGCCAGGAAGTGTGTATGAGGAATGAGGCTTCTCGTATGAATTGAGGTTCCACCGAATGGGAGATATCGACTACGCTTGCCTGCGGATTAATACCGAGGATAACACCTTTCATGCTTGCGACGTAACCGTCGCCGGTGCCGAAGTCGGTCGTCAGCGTGATGACACGCGACATGCCGTTATGCCTCCCTGCTAAGCCGAGCTAACCCTGACTATCACAATAGAAAGGATTATGAAAAGTACTGACAGAACAATGGTGACCTGGAAGAGGGTTTTCTCTACGCCGCGCTTGGTCCGGTACACTCCGTCCGCCTGGCCGAAAATACCTCCCAGGCCGCCGCCCTTGACCTGCAGGGCCAGGACGATAATAAGCGCGACCGCAAGTACAATCTGTGCAATGGTCAAATATATGGGCATGCTAGTTTCCTCCGAGTTTATCAACTATTATCGGCCTGACAACCGCAGGGTTAGCCTTCCCTCTGGAAGCTTTCATGACCTGCCCGATAAGGAAAGTCAAAGAGGCTTCTTTTCCGGCCCTGTAGTCGGCTACGGCCTTCTCGTTATCTGCAATAACCTTGTCTATTATTATAGCAAGTTCACCGCTGTCGCTGATTTGAACCAGACCTTTCTCCGCGACAATAGAGGCTGCGGTCTTGCCGGACTCGAACATCTCTTCAAAGACTGCCTTGGCCAGCGGCCCGCTTAAAGTCCCTTTTTCAACCAGTTCGAGCATTTCCACCAGTTGTCCGGGCTGTACACGGCTGTCATCGATCTGCCTGTTAGTCGAGTTGACCAGGCGGGTGAAATCGCCCAGCATCCAGTTGCCTATGGTCTTGGCTTTTTTGCTGATGTCCTTTTCTCCCGTAGCTGATACTATAGCCAGGCAATCCTCAAAATAGGCGGCCATGGCCTTGTTTTCGGTCAGCAGGCCGGCGTCGTAAGGGGTCAAGCTGTATTGCTTGACAAACCGGTCGAATCTCGCTTCCGGCAACTCAGGAAGCGATGCCCGGATCTTTTCCACCTCCTGGCGGCTGAAAGACAGGGGAGGCAGGTCAGGCTCAGGGAAATACCTGTAATCGTGGGCATATTCCTTGCTGCGCTGGCTGACTGTAATGCCCTTATCGTCCACCCAACCCCTCGTCTCCTGGGCTATTTTGCCTCCTGCACCCACTACTTCCCGCTGTCTCCTCTCCTCATATTCGAGAGCGCGGTAAACGGCGCGGAAGCTGTTCATATTCTTGACTTCAACCTTGCCCAGATATTCCTTGGTCCCAACAGGACGGATGCTGATGTTGGCATCACAGCGGAAGCTCCCCTCCTCCATGTTGCCCGTTGATACACCCAGGTACTGAAGGATGGTCCGAAGCTTAACCAGGTAAAGCCGCGCTTCTTCGGGTGAGCTCATATCTGGCTCGCTGACTATCTCCATCAGCGGCATGCCGGCGCGATTGACATCCACCAGGCTGTAGCTTACGCCCTCGGGGGAAGTGCGGTGCACCAGCTTGGCCACATCCTCTTCGAGGTGAACACGCGTGATGCCTATGTTCTTTTTCTTGCCTTCAATATCAATCACCAGGTACCCCTTGATGCTCATGGGCAGGTCGTACTGCGATATCTGGTAGCCCTTCATCAAGTCGGGATAGGGATAGTTCTTGCGGTCGAATTTGGCATGCTCCGGAATGGAGCAGTTAAGCGCCAGGGCAGTCATAATGGTGAATTCCACAGCCCTCCGGTTAATAGTAGGAAGAACGCCCGGCATTCCCATACACACCGGGCAAACGTGCGTATTGGGAGGGTCGCTGGCATAGTTGGCGCTGCACGCGCAGTACATCTTGCTGCTTGTCAGCAGCTGCGCATGGACCTCTAAACCTATGACCGTCTCGTAGTTCACAGCGGTTGATAGTATAGCAGCATCGTACCGAAGCTTCAAACCGTTGACATTTGGATATAAAAGTTATATAAATACAACAATTATATCTTATGAATATTTCACAAAACATAACTATTTCCCCCGCGAGCAGGGAAGATCGGCTGGAAGGTATCAGCGAAAATATCCTTCTGCTATTGCCGCAGTTATATAGGACATTGCTCAGGGTGAGCCATGGGAAGACCATGAAGAACCCTTTAAACATGCAGTTGCGCATGCTGATCATGCTTACACATGCCGGCATGATGCAGCCTTCAGATATTGGAATCCGCATGGGCATCTCTAAGCCCAATGTATCCGCTCTGACAGATAAGCTGATCGTACTGGGATACGTAGAGCGCAGGCCTGACGATAAGGACAGGCGGGTCATACATATAGCGATAACAGCGAGGGGGCGGAAGTTTCTTGCAAACCGTCTCCAGCTTGTTAGGAAAGGCATAAAGTATAACCTGTCAGTGCTGGGGCCCGAGGACCTGGAAGGTTTATACGAGGCACTGGACACGTTCAAAAGGATCATATCCAAGGTGGACCAGGCTTAATTATGAAACCGCAAATACTTAGAATATCCTCAGGAGTAAAACCGGTATGAACAAGAGATTTTTTTCCTGGTTGACTGCTATTGTTGTAGCAACGGCGATCATTTTCGTAGGCTGCAACGGGGCGCCGGCGCCGGGGCAACTGTCTGTAGCCCGTGTTCAGAAGGGCGACCTGGAAGTGAAAGTCAGCGCCGATGGCACTATCGAGATGCCGTCCGCGGTCAACCTTTACTTTGATACCACCATGTTCACTCCTCCCTACAGCGGACGCATAAAAGCCGTGTATGTGCAGAAAGGCGATATGGTCAGGGCCGGCACGACACTGGCCAAGCTGGACGATACCAATCAGAGGCTGGCCGTGGAGGCGGCGCAGTATGCGCTGGAGCTGGCCATCAACAACGTGGTGCAGACCGTGTGCTGCGGGGTAACCCGCTCGCCGGGATTTTATTGCGATGCCGTGGCACTGCTGCGCTTTGAATTTGCCCAGAAAGAACTGGAAAGGGCGCGTGTCCTTGTGCAAACGGGCTATTACGAAGAGGCTGCGACACAGGTATCGCTGGCAAAATATGACCTCGATAGTGCCAGTAAATTCTACAGCGACCCCGCTTACCGCAGTGTCAGGCTGGACCTGATAGACATAACGCAGTCGGGATATACCGACTACGATATTGACCTGGCCATAGGGAAGCTGTCGGCCGAGATAGACAACCTGACGGCGCTGCAGTCCTTATTCAAAGACGGGAACTACACCGGTGCTGCTGATGCCATACAGTCGATGCTGACCGAGATGGGCGATACACACAGCGTGGTCAAGAGATTGAACCACCTGCCGCAGAATTCCATCTATCCCGATACCTGTACCGGGTACACGGTGGTCAGCGAGATACTGAGCTCGCTGGACCTGTTAGATACTCTTACGCAGGAGAAGGAGTTCGACGCGTTAAAGTTCGCCGAAACGCTGGCAACGGTCAAACATGATATGGAATTGAGCGAAAAGATACTGGATGAGAATGTCTCCACCTACCGTGCCGGGCTCAATCTCAAGATGCAGCGAGACTACAATATCGCTATCCAGACGGCTATTATAAACCTGCAGCGTGCCAAGCAGGCTCTGCTTAAGACCGAGTTGCTGGCGCCCTTCGACGGCCGGGTTACCGATATCAACCTGCGTGCCGGGGATATGATAAGCCAGAGGTACGCGGTGACGGGCATTCCGATCGATTCATACGTGATCCAGCTGGCCAACGTCGATTCCGTCCGCATGACCGGACTCATGGACGAGATCGATATCGCCAGGGTAGCCGATAAGCCGCTGGATGAATTGAAGCCCGTGATACTGGTGGACGCATTCCCCGGCCATCAATTCAATGGCCGCGTTACTTTTATCTCGCCCTTCGGTCCTACGCAAGCCAACAGCATCCAGTACTACGGTACAGCGCAGACCACATTGCCGACATACAAAATCGAGATAGCGCTGGACCCCGCGGAGACCGCTTACCTGACAGGCGGGATGACGGCAGAGGCAGAGATAGCGGTGGAGGCTCGCATCGGTGTGCTGACAGTGCCCAACAGCGCCATAAGCGGGAAGAACGGGAACTACACGGTGCGTGTGCTCAAAGACGAGGAAACGCACTTGACGGAGCAGCGCCCGGTCAAGATAGGGCTGCAAAATAAAACCTGTACTGAAATAACCTTTGGCCTGGACGAAGGGGAGATGGTGGTATTGGAGAAGGCAGCCGTCCCGGCCAACGCGCTACGTAAGTAAGTGATGAAGCATATGTATCAAGCCGGTCCAAATTCAAACGGAGGCAACAACTATGGCTGCTAAGTTATCTGAAAGAGTGAAATCGGGCCTTTCCACCACGCGGGGGAAGGTGATATTCATAGTCGCGCTGGTGGTCGTGTTGGGGGCCCTGGTCACGTTCGGCTTCCTCGGGTACCAGAGCTACCTCTATGTCAGCACGGACAACGCGCGCATCAGCGCGCCGCTCATCGCGGTGCCGGCGCTGGCCCCCAGCCAGATCATCAGCCTGGACGTCGACCTTGGCAGCTACGTCGAGAAAGGGCAGAAGATCGCCGTCATGGGCGTGCCGCGCCCGGACAGCCCGGCCGACAGGCAGGGGCTCAAGGACATACCACTGGGCAGGGCCAGCCTGGATGCCCCGGTAAGCGGATATGTGGCGGCGGTCTGGTCGTATCCCGGGCAGGTGGTGTCCGCCGGCGCCTCCGTGGTCACTCTATACGATGCCTCCAACACGTGGGTAATGGCCAACATATCAGAGGCCGACCTGCACCGCGTACAGCCCGGCCAGGAGGCCGAGGTCACAGTTGACAGCCTGGGCGGTGCCAGGCTCAAAGGAAAAGTGGACGGCATATCTGCCGCCACCGCCGCGACCTTCTCGCTGATGCCTCAGAACAATACTACCGGAAACTTCATCAAGGTTGCCCAGGTGGTGCCGGTCAAGATATCGGTGGACAACCCGGCCAACTACGTGCTTATACCCGGCACATCTGTCGAGGTCAAGATATTGACCAGATAACCAGATAAAAGGTACGTTGCGCAGATGCCCAAAACGAGCGAATCACGCGTACTGGCGGTTGCCATCATCGGCACATTCATGGTGGTACTGGACCAGACCATCATGAATGTGGCCCTGCCGCATATCATGGCGGTCTTCAACGAGACCGCCGATCGCGCCCAGCTCGTGGTCTCCGCCTACCTCATGGCTACGGCCATCTCCACGCCGGCGGCGGCCTTTCTGGCCCAGCGCTTCGGCATTAAAAAAGTATATCTTTTCAGCCAGGCTGGTTTCCTGGTCGGCTCCATATTATGCGGGATAGCCTGGAACACGAGCTCGCTCATCACCTTCAGGATATTGCAGGGGCTGGCCGGCGGGCTGCTCAACCCGCTGGCCATGACCTTCCTCTTCATGAATGTGCCCCCCGAGGACCGCGGCACCGCCATGGCCATCTTCGGAGTACCCATGATGCTGGCCCCTGCCATCGGTCCCACTCTGGGCGGCTACCTGGTGGACTACTGGAGCTGGCGCATGGTCTTTTATGTGAATGTGCCGGTCGTGCTGATAGCCATCGCCATGGGCATCTCCTGGATAGAGGAGACGCCGACCTCCGATACAAGATTCGACTACAAGGGGTTTTCCCTGGCGGCGGTTGGGTTTAGTTCTATACTTTATGCCTTTTCCTACGCGCCCACCTGGCATTGGGATGACTGGCGCATCGTGACCCTGCTGACTGTGGGCTGTGTCTGCATCGCGGCATGGATAATCGTCGAATTGCGGGAGAAGAAGCCGCTGCTCGACCTGCACATGTTTAAACGGGGCGGTTTCTCGCTCGGCATCGGCCTGACATTCGTCACCACCATCGGTCTGTTCTCGCTGGTGTTCCTGCTGCCGCTGTTCCTGCAGAACCTGCGCGGCTTCTCAGCGTTAGCCAGCGGGATGATGGTGCTGCCCTCGGTTATCGGCTCAATGATATCCATGCCCTTCGCAGGCCGGCTTTACGACAGGCTCGGGCCGCGCTTTCCCACTGTATTGGGCTTGGTCATCACCGGTATCACCTCCCTCTGGATGCAGGTGCTGGATATCACCACGCCCGACGATACCCTGCGGCTCATCCTATTCGTCAGGGGTATTGGTGTGGGCTTTGCCATGATGCCCGTTATGACCTACGTCCTCGCCTCCGTCCCGCAGCGCATGACGGCCCAGGCCTCGGCCCTGCTGAACGTGTCGAGGACCATCTTCGCCTCGCTGGGAATAGCGGTCTTCGCCACCATGCTCGATACATTCCAGAAGACCAACCTTTCGATGATGGTGCAGACCATTACCCCGGACTCGGTTATCGCACTGCAGATGCTGTCGCAGATGCAGGTTTACTTTATGCAGTTGGGGATGACGCTGCAGGCGGCACAGCAGGCGGCCGTCACATATTTATACCAGTATGTGAATTTGAGGGCCAGCGTCACGGCCTTCGAGATGGATTACGTGATCAGCGCTATGGTGGTGCTGGCCGGCATCATCCCGGCCATGTTCCTGCCGTTCGGCCGGATCAAGAAGAACAACGGGCCTGCCATTACGATGGAGTAAAGCCGCCTAAATCCACTTTTTTCGGTGGAAGTAAAGCAGCATCCCCCCCGCCACCACGGCCATCAGTAGAAGCACGCCCGGATAACCCCATTCGGAGTTCAATTCCGGCATGTTGCGAAAGTTCATGCCATAGAGTCCCACGATGAAGGTAAGCGGTATGAATATGGTGGCCACCACGGTCAGCACCTTCATCACCTCGTTGGTCTTGTTGCTCATGCTCGACAGGTAGATATCGATCAAGCCGCTTACCATATCGCGCGTGTTTTCGATCAGGTCCATGGCCTCGAAGATGCGGTCGTAGACGTCGCGGAAATATGCCACAGTCTCGTCCTTGATCAACGGCGAATTCTTTTTCGACAGGTCGCTCAGTATCTCCCTGGCTGGCCAGATGTACTGTCTTAGCTGCATCATGTTTTTCTTGATACCCTGAATGGAATTCAATGTGTTGCGTGTGGGATTGGCCACCAGCTCATCTTCCTTTTCCTCTATCTGGTCGCCGAAGCTCTCGACGGTATTGAAATAGTTATCCACGATGGTGTCGATGATGCGGCAGGCCAGGAAGTCGGGGCCCATCTTGCGTACGACCGAATCGGCGATCTTTATTTCATCGCGCAATTCCCCGAAAAAATCCCCCGGGCTTTCCTGGAAGGTTACAAGGTAGTTCTTCCCGAATACGATGCTGAGCTGTTCCGCGATGATCGAATCATTGGTTCTGTCGAATTCAAGCATCTTGAGTATCAGGAGCAGGTAATGCCCGAAATCCTCCTGCTTTACCCTGTGTCCCGTGTTGGCGATATCCTGGATGGTCAGCTCGTGCAGATTGAAGACGCTCCCGATCGATTGCAGAAGCGCAGAATCAGTGACCTTGTCGACGTTGATCCAGGTGACGCCGGCTTTTTCCCTGCACGCTTCGCAGTCTTCGATGGATGCATCGATCTTGATCTGGTAATCAGTTTTATCGTAGTAGATGACGCTGATTGCGGAAGCGCCTGGTTCACTCATAAGTACCCGTCCCGATTCAATGTGTTTTTCCCCTTGCCATCGAGGCAAATATACCACCAATGCAGAGTGCCGTAAAGACGGCGAAGGCCGTCTGCAGGCTTTGGACATACTGCGGGTAGACTTCAGGTGTGACCTGTACGCGCCCCATGAAAAGGGATATCAGCAGCATGGCGATGCCCAGGCTGAACATCTGGCCGGTCAGGCGCATCGTGGCCAGGGTGGCCGATGCCACACCCAGCGATTTCTTGTCCACCGAGCTCATAACGGCATTGATGTTGGGTGAGGAGAAGAGGGCAAAGCCGGCGCCCAGCAGTATCAAGCATGCTATGATGTACCACAGGGCTGTTTCAGCACCGATGAATACCAGCAGCAGCAGCCCGGCGGCCGTCAACGCCATGCCCGTAGAGGCCAGTAGACGGGGCTCGATCCTGTCGGAAAGACGTCCTGCAAGCGGTGAAAAGACGGCCTGGACAACCGGCATGGCTACCAGCACTATCCCGGCGTTGCCCGGTGTCAATCCCCTTATATACTGCAGATACAGGCTGAGCAGGAAACCGACCGCGAAGGTTGCGCTGTAGTTGATGAATGCGGCGAGGTTGGAGAAGGCGAAGACCTGGTTGCTGCGGAAGAGGGAGATATCCAGCACAGGGCTTGCTGTTAAAGACTCCCATTTTACGAAGGCCGTCAGCACGGCCAGGCCGGCCGTCAGAGAAAGGAAGCCGTACCACGCCGGCAGTTCAGAGAGACCGTACATGACGGCGACCAGGCCTATGCCGTAGACGATGGAGCCTGCCAGGTCGAACGTCTCGCCGCGCGCCTCCGCCCACTCGGATTTAAGCTTCCACAGTGTAAAAATCAGCAGAACTGCGCACAGGATTGTATTGAGCCAGAAAAGGCTGCGCCATCCGAGGTATTGCGTTATCAGTCCGCCCAGGAAGGGCCCCAGTGAAAGCCCCAGATAGGTGATGGCGATATTGATGCCCATGGCCTTTCCCCGCTCGCCGGGCGGGTAGACAGAGGAGATGATGGCCGTGATCGTTCCGAAGATCATGGCCCCGCCGATACCCTGTATTACACGTGCGGCTATGAGGATATCCGGTGACCATGAAAGCGCGGCGATGATCGAGGCGGCGCCGAAGATTGCCCCGCCGTAGATGAAGACTTTTTTTCTGCCTTTGATGTCGGCGATGCGGCCCATCGGGATGAGAAAAACTGCCGCGGAGAGGATGAACGATGTTGCAATCCAGCTCAATGTGATGGCGTCGACCGGGTACTCCATGCCGATGGACGGTAGTGCGATGTTCACTGACGCCGACATAAAGGGTGTGAGGAAGGCCGCGATGGAGGTCACCAGGAGAACTGCTGCCCTGGGACTTTGGACGGCCGTGTCAGATTTTATAATTGTGCTCTCCGGCCATCATTCTATTTGAAAGCGGGCTACCTGAGGCTGTTTCAGCAGTTCCCACCTGCCGCGTACACCCTGGCTCAGAGCTCCGAGCTCGATGTGCAGCATGGCTATGCCGCAGTCCAGCCGCCTGGCCACGTTGAATTCGGGTCCGCGTTCTTTCACATAAACTGCGATATCTCGTTCCTCTATACGAAAACCCCAGGGCTGGCGGTTTACGGCCGATGGCGCCAGGCGGGCTGCTTCGACCGCAGAGCGTGCCCATCCCGGCCAGGAAGCTTCCGGCAGCCCGCTGACCATGGAAAGCAGGGGCTTGCGCTGGTGGTTGGACCCGAAACCGCTTAATACCTTCTCCTCGAATGACCATTGCTCCCTGGTACAGCCCACGGGCGATACACAGATCAGCTTCTCTTGTTTCTCAAGTTTAATCATGGCCCTGACCGCTTTAGCGTTATACGTGAGCGCCACCCAGCAGGTGCCCAGGCCGAGCGAAGTCGCTTCAAGCACGGCGGCCTCACCCGTATAGCCCATTTTCTCCTGCATGTTGGGATCGGAAGTATCACCTATGAAGGCTAAAAAAGCCGGAGCGCCTTTGATATTGCTGTAAAAACCGAGCGCATTGGCGAAGATATCGTCAGGCGGCTTGTCGATGAACTCCACACGCACGCCGCTGTAGGGCCTGAACCCGTCGCACACCTCGTGCAGCCGCTTCCTTTCCTCCGCGCCGACAGGTTTGTTTCTAATATAGCTGCGCCGTGAGCAACGCACGTTGATGGCCGGATGCCAGGCTGGTGATAGTTCCATAATAGTTTAACCCCTATTATATTAAATTTCCCTCCAGGGGCGTACCTTCAGGTGCGCCCACTTATCCGTCATTGACATTTTTCAAACAACTTTTCGTTTTTCTACCAGCCTGGCCAACAGGATACTGAGAAGATAGAGTATTATCAACGGCAGGGCTACCAGCGTCTGGTTGACAGGGTCGAGGGTGGGAGTGATGACTGCGCCCAGCACAAAGGCCAGTATGACAGCCCATTTCCACTGGGTTGCCATCCATTTTGAGGACAGTATGCCCAGCCTGGCCAGAAGGGTGGTGATGACGGGAGTTTCGAATACCAGGCCGATGGCAAGCAGCAGCCTGGAGACGAGCGAGATATAGTTACCTATCCTGATCTGGGGAGTGGCTATGCCTGCGCCGAAGCTGAGCAGGAACTGCATGGCGGGTGGGATGAGCACGAAGTAGGCGAAGAGCACACCGCCGGCAAACATCAGGATGATGAATGGCAGGATTATCCAGACGTACTTCCTTTCCCCCGGTGTGAGTGCCGGCGACACAAAGACTATTAGTTCGTAGACCAGTACCGGCATGGCGATGATGATGCCGCCGATCAGGCACACCTGCATGTAGGTGCTCAGCATCTCGGTCACCTCTACGAAGATCAGGTTGATATCGCCGGCCGGCCGGATGAGTATGGCGAAAAGCTGGTCGGCGAAGGCGAATGCGATAAGGATGCCGGCGGCTATGGCTGCCAGGCAGACG